>Ga0310697_10000201_pt1 | contig 86029 bp, 60 predicted proteins | sample 172DNAGHGlowgp2_FD_203883 | JGI IMG/M metagenome (GOLD analysis project Ga0310697, IMG submission 203883) | Sheep rumen microbial communities from Palmerston North, Manawatu-Wanganui, New Zealand - 1728 DNA GHGlow gp2 (v2) (version 2) | ecosystem: Host-associated > Mammals > Digestive system >...
GCCTCACCTGGCTCGACAAAATGAACCCGGCCCCGGGCGAACTCTATAACCAGATTGCCGACGACCGCGACCACATCGGCATGAAGTTGCCCAAGGACGACCCCGCCGACTATGGCTGGGGGCCCAATAACGGGCGGCCCGTCTATTACATCGACGGCAAGCCGCAGCAGCGCGGCAAGTTCATGAACGCCACGACGGGCGCGGCCAGCACTGCAGGCAAGTTCGCGAGCGATTTCGCCCTGGGCGCTGAAGTGCTGGAGCCGTACTACCCCGAGTTTGCCGCCAAAATCCGCGCCAAGGCCGCCGACGCCTATCAGGTGGGCATCGACAAGCCGGGCAACGCCCAGACGGTGAGCGTCGTCTCGCCCTACATCTACGAGGAGGACAACTGGGTCGATGATATGGAACTGGGTGCAATCGAGCTCTACCGCATGACGGGCGACGACAAATATATGACTCAGGCGGTGGAATATGGCCGCCGAGAACCCATCACGCCATGGATGGGCGCCGACAGTGCCTGCCACTACCAGTGGTACCCCTTCATGAACATGGGGCACGTGCGCCTGGCTCAGGAGGCCAACGGCAGCAACGACCGCTTGCGGGACGAATTCATCCGCAACATCAAGGCGGGCATCGAGCGCGTTTATGCGCGCGCCGAGCAGATAGGAAGTCCTTTCCTATGGGGCGTTCCCGGCATCTGGTGCAGCAACAACCTCACCACGGCGATGCTCACCCAATGCATCCTCTACCGACAACTGACGGGCAACTGCGAGTTTATCGAGATGGAAGCCGCCTTGCGCGATTGGCTTTTGGGCTGCAACCCGTGGGGTACGAGCATGATTGTGGAACTTCCCCGCAGTGGCACTTATCCGCACGCCCCGCACAGCAACTTCGTGATGGAGCGTGTCGGCATGCCCACGGGCGGCTTGGTGGACGGCCCTGTCTATGCCACCATCTTCAACAGCCTCAAGGGCGTGAACCTGGCCGATGACATGCTCAATATTGAGGGCAACACCTATGACCTGTTCCAGCCCTGGGATGTGGTTTATCACGACAACACCCACGACTACAGCACCAATGAGCCTACCATGGATGGTACCGCTTCGCTTACCTTCCCGTTCTCGTTCTATGAGACCGAGGGTAGGGGACAGAGTGGAAATTTCATGTGGGACGAGGGCGCCATCGTGCGTGGTGATGCTGGCAAAAAGCAGCTGTGTCTCGTCTTCACAGCCGATGACCGTGCCGACGGTGCTGACCGCATCATCTCCACACTCAAGAAAAACGGCATCAAGGGCGCCTTCTTTTTCACTGGGCGTTTCTTTGACATGTATCCCGATGTGGTCAAGCGGCTTATTGCCGACGGTCACTATGTGGGCAGCCACAGCTACGGCCACCTGGTGTATTGCGCCTGGGAGAAACGCGACTCGCTGCTGGTGACCAAGGAGCAGTTCCGTGACGACATCATCAAGAGCTATGAAAAACTGGCCCAATTCGGCATCACCCCGCAGCAGGCACCGTGGATGATTCCCCCCTACGAGTGGCACAATGCCACCATTGCTGCATGGGCACGCGAGATGGGGCTGCAATTGGTCAATTACTCACCCGGTACGGCGAGTAGCATGGACTATACCTATCCTGGCATCACGGGCAGCAATCCCTACCGTGATAACAAATGGCTGTGGAAACGCATCATGCGCTGTGAAAAGGAGAAGACGCTCAATGGCCACCTGCTGATGATTCACTTCGGGACCGATGAACGCCGAACCGAGAAATTCTATGACCGACTGCCGGCACTTATCAAGGACTTGAAACGCAAAGGCTACCGTTTCATCCCTATCGATGAAATGCTTCAAGGCCAATGAATCAGCGCCCCAGATAAGAATTGACGTTTGAGCGTTTATCACAAGAAACAAATGGCGGTGTCCATAAATACCAATAAACTGAATTTCGGGCGATGGTCCGCTGTTTCTCCAGCCATGATTCTGGTGGCAATTGCTGCTGTGGCATTCTATGTGCTCAACCTGTTGTCGCCCGAGTACCATGACGATTTCATCTACAAGTTCATGATTGCCGCAGGGGCTGTTGACTATTCCCGTCCCATCAGCTCTATTGGTGACATTATCCGGTCTCAGGTCAACCATTACAGTGCGGTGAATGGCCGTAGCATCGTGCATTTTCTGGTTCAGCTTTTCACTGGCTTGCTGGGCAAGCAGCTCTTTAATGTGGTGAATGTGTTGATGTTCACTATGTTTGTCTGCCTGTTGAAGCGTTATGCTGCTGGCAGGAAACAACGTGGCAACCTGTTGCTTTATCTTGTGACGTTGGCCCTGATACTGTTTTTGCCCCGTTTCAAGGACACGTTCCTCTGGATGACCGGCAGTGTGAATTATCTGTGGTGCGCAACGGCCACGCTAATCTTCCTGCACATCTATGAGTCGCGGCGGCAACGATTAATCGGTTGGCAAGACTTTTGGCTTTTGCCAGTCGCGGTTTTGCTTGGCTGGACGCATGAGGGCATTACGCTTCCGTTAGGTGTTGCATTGCTTGTGCTCAATGTGTTACATTTTAAAAAGACGCACAGTACTGAAGGCATCTGCTTATCGGTGGCATTCTTCGCTGGAGCTTGTTTGGCGGCATTTGCACCAGGCACAATGGCGCGTTCGGGCATGGACGGCGGTTTGTCGGCTTCAGCGCTTGGGTTGAAGATAATCAACGGTTTCATGATTTTGGGCAAACTCAAGGTCGTGTACCTTGCCATTCTTTTGTGTGTCGCATCGGCAATATGGTATCCCTTGGCTTTAAAGAAAGTGGTGAGAGGGAACCTTCATCTGCTTCTTGCCGCATTGTTGTCGCTTGGAATCGTCTTTCTGTCTGGACTTACTTCGGCGCGGACGGCATTTGGCCTTGAACTGTTCGCTTTGCTTTTTGTCATGAGGCTCATGTGGGAATTGCTGAACTTGCTCAGCGACCGAACGGTAAAGTACGCCTCTATTGTTTTGGGCGTTGCCTTAGCGTTATTCTATGGATTGTGGCTCCGACATGCGGCATTATCATGGCAGGAAGCACAGCGTCTGAAGGCGCAAATTGAAAACACCAGAGACGGCATTATTGCGACCAATGAACACGACGCGGGACTGTTCTCTTCGTTCGTGCCTACGATGATTTCCAACGATGCATCGGCGGCTGCCGTGAACTATGATCCCAGATCGTGGCCTTTAAGCATGGCCAAAGTGTACCACTGCGATTCATTGGTCTTTCTTCCACAGCCTTTTCTTGATGATCTCAAGACTCATCCCGTGCACTATCAGACCATCAATATGGACTCACCATTCGAATTCTTTGTCGCTGGCATTACCGACGATGAGGTGGTTGAGGAGGTGCGTTTCAATCTTTTTCCTACCGACTTCGATGAATTGCCGTTCTTTTTCAGGCCGATTGCCCGCAAGATGAACCGTTATAACGATACTGTTAAGGTCTCCGACAAATGGTCAGCCGTCACCCTATATGGCAACCGATACGTAATTATCAAGAAAGACCACGACCTGTTGAACCGCATGAAAGAAATCTGCATCATCAAAAAATCAGGTAGTGGCACCGAAAACCAAAAACGTTAGATACTTTTTGCGAATTTTGTAGTAATTTTGCGGTCTATGGACGAGGAATTTGACATTAGGAGAGAGTCGTTGAAGACCGACCAGGACTTTGAACGAGCCTTGAGGCCTGTGCGCTTTGAGGATTTTGCTGGACAGGACAAGATTATTGAAAACCTGCGCGTGTTTGTCGCTGCCGCTAAGCTGCGTGGCGAGTCGCTGGACCATGTGCTGTTTCACGGCCCCCCGGGTCTGGGAAAGACGACGTTGAGCAACATCATCGCCAATGAGCTGGGAGTGGGTTTCAAGGTCACTTCAGGCCCCGTGCTCGACAAGCCAGGCGACTTGGCCGGCCTGCTCACCTCGCTTGATGAGAACGATGTGCTCTTTATCGACGAGATTCACCGCCTGAGCCCCATTGTCGAGGAGTACCTCTATAGTGCGATGGAGGACTACCGCATCGACATCATGATTGACAAGGGCCCGGGCGCACGCTCGGTACAGCTTACCCTCGCCCCGTTCACTCTCATTGGTGCCACCACCCGCAGCGGCCTGCTCACCTCGCCGCTCAGGGCACGTTTTGGCATCAACTGCCACCTTGAATATTACGACCACAAGGTGCTTGAGGGCATTATCCGCCGCTCGGCACGCCTATTAAACGTGCCCATCGACGACAAGGCAGCCATCGAGATTGCCCTGCGCAGTCGCGGCACGCCCCGCATCGCCAACTCGCTGCTGCGCCGTGTGCGCGACTTCGCCCAGGTGAAGGGCAGCGGCCGCATTGACCTGGAAATCGCCCGTTATGCCCTCGAGGCGCTGAACATCGACAAATATGGTCTCGATGAAATCGACAACAAGATTCTGCTGACCATTATCGACAAGTTTAACGGTGGTCCCGTGGGCCTGAACACCATTGCCACGGCGATGAATGAGGACGCTGGAACCATCGAGGAGGTCTATGAGCCTTACCTCATCAAGGAGGGCTTCATCAACCGCACTCCCCGTGGACGAGAGGCGACCACACTGGCCTATAACCACTTGAAACGTGAGCGTCCCGGCGAAGTCGGCTCTCTTTTTTAAATGCTCAAAAGGTTCCTAAAGCCCTGAAGGCCCCTAAAAACACAAGAAAATGGCTAACCTGAAATCACTGGCAAAAGACACCGCCATCTATGGCTTGAGCAGCATCATCGGGAGGTTCCTGAACTACCTGCTCGTGCCCCTATATACCGCCAAAATGTCGGCCGCCTCGGGTGGCTATGGCGTCATCACCAACGTGTATGCCTACACGGCACTGCTGCTGGTCATCCTCACCTACGGCATGGAGACAACCTTCTTCCGCTTTGCCAACAAGAGCGAGGAAAACCCCAACACCGTCTACAGCACCACGCTCATGACCGTGGGCAACACCTCGCTGCTGTTTGTGGCTCTGGTGCTGGCCTTCCTGCCCGGCATCGCAGGATGGATGGGCTATAGCACCCATCCCGAGTATGTCTGGACGATGGCCATCGTGGTCGCACTCGACGCATTCCAGTGCATCCCGTTCGCCTACCTGCGCTACCAGCGCCGCCCATGGAAGTTTGCGGCCCTCAAGTTGCTGTTCATCTTCCTGAACATCGGGTTGAACCTGCTCTACTTCGTCGCCCTGCCCGCCCTGTACAAGAGCCATCCCGAGGCCATCGGCAAGATCTATGACCCGAGCGTGGGAGTGGGCTATGCCTTCTTCATCAACCTGTTCTGCACCGGTCTGGTGACGTTCTTCTTCTGGAAAGAGCTGACGGGCATCAAGTACAAGTTCAACTGGTCCTTGCTGAAGCGCATGCTCAACTATGCCTGGCCTATCCTGGTGCTTGGCATCGCGGGCATCCTGAACCAGACGTTCGACAAGATGATGTTCCCCAAGATATATGGCGATCACGCCGACACGCAGACGCAGTTGGGCATCTATGGCGCGGCAGTGAAGGTCGCTATGATCATGGCGCTCATCACGCAGGCCTTCCGCTATGCCTACGAGCCGTTTGTGTTCGGCAAGAGCAAGGATAAGGACAACCGCGAGACCTATGCCCAGGCGATGCGTTACTTCATCATCTTCACGTTGCTGGCATTCCTGGCTGTGATTGCGTGGATGGATGTGCTCAAGCTGCTGTTCCTGAGGAATGAAGACTACTGGGTGGGCCTCAAGGTCGTTCCCATCGTCATGGCTGCCGAGATTATGATGGGCATCTACTTTAACCTGTCGTTCTGGTACAAGTTGATCGACAAGACCATCTGGGGCGCGTGGTTCTCGGGCATCGGCTGCGCCGTGCTCATCCTCGTGAACGTCCTCTTTGTACCCAAGTACGGGTACATGGCGTGTGCCTGGGGAGGCGTTGCAGGCTACGGCACAGCCATGGTGCTGAGCTACCTCGTGGGGCAGAAGTATTACCCCATCCGTTACCCGCTGCGCGACATCACGCTCTATGTTGTGGTGTCGGCCATCCTGTTTGCCGCCATGATGCTGCCGGTCGAGAACGCGTGGATCAGACTGGCCTTCCGCACCGTGCTGCTGTTGCTGTTCGTGGGCTTCATCCTACGCAAGGAACACCTGGGACCGATGCTCGCAAAATTGCCCGTTGTCGGCCGCTTCTTCAAGTAATGGCGTCTTTAGTTGGTAGCAGTATTTATAAAACGGGGACCAGCCTCAAGCGAGTCCCCGTTTTTGTGCAATTATCTAAACTGTTAATCAGTAGTATTTCAGGATAAAGTCCACAAGAGCATTGACGTCGGCAATATTTATATCACCATCCCCGTTCACGTCTAAAGGAAGATGGGGAGTTATGGGAGGCCAAATCCAACCATCATGATGCTTCACAATGCGGCTAGGATAGAACTCTAACGTACCGTTATAAATGTTCAGGAATCCCCACACGTCATAGGTGAGATTGGGATTGAAATCCTGGGGCGACCAGTTCAACGAGTTGTAGTTGGGTACACCGTAGATGATAGCATAGATGATGGCATTGATGTCGGCAATATTTATCTCACCATCCCAGTCCACGTCATAAGGATTATGGGGCGTTTCTACAGGTATATTGTACTTATCGTATAGCAGGAGCCGTCCTGTTTCGTCCTCGAGATAAGTATTGCCGTCTTCATCGGTGCCGATGTGCACGTCCTCGAAATATAAGTAATAATATGCCATGTCTATTGACAGTTCCTCGATGGGCACGGGTTCGGGTTCGACAGGTACAGTATTGCCCACTTTCTCCCAATCACGAACGGGAACGAGTATCTGAATGCCTTGATAGGAAGCTATTTTGGCATATCCCTGGATGAGATCGCCATTGCTAAGACTAAGACCGATATCACCATACATCAGCATCAGGCCACCGCAAGAATCTGCCACATACAAGTCACGATTGCACTGGAAAACGGCAGTCAGCGGGGTATCAAAATGCACAATGCTACCATCGGGAAGGCCTCGCAAATCATCAAAACAGTTAGTAGGAGGTGGGGCGGAATGAGGATCATAGTCGGTCACCAAGAACTCAGAATCGCCGCGATAAGAACCGACGATGCCCCAAAGGTAGTTATAATGGCCGTCCTCGATGTCATCGATGAAACGGAGGTAACCTTTGCAGGAATTGCCTTCACGGTCAGTAATCAAGATGTAATAACCGCTTATCTTTGTGACGGTCACATCATTCATCACTAGATAGTGCGCCCAGTGCTCGTGATTAACGTCAAGTGGACCGGCTTCTTCAGCAACCACAGGCTCATTGCTTGTTGCCGGCATGAATCCCGTGAGGGGTGCTATCAATTCGGGTTCATCGTTATAGGTGGTCTTTTTGGCACTCCAGCCTGGCGGGATGATGTCACCTTGTTTGTAGGTCTGCCCCGTGTTGCCGTAGATGAGACCATAGCAGTCCATACCCTGCTTGAAATACATGTAAGAGCCCGACTGAATAATCACTTGAGTTTCAGTGTAGGAGGTGATAATCGAATTATCTTCAACCGCATTAATCATTTCACACAAGGTGACAGGCGGATTGGGTATCCAAATTTTAATGGGCAACAACTGATAGATGCAATCCCCGTTTCGCCCGTAGGAATGGACGATGGCGATGATGTTATAAACCCCATCCAGATAGGCGGGAGGCGTCACTCCCATCGTGTTGAAGTAAACGGGAACTTGGTTGCCCTCATCGTCTTCGACCCAATAATTATTGCCTTCACGGTTAAAGACGACACCTTGCAGCAATACCAAGTGGCCAAATGTCTCATGTCCCACTTGAGCAGCAGTGATGGCTTCGGGCTCAATGGGATGATTGCCAATAGCTGGCTTGAAACCAAAAAGATTTTTTAACTCGGGCTCACAGGAATAGGTGGTTTTGGTACCTCCAAATCCCGCAGGTATGATATCGCCATTGACATAGGTCTGCCCGCACTGGCCGTAGAACTGGGCATACCCCGTCTCGTCCTTGACAAACAAGTAATTGTTGTTCTGGGCCAGCACGCTGACGGGATGGTTGAATATCATGGTCTCATCGTCGTCGGCTTCCTGGAAGGCGGCGATATTCTCAACCGTAGTGGGGGTGACAAATTCATAAGTGGTACAGGCAACTTCACTCACTTCGCCCTCGAGGCTTGAGATGGCTTTGATTGTAGTAGAGGAGCTCAGCACGAAGGGTGCTGTGTATTGGGCTGAAGCGGTCGTTGGCGTGCTGCCGTCGAGTGTGTAGTGGATGGCTGCCCCTGGGATACTGCAGGAGATGCTCACCTCAATGGGGGCATAGTAGGTGCCGCTGGCTGGCTGAATCTTGGGAGTCGATAACCCTCCGTCAATGACAGTGACGGTAATCTTGGTAAACCGCACCTGATTGGTTACCGCGGTGAACATGATGCTGGGGCTTTCGCCGGTCCAGTAGCCTTGATTCCCTCCATAGGAATAAATGCCGCCTTGGGGCTGCAGGCAGCCAGGACCATACTGGGAATCATCCATAGCAGTGCAGTCAAATACGATGTCGGTGATGACGCCAGTCAGACATTCCACAGTCAGCGTCTGGCCCTTATACAGGCGATATTGGATGCCGTTGGCCAAGCCGTTGCTGAAGGTGAGACGCACACCCTCTTTCTCAATGTAGTTTGAACCGGCGACATAGGGTTGATTGCCGAGGTCCTCGGTCGGGTCAAACACGACCACCCGTCCCGATGCGCCAATGGCCAATAGGCACAGGGTAAATAACGTGAAGAACTTCTTCATTGCAGTGAAAGTGAAAATACTTTAAGGTTAATTAATTGAATAGTTGGAAAACAAAATCGGGACCCACTCAGGGTGGATCCCGATTGATTTATTGGCGCATGGCAGCAAGGTTCATCAGCGGTTGCAGGCGGTAGCTCGTCCGCTCGAAAGTGAAGGGACTTGCATTGCACCCGTTGTTTCGCTGGTTATTCATTACTGGCATGCTTGCAGTTCATTCAATTGATGATTAGCCGCGCAGGATAATGTCGATGACTGCGTTGATGTCAGCGATATTAACCTCACCGTCCTTGTTCACATCGGCACGGCCCTCGGTATTGTCAGCGCCACCCAGGATGATGTCGATGAGTGCATTGATGTCGGCAATGTTGACTTCCTTGTCGTTGTTCACGTCACCGGGGATAGCCTCTTCGTCATCTCTCGGGTATTTGGGAGTGGGATCCTCGTCAATTGCGATGGGATAGATCTCAATCTCGTTTTTATAAAGAGTCAAGAAGCCCCAAACGGTGTGCTCACCATTGTCATTGGGAAGCTCAATGCCAAACTTGTTGAACAGGATGACGGGCAGGGTGCCATCGTCAACCATGGTGTTGTCACCGTCCTTATAGATCTTGACATTGTCAAGACGAATGTAGTTGTGAACCATGTCGGCCGAGAGTTCCTCGCAGGGCATTACCTCGGGCTGGAACGGCTCTACATAGTGGGTGGTAACAAACGTTGAGTCAATGGGTGACATCTGGTTCGAACCACTGTAAACGGTCCAAGTGGCAACGGCATCGTCAATAACATCACCATTGATGAAGTTCTTGTAGGTCAAACCGCCATAAACCAGGCTGTAGGTGCCACAATCATCCTTAACGTACAGGTTGGGACCATTCTGATAGAGGGCATACAGGGGCTTGGTGAAATGGCCTAACTGACCTTGTGACAAGCCATAGAGATCCTCGATGCAGGGAACATCAATGGGTTTCGGGTTTTCACCAACGAACTCAAGAGGCAGGATCTGGTAAACGGTGTTGTTCTTGCCGTAGGAGGCAACAATGCCGTAAACATCATACTTCTTGGTTACATCGCTGGGCATGGGAATATTAAATGTTCCGTTGTAGTAGGGGCATGAGCCGGTACCGTCGCTGAAGGTCTGGTCGGCGGTGTTGATGGTGACTTGCTTGAGCAATACATAGTGTGCCCATGTCTCATGACCAACCTGGCTGCAAGTGATAGTCTCGGAATAGTCCTTGATGTTCACGGTGCGGATTGCGGGACCGAATCCCGAGAAAGGAGTAGCCAACTCAGGCTCGGCGTTATAGGTAGTCTTCTTGCCGCCAATGCCGGGAGCGATGACATCACCGGGGTTGTAGGTCTGGCCCACGTTACCGTAGATGAGACCATAGCCACGGGGCTTGTTGGCATCCATAGCATACAGGTAGTTGTTTCCGTTTCCGCCTTGCTTAACAACGATGATTTCCTCGGTGAATTCAACCATCTCGCCGTCGGCAGTACCTTCCATGTCAATGAATTTGAAGGAAACGCCATTCTTCTTCAGGCTGGTGGGCAACAGTTGATAAATGGTGTTATCGTTGCCGTAGGAACCAACCACGCCTGTCACGTCATAGTGAGCGCTCAGGTCGGTGGGAGCCGTAACACCCATGTTGCCGAAGTAAACGGCGCAGGTGTTGCCATTGGCATCGGTCAAGGTGTAGTTCCTGTTGTCCTCGGTGCTGAGGGTTACGTCCTCAAATAATACATAGTTGGCAAACGTCGAGTGACCCACTTGGTTGGGATTCATGTTGGCGTTGGGAGCGATGGGCGAATTGCTTGAAGCGGGAGCGAAACCGTTCATTACCTGCAACTCGGGCTCACCGGCATAGGTGGTCTTGGTACCTACAAAGCCAGCGGGAATCACGTCACCGTTCTTGTAGGTGTGTCCGGTGTTGCCATAGAACAAGGCAAAACCGGTGGCATCCATAACATAGAGGTAATTGTTGTGTTGAGCCAGCACGTTGACGGGATTGTTGAATACCACAACCTCACCATCGGTGGAGTTCTGGAATTCTTTGATGTTGTTCACCTGCTTAGCGGTTGCGAACTCATAGGTAGCACTGGTCACGCTGCTCACCTCGCCGTCGCGGGCCGAGATGGCCTTTACGGTGGTGTTGCTGCTCACGGTGAAGGGAGCAGTGTACTGAGTGGAGCTGGTCGTCGGGTTAGAGCCGTTGGTGGTGTAGTAAATCTTGGCACCGCTGCTGGCGCAAGAAATGGTCACCTCAACGGGCGAATAATAGGTGCCGCCGGCGGGGCTGATGCTGGGAGCGCTCAATCCGGCATTTTCCACAGTCACAACAATCTTGGTGCAACGCACCTGGTTGGTTGCGGCGGTGAACACAATGTTGGTAGCCGAACCGATCCAAGTACCGATTTTATCGGCAAAGGTGTAGGTGCCTACATTGGCAGTAAAGCAGCCAGGACCATACTGGGCATCACCGGCAGCAGTGCACTCAAACGTGATCTTGGAAATTTCTCCAATCGTGCTGGTGAAAGTAGCAGTCTGTCCCTTGTAGATGCGGTAATGGCCGTTAACCAGACCATTGGACACATCCATGGTGATACCGTCCTTAGAAACTTGATAAGGAGCGGCAGTTGTTCCTCCGGTACCGATGTCGACAGTGGCATCAAAGGTGATGTCAACAGCCCATGCGGTACTTGCTAACAAACAAAGGGTTAATAAAGTAAATAATTTCCTCATTGCAATGATTTATTAAATGGTTAATAATGATAAGTCTTGCCTAAACTATAATCGGACAAAGATAGATATTTTTTTCGTTACCTCACCTCAAAGAGGTGTTAAATTTTCTATTCTTTTTTCCAATCCATCTCGCATCGATGAAACACGGGCGATTAAAACACAAGTGCCCGTCACACGGTAATGCCCATGATGAGGCCTTTTTCATCTTGTGTGGCGGGCACTTGTATAATTTGTTAGAACCCGAACCTCACGTCATCAAGGCACCAGGTGGCATAGTCATTATCCTGGGTGGCATAGTAGCGGAAACCGATGTAATAGATTCCGTCTGCCCATTGGCTCAGGTCGATGTCACCGCTTTCGGCCCATTCGCTGTATCCGTTCTCAGGCGCAGTGGCCAGCACGGGATTGAGTTTTACCTTGAAAGTGGCGGCCGAGGGGTCAACTGAATTAAGCACATAGACCTCAAATTTGGTGGTGGTGCTGCCATAGCCATTGACTTCGGTGCGGAAATTCAACACCTTGCTGGCGGCATTCTTGATGTCGAGGGCGGGTGTGATCAGCCAGGCGTCAAACGGCGGCTGGGTGCCCTTGTAGCCGCTCATGGCCGCATAGCCGTTCTCGGCAAAGACCGTCTGGTACCACTGCTTGTCGCCGCTCACGGTTGCTTTGTGCCATCCTTTGGGTAAAGACTCGTCAAATCCCTCGTCGAGCGTCAGCACAGCCTCATCGGTAGGTTGTGCCGACGGCTCGCCGAATTTCACGTTATCCAGACACCAGGTGGCATAGTTGACATCTGCGGTAGCGTAGTAACGGAAACCGATGTAGTAAACACCGTCGGCCCATTGACTCAGGTCAATGTCACCGCTAGGGGTAACTTCGCTGTAGGTGCTCGTTGGAGACGGGCTCGCAAGATTGGGATTCAGTTTGACCTTTATGGTGGCGGCTATGGGATCATTGGAATTAAGGACATAGACCTCAAACTGAGTGGTTGAACTGGTATATGCAGCTATTTGTGTGGTGAAGGTCAACACCTTGCTGGCGGCATTCTTGATGTCAAGGGCGGGAGTAATCATCCAGGCGTCAAACGGCGGCTCGATGCCCTTGTAGCCTGTCATGGCGGCATATCCGTTGCCCTGGAATGCGGTGTGATACCAATTCTTGTCACCGCTGACTGTAACACTGCTCCAGTCATCGGGCAGGGAGTTATCAAATTCCTCATTAAGATAGGTAACCGCGTTCTGGCTCTGGGGAACTACCACGTCATTGATGTCACGCAGCGCCAATTGCCATGTCTTGCCGACACAGGTCAACAGACCGACAACTTCCACGGTTCCTTCTGGCAAAACTGCGTCTTTGAAGTTGGCATAATTGCTGGTGCGCACAATCAGAGTATTGCCGTCGGCATCGGCAAGTGTGCGATTGGTGCTGGCGCCGCTCTCGGCAAATGTAGTGGTGCCGTTGGCCTCCTCAAACATGACGTTTGTGATGCGCACAAGCTTACTTTGGTATCTGAGCAATGTTTCACTGTCACTGTCGCCGGCCAGTTCATCGAGTGTAATCTCAATGGGTTGAACCTCAGGACGGTCAGGGTTGGCAGTTCCTTTTACTTCTACCAGTGACTCCCACATGGCCTGGGGCATAAAGGTGACCTCCCATGTGTTACCGGCAGCGTACCACTGGGGATAGCCCACTTGTTGCTGGCCATTGTATTTGCCCACATAGTAGCCCTTCATCGGCAAGATGATTTCTTGGCCGATGGCGTAGTCCTTGTAAAGGTCGCGCTTGTTAATGGCGATCGCCAGTCCGGCACCCGACTCGTCGGTGATGTAGAGTGACTTGTAGATATTGCCCGCTTCGTCGCTGCTGGTCACCCAGCCATGGATAACCTCATCCTCGGTTATCGTGTCAATGTAGCTCTTGTCGTCTTGCCAGTGCTTTGCTTTGAATTCGGCAATCGTCATGTTGGGAGTATGCACGGTTCCGGGATCGGGGTTGCTCCCTCCGCGCAAGATGATGTCGACAAGAAGATTAATGTCGGCGACATTCACCTCATCATCACCGTTCAGGTCGCCAAAGACATTTCTTGTCTTGAGATCATTACTGCCCACTGCAAGAAGCAGCGTGAGCACAAACATGAGAGAAATAGTAAAACGTTTCATTTAAGATAAATTAGATTAGTTCGGGTCCTGAAATGAGAAAGTTGGGAAGGCAAAGGAGAAAGGCAGAACCCGGTTTGACCTTTCCCATTGTCTCTTGTATATTGAAGTGCTTAGGTGTTCTATGCAGGCAGTTGCAGTTGGCATGACCTGATGGTCAGCAACACTGAAAAAGAGAAGCGACATGACTTTTCGCCATGCCGCCCTATATTTGTTCACAATTAGTGCTTGTTTTAAAAAAAAATTCCGCACAATAACGCGCGGATTGCCCTCTATGTCGTGCTTGTGACGGCCGACATTCATGAAATGCAAGTTGTCAAATAAAAATTTCACCTTACTAAAATGTTAATTTGTTTCCCCTGCAAAAGGGCATTTTCATCACCTCTTTTTAATTTGGGTGCAAAATTACTCATTTTCATGGTTTCAGTTGATTTTTAAGATGTTAATTATTCATAATAATTTAGGTTGCTTGCTCTCAAAAAAAGATTTGTGGGAAAAGGAAAATTGGATTATCTTTGCAAGTAAAACAGAAAAATACTTTATAACAATATTATTTATGGCAGAAGAAATTAAGAATCAAGACGAAATGAACCAGCAGCGCAAGGAAATCTCCCCCGAGAAACTCAAGGCCCTGCAGGTGGCAATGGACAAAATTGACAAGACCTTTGGAAGCGGTTCCATCATGAAATTGGGCGATGACCACGTCGAGGACATCGATGTGATCCCTACCGGCTCAATCGGTCTGGATAACGCACTGGGCGTGGGTGGTTATCCCCGTGGCCGCATCATCGAGATTTATGGCCCCGAGTCTTCAGGTAAGACCACGTTGGCAATCCACGCGATTGCCGAGGCGCAGAAGATGGGTGGTATTGCCGCCATCATCGACGCCGAGCATGCCTTCGACCGCTTCTATGCCGAGTCGCTGGGCGTTGATGTGAACAACCTCTGGATCAGTCAACCCGACAATGGTGAGCAGGCTCTGGAAATCGCCGACCAGCTCATCCGCAGCAGTGCCATCGACATTATCGTCATCGACAGTGTTGCCGCTTTGACTCCCAAGGCCGAGATTGAGGGCGAGATGGGCGAGAGCAAGATGGGCTTGCAGGCCCGCTTGATGAGTCAGGCACTGCGCAAGCTCACGGCAACCATCAGCCGCACGAACACTTGCTGCATCTTCATCAATCAGTTGCGCGAGAAGCTGGGTGTGATGTTCGGCAACCCCGAGACAACCACTGGCGGCAACGCCTTGAAATTCTACAGCAGCGTGCGCCTTGACATCCGTCGCATTGGCCAAATCAAGGACGGCGATCAGGTGACAGGCAACCTCACACGTGTGAAAGTCGTGAAAAACAAGGTGGCACCTCCTTTCCGCAAGACTGAGTTTGAAATCCGCTTTGGTGAGGGAATCAGCAAGGTGGGCGAAATCATCGACTTGGGTGTTGAGTTCGGTATCGTCAAGAAGAGCGGTGCCTGGTTCTCCTACGAGGGCACTAAGCTAGGCCAAGGCCGCGACGCCGCCAAGCAGATGGTCATGGACAATCCCGAACTGGCCGACGAGCTCGAAGCCAAAATCAAGGAAGCCATGAAGGCAAAGTAATCCACTGCCGGTAATGCAACTAGCGGGCCGCACTTACAACAAGAGTGCGGCCCGCTAGTTATCATCCCAGCAATCTCTAGAATCTCTAGTAAATCTATAATCCCTAAAGTCCCTAAAGCCCCTATAACCCGGTTACAAGAGCCCGAATGCTGCGCGCAGCGTTTCGGTCATGTTGAGTTTTTCCCAGGTGAAAAGTTCTACCTCAACCTCCCTGGTTTTGTTGTAAAGCGACTCAAACCTTTTCACTTTCAGCTCATATTTGCGGCCCATGTGGCCATAGGCAGCGGCTTCGGTGTACATGGGCTGCAACAGTTTTAGACGTTCAATGATGGCCTTGGGACGCATGTCGAACATGCCCTTGAGAATTTCGGCAATTTCGGCATCGCTCTTGTCCACATGGCTGGTGCCATAGGTGTTGATGTAGAAACTCACAGGCTCGGCACGCCCGATGGCATAGGCCACCTGAACCAGTACCTCGTCGGCAAGGCCTGCAGCTACCACATTCTTGGCGATGTGGCGGCAGGCATAGGCGGCACTGCGGTCCACCTTGCTGGGGTCTTTGCCTGAGAAGGCACCGCCGCCGTGGGCGCCGCGGCCTCCATAAGTGTCAACGATGATTTTGCGGCCAGTCAGTCCGGTGTCGCCATGAGGCCCGCCAATGACAAACTTGCCGGTAGGATTGACAAACAGCTCGGTCTTTTCATCGACCATGGCACGGATGTCATCGCTAAAGTGCCTCAATGTCCTGGGAATGAGGATTTCACGCACATCTTTCATGATGCGCTTCTGGTCCACATCATCATCATGTTGGGTGCTCACCACAATCGTGTGGATGTGCACAGGGCGGTGTGTTTCGCCGTCATACTCGACGGTCACCTGGGCCTTGCTGTCGGGGCGCAGGTAGGGCATTAGTTCCAAATGGTTGTGGCGGATGTCGGCAAGCTCATGCATGAGGGCATGTGCCAGGTCAAGTGTCAACGGCATGTAGTTGGGTGTCTCGTTGCAGGCATAGCCGAACATCATGCCCTGGTCGCCGGCGCCCTGGTCGTCGCGGTTATCCTCGGCGTTGTCAACGCCCTGTTTGATGTCACCGCTCTGCTCATGCACGCTGTTGAGAATGCCGCACGAATTGGCGTCAAACTGGTATTCACTCTTGGTGTACCCGATTTTCTCTATCATCTCGCGAGCCGTACGCTGCAAGTCGATATACACATCGGTAGTCACCTCGCCGGCAATCATGACCTGGCCCGTGGTAACGAGCGTCTCGCATGCCACATGGGCGCGAGGGTCAAAGGCGAGAAACTTATCCAAAATGGCGTCGCTGATCTGGTCAGCAACTTTGTCAGGGTGTCCTTCCGACACGCTCTCTGACGTGAAAAGATAATTCTTACTGTTCATTGTTACAAAAAACTGTTTTTTGTGGAACATGAACGCTAAAAGAACCGATAAAAGTAGTTGATTATCGCAGTTTTAGCATTTTTTCAAGTGGTTGCAAGCAGCCCAAAACTTGTGCAAACCGAATGCCATGAAGCCGGGCTTCGATGGCTGAGGTGCAGCCAAGTTTATCCAAATTTGTCCACTGTGGTTATTAAATGTGGCTGCAAAGATACAACAAAGAATTTGAGTGGCAAGAATTATGAAAAAAAATCTTGCCACTCAATAAAAGTATCTGCTGTGTGCCAATGACAGCAGTGACTATTTCTCACCCCTCATAATCGAACGGATGTGGTCGTCAAGGGATTTAATGGTCGTGAGGCTGTCATAGGTGAGCGGATTCTTGCGATAGTCCGAAACCACGGGCTCGTTAGTGTCCTCTTTTGCCTCTAGATTTTTTGCAAATTCCTTCACCTCTTTCTCGGTAATGCCGATGTACTGCATGTTCAGTTTGTTCATGTAGCGCAGGTGATCTCTGGCATATTCCAGCCAATACTGGCGGGCATGGATGTTTTCAAGTTTCTGGCGAATGACGTCATCGCTAAGGAGCTTGGTGTGAGTGCGTTCACCGGGATGGTCTTCGGGGTGCTCTATCACCTCGTTGATGGACTGCTCAAAATCTTTTATCCAGTTGTTGCAGTATTCTTCGTCGGTATTCATTTCCGAGAAGCATTCACCCACCTTGTCCAAAAACATGAAATAGCCATAGTTCTTCCACGTCTCGATGCTGTTGCCGAAGATATTTTCCACCGTTTTATCATGCGCAAGCAGGTCAAAGCCGAACACCTCGTTGATGGGGCCCATCATTTCCTGCGCGGGTATCCTGTCAAGCGAGTCAATGGGGAGGCTCAGTATCCAGGTGGCAACAGAGTCTTGGTGGGCAAATGAATGAACTTGCCTGTCCAGCTCATTGGTGAATTTCTCAATGTTGCTGATTACCATCAGGGCCGACATCTTGCGGTCATGGATGCGCTGGCGGTGCTCGAGAAATGCCGCTGTACCAAAAGTCAAAATAATCGAGATGGTCGTGGCAACAATCGTCATCAGCAGCTCTCTCCATTGCGAACCTTTCGCCCATGTTCGGGCACTCGGCGGCATCCTGAATTTAATGGGTGGTCTTCTCATCGTTCTATTTGTTTTTATGTTGTTGGTTGTTCTTTATTTCTTGCGCAGTTCCCAAAATGCGACTGCCGACGCTGCAGCGACGTTGAGCGAATCAACACCGTGCTGCATGGGGATGCGCACGACATGGTCGGCAGCGGTGATGACCTCATGGGCCAACCCGTCGCCCTCGGTGCCCATAATCAGCGCCAGGCGCGGTTCGCGCTTCAACAAGGGGTCGTCGAGCGTGATGCTGTCGTCGCTCAGGGCCATGGCGGCGGTCTTGAAGCCCAGCTGATTCATCGTCGGGGTGACGGGTTCTTCTATCCAGGTCCATGGAACGAGGAACACCGAGCCCATCGACACGCGCACGGCGCGGCGGTTCAGCGGGTCGCATGACGTCGGTGTCAGCAGCACGGCATCAATACCCAGAGCAGCCGCCGAGCGGAAGATGGCGCCGATGTTGGTCGTGTCGGTCACGCCGTCGATGACCACCACACGGCTGGCATCGCGGCACAGCGCGGCAACTGCCGGTGGGGTGGGGCGCCGCATGGCGCACAACACACCGCGTGTCAAGGTATAGCCCGTCAATGCGGCAAGCAGTTCACGTTTGCCAGTATAGACTGGGATGTCGCCGCACCGCTCGATGAGGCTGGCGGCATCACCCGTGATGTGCTTGCGCTCGCACAGCAGCGATAACGGTTCATAACCTGCATCGAGGGCCACATGGATGACCTTGGGGCTCTCGGCAATGAAGATGCCTTTGTCTGGCTCCAAGCGGTTGCGCAGTTGCGCCTCGGTGAGGGTGCTGAACACCTCCACTCCAGGATGTTCTAGTGATGTAATCTCAATAATAGCCATGACAATGGGTAATGCGGCATGTTGTTGTGTGTAAAGGCTGGTACTGGAACAATACGGTTAGCCTTTACCTCACGACCTTGGTGAACTCAGGAGCCTTGCCCTTTTCAACGATCACATAGACTTTGATTTCACTGGCAGGAGGCATGTCGGCCTTTTTCTCCCGTGGCATGTCCATTGCAGTAAAGAGGTACTCGATTCCATCGAGGGCTGTGCGTGAGGCGACTGTTTTTGCCTTGGCATTGAGCATCGGATAGCCGTTGACGGCAGCTTCAAAGATAGCGTTCTCTTCGGCGCTAACGGGATGCTGCTCGGGAAAGTCGGCGGGTAAAAAGCTGACTCTGATGATATATTCGGCGCAATATTAGTTGGATCAAATATAAGTGTCGTATACTTTTTTAGGAATTGTTCAACCTCCTTGGGCATGGCTGCCATGCGAGCGGCACGCACACCGTAACCGGTCATGATCTTGGCTTTGGGCAGTTTGTCGGCCAAATCCTTCGTGCTCGACTCCAGTCCACCGCTGCCGAAGGTGCAGAACGGAACCACCCACTTGTCACTCAAGTCCACCTTCTCCAGCAATGAGGCAATGGGGGGAGCATAAGTGCCGAACCAGATGGGATAGCCGATGAAAATCCAGTCATAATCGGCAACATTCGACTTCAAAGGCTTGATTTCGGGCAGGATGCCTTTCTCGCGGTCGGCCTTGCAGCGGTCAATCGTTGCCTGGAAAGCGGTGTCATAGGGCTCAACAAGAGCAATCTCCTCGATGTCGGCATTGAGGCCTGTGGCGATTTCCTGAGCCACGGTCTTGGTGTTTGACGTCAGGGAGTAATACAATACCAGCACCTTGCTCTTGGGGGCTTCCTTCCTCGGGGTGCACGATACGACAACCATCAGGACGAGTGTAAGCCCGAGTAAAATCCTCATAACTTTCATGTGATTATAATCTTTCTTTATAGGGTGAATGATTGTGTTCAATAATTGTCTTCAATAATACTGTCTTTAGGACATTTGCGGTACTTGAGAGTCTCCGGCGCCCTGGATGGCACGCACTTGGCGCTGGAACTCAATGGGCCGCTTGAGATAGGGCAGAACGATGGTCCCGGCACCCGTGCCCGACACCTTCACTGTCCCGTAGTTGCAGATGCGGCCCCACAGGCCTTGCTCAACCAGGATGCTCTCCACCTTGCCGATAACAATCTCGTGGGCATGGCGGTGAACCCAACCGTGGCTGTGGAAAAAACGCTTGTCGCTCACAAAGATGGTGGTTGTCAAGTTCCGGATAAGACGGCCCAGATGCAGGTAGGCCCACTTGCTGAGCCGCGGTTGGTATATGATTGTTTCGCCCGGGGCGATAATCTTGCTGATCTTCATATCATTTCCTGAAATTTGGGTAAATCAAAAACAAATGCAAATTTATTTGAAATTTGTAGAGGTGCCTCCAAATTTATTTAAAAAAAGTTTCTTAAATGGCAAAGTTACTGCTTATTTCCACATTATTTATTAATTTCGCAGCAAAATTTTCAAAACACTGTATTCCAATGGCAAGTGATATCGACAAGAAAAAAGAGGAAAAAGAAGAATATGTACGTCAAACCGGTTCACTCCGTGAACGTTTGGGACGTGTGAAAACTACGCGTTGGGTGCGATTTGGCATCGTGGCGCTCATCTATGTGCTGTGGACCATCTGGGTGGGCAACCCGTTGCTCTTGCTGGGCTTGCTGCTGCTCGCCGACATCTACCTGACGCAGTTCATCCCCTGGGGTGCATGGAAAGGCTGGAAGAAGGGGCCGATGCGCACACTCATGAGCTGGATCGATGCCATCGCCTATGCATTGGTGCTGGTCTATTTCCTGTTCCTGTTTATCGGTCAGAACTATCAGATTCCATCTTCCTCGCTCGAGAAGTCGCTGCTCACGGGTGACTTCCTTTGGGTAAACAAGGTGGTATATGGCCCCCGAGTGCCGCAGACGCCGCTGCACTTCCCGCTGGCGCAAAACACCCTGCCCTTCTTCAACTGCAAGTCCTACATTGAGCACCCGCAGCTCGACTATCATCGCCTGAAGGGCCTTCGCAACGTGGAGCGCATGGACATCGTAGTCTTCAACTTCCCCGCTGGCGACACCGTTGCGTTGAAGTGTACGAACCCCGACTATTACACCTTGTGCATGGAGCGTGGCCGCGATGTGGTGCACAACAACAAGGACATGTTTGGTGACGTTGTCTATCGTCCCGTTGACCGCCGCGACAATTATGTGAAGCGCTGCCTGGGCTTGCCCGGCGAGACACTGCAGATCAAGGACGGCATCGTCTATGTCAACAACAAGGCCGTGCCGCAGCCCAAGAATGTGCAGTATTGCTACTATGTCAAGTCCGACGGCACCCCCTTCGGTAACGACTTGTTCGAGGAATTGGGCATCAGCAATGAGGATCAGGCACGAGGCTTCATCAGTGCCTCGGAATATGTGCTGCCGCTCACTGCCGAAATGAAGAAGACACTGGAGGGCAAACCTTGGATACAGATTGTTCAGCGCATCCAGCCCGACCCCTCCGAGACGGTTATCACCTATCCCGTGGGCTATGACTACGGCTGGACACACGCCAATTACGGACCCATCTGGATTCCCAAGAAGGGTGCCAAGGTCGATTTGACTCTTGAGAATCTGCCGCTCTATGAGCGCTGCATCAAGAACTATGAGGGCAACACCCTTGAGGTCAAGGGCAACCAGATTCTTATCAACGGCCAGCCCGCGACCAGCTACACCTTCAAGATGGACTACTACTGGATGCAGGGCGACAACCGTGACAACTCGCTAGACTCCCGTTTCTGGGGCTTCGTTCCCGAGGATCACATTGTGGGCACACCTGCCATCATCCTCATTTCCTTCGACAAGGACCACAGCCTCTTTAATGGCGGCATCCGCTGGAACCGCATCTTCAAGTTGCCCAATCCCGACAAGTAGTCATTCATTGACATCATCGTGTGATATTGAAAAAAACATCATCATATGGCAACCGATAATAAAAAGAAGAAAGAGGAATATGTTCGTCAGAACGGGTCGCTCCGCGAGCGCTTGGGACGTGTGAAAAAGACGCGCTGGTGGCGCTTCGGCATCGTGGCGCTCATCTATGTGCTGTGGACCATCTGGATGGGTAACCCGTGGCTATTGCTCGGCCTGTTGCTGCTGGGCGACATCTACCTGACGCAGTTCCTGCCTTGGGGCGCCTGGAAGGGTTTGAAGAACAAGAGGTTGAGGACCGTCATGAGTTGGGTGGACGCCATCGTCTATGCCCTGGTGCTGGTCTATTTCCTCTTCCTGTTCCTGGGACAAAACTATCAGATTCCCTCGTCATCGCTCGAGAAATCGCTGTTGACGGGCGACTACCTGTGGGTGAACAAGGTGACCTACGGCCCTCGTGTGCCGCAGACGCCGCTGCACTTCCCCCTGGCCCAGAACATGCTGCCGTTGTTCAACTGCAAGTCCTATATCGAGCATCCACAGTTGGATTACCATCGTCTGAAAGGCCTGCGCAACGTGGAGCGCATGGACATCGTGGTGTTCAACTTCCCTGCCGGTGACACCGTGGCGCTGAAGCAGCCCAACCCCGATTATTATACCCAGTGCCTGATGTATGGCCGTGACGTGGTGCGCAATAATCCAGCGGAGTTCGGTGACATCGTCTATCGTCCCGTGGACCGTCGCGACAACTACGTGAAGCGCTGCCTGGGCTTGCCCGGCGAGAGGGTGCAGATCAAGGACGGCATCGTCTATATCGACGGCAAGGCCCTGCCTCAGCCCAAGAACGTGCAGTATTGCTACTATGTCGAGACCGACGGAACACCAATCAGCGAGGAACTGTACGACGAGTTGGAAATCAGCAATGACGACCGTAGCGTCGCTCGTCTGGATGAGAATATGCAGCCGCTGCTTTTGCCCAACTCCTACAGGCTGCCGCTCACTGCCGAGATGAAGAAGACGCTGGAAGCCAAACCCTGGGTGAAATCCGTCCTGCGTGTGCAGCCCGACCAGAGCGAGTCCATCAGAACCTTCCCCCTGGGTACCGACTACGGCTGGACCCGTGCCAATTTCGGCCCCGTGTGGATTCCCAAGAAGGGCGTCACCCTGAAACTCACCTTGCAGAACCTGCCGCTCTATGAACGCTGCATCAAGAACTATGAGGGCAACGACCTGGAGGTGAAGGGCAATCAGATTCTCATCAATGGCCAGCCCGCGACCAGCTACACTTTCAAGATGGACTACTACTGGATGCAGGGCGACAACCGTGACAACTCGCTCGACTCCCGTTTCTGGGGCTTCGTCCCCGAGGATCACATTGTGGGCACACCTGCCATCATCCTCATTTCTTTCGACAAGGACCACAGTCTCTTTAACGGCGGCATCCGCTGGAACCGCATCTTCAAGTTGCCCAATCCCGATAAGAAGTAGACGTTAGACGTTAGATTTTAGACGTTAGACATTAGACATTAGACTTTAGGCGGATGCCAACTAAGGACTAGGGACTAAGGACTAGGAACTAAGGACTAAAGACTAAGGACTAGAAACTAAAAATGCTAAATTCATCTGCAACAACCGTTGTGATGGGCAGCATGTGTGCCGCCAGCGTGCGGTGCTATGCCGTTGCTCTCAAGGCCGGCACGCTGTTGGTTGACCTGGACGAGACACGTCTGCCCCTGCGCCACAGCCATCACCGCTACCGTGTTGATGGCCCCAACGGGCTGCAGACGCTCACCGTGCCCCTCGTGGGCTCTACTAACAACATGATGACTCCCTTGCGCGACGTGCTCATCTCGGAGCACGGCGACTGGCGCCGTCTGCACTGGGGTGCACTTTATTCGGCCTATGGCCGTTCACCCTACTTTGATTATGTGGCCGATGACCTGTCACGTGTCATCAACGGCACGCAGCGCTATCTCCACGACTTTAATGCCCAATTGCATCAGGTAGTGATTGATTTCATGGACCTGCCCATCAGCACAAGCTATGGAGTGGGGGATAAGGGCACCGACAATGTGGCCGACCTGCGGGGCCGCATCGCCATGAAGAAGCCCGACACGCTCCCGATAGCCAATGTCCCTTATTACCAAATGTGGACAGCAGGTCGGGAAGGCTTTGCCCCCGATTTGAGCATCCTCGACCTGATGATGAACACGGGCCGTGAAGGCATCATCACACTCATGGCGATGATGCCTTCACAACAACCTTGAAATAGTCACAACTATTCTTTACCAGGCTTTCTGATTATCTTTTCCTGCTAACACTTAGTTAGTCGTCATTCCAGTGGCATTCGGGACAATATAGTATGTCTCCTCGACCCATTTTTAGTTTTGTGTTACATTCTGGACATCTTGAGTCACCGCTTACACTCCAGCCACAGTCGGGGCAATACCGATCACCGTCCTCGTCTTCTTCCAATTCTGTTTCACACTCAGGGCAAACATTTTTCTTCTCCTCACCATGACGGGTCCAACCACAAATGGGGCATTCTTCGTCCTCTAATTCTGCCCCACATTCAGGACAAAACATATCATCATCATTTTTTGGCCACCCACAGTTAGGGCAATACATTTCGCCTTCTTCGTTTTCTTCTAATTCACTTTCACAGTCGGGACAAAGCATGCCGTCAGGATTATCCTGACCGTCAGTCGGACCACAATTGGGGCATTCGCCATCTTCCATTATTTCACCACAAATGGGACATTCCATTTCCTCATAACAGTTGGGGCAATGGCCAAATGAATCTAATTCTGCTCCACACGTGGGGCAAAATGCAACAGGCTCCATGTCACTTCCGGGGTCTGGAAATAGCTGATCTACTTTTAAAGCAATTACGAAAACCTGTTCCTTTGAGGACCATATACATTCAATATGGCTTGTGAGATAGTCATTGAACCATTTTTCTAAATGCACCATTTTGTGATACCTGTTTTCAATGCTTTCTAATCTGAACGGTTCTTTAAGCGGGGTATATTCACCACGATGGATATATTTTTTGGTGAAAACCGATAATAAAAAAAGGCCTGAGCATTCACTGCTGAGACCCTCATAATTACTAATACTTGAAAACTATATTTACCCCATAAAAGCATATACGTGTAAGCATTGACAATCTAAAAGCCATATGCCTACGACTTCATTGCAAAATAACGAAATATTTCTTTAATAGAAACGAAATAAAGTATTAAAAAATGTGAACAACATAGAAATACCTGTTTTTTTCGTCTTTGACTCAAAAAAAGCAGCATACCTCAAATCAAACAAAATCAAAAAAAATGTTATGAGGTTGGCAGTTCCCGATAATTATTGTAACTTTGCACCCGCTTTAGATGGCAACACCATCAAAGTCGGTCCTATAGCTCAGTTGGTTAGAGCACCTGACTCATAATCAGGGAGTCCTTGGTTCAAGCCCAAGTGGGACCACCACAAGTAACAATGCGCCCGGCCATCACGACCGGGCGCATTGTTACTTTTAAAACTATTCGTTCAATTCGTAGTTTGAAAAACCTTAGTTGGCGTAGAGCATGTTGATGGCTTCATTGAGCTGGCGCTCGTTCTTGAGGCCGTCGTTCTTGAAGAGCATGACCTTGTCCATGACACGGTCCAGATAATCGATGCTCTCGTTTTTCTCTTTCTTGTTATAGATTTTCCAGTACTTGGTGCCTTTGAGTCCTTTTTCAAACTTCTTGTAAACGTCGCTTGACGATGACTGGTAGGCCCACTTGGTTTTGGCCAACTCGGTTTTCTGTTTCTCAAGGAACTCTTTGAGGTTCTTGGTGTACTCGCCATATTTCTCGACCAGGTCTTTCTTCTTCATGATTTCCTTGGTCTCCATGCCTTCAAAGCTGCGCAGTGCCTCCTCGACGTCACCCTTGTTGTAGGGGTTGTAAAGCACATCAACGATTTCCTGGTCATAGACCAGCTCGTCGCGGGTGGTGAAAGTCTGCTTGCGCATCTTGGCTTCTTCCTTCACCTCCTTCTCGAGGGCTTTCTTTTGCGATTCCAGTTCTTTCAACTGGGACTTGAGATCCTCAATCTGGCTTTCAAGATCCTTGATTGCCGATTCTTTCTCCTTGATGTTCTTCTCGTGTTGCTCGATGTTCTTTTCGAGTTGCTGCACGTTTTGAGTTGCCTGTTGGGCCATAGCTGCGGGCGTTGCCGCAAGCATCAAGGTCATTGAGATGACCAGCAGTTTGATTGTCTTCATAATGGTGAGAACTTGAAATATTTTAATGTGATGGCAAAGATACAATAAACTTTTTTAGTTTTCCACCAAAGGGGGGTAAATAAAAAGCGAAAGTGCACTTTTTCACAAAAGCACACCATCTTCATAACCAAAATTCAAGTATATATGTTCTTTGTTGTTTATCCTTTCATGCGACAAAGGTAATACGAAAGTTTGTGACTACCAAACTTTTTCATGTTTTTTTGAATAAAAATGCCTTATTTCTTCCTGTGGGAATTAATAGGGCACCAAAAATGCCGATTATTTCTCGCGGAAGAACAAATTAATGGTCGTTCCGTGCAGGTTCCAGTTCTCGCGAATCTTGTTCTCCAAATAGCGCTTGTAGGGATCTTTGATCCATTGCGGCAGATTGCAGAAGAAGATGAACGTGGGCACATGGGCGCCCTTGAGCATCGTGATGTACTTAATCTTCACATACTTTCCTTTGACAGCCGGAGGCGGGAACGCTTGGATAGCGGCCTGCAGCACATTGTTGAGTTGAGAGGTGGGGATGGTGATGTGGCGGTTGTTGTAAACCTCCTGGGCCATCTGCAGCACCTTGTGGATGCGTTGCTTGGTGAGCGCCGAACCGAAAATGATGGGGAAGTCGGTGAAGGGTGCAAAGCGTTCGCGGATGGTGGCCTCGAAGTGGTCGATAGCCTTCTGCGACTTGTTTTCGGTCAAGTCCCACTTGTTGACGAGCACTACCAGTCCCTTGCGGTTCTTCTGGATGATGGAGAAGATGTTCACGTCCTGGGACTCGATGCCGCGAGTGGCATCGATAAGCAGGATGCACACGTCACTGTTCTCAATGGCACGGATGGAACGCAGCACCGAGTAGTACTCGATGTCCTCGTTCACCTTGTTCTTCTTGCGGATGCCGGCAGTGTCAACCAGGTAGAAGTTGAAGCCGAACTTGTTATAGCGCGAGTAGATGCTGTCGCGGGTGGTGCCGGCAATATCGGTAACGATGTTGCGCTGCTCGTCCATCAGGGAGTTCACCAGCGATGATTTTCCGGCATTGGGCCTGCCCACGATGGCGATGCGCGGCAGGTCTTCATCAATATCCTCTTCGGTTTTGTCGGGCATCTGCTTGACAACCTCATCGAGCAGGTCGCCGGTTCCGGTTCCGTTAATGGCCGAGATGGAAAGCGGCGTTCCCAGTCCCAGAGAGTAGAATTCGGCCTCGGCATACATGCTCTTGTTGTTGTCGTCCTTGTTGGCAACCACAATCACGGGCTTGGAGGAGCGACGCAGAATGTCGGCAACATGGTCATCGAGATCGGTAATGCCGTTTTTGATGTCCACGACAAAGAGGATCACATCGGCTTCCTCGATAGCGAGATGGACCTGCTTGTTGATTTCCTCCTCGAAGATGTCTTCGCTGTTGACAACCCATCCGCCGGTGTCAACCACCGACATCTCCATGCCGTTCCATTCCATCTTGCCATACTGGCGGTCGCGCGTGGTGCCGCTCACATCGTTCACGATGGCGTCACGGGTTTGTGTCAAGCGGTTAAACAGGGTTGACTTGCCCACGTTGGGCCTTCCCACAATAGCTACTAAACGTCCCATATTATCAGTATTTAGTTTATAGTCCTTAATTATTAGTTGTTACTCGATGTAACCGAATGCGCGCAGTTTGCTTTCCTGGTTGCGCCAGTCTTTTTCGACCTTGACATATAGTTCAAGGAAAACTTTCTTTTCAAAGAATTTCTCGATGTCCTTGCGGGCTTCGATGCCCACATGCTTGAGTTTGCGGCCCTGATGGCCGATGATGATGCCCTTTTGGGTGTCGCGCTCGACATAGATGACTGCCATGATGTGAATGGCGGTATCGCTCTCGTCAAATTTCTCGACGATGACTTGGGTGGCATAGGGCACTTCTTTGTCATAGGTCATCAATATCTTCTCTCGCACGATTTCGGTGACAAAGAATCGGCTGCTGCGGTCGGTCAACGCGTCTTTGCCGAAGTAGGGAGGGCTCTCGGGCAACAGCTCGACAATGCGCTTCATGATGTTATCCACGTTGAAGTTCTCGAGAGCGCTGGTCGGGAAAACTTCGGCGTTGGGCAGCAACTGCTTCCATTGGTCAATGATGCGCACAAGGTCATCGTTGCCATTTAGGAGGTCTATCTTGTTGATGATGAGCAGAATAGGGATTTTCTCTTTGGCAACGCGGTCAAGGAAATCCTGGTTCTTGGTGGGCTTTTCCACCACATCGGTGACATAGAGCAGCACGTCGGCATCCACAAGCGCTCCTGTCGAGTATTCCAGCATGCTCTGTTGGAGTTTGAACTTGGGTTTGAGGACTCCTGGGGTGTCGCTGAATACGATTTGGTAGTCCTCGCCGTTCACGATACCCATGATGCGGTGACGCGTGGTCTGTGACTTGCTGGTAATGATAGACAGCCGCTCACCAACCAGTCGGTTGCTCAGCGTTGATTTACCCACGTTGGGGTTGCCCACGATATTGACAAATCCTGCTCGATGCATTTCAGTTCTTTGTTTTTATTTTTTTCTCCTCAGTCCCTATAATATCTATTGTTTCTATAGCATCAATATGAGCTATAGCCACTCCTCACTCATCATTAAACCAAAGCATCGCTACCCTTAGTGGAGATTATGAGTAGTGATGCTTCGTTAGTCCTGTTGTCGCCGGGTTACAGCGACCAGACGAGGTACATGGCACCCCAGGTGAAGCCGGCACCGAATGCTGTCAGGATGATTTTGTCACCCTTCTTCAACAGATGCTTGTTCTCGTCCAGGCACAATGGAATGCTGGCCGCACTGGTGTTGCCGCGATGCTCGATGTTCACAAGCACCTTCTTCTCGTCAATGCCCAGTCGTGCGCCCACGGCCTCAATGATGCGCAGGTTGGCCTGGTGAGGCACAAACCATTGAATGTCCTCATTGGTGAGGTTATTGCGCTTCATCACGTCACGGCTCGACGTTAGCATGTCAATCACGGCATGGCGATAGACTGCTCGACCTTCCTGGTAAACGCAGTGGAAGTTGGCGTCCACCGTCTCGTGACTGGTGGGCAGCGCCGATCCGCCAGCCTTATAGACCAGATGCTCCAGTCCTGAGCCATCCACATGGAAAATGCCGTCCATGATGCCAATGGGTTCCTCGGTGGGCTCGAGCAGCATGCATGCTGCAGCGTCGCCAAACAGGGGGCAGGTGGCACGGTCATTGTAGTCCACCATACTCGACATCTTCTCGGCCGATACAACGATGACCTTCTTATAGATGCCGGCACGGATAAATGCGGTGGCTTCATACAGGCCGACGAGGAATCCTGCGCAAGCGGCCTGGATGTCATAGGCATAGCACTTCTTCTCAATGCCCACTCCATGAGCTATAATCGATGCTGTGGAGGGGAAACGATGGTCTGGATTGGATGTCGGGCAGATGAGCAAGTCGATGTCGTTGCGGTCAACACCGGTCTCCTCAAGCAACTTGTTCACGGCCTGGATGCCCATGTAGGACGAGCCGACCGGCTTCTTGAGGATGCGACGTTCCTTCACACCCACACGAGTGGTAATCCACTCGTCGTTGGTGTCCACCATCTGTGAGAGCATCTCATTATCCAGGATATCATCGGGTATAAATGAAGCGATGCCTGTAATCTTTGCGTTCAGCATAAGCTTAAAAGCGTTTCTTAGCTTATATATATATTATAGTGTGTTGTTTTAAATATAATATCCCAAATGAGGATGAACAACTTGACGGGTTCAACCCATTCAGGATATCTTTAGCGCAATCTCATGTCTGTGTCACACCCGCTGGGGTAGTGACGGCCATGGGATTTAGGCTTCCTCCTTGCCCATCACGTTCTTGCCACGATAGTAACCGCACTCGGGGCATACGGTGTGATAAACATGCCATGCACCACAGTTTGAGCACTGAGCGATGGTCGGAGCCACAGCCACGTCATGGGTGCGGCGCTTAGCGGTACGAGTCTTAGACTGTCTTCTTTTAGGATGTGCCATTTTCTTGTAGTTTTATTTAAAAATTATTGTTCTTTCAGTTTTTTAAGCGCCTCCCACCGGGGGTCGGTGCCGGTTGTTTCACTCAAGTAGTCATCACCGTCGGGGACGGCCTCGACGCGATGGCTGTCGAGCACATTGAGCATGTCGGGGTTGCAATCCTCCTCGTTTTCATGACAGTGCGTCATCGGCAAGGCCAGCAGCACGGTATCGCGCACCAGCGGTGCAGCGTCCAGCTCTCGCCATTCGGCCGGCACTATCAGCAACTCGTCATTGCTGTCGTCAAGCTCTGTGCCCATCTGCTCAACGTTCAGGCGATAGTCCAGGTCCACCGGCAAATCCAGATCGTCGAGGCAGCGGTCACAGGGTATGGTCACTGTGCCATTGCACGAGATCTCCAGGCAGTAGGTGTTTTCGCTCTTGCGAGTCACCGTTAGGGTGACATCTACATCGGCGCGACGCACCTCAATTTGCTCATCCAAATTGAAAAACGATTCGTCCACATGACACTCAAACGCATGAGTGCCAAATGGTAACGTCTTGAGTTTCAACGTCAAAGCATCTACCATCTCCTGAAATTTTCGTTAAAGCGCCACAAAGGTATATCAAATTCCGTTAATATTCAACGTTTTTCGCTTTTTTTTTAATTCATATATCATACTATTTCAATTAGAATGGGTGGGTGAGTGGTACCTGACCAACACAGAGCAACTGAACCTAATCAGTTGCTCTGCGGTTAAATTGTATTATATCGGTGCGACCAGATCAGTTGCTGGTAAGCAGATAATCAATCATGCTTGTGACGTCGCTGATGGTAACCTTGCCGTCTCGGTTAAAGTCGGCAATGTACGGGTTCAACAGGTTCGGGTTGAAACTTAGCAGATAGTCGATAATCAATGTGACGTCCGAGATGCTGACACGGCCATCGTTATTGGTGTCGCCAAACTTGATATCCTCAATGGCGCGAATGTCTACAAACACTTCCCACAATTCGGTGTTCTGATAGGCTTCAATGGAAGCTCTAGGCACATAGAGGACACCTTGCTCATAGCTGCCATAATAGAATGTGGATCCTGCGATCGCTGGAGGAGTAGTGGCTTCGCAATAAATTGTCTTCAGATAAGGATTGTTGTTGAAGGCATAGGAATCAATGGCGGTGACCGACGCTGGAATTTTGATCTTCTCTAGGCGCTGGTGGCTATAGAAAGCATATCGGTCGATTGTGGTGATGCCGTTGGGAGGGAATGAAGTGCAGCACCCTGAAATGAGTTTGTTGGTCGCAGTCTCGATGATGGCATTACAGTTGTCGCGTGAGTCATAAGTCGTGTTGTCACTGGCAACTTTTATGCTAGTGATGTTATAGCAATAAGAGAATACGCCAGTGCCGATGTGGTTGACCGAAGCGGGGATACTGACTCTCTGCAGCGTTTTGCATCCGTAGAAGGCCTCATTGTCGATGGAGGTAATAGCGTTGTGGAGGTTGATGCTGGGCAAGTTGTCGCAACGGTAAAATGCTTGTTGACCAATCGCGGTCACCGAATTGGGGATGACCGTGTTCATGCATCCGGCAACGAGTTTGTTGGTCGCCGTCTCGATGACAGCGTTGCAGTTATCACGCGAATCAAAGACGGGGTTCCCGCTTTCCACGACAATGCTCTCCAGATTGTAACAGGAACCGATAAATAGAGACCCAAGATGGATTACACTGGCGGGAATGGTGATGGCCTCGACCCTACCCATGTCGTAAAATGCCGAGGTGCCAATGGCTATGGTGCCGGGTTTGAACGTGATGTGGTAGTGCTCGGGCATTATTCCCACGAAAGCAAAGGCAACTTTGCCGGCATAGATAATGCCGTCGGGTTGAGCATCAAACCATGCCGAGTTGACAAACGCATCGGCATCGATATCGTAGGTTGAATCCGAGAAGGTGATGTCCAGCAAACTGGTGCAATCGGCGAAGGCATAGGTATATATGGCAGTGACCGTGTTGGGAATGACAATGCTCTCGAGTGCTGAGCAACCCCAAAACATTCCTGCGCTGATGATGGATATGCCGTTGGGCAAGGTCACATTCCTCAATGAAGTGCAATTCTGGAATACTTGACTGTTAATCGTTGTGACTGAATTAGGAATCTCGATGCTGGTCAGGGATGTGCACTCTCTGAAAGCGAATGAATCAAGAGTGGTGACTGAATTTGGAATGTTCACAGATGTCAATGCAGGGCAATTAAAAAATGCAGCATAGCCAATTTTCTGTATGCCGTAATTCATGACCACTTTGGTGAGATTGGGACATGACCTGAATGCGGAGCTCCCAATTGCAGTGACATTGTACTGAACGCCGTCATGGGTGACTGTGGCTGGGATATTGACCGTGCCGCTGTAGGAGTTGAGGTTTGTGTCCTTGTAGGTCACGCTAACGGTGTTGTCGCCCGTGATGATATAGTAGATGTTGTTCATCACGAAGTCATAGGCTGATGCGTTCAGTGGCGTTAATATCGCTAGCATCAACAATAGTGTTGGGATAATAGAGATCTTTTTCATAATTGAGCAGATATTAATAGTTATTATTTTGTCTTGGGCTTTAAGGCTGCGGTTGAAACGTTGGCAGCAGGCATTGATTTGTCATATCAATGCTACAAAGTTAGTAAAAATCCACTATTATTCAATCAATAGGCGTTTTTTTATCAAAATGATGGCAGCCCCTCCAAGGCGCGTTTATCAGACTGATGCCTTCGTGGTTGTCCACATTTCAAGGCTAAGGCTCAATTCATGAGAAGAGGGTATCATAGATGAGTTGAGTGCCACCCAAGTGGGCCTGGATGTAATCGCCGGCAGCCTTGCCGCATTGCAGGCGCAGGGGTTCGTTTTCAAGCATCGGGTCCATCGCAGCCGAGAACGAGTCGGCATCATGGATGCTCATAGCTCCGTCACAGGCAATAAGGTCTGTCGCCTCTTGGAACTTATGGTGTTTGGGACCAAAGATGACGGGGATACCATATACGGCAGCCTCGTTGATGTTGTGGATGCTCACGCCGAAGCCGCCGCCCACATAGGCCGTCTGCCCATAGCGGTACAACGAGGAAAGCAGCCCGAAGCTGTCGATGATCAGGCAGTCGGCATTCTCGACATTCTTAGGCGTCGCTTCGCTGTAGAAGCGTGCAGGCCTTGAAATCTTGGACATGAGCACATGCAGGCGATGCCTGTCAAACTCGTGGGGAGCGATGATGAGTTTCATCTCGCGATGAGCATTGAAGTAGGGGATAACGATATCCTCGTCGGGAGGCCACGAGCTGCCCATGACTAGGGTGAACTTGGCATTCTCGACAAACTTGGCGACCAGCGGGAACTCGCGTGCCGCATTGCGCACGTCGGCCACGCGGTCAAAGCGTGTGTCGCCTGCAACCATCACATTCTCGATGCCTATGCCTGCCAGCAGCTCACGCGATTGCTCGTTCTGTACAAACAGCATGTCAAAGCACTTGAGCATCTTGCGGAATAAGCCGCCCCAGGGTCTGAAGAAAATCTGCTTGGGGCGGAAAATGGCCGAGATGATGTAGGTGGGTACACCACGCCGCTTGAGCGAACTCAAGTAGTTTCCCCAAAACTCATACTTGACAAAGATGGCCATTGACGGTTTCACCAGGTCAAGGAAGCGCTTCACGTTACCGGGCAGGTCAAAGGGCAGATACACCACCGTGTCAACCATGCTGAAGTTCTTGCGCACCTCATAGCCCGAGGGGGAGAAAAACGTGAGCAGGATGCGGGCATCGGGCTGGTTACGCTTGATCATCTCAATCAAGGGACGACCTTGCTCAAACTCGCCCAGCGATGAGGCATGAATCCAGATGTAGCCGCCTGCAGGGTCAAGTTTGCGCTGCAGGGTGCGGAAACAACGTCGTTGCCCTCGCAGCAGGAGTTTGGCTTTGGGGTTGCGCATGGCAGCAGCGGCAAATTTCACGCTGTTGCGATAGGCTGCTACGCCCAGGTTATAAATCGGATCCATCTCTCTCTATTCTGTTTTTGTCTTGGTCATTAATAAAGGTTGCGCAGGCGCCTGCTACGCAGGTAGTCGCGGTCATGGCGACGCTTCCACAGCAGGTCGTCAATATAGAAACGGCAGGTCATCTGTTGCCAGAAGCCTGACTTCTCGCTCGAAGCGTGAAGTACCAGCGAACCTGTCAAATTCACAAATCGGTTGCTCACGATGTGGAAAATGATGTCGGTGCGGCTGTATGCTTCATGGCGGTAGTAGGGGTCGCCCAGATTCAGTTCAACGCCCAACTTGGGGAATAGCGGCATCAGGTCTTCGCCGGTATAAAAAGTCTCATCCACCTGCAGCCAGCGCCAGCGGGCGGTCGCTGTGGCAATGAACCCGACATGGTCGTGCCAATGCATGTCGCCACGGTCGCGCTCCAGTGCAAAGATGGCTCCTGCCGACATCCGCAGCGAGTCGAGTACAGTGCGGTGCGACAGGTCAAGGGCCAGCATGGGATTGATGAGCAGGTCGTCGTTGACATGCTGGTCGCTGTCGTGGACGCTTGACATCGCCAGGTGGTTGTACTGCATGTGCCCTTCAAGCCTGAGCGGACCTCTCAGCCGCCAGTCGGTATTTAACATGGCTGTAAAGGCCTCACGCTGATGCTCGGTCTGCATCTGGCGCCAGTCTATGGCCATTTCGAAATAGCCCGTGGGCTTGATGAGTTGAGCCATGACGCCTCGTATGTTGGGTTGCACATAGTTGAGCGAGTCGCTCCACATGTAACGCGGAACTCGCTCCACCATCAGCGAGCGGGGCATCAGTCCGGCGGTCACATGCAAGCCGCTGCGATGGTTGTAGCGATAATAGAGTGTGGGCAGCACCTTGTAGCCGGTCATGTCGTCAATCATGGGCTGATACCACACGGCGCCGCCTTTGAGTTCATGCTCTCCGTCTAGCATAGACACACCCAATTCAGGCGCTAGGCGCGTGAACAGGATGGTCCCGTCGGGCGTGTATTTGTCGCCGCCCTCGCGGTTGTTGATGAGCATGCTCGCGTCAACACTCCATTCCACCTCCTGTGCAACAAGAGGCGGAATGAAGAATAGTAGAGTCAATATGGCACAAAGCCATTTAGGCATCGGCAGGCAGCTGGATATTCTTGATACCGGCTTCGAGGCGAGCAAGTGTTTCCTCGCGGCCCAGCAGTCGGGTGATTTCAAACATGTGCGGCCCACGGCATTCGCCCACGACGGTTAGGCGGAATGCGTTCATCACGTTGCCCTTGTGATAGCCGTTATTGTCAATCCAGTTCATGACTAGGTTCTCACAGTCTTCGACATCTTCCATGTCGGCATTGTCGAGCAGACCTGCAAGCTGTCTCATCAGCTCGGGAGTCTCGGGCTTCCAACGTTTGCGGATGTCCTTCTCACTGTAGCTGGTGGGACGCTGGAAGAAGAAACTGGCTTGTTCCCACAGGACGTTGATGAAGTTGGCGCGGCTCTTGACCAGTGCCACCACGCTGGTGATGTACTCGTCACTGTAGTCGGCCACATTCACGCCATGCTGTTCCAGCACGGGCTTGAACAACTCGGCCAACTCGCTGTCGGGCATGTTCATGATGTACTCGTGGTTGAACCATTTGCCCTTCTCAAAGTCAAACTTGGCACCCTTGCGGGAACAGTGGTCGATAGAGAATTCCTTGATAAGTTCTTCCATCGAGAAGATTTCGCGGTCGTCACCGGGGTTCCATCCCAGCAGGGCCAGGAAGTTGACTACGGCTTGGGGCAGATAGCCGGCCTCGCGATAGCCGCTGGAGCGCTCGCCGCTCTTGGGGTCATTCCAGTCGAGGGGGAACACGGGGAAGCCCAGACGGTCGCCGTCGCGCTTGCTCAGCTTGCCCTTGCCGTCAGGCTTGAGCAGCAATGGCAGGTGGACAAATGCAGGCATAGAGTCTTCCCAACCGAAGGCCTTGTAAAGCAGCACGTGCAGCGGAGCACTGGGGAGCCACTCCTCGCCGCGAATGACGTGAGATACTTCCATCAGGTGGTCATCCACGATGTTGGCAAGATGATAGGTGGGCAGGTCGTCGGCACTTTTGTAGAGCACCTTGTCGTCGAGAATTGACGAGTTGATGGTCACGTCGCCGCGCAACAGGTCATGGACCACGACGTCCTGATCGGGCTCGATGCGGAAGCGCACCACCCATTTCTCGCCTTTGTCCATGAGGGCTTTCACCTCGTCGGCCGGCAGGGACAGTGAGTTGCGCATCATGCCGCGGGTGCGGGCATCATACTGGAAATTTTTGATCTCCTGACGTTTGGCTTCCAGTTCCTCGGGGGTATCAAAGGCGTAGTATGCCTTGCCGGCATCAATCAGCTGTTGCGTGTACTTGCGATACAGATCGCGACGCTCACTCTGCTTGTAGGGGCCGTAGTTACCACCCTCGTGAACGCCCTCGTCAATGCCGATGCCCAGCCACTGCAGGGCCTCGTTGATATATTCCTCGGCACCGGGCACAAAGCGGGTGCTGTCGGTGTCCTCGATGCGCAGAATCATGTCGCCGCCATGTTGGCGGGCAAACAGGTAATTATACAACGCCGTGCGCACGCCGCCGATGTGCAGCGGACCCGTGGGGGAGGGCGCAAAGCGAACTCTTACTCTTCGTTCCATGTGATTGTTTTCGTCGTTATATGGTTTATAGTTGATTTGTCAAAGTCAAATGGGCGGGGCCCATGGAGTGATTAAAACAGCAGTTGCTCAATTTGGGACATCGACGCGTGATCGGTTTGGTCCACATGGGTCGGCGTGACGGTCACATAATCCCGTTGCAGCCAGTAGTAGTCGGTCAAGCCTTCGTTCTTGTCGGCAATCTCAAATTCGCCGGTCAGCCAGTAGTAATCCCGGCCCGTGGGATCCACCCGGTGCTCCCACTCGTTAACCCAGCGGCCCATATCGCCTGTGGTGACCTTCATGCCCTTGAAGCCGTCTTCGACCTTCGGTATGTTCACGTTCAGGCACACGTCCTTGGGCAATCCGCCCTTGAGCACGCGCTCGGTCACATGCCTAACCACTTCCTCACACACGCTCGTGTCGGCGTCGGCACTGTAGTCACCGTATGAGAATGCAACGCTGGGCACGCCGTGCAGGATGCCCTCAAAGGCGCACGCCATCGTGCCGCTGTACAGCGTGTTCAACCCGCTGTTGTAACCGTGGTTGATGCCGGCAAGCACAATGTCGGGCATGTTGTCGGCCATGAGTTGGCTCAGGGCTAGCTTCACGCAGTCGGCAGGTGTGCCGGTAGCAAGATAAGCAGTATAGCCTGGTTCGCTTGCCACCTTGGTAGTGCGCACCGGATGGACAAACGTGATGGCACTCGCCATGCCGCTTTGGTGCACTGCAGGTGCAACAACAAACACATCGCCCAGCGTGCGAGCCACCTTGATGAGCGACTTGATGCCGTTGTAGGTGTAGCCGTCATCGTTGCTGATGAGGATGAGTGGTCGCTTATTATACATGTGTATTTTTTGTTGATTTTGGGTGCAAAGATAGTGCAAGCCGAAGACAATAGCAAATTTATTTGCTATTGTTGAGGCGACGCCTATCTTGCACGGGCAACAGTGAACTAAAGTTACAACTTTTTTATTGAGATTTTGTAGAAAAGAAGTAACTTTGCCACATCTATTATATATATAACAACCTAAATCAACAAGTATGAGACTGATTATCGAACCTGACTATGAGAGTGTGTCAAAGTGGGCTGCAAATTTTGTGGCAAAGCGCATCAACGATGCAAATCCTACTGCCGACAAACCGTTTAAGTTAGGTTGCCCCACAGGTAGTTCTCCGCTGGGCATGTATCGTGAGCTCATAGCTCTCAACAAGGCTGGTAAGGTATCGTTCCAGCATGTCATCACTTTCAATATGGACGAGTATTGCAACTTGCCCGAGGAGCACCCCGAGAGTTACCACTCGTTCATGTGGAACAACTTCTTCTCACACATCGACATCAAGCCCGAAAACGTCAATATCCTCAACGGCAACGCTCCCGACCTGGTGAAGGAGTGTGCCGACTATGAAGCGCGCATTCAGGCTGCAGGAGGCATCGACCTGTTTATGGGTGGTGTAGGCCCCGACGGCCACATCGCATTCAACGAGCCTGGCTCATCGCTCACGTCACGCACGCGACAGAAGACGCTCACCCAGGACACCATCATCGCCAACAGCCGCTTCTTTGACGGTGACCTGAACAAGGTGCCCAAGACGGCACTCACAGTCGGTGTCGGCACTGTGATGGATGCCCGTGAGGTGATGATCATCGTCAACGGCCACGGCAAGGCCCGCGCCCTGCAGCAGGCCATCGAGGGCGGTGTGTCCCACATGTGCACCCTAAGCGCCTTGCAGATGCATCCCCATGCCATCATCATCGCCGACGAGGCCGCCGTCGATGAACTCAAGGTGAGCACCTACCGCTACTTCAAGGATATCGAGAAAGACAACCTGTAAAGGCCCCCTGTCCTAAACCAGGCAACAAATTATACATTTCACCCTATAGCTTCTATGGCTTCTGTAGCTGCTATAGGGTGATTTGTTTTGCCTGTTGGACACAAAAAAAGCTGCTCGAGCCTAACGGCGGGAACAGCTTCAAACGTTCTTGTTGTAAGATCTCTTGCTTACTCGGCGGGAGCCTCAGCGGGAGCCTCAGCAGGAGCAGCCTCCTCAGCGGGAGCAGCAGCCTCCTCAGCGGGAGCAGCAACGGTGCTGTCAGCAACAACGGTGTCAACGGGAGCCTCTTCCACAACGGTGGTGTCAACAGCCTCCTCAGCGGTAGCCTCGGTGTTGTTGTTGGTGCAGGAAATCATGCTAACGCTAGCGATAACGGCAAGAGCCAAAACTAACTTCTTCATTTTTTTTGTACTTTTAAATAATAAAACAATTAATTTCGTTTGTTAAAATCGGGGGCAAAATTATATCAATTTTTTCACCTGCAAGCGTTTTTCCCATTTTTTTTTGCATATTTTTTTATCGCCAGTTTTCAGGGAACGGAAAATCCTATTCGTAATCAGCTGAAAAACAATCAAATAAAACAACGAATGCCCTTTTGTGGGCATCCGTTAAATTTTGTTAAGTATGTATATACTGTCTCATGATTCCGCCATTTTTGGCTGCTAAATCAGTTGCTGTACAGGTAGCGTTTGATGCTCCGTTTGGGCGTTTTGTCAAACTCGGTAGCCATCAACTGGATTTTGGCGATTCGCTCATATGGTGCCACGAGTTTGTTGAGCTCGGTGCGTATCTCCTCCATCAGGTCGGGCAGCTTGTCGCGGGTGACGCCGAGCTGATCCATGGCATCGTAGTCGGGATAGACGAGTGCTACGAGTTTGCCCTCGCGCATGACGACGAGACTCTCGCTCACATAGAGCATGTTGTTGAGTTTCGCCTCGATTTCCTCGGGATAGATGTTCTGGCCGCTGGAGCTCAGCAGCATGGTTTTTAACCTTCCCCTTATAAATAATGTGCCATCGGCATTTAGCGTACCCATATCGCCTGTGTGCAGCCATCCGTCCTCATGCAGCACCTTGTCGGTGGCTTCGGTGTTATGGAAGTAGCCCTGCATCACGTTCTCGCCGCGCACGCAGATTTCGCCGGGAATGTTCTCGGGGTCATCGCTCAGGATTTTGCACTCCATGATGCCGGGCAGGATGCGGCCGGCGCTGTGCGGCACGAACTCGCGCCAGGGAGCATGGCTCACCAGCGGGCCGCACTCGGTCATGCCGTAACCCACGGTGAACGGGAACTTGATTTTGTAGAGGAAATCCTCAACCTCGGCATTGAACGGGGCTCCGCCCACAATCACCTCTTCAAACTCTCCACCAAAGGCTTCAATCAGTTTGTTGCGTATCTGGCCATAGATGCGCTTGTCGAGGTAAGGCACTGCCAGCGCCCATCGCAAGGCACCCTTGCTGATCATGGGCACAATCATCTTGCTGTAAATCTTCTCCAGCACCAGGGGAACGGTGAATACCACATTGGGCTTAATCTCGGCCATGGCCTTGACCAGGATTTTGGGCGAGGGGATGCGGCCCAGCAGCGTGATGTGGCCTCCCACGGCCAGCGGTGTGAGCATGTCGAATGCGCACCCGAAGGCATGGGCCAGCGGCAGGAATGCCAAATCCCTGGAGCCCTTGAAGTGCAGGCCCGAGTTGATGCCATACACGAGATTGCCTGCCAGGTTGTTGGCGGTGAGCATCACGCCCTTGCTGAAGCCCGTGGTGCCCGATGTGTAGTTGATCTCGACCAGCGCATCGTTGGGTACGTCGGCATAGTGGATATCGTTGCGGTAGAAACCGTTGGGAAAGCGTTCGTTGAATTTCGTCTCGAGCGCGGCGAATGCTTCACCGGTGTTCTCGCCCTCCTGCTCGGCCAGCATCTTCATGTCCTCAAGCTGGAAAGCTGCCCGCACACGAGGCATCTTGTCAAACTCCAGGTTTTCCCAGATCGACTTGCTGATGAAGAGCATTGTGGCCTCGCTGTGGTTGATGATGTGCTGGGCATCGGCAGGATTGAACTCCTGCAGGATGGGAACGATGACGGCTCCATAGGTGATGGTGCCCATGAACACGGTCACCCAGTTGGGGATATTCTTGCCGATGAGGGCGATGCGGTCGCCCTGTTTCACGCCGCTGTTCTCAAACAGCATGTGCAACTTGGCAATGTTGCGGGCAAAGTCGCCATAGGTCAGTTTTTCGCCGGTGTTATAGTCGGTCAATGCAGGCAGCTCCCAGTTGTCGATGAAGCTGCGCTCATAAATCTTGATCAGGTTATCTTTCATCATAAGGCTAAGCGCATTTAGGCTGCAAATATAATCAAATTCCTCCACACCGCAACGTTTTTCCCCGCCAAAAAGCAATTAGGCGATTTTAAGAGCAGAGTCATAAAACGCTAATTTCCAAAAGCTTATTAATGTGTGACAATGATTGCAGGGGCGTGCGGAATTGTTAAAGAATCATTAAAAGCACATTGGTTGTCTTTGGTGCAAAGGTAGCGCACTGGGCCATGCCATGTCAATGTGAAAAAGCAATTAGGCTTTAGGCGTTAGGCATTAGGCGTTAGGCATTAGGTGCATCCGCCTTCTTTCTTTTTAACGGCGAATTACGCGAATGAAACGAATGAGGCTGTGTCATAATTGCCATTCGGTAAGATAACCGTGCTATCGCACGGGAAATTGAGCAAATTTATAATAATTTTATATTTAATTTCATAAGTGTCCACTTAAAATTGGCGATTTTTGTTGTAGTTTATTGAAAATCAATGGTTTATAGTTACATTTAGACCGAACGGATTTGAAATCACAAACCGATTGATTCTGAGGAACTTGATTAAAAACATGATTGATTTTGAGCCTTTTATAAAATCCAATTATCGACAAAATATCTAATTCAAATTTTTAGTGGACAGCAATGATTTAATTTGATTAATTTCTCGCCCGCAGGGCGATTATAGTTCCAGCCATTGAATTATGACATACCGCCATATGTTCAATTAGTGTAATTCGTAGTTTAGAAAGTTGAGTGCGGATGCCTCATTAACCATTAACCATTATCCTTTATCCTGCTCGCGAAGCGAGCATAAAAAGCGAGCATAAAGAAACTGCGCCGGTCTTCGCGAAGGGGGGCTTCGCTCCAGCCGGCGCAGTCGGGCTTAAAAATGTTGACTGTGCCTCAAGGCACCGTTGCAAGCATCATGGCATTGGGCTTACACAAATTTTCTTGCCCTGGTGGATATAGATGCCGGGCGTGGTCGGCACCTCCTTGCCTACTGGCTGGCCCATCATGTTGTAGTAGTTGGGATCCTGACAGTGTCCCCGCTGGTCAACTACCACCTCATTGATGCCTGTCATGTTATCGGGATCATAATGAATTCCTTTATAGACGATTTCGTTGTTTTCAATGACATGACTCAGTTTATAGATGACCTGGGTCATACCTGTTGTAAGTGCGTAGAAATAATTAACAGGGGTTCCAGGGGAATCTCCTACATATCCGATTCCTTCAATAATAAATTCATCGCCAAAATATTCGCCATCACCTTTCTCCAGACTAAGTACATGTCTTTTACTCAAATGATCACCAATGGTGACGGTATCAGCATACATATAATGATACTGCTGCTGGAACATGAAATCTGACATATGAATATTATTATAAAAAGTTTCCGGGTCATTGAAATCATATAGAACAAACTCGATACCTGTCTCTACTGCTGATATAAAATCTGGAAGATTAACCATAGTGCCTATACCGATGGGGCACTCCCAATACCTTTTTTCATCAGGGATGATTCCATATACAATCTTGTTCTCTTCACGCAAAAAAACTGGAATAGTGTCGTTTTCGGTATTAATGGCACCACCCTGATACAGGTGGACCTTTTTATAACATTTATTATTTAAAATGGTATCACCTTTTATTTCTAGCGTATAATAATGCTTGCCAGAAGCAATATAACTATTATCAAAAGGAAAATCGTAGTAGTACACCCATTTGACGCCTTCACGAACGAAGGGAACATATTCATAATCCTGAGCCATGGCCTGGAAAAGAACAATAACAGAAAACGCTATAAAAACAATATTCTTTTTCATCGTTTTACATTTTTGTTGTTGAATTTATTGCAAAAATATTGAACTTAAACGTCATTTCCAAATTTACTTATCAGAAACTTGACGGATAGACTGCAAACGTGGCACCTTTTTCAACCGAAAAACCGTCTGAAAGTGTGACCGTTCCACTAGCTTCAATCTCAATTGAACGGGTCTGTGCCGATTTCAACATGGCCATTGTTGCGGATAATGAGTTGAGCACTCATGTGGTTGGCGGTTGCCAACAGGCAGATCAGTGCTGCCAAGAACTTGAATTTTAACATAATGAATAAATTTTTAATTGTTTATAATGGATTGGAATTGAGGGATAATATCGATCATCAGTAAGTTTCGAAGTATCCCTCGAAGGAGTTGCCTGTTGGGGAGTCGATGGTGATGACGTACTCGCCCTGGGGGAGCGATGAGATGTCGATGGTGTCGTATGAACCGCTGACCTGGGTGGAGACATAGATGTACCAGTTGGTCGCTGAGAAAATCTCCACGTCATAGTAGCTGACGGCTCCCGGCCCGTCGATGATGATTTCCTGCGCGGTGATGTTGTGATACACATCAGGCTCATCGGCCGGCATGGGCAGATTGCCGTGGGTGCCACCCGTCGGTTGTTCAATTCTGATTTGATAGGACTCATCAGCCATCAGAAAGAAACCGACAGTAAAGAATAAAAAACAAAAGGTAATCTTTTTCATGTGTTTTGATTTTAATAGATTTATGAATTAAAGTTTGCAAAATTACTTAATTCCCGTCATAAGTGACAAAAAAATCAGGTCATCATTTCTTGACTTAGATGCCTGATTATGAGTATTTTGCAAAATCTTGTTGGTCATCACCTCCTGAGAGAGGGTAAACGTGAAGGTCAATCCATCCTTTTTTGCCGATATTGGTCAACAAACTCGTCAAAAGACATGTCCTGTCCTGTCATCTTCCTGATGAGTTTTTTCCTGTAATTGCTTACGGTTTTTGCGTTAGTATAATTCATACACAGTTTGATGATCTGCGGAGAAATGTCTGCGCAAATCAAACAGAACAGCTGCATTTCCTGCTCGGTGAGTTTTGGATAGTGTTTTTCGACATATGATACGATGCCGTTGAATTCGCCATCTACCGACAGCTTCATTTTTCTCCAGAAAGAGTCGCTCAATTCAATGTCGAGAATCTCGTTCCGTTCATTCATCAATTTGAACAAATGAGAAAGGGGGATAATTTTTTTTGTTTTAGGGTTATCTGCGATTCTGACCCTCACATCCTGATAAAGCTCGTTAAGTGCGCTGATGCGGTACCTGACAAGTTCAGACACATTATTGGATTGTTTTTGTTCTTCTCCTAAATCTTTGATAGTCTTTTCCAATTCCTGCCTTATCTGTGCTATCTCATTCCTATAGTTTTTTTGTTTAGTCTTAAAAATGGCCGCCAGTAAAATAAACAATAAGATTGAGAAAGAGAGAAATAGAGCGAGAATCTTGATGCGTTTGAATGAATGATCCCTGATAGTCTCTAGTTGCTTTACATCAAAACCGATTTCAGACCGTGTCAATACTTTTTCTTTCTTTGAAACAAGGATTCTTGATGTAATATCCTTGGAACGAGCTAGATAATAGCCATATTTTTCATTGTCGTTTTGTGCGAGTGCCATTTCGGCCAAAAGATCGTAATGGTTCATGCTGTCCACCAGAGAAACAGGTTGGGGACTAATATCAAGTATATATTTGGCAGAGTCCATCCTGTTCAGTTTAACGAAAGACAATGCAGCATAAAAGTAATACTGAAAATCCTGGCTCTCTTTTCTGCCGTTTCTCATTACATCCATAGCCAACTCATTGGCTTTAAGGTAATTGCCGTCGTTTACATAGATTCCGGCAAGTTTAGACTTATAGGTGTATTGCAGAGAAGGCTTGAATTGTTGTGACAGGTTGATGGCGTTTGTCAGATAGTGTTTTGCCGAATCCGGGCATCGGGTTCCTATGATTGCCCCCAACATGCCATTAGCAACAATCAGGTAATTGGTGTCTCTCAAGATTTCGAAATCTTCAATTGCCTGTTTCAATCTCATAATCGCCGCTGAATCCTGAGACAATTGAATCTGATAAAGTTCTGCAATACGCAATTTGCTGTAGCCCAGGTTGAAGTAGTCGTCAGGGGCGGCGGTGGCTTCGGCATGCTTGTAGTAGTACATGGCGCTGTCGGGGTGGCCCAATTCCTCCATGACGGCACCCTTGTAGATGAAAGCGCGGGTAAGTTTTTCGCGCTCACGGGCATGAGCGCGGTAGTAACTGAGGGCGCGGTTGATGCCGCTGTCGCTGGTGGCCGTGATGTAGCAGCGGTAGCGGGACTGCGTGAGCAGCAGGTCACGGTAGGCACGGTCGCCCTCATCGGTCAGGCTGTCGATGGGCAATGCCTCGATGAGCGCCAGGGCGCTGTCAGGGGCAGGCTGCATGAGGCTGTCGGCCGCCACGAGCCGCGCATCATAGCGGTGCGCACCACTGCACCCCGTGACCACCGCCACAAGCACTGCTGCTAATATCAATATGACCAGCGGCAACCGTTTCATGCCAATTTAGTTTCATCCAATAGGCAACGACCCCAGGACTTTAGATGTCGGGGAACTTGAGGGCGGCGATCTGCATCATGCGTGAGATGTCGAAGTAGAAGCCCTCGGTATTCTTGCCGGCAACGGGTTGGACCTTGATGTAGTCGATGCCGCCGTCGAGCGTCTCATGGTCGGTAGCGACAAATCCCAGGAAGTTGATGATGTTGTACTCGTGCTCGGGGGCGATGACAACCCAGGGCTCTTCCTTGGTTCCCCTGCCGCTCGACATGATGGCGGCAATGAGGCGGTCGAGGCGGTATTGGCACACGGCAGCGCGGGCATGCTTCTTCTTCTCCTTGAGGACATAGATGTAGAAATTCATCTGGTTCAAGTCGAACATGTTGTCGTTGAGCGACAACTCGGCATACTTCTCGATGCTGTCACACTCGGCACGGGAGTGGGGCTGCTTGTAGTAGAGCTGCTCGACCACGTTGCTGTAAACGCTCTCGCGGAAGGGGTTGTAGTCCTCCTGATAGGTGTAACCGTAGTACAGGTTGCGCCAGGCCTCGATCGACAGCGTGGTGTCGTTGCTGTTATAGGCCTTCATGAGCTTGGGGTAATAGTAGGCGTTTTTGGGGTCCTCGATTACCTTCTTGACGTGGTCAAAGTCCACCTTGTTGATGGAGAACTTGCCGGGCGGGGTGCGCTCGGGCAGCTGCTGTGCCCATCCCATGGCCATCGTCCCAACGGCAATGGCAAGAGCGAGTATGTATTTGAATCGTTTCATGTGTCTCAGTTTTTCAGTCGATAACCACTCCCATCACAGCGATACACACAATAGCCACCGCCACAATTGCCGGCAGGCACTTGGCCAGGAAATAGCGCCAGAACATGCTTGACGGGTTGAGCATCCATTTGCCGGCGGGGGTGCGGCTGTAGGCCAGTTGCCCCATGGCGGCCCCCAGAATGACGCCGAGCACCATGACGCGCGGAGCAAGCAGGATGCCGAGCATGCCTCCTGCCATGGCGCCGAGGCCCACATACAGGTTGCTGGCACGCTGGCCGTCGGGCTCGCCTTTGGGCGAGAGGTAGAACAATCCCACGGTGATGAGTGCCGCCAGGCCCCAGAAGATGAACGTCATCGTCTTGACGTCAATATAGTAGCTGTAGTGCATGAGCACCAGCCCCAGGAAGGCAGGAACGGCAGCCACCCAACGTGGCCACAGCACCAGCACGATGGCAGCAACCAGGCAGATGATGCCGGCAATGAGTAATATGGTATGTATTACCATGAATGGTCTGTCTTGTGTTCTCTATTACATGAGTTTGCAAGTAAACTACTTGCAAACTGCTTAATGATTAACGGTTAAGGTTTAATGACAATCCACTTCTGAGTTCTGGATAGGAAACTCAAGTCGATGCTCCGCTCTTTAACCATTAACCTTTATCCTTTAAACTTAAGTTTACAAAGTGGCGAAGCTACTTTAGAAACTTGATTCTATTATATAAACACCAAATTGTGCCGTTTTATTGCCTCGCCGGCGTGATTAATTAGGTGTTGAATCCTTCGGGCCGTTGTGGGGCGGGGGAGTAGCGGCGGCATCCTTGCTCTCGTCGGGCTTGATGTCGCTGGGATAGGACACCCTCACATGATAGGCAGTGCGCAGTCGCTCGACAAATAGCTTCTTGACGGTTTCCACGTCGCGGAAGCTGATGGGCGTCTCACGCAACAGCCCGTCGGCGACCTGGCCGTCGATGATTTTGCCCACCATGGCGGCAATGGCTTCCTCGCTGTGGTCGCTCATGCTCTTGGTTGCGGCTTCGCAGGCGTCGGCCATCATCAGGATGGCGGCCTCCTTGGTCTGCGGGTTGGGGCCGGGATAGGTAAAGGGAGCGGGATCCACCTCCTCGTCGGGGCGGGCTTCGCGGGCCTTATAGTAGAAGTAACGGGTGATGCCCTTGCCATGATGCTGGGCAATGAGGTCCTTGATGACCTTGGGCAGACCGGCCTCCTCGGCCAGTTTCAAGCCGTTGGCAACATGGTCGATGACAATCTTGGCGCTGTCCTCGGGCCGCACGAGGTGGTCATGCGGATTCTCGCCAATCTGGTTTTCGGTGAAGAAGGCGGGATTCTTGGTCTTGCCGATGTCGTGATAGAGGGCACCGGCGCGCACTAGCTGCATGTTGGCGCCAATCTTCAGTGCCGCCTCGCCGCCCAGGTTGGCCACCTGCAGCGAGTGCTGGAAGGTGCCGGGGCAGTTGGTGGAGAGTTGACGCAGCAAGGGATTGTTGATGTCAGACAGCTCCATAAGTGTCATCGATGACGTGAACCCGAAGGCCTTCTCGATGACGGGAATGATCAAGAGTGCAAACGACAAGAGCGCGCAGTTGATCAGGAAGTATCTGAAGTAGTAATTGTCTATCTTGTTGTAGTCGCCCTCGGTAATCAAGGTCATGGCGATGTAGGTGACGCAATAGGCCAGGAAGATGGAGGCCGCACACTGCACCAGTTGGCGGCGCTTGGTCAGCTCCTTGACCGACACGATGGCAATGATGCCCGCCAGGAACTGCATGATGATGAACTCGGCCTGATGGCTGCTGGCAACGAGCGAACTGATGAGCACCGTGACGATGTGGGAGAAGAACGAAGTGTGATCGTCAAAGAATGACGACACAATCACCGGTACCAGTGCAAAGGGGATGACATAGAGCAGGCTGTACTTGAACTTGACACACAGGAACACGGCGATGACAAACACGGTGATGAGCGTGATGAGGAACACCATGCGTCTTGTGCTGCTGAACACTTGATTGCGCAAACGCTTCATGAAGAAATAGAACGCAAGCATCATTGTGGCGACAATCAATATCTGTCCCAACAGGCTGGTCATCTCGTCGGCATTGCGCTGATTGTTGCGGCGTTCCATCTCGTTCTGATAGCTCTCGATGGCCGAAGCCTTCTTGGGTGTGACGATTTCACCCTTGGAAATGATGGCCTCGCCGGCCTGTACTGTGCCGGGCGACCGCAGGGCATTGCGCAGGTCCTCGTTCAGCCATTTGTCGTTTTCCTCTTGGTTGACCATCATGTTGGGCACCAGATAGTTGCTGATATCAACGGCCTTGAGGGCTTCCTGAATGGCGGCGTTGCCTTTCATGGAATCGGTTAGCCACGCGTAGGCCTGACGCACGGTCTTCATGTTGGTGGCATCCACCACCTGCAGCTGGTTGTTGCCGACGAGGAAGCGCAGCTGCTTGCCGGCGCGTATGTCGTTGGCCGCTTCGTTGTCAACGATGCCGTCGTTGTAGAGCTGTGCCACAGCCGCGAGCAGGGCTTGTGAGCCGGGGCGTCCCGCCAGAGTTCGGGATAACAGTGCCTGCTGCTGCTCACCCTTCTTGACATTGAGGGCGTAGATTTTGGCAAAGTTCTGGTGAACGCTATCGGTAATGTGTTTGGCGGTTTCCTCGTCAAGCTCGATGTCGAACTGGAAACTGGCTTCTAACCGCGGATGCAGCCAGGGCTTGCCCACTTCAAAGCTATAGGTGTGGTAGCTATCGCGACAAAAGAACAATGCCGTGGAAATCAGTATGATTGACAGTACCAGCAAAATGGTTATTATCAGATTATTACTCTTTTTCATCTTGTCTTAGCGGTTTTCAGTATATTGTCGGCATGATGCCTTTGTCATGTAAACCCGGCATCAGTTGGCCCTGGCTGCCGAGTTCACACCCTTGACTTTCTTGATTTCCTTGCACAGGTTGGTGACAACCGATGCGTCGGTGATAAATACATCCAGGTCGCAGCTGAACACACCCTGATCGGCGGTGACATTCATGCGTTTCATGTTGATCTGCATGTTGGTGGAGATGATGTTGACGATGGACTGCAGTATGCCTTTTTGGTCAATGCCCTCGATGTGGATAGATGCCTCAAAACGGTCACCGCGGTCCTCCCATTGCGTCTGCAACAGTCGGGAACCCTGGCTGGCTTTGAGTCGTGCCAGGGTCGGGCAGTCCATCTTATGGACAACCACAGCATTGGTCTTGGTCAGGAAACCCACAACATCGTCTCCTGGGATGGGATTGCAGCATGACGCGATGGTATAATTGCTCTTGCCGTCGCGGGTGGTGAGATGGTAAATGGCCTTGGTGTCGATGACGTTGTCCTTAGTTTCGGTCGTCTCGGTTTTGGCTTCTTCCTTGTTGCCGCCCTTGAATGGGTTGCGTTTCCACCAGTTGAAACGGGAACCTGTCTCTTTGGTGGCGAACATTTCCTCGTTGAGGGTGATTTCGTCGCTGCCGATGCGGTAGAACAGCTCCTCCTTGTTGTTGGCATATTGCCTTGAGATGCACAACGAGAGCAATTCGTTGGTCATCTTCAGGCCATGGGCCTCGAGAAACTCCATGAAGCGGCGTTCGCCCTCTTCAACGGTAATCCTTTTTTTGTGGCGCAGAGCGGCACGCAATCGCGTCTTGCCTTTGGCGGTAACGAGAAGCTTTTCCCATTCGGGTTTAGGCGTCTGGGAGTTGCTGGTGAGAATCTCTACTTGGTCACCGCTGGCCATCTTGTAGGACAGCGGCCTGAGCTTGTGGTTCACCTTGCCGGCAATGCAGTGGGTGCCCAGGTCGGTGTGCAGGCTGAAGGCCAGGTCAAGGACCGTAGCTCCGTTGGGCAGGGTAATGGTCTCGCCTTTGGGAGTGAAGACGATAATCTCGTTGGCATACAGGTTGAGCTTTAACGTGTCGAGAAAATCGATGGCATTGGGCTCCGGTTCCTTGAGGATGTCGGTGAGGGTGCTCAGCCACATGGTGAGTTCTTCCTCCTCTTCGCCTTCACCGATTTTGTATTTCCAGTGGGCTGCAAATCCACGCTCGGCGATGTCGTCCATCCTGCGGCTGCGAATCTGCACCTCTACCCAGTCGCCATCAGGGCCCATCACGGTGACATGCAGAGCCTGATACTTGTTGACCTTGGGGGTGGTCAACCAGTCACGCACGCGGTCGGGATGCTTGGTATAAACTTCGGTAATCTCGTTATAGATGTTCCAGCAGATGCGTTTCTCGGCGTTCTCGTTGTCGCATTCAAACACGATGCGTGCCGCATACAGGTCATATACTTCCTTGAACGGGATGCGCTTGGTCTGCATCTTGTTCCAAATCGAGAAGCAGGACTTGACGCGGACCGAGAACTCATATTTCAGTCCCATGTTGTCGAGACGCTCCCTGATGGGGGCCGAGAAACGGGCGAACAGTTCGTTGCGCCGCTCCTCGCTCGCATCAACCAGCGAACGGATGCGCTGGTACTCGGTGGGGTGGTTGTACTTGAAACTCAGGTCCTCGAGTTCGGTCTTGATGGCATACAGTCCCAACCGGTGTGCCAACGGGGCATAAATATAGAGTGTCTCGCCGGCAATCTTGTACTGCTTGTTGGCGGGCATCGACTGCAGTGTGCGCATGTTGTGCAGGCGGTCGGCCATCTTGATGAGGACAACGCGCACGTCCTCACTCATGGTGAGCAGCAGTTTGCGGAAGTTCTCGGCCTGCAACGACGCCTGGTCACCGAAAATGCCGCCTGAAATCTTGGTCAGGCCGTCCACGATGCGGGCAATCTTGTGGCCGAACAACGCCTCGATGTCCTCGACGGTATAGTCGGTGTCTTCGACCACATCGTGCAGCAAGGCTGCACTGATGCTCGTCGAGCCAAGACCAATTTCCTGGATGACGATGGTGGCCACGGCAATGGGGTGCATGATGTAGGGCTCACCGCTGCGGCGGCGGATGCCTTTATGGGCGTCGCGCGCAAACTTGAAGGCCCTGTCAATGATTTCCACCTTCTTGCGATGATTGCTTGATAGATAGATGTTTAACAAGTTCTGGTAGGCCTCATCAACCATGCGGTCTTCCATTTCGGGCGTTATGTTACTGTTCTGCATCATGGGTCCTAGCATATTGAATCAAACCGCAAATATAATAAAAAGTTTTAGGTTACAGGTTTCTGCCATCCAGTTTATGGTTTTTTATAATCCCAAAACCCTCTAAGGTCTAAACCATTCAAAGGTCCCTAAAGCCCCCTACCACCTAAAGCCAAAAAAGAATTATCCCTGCCCCTGACTCTCAGGACGGTTGCCCAGACTGGGGGCGACAACGTTCAGGCGGCGCTGCCACACGGCATCATCGGTGTCCAGGGTGATAAAACCATTGCTCACGTTGATGTCGTTGACGGTTGAGCAGCCTTGCGGCAGGCGCAGGATGGCCCGCACGCGTCCGTTCTGGTCACAAATCTGAATGCCCAAACCGGTGACGGCCCACAGGTTGCCTTTGCCGTCAAAGGTGATGGTCTGGATGTCCAGCGGCTGGCTGTCGTCATTGTGCAGCCAGTAGAACGGCTCACCGCAGGTGATTTTTCCGTCCTGCATCAGGTATTGCCACACGGTGTTGCCGGGGGTGGTGGGAATCATCGCCACATTGGTTAGGTCGGGATAGATGATGCGTGTCACGGGGTCGCCAGGCATGCCGTCGGCCACTCTGATCCATCCCTCATCGCCCTCGATGAGTATCTCTTGCAGGAAATCGTTTTGTGTTTGCCCCACAGCGGGAGCTGCCGGCCAGTCGCGCCACATCCATTCCATCACTTGGGCGAAAATCTCGGTAGAGCGCTTCACGTTGTGCCCGCCGTCACTCCAGTCGCATTGCACGTCATAGCCCGCAAACTGCAGGGCGCTCGACATCAACTGGTTGCCTTCATACCAGTGACCGAACAAGGGGTTCCAAACATCGTTGCTGCCGTCTTGAATGAAAATGCGCAGGGGTTGGGGTTCGGTCTTGCGCACCAGGGCCTGAAGGTCGTTGCCGCCACGCATCGCAACAAATGTGCCCACACCAGTGAACACCTTGCCGAACAGGTCCGGGCGGTGCCACGCGGCATTAAAGGCGGCGATGCCGCCGCTGCTCAAGCCGAATATCATGCGGTCCTGGGCCCGCGGCGACAGGCGGATGGGTTTGCCGCGCGCGGTGGTCATCTGCTCCACGGCGGGCAACACTTCCTTCTCAAGAAATGCGGCAAAAGTACCCGTAGTAGAGTCAAACTCATAGCTGCGGTTGTAGCGCAGCACCATGCCGTCTTTGTCCTTGATGATGCCGGGCTGCAGGAACACGCCGATGGTCACGGGCATCTTCTTGGCAGCGATGAGCGAGTCCATCACTTGCGGGGCATTGCACAACACGCCGTCAAGCCCTACATAGAGCGCCGCAGGACGTTTGCCGTCATACTGGTCGGGAATATATACCTGGAACGTGTGCACCGTGCCGGGATAAATGGCCGAGCTGTTGAGTGCCCCGTCAATCAGTGCATGTCCAGCGGCCGCGCTCAAGGTGCACGCCAGGAATATCATGAAAATGAATCTTTTAGTCATAGCGCTTCGTTTTTTTGCTTGCCGCAAATGTACACAAAATCCCATCCTCTTGCAACCCTTTCCCGACAATTCGGTTACACACATTGCATCTCTTCCCAAACAAAATGTCGTCCATGGGGGATCCTTCGACCCGTCTTGAACGACATTCTCAACAGTTAGGAACTAACTATTCCTCTTAGAGTGAATCAGCGATATCACATTTCTATCTTAATGATTGCCTGCAAGCAGCATGTCGATAATGGCGGTGATGTCGCCGATGGTCACCGAGCCGTTACCGTTAACGTCAAAATAGGCGGGAATCTCCTCGCCGTTAATCAACTGGTCAATCAGGTTGGTAACGTCGCCGATAGTGATATTGCCGTCTCCGTTCACGTCACCGGGGCCTGCACCGATAAACGGCACAATGTGGGTGAACTTGCCCCATTCCTCATGGGCCTGATAGCCTTCTAACGCCTCGTTGGGAACAAACAGCGTCACCTTGTCATATTGACCAAAGAACGCGTTTTCTTCGGCATTGGGCACTGTCGTTGCCTTGCAGTGGTGCGGAAGCCAATATGTTCAATTAGTGTAATTCGTAGTTTAGAAAGTTGAATGCGGATGCCTCCTTAACCATTAACCATTATCCTTTATCCTGCTCGCGAAGCGAGCATAAATGCGGATGCCTCATTAACCATTAACCATTATCCTTTATCCTGCTCGCGAAGCGAGCATAAAAAGCGAGCATAAAGAAAACGCCGGCCTTCGCGAAGGGGGGCTTCGCTCCAGCCGGCGCAGTCGGGCTTAAAAATGTTGACTGTGCCTCAAGGCACCGTTGCGGGTGCGGGCGGATCACTCAGCCCTGCCCCGCCAATATAAAGCATAGATCGATTGCTTGTCCTTTCTCTAGGGCTGCACGAGCAGCATGTCAATCAGGGCGCTCACGTCGGCGATGGAAACATTGCTGTCACCGTTCACGTCACAGCTGTAGCTGCTGCCGCCTGCACCGATATTCACGTCTATCAGCATGTCAATCAGGGCACTCACGTCGGCGATGGTCACGTTGCCGTCACCGTTCACGTCGCCGCGTTTCTCGAACAGGGCCGGGTTGTAGCGCATGCCCTTGTAGATGATCTTGCCGTCGTGTACGACGTGGCTCAGGCCCCAGTATTCCTGATAGTCGGCATCGGGGTCGGGCTTGCGCGTGAACGGCGTGAGCAGGTCTCCCATGTCGCGGCTGTCAAAGCCGATGCCCTCCACATAATAGAACACCACATCGCCCTGCTCGTCAACATGGGCATAGCGGCGGCACACGAAGCCCTCAATCTCCAGAGGCTCCACCTCAAAGAAATTAGCCCTGTTCAGGAAAACCTCCTTCTGGTCTCTGATATAGTGGTTCACCGGGCTGGTCATTTCGATATCTGCCCATGTGGATGCAAAGCGGTATTCGGGCCACAGGCTTTGCATCATGTCACGTCCCTGCTCTATCACCTTGCTGTAGGGTACGTTGTTATACATGGGATAGCTGAACCGCCCCTGTTCGTATGATCCGTGCTGGAAGAGAGCCACTTTCTCAGCCTGGTCGATGTCAAGGCTTTCACCGGTGTACATGTAGCAGACAGGGTAGCCATGGAAGTCTGTGCCGCTGAACTCATAGGTGTAGTATTCGCTTGTCATCACGCCGTGGTCGATGACGACACGCTCGTTCACCCACTGCACCCCTTCGCGTGTCAGGGGCAGCAGGTCCTCGTTCATCCGGCCGGGACGCACGCCCTTGAAACGCTCTGAGCGGTAGATGGTCCGTCCGTTCTCGATGACACTGTCCAGCACACAAAGGTAATTGCGGTTGCCAAGGGTGTACCAATTATAATAGAGACCGTCATAACCGATACCTTCAATGGCGCAGAATTCATCATCCCATTCCCATTTTGAGATGTAGCGCTTGGCCAGCCTGCCGCCCACTGTTGTCATGTCGGGAATCACCTTGGGGATGTCGTAGGGAATGTTGTTCCATTGGTTGATGAACCCTTCGAAATCGTTGAAGTCATACAGCACAAACTCCTCTCCGGCGGCGATTTTCTCCTGAATGCCCTCATCGCGGTCAAATCCGACAAGACAATCCTCATAGGTCTTCCCGTCAGGAACGATGCCATAAACCACCTTGTCCTCCTCGCGCAGATAGACAGGAACGGTATCGTTCTCCCGATCAATCTCCTCCCCGCTGTATTTGTGCATCACCTTGTAGGTCTTGCCGTTGATCTCGGTATCGCCTTTCAGCTCAAGGTAGAACTTACTTTGCGGGTTGAAGTAGTTGCTGCGGCACGCCCATTTCACGCCTTCACGAACAAAAGGTACATACTGATATTCCTGGGACATCATCTGGGACATGCCCAGCAGTGCCAACAATAAAACTAAAATCTTTTTCATAATCTCAATTATATTTATTAAATGATTAATAATTAGTGACTTATGATGTTTTGTGCGTTGTATTATTGTGAATTAGTGCAATTCGTATTAATTCTTGTCATTCGTGTTTAAAAAAATGATGTCAAAGTATCCTTCGTAGGTGTTGTCCAGTGGGCTGTCGATGGTGATGACGTACTCGCCCTCGGGAAGCGAGGAGATGTCGATGGTGCCATAGGAGCCGCTGACCTGGGTGGAGATATAGACCGTCCAGTTGGTCGCCGAGGCAATCCCAACGTCGTAGTAGGTGACCACTCCCAAGCCGTCGATAATGATCTGCTGGTTGTCGCCATCATAATACACATCAGGTATGTCAGCAGGAAGCGGCAGATTAGAATGATCACCAACTGCACCTCCATTATGGATAACAATGGGTTGACGATCTGCGAACATAAAAATGCCGCTTGCAGCAACAATACATAACATAAAAAATACAAAACGTTTCATGATAAATAAATTTAGAAAAACAACACAATTTTTTTTTACAAAATTACTGTCTTTTCACCTAAAATGACAAATTTAATCGTTATGCAATGCTGTTATAATATATTGGTTATCAGTATATTATAAATTTGGTTTTTATGCAGGCTTTTTTCATGGCTTTTCATGGCAAAAATAGTGGGTCAAAACAGAGAAAACAGTGTCGATGGTGATGAGAACTCATGTCACCATTTCCGATTGATAAAAAACATTGTCTTTTTACAAATTAATATTGGTGCCAGCGATAAATCAAGATGATAGTGAAAGCTTGACTGTTGGAGACATTTGTCTAAGGTGAGTGGCGCTTTTTCGCCTTAGCATCCATTTTCAGGATGGAAAAATATTTAATGTGTTTGCACGGGTAACAGATGCATATTTCTTAATCACCAAAATATTGAAACGTTTTAAAGGATAACAAAAGCCATCCTAATTATTCTTTCTGAAGAATCATTCGTGTATCTGGAACTGCTCGATGTATTCCTTGAGTGTGGTATTCAATCCCATTTTTTTGGCAAGCCTTTGCCTGCTTGAGCTGATTGTCGTTGCATTGGCATAGTCAAAGATGATGGCAATCTGGGCACAGGAATATCCAAGACATGTTAAAGCCAGCAACAGCAGGTCTCGATCAGTTAATTTAGGATAATTACGGCGTGTCTCGGTCATGATATTGTTAAATTCTATATCGATATAATCATAAAGTTTTTCCCAGCTATGCTTATTCTGGTCCTGAAATCTCACGATGCGCTGGATTTCCTTGGCTAGCACATTGCGTGGCGCGTGATAGCAGGCTTCAATCATTTCACTCATAAGTTCGAGATGGGTTGAGATGAATTGCTTGAGTTGACCGTCCTGGATTTGCAGTCTCTCTATATTGCGGTTGAGTGCGTTCATGTCATTGCACTGGCTGTCGGATTGTTGCTTGAAGTCCTTAATGATTTTGTCATAACGATGAATGTGATGAAAATAGAACAACAGCCCAGTCAAGAGGATGGCAACGAAGAGGGCAACCAGCCATAAGATGTGTCGCTTTTGTTTATCATGATCCTGTATTGCTATGGATTTATTCATTTGCTGCTCGGTAAATGAGATATGGTTCAACTTCTCATTCAACAACAAAGAATCGGAAATCAACTTGGCTTGATGTTCCAACTGCAGATATGCCATAGAGTCTCCTCTTGCCAACGCTAGCTCGCTAAGGCTTTGGATACGAGACAACTCGTTCGCAAAATCACCATTTGTTTTACCAGAGATAAAACTCAATAGATAATCAACTGAATCGATTTCCCCGATTTTTAAATACATGATGGCAGATTCTGTATAGAACAACGTATTGATATCTTCTTGCCGTCCCAAAGATAAAATTTCCTGAACCAGTGGCCTTGATTCATGATACCTGCCATAGTAATTATACATTGAAATCAGATTCTGCTCACATGCGATGATACTTGCGGTGTCATGAAGGTCTCTCGCAATGTCCCTTGCCTGCATCAACATCTGCTCAGCTTTTTGGCTTTGCTTTAGCCTGTATAGGGAACCGAGATTAATCATACATTTGAGCCGAATGACTTGATAGTCAGTATGATTCAGGCACTCCAATGCTTCCTCATACTTATTGACATCTTTACCATCCATTGCGTAATAGTCACGGTAAAGTGCACCCATCCTCATCTTGACATATCCCAGGTTGAAGTAGTCGTCGGGGGCAGCAGTGGCTTCGGCGTGCTTGTAGTAGAACATGGCACTGTCGGGGTGGCCCAGTTCGTCCATGACGGCGCCCTTGTAGATGTAGGCGCGGGTGAGTTTCTCGCGCTCGCCGCTGTGGGCGCGGTAATAGGCGAGGGCGCGGTTGATGCCGCTGTCGCTGGTGGCAACGATGTAGCAGCGGTAGCGGGACTGCGTGAGCAGCAGGTCACGGTAGGCACGGTCGCCCTCATCGGTCAGGCTGTCGATGGGCAATGCCTCGATGAGCGCCAGGGCGCTGTCAGGGGCCGGCTGCATGAGGCTGTCGGCAACCACGAGCCGCGCATCATAGCGGTGCGCGCCACTGCACCCCATGACCACCGCCACGAGCACCCCAACAATCACTATGCCCCACAAAAGCCGTCTCATCTAATTATATAACGCTCCACAATTACAGAATATTATATGATTAACTCTATATTAGGCGTTAGGTGTTAGGTGTATCTGCCTTCTTTCTTTTAAAACGGCGAATTTAGCGAATAGGCATCCGCTGCGTAGCATTCGTTCAATTCGCGACAATCGCAGTTTAAAAAACGTGCGCTCCCAGGATTGGGAACGCACGCTGTGTGATGATTATCGTTGTGATTTGTTTTACAGAACGCGGCAGGCACCGACGTAGCGGCGGCTGTAGTAGGACTCGGTGTTCTTGCTCTCGGTCACACCGCTGCTGCATGCCGAGTGGATGAAGTGGAAAGTGTTGTCCTCGTTGACCTTGGTAACAATGCCCACGTGGCCAACACCGCCACGGCCCGAACGGCCCTGGAAGAATACCAGGTCGCCAGGTTGCAGGTCGTTCTTCTTCACGCGAACGCCATCAAAAATCTGGCCCCTCGACGAGCGGTCGAGCTGGATGCCAAAGCGCTTGAAGACGTAGCTGGTGAAGCCTGAGCAGTCAAAGCCGCGAGGCGACATCGCTCCATAACGATAAGGCGTGCCGCGGAAGCGGTATGCATAACTGATAACCTGATCAATAATGTTGTTGCGGCTGTTTTGTTCTAACTGTTCAAGAACGGTACCCTGCTTGCGATTGTCCAATCTCTGAGCCTGGGCTGAAAAACCTGAAAAGGTGATTGCTAAAAGAATGAATAATGTTGATAAACTTATTTTACTTTTAATAAAACTCATAATTAATTAATTTTGAGGGCTGGAAGATTGCTTATCAGAGGTCCCTTCTTTAAGGTGCATCGAGAACGATTTCGATGACGTGCGCCCTAGTTTGTCGTTGCAAAGGTACTTCAACCTGAAAACCCGACCAAACATCTTAAACACTTGTAAACATTTGGCAATTTTTGGGTTTTTACATCATTGTTCCACGTCAAGCCCACTAAAAACAGGGCCTCGCAGGGAGTGCCAATGTTTAATTTTTGGAAATTAAAAATGAAAAAGTTTACACTTTTTAACAATAAATGGCATCCTATAAGATTTATTTTTTAGATTTTTGCCACTAAAATCGGTGGTTAGAATATAAAAAGTGCCTTTTGAATTAGCATAATGCAATCCAAAAGGCCGATTTTATTAAAAAAGTGATTTTTGGCCCATTTTTAAGACCGTCATCATGTGCCGCGGGCCGTGGAACAATCCAGTATTCGGTACACCCCAAACAGAAGCGAGTTTCCCCCTCACTCCTGACCTCTCACTTCTAATTGAAAAACGTCAGTTGGTAATGGTGTAGCCGCCGCTGCCGCTGGGAAAGACTCGGTATTGCCGCATTCCCACTTTGTTGTTGATGGCGACACCGCTCAAGGGGCCACCGGCGCCTGTCAGCGGGTTGTATCGGGAGCCGCATTTGGGGCATACGGCTTCAAGGTTCGTCGCATTGATCGAGAGCGTGATGTTCTGGCTCGCCTCGACGGGACATGCCAGGTCATAGGCCATGGGTGCATCGATACCCATCATCAACAGCACACCGCCATAGCCGGTAAAGGTGTTCATATTATACGGGAAATTGGACGGAATATTTTTTTCGCGGTCAAAGATGCGGTAGTCTCCCATGCCGTTCACACCATAGGTATTCCACATTGCATAGTTGCTCAAGTCTATCCTCACGGTGTAGTTGGGAATGGCCTTGTTGTCGATGTGCTCACAACCACTTGCTGCCACCAGCATGACGATGGCTGCCAATGTCTTGATGTAATTTGAGAATCTCATTATTTTTTATTGTTGGTTTTATCATTATAACGCATGAAATGGCAGTTTGATTGTGGGAATGTGCAGAAAACTTAGATTTCAGGAAATGAGGCTTTGTCATGACATAAATAATAAAAAACCTTATTTTTTATTTTGTTCTATCCATGACTTGCATTAATTTTGCGTCCACAAAACCATTATCAAGGCATGGATCCTCTTTTTTCCATAATAACTGTCACATGGAATGCTGCCGATGCCATCGTCCCTACATTAAAGAGCGTGCAACGGCAGACAAGCTCTGATTATGAGATGCTTATCATTGACGGAGCCTCCACCGACGACACGTTGAAAAAAGTGCGTGAGGCGTCTATTGCCTCGTTGCGCGTCTTCAGCGAGCCCGATAATGGCTTGTATGACGCCATGAATAAGGGTCTGAATCTTGCCCGTGGGCGTTACATTATCTTCCTTAATGCGGGTGATGCCTTTGCCTCCGATACCGTGTTGGCGCGCATGGCGATGCAGGCTACCGGTAATCCTGGTGTCATCTATGGCCAGACGCAGCTGGTCAATGAAAAACGTGAAGTAGTGGGAATGAGGCATCTCACTGCACCCAAACACTTGACTGCTAACAGTTTCCTCAACGGAATGGTCGTGTGTCATCAGGCATTTGTGGCACGCCGTGACCTGGTGCCGCAGTTCGACCTGCAATACCGCTTCAGTGCCGACTATGACTGGTGCATCAAGGTGCTCAGGAAGTCACCGGCCAATGCCTATGTCGGGCGCGAGCCCATCATCAGTTACCTTGCCGACGGCATGACGACACGCCACCACCGCTCATCGTTATGGGAACGTTACCGCATCATGTGCCGCCACTATGGCACCTGGCGCGCGACGATTGCCCATTTGAGTTTTGTGCCGCGCTTCCTGAAACGCCGTCTGCTCGGCAGTGCCAACAGGCAGTAACGGGCACTAATCCTTACCCTAAGAACTAATTAACCATTGCAATATACGTCATGGACGATAAGAAATCAGGAAATATCATTACCCGCAATTGGAGCCGCTTCAAGCTATGGTACAAGGGCTTGTATCGAGGCCGCCCCTGGTGGGTCAAGACATTGGTGGCTCTGGCCACGTTCATTGTCCTGTTTTTGCTCTATCTGGTGGCTGTCGATGTCAACCTGTTGTGGCTCTTTGGCAAGTCGCCCAGCACCTACAGCATCATGCACCCCCGCAATCCTGAGGCCAGCTACCTCTATAGCGCCGACGGGAAAACCATCGGCAAGTACTATGACGAGAATCGCACACCGGTGCCTTATGACTCGATCAACCCGCAGTTCTTCAAGGTGCTTATCGATACCGAGGACGAGCGCTTCTACAGCCATCACGGCATAGACTTCGGCGGATTGGGTGCTGCTCTCAAGGACCTTGTGCTGCACGGCCGTCCCCGTGGCGCGAGCACCATCACGCAGCAGCTGGTGAAGAACATGTTCCGCACCCGCAGCGACTATTCCACTGGCCTGCTTGGGTATATACCGGGTGTGAAAATGCTTATCATGAAGAGCAAGGAGTGGATCATTGCAACCAAGCTTGAGATGTTCTACAGCAAGCAGGAAATCCTCGAGATGTATGCCAACACCGTGGACTTTGGCAGCAATGCCTATGGCATCAAGACCGCAGCAAACACCTACTTCAAGAACACGCCACGCAACCTCAAACTCGAGGAGAGCGCTGTGCTTGTTGGCCTGCTCAAAGCAACCAGCACCTACAACCCGCGCATCAACCCGAAGAACAGCCTCAGGCGGCGCAATCAGGTCCTCAAGAACATGGTGGAGCGTGGCGACCTCACACAGGCTCAATATGATTCGGTGTCGTCTCTGCCCATCGACTTGAAATATACACTTGAGAGCAATTATGCTGGCGTGGCGCCCTACTTTAGGGAAGCCGTGGCACGCGAGATTGAGGATATCGCCAAGGAAAACGGGCTCAAGTTGGACCTGGAGCGTGACGGACTCAAAATCTATACCACGCTCGACTCGCGCATGCAGGAGTATGCCGAGCAGGCCGTCAGCGAGAAGATGAAAGTGGTGCAGCAGAATTTCAAGAGCCACTGGGGCACACAGGATTGCTGGCTCGACGACAACAACCAGCCCATCGCCAATTTTGTCGAGGACAAGGCCCGCAACACCCCTGTTTATCATGCATTGCTCGCCCGCTATCCCAACGATCTCGACTCGGTCAATTATTACATGAACCAGCCCCACATGGTGCACCTGTTCGACTATGAAAATGACTCGCTCTATATGGAAATGAGTTCGATGGACTCTATCCGTTACATGCTTCATTTCATGCACTGTGGCTTTATTGCCATGGAGCCATCTAACGGTCATGTCAAGGCCTGGGTGGGCGATGTGGACTTCGACACCTGGAAGTATGACAAGGTGCGGGCCAAGCACCAGCCTGGTTCCACATTCAAGCTCTTTGTCTATGCGATGGCAATGGAGCGTGGCCTGGTACCGTGTGACCGCCGCCGTGACGAGTATATCGACACGATGGTCTATAATGAGGAGAAGCACGAGATGGAGCACTGGAGGCCCACCAACGCCAACGGCACGTTCACTGGTGGTGACATGACGTTGCGCGCCGCTTTTGCCCAGAGCATCAACAGCGTGACCGTGAGGGTGGGTAACGAAGTGGGCTTCAGCGAGATTGCCCAGATTGCCCGCGATATGGGCATCGAGTCGCCCATGGAAGCCAAACCCGCCTTGTCCCTGGGAGCAAGCGACGTGGACCTCATGGAACTGGTCAACGCCTACTGTACGGTGGTCAACGATGGTGTGCGCAACGACCCGGTCATTGTCACCCGCATCGTGAATCGTGACGGCAAGGAGATTTACCGTGCTCCCGAGCATCATCAGCAGGCCATCAGTTACCGCACGGCATTCCTGATGCAGCAGATGCTCATGGCTTGCCGCACCGATGCCGGTGGAACGGCAATGGCTCTTAACGGTTATATCACCAGGCCACTCTATGATGTGGACTTGGGTGGAAAGACCGGCACAAGCAACCGCCATGCCGATGCTTGGTTTGTCGCTGTCTCACCAGGATTGGTATGCGGCTCATGGGTGGGCGGCGAGTATCGCCAGATCCACTTCCGCTGGGGCGCACTAGGGCAGGGTAGTCGCACGGCTCTGCCCATTTGCGGCCGCTTCTTGCAGCTTGTGTTGAGCGATCCGCTCTTCCAACATTACCACCAACGCTTCAAGCCGTCCAAAGAACCTATTGATGCCGCGCTCTATCAAGGCTGTTCGGCACTCGGTGAAGTAGAGGAGTTTGACTCGACCATGTTAGACTTTGATGAAGACTCCTTGAGCATCCCGCTCACCGATGACATTAATCCTGACGAGAAACTCGAGGAACCCGCTGTTCCCGATTCGATATAGTACCCTCATGATAGTATTAAAAGGTCATTAACGAGATTCCGAAAAACGGGCCATAAACCAATGGTGACATTTGGTTTTTGGCCCGTAATTTTTGCCTGTTTCGGCAAAAGTGTAAAAATTTTTGACACTTTAGTGTAAAAAAATTTGACACTTTTCATTTTTGCCTGAAAAAAACTTGTGTCTGCTTTACATGAGAATATAATTTTGTGAAGGATAATTAATCCAGGCAATACTCAGGGGCAGTCTCGTTTGAACCCGATATATTAAAATGGATGAGGTACAACTATATATAATCTAACGAGAGACATTGCAAAGAGTAACAGAGTAGAGAACAAAAAGGTCAAACTGCTGCCCCAACGTGTTGCTTATCTCTTTGACCTGTAAGTGTAACTTATTCATTTTAAACTATATAGTTATGAAACAAAAATCACTCTTTTTTTTGCTGTTGATGGCCATTTGCGCCAGTTCGGCATCTGCCTATGACTTCACAGTCGATGGCTTGTATTACAACCAATTAACTGACTCGACTGTTGAAGTGGTCAACCGTTCAAACTACTTCACCTCCTACCTTAGCGGTCACCTTGTAATCCCCGATAAGGTAACCCACGAGGGAGTGGATTACACTGTCACGCGCATCGGCTGGTATGCTTTCTACCGATGCAATATCACGGGTGTTGATATCCCAAATACTGTTACTTCGATCGAGACCTCGTCTTTCCACGAGTGCCATTATTTGACAAGCATCGAGTTTCCCTCGTCCGTCACCCGCATTTGTACGGCTTTCCACAATTGCTATAGCCTGACGAGCATTCACATTCCGGCTTCGGTCGTTTATCTTGAATCCAATTCGTTTTCTGTGTGCCCGGGTCTGACCAGTATCACTGTTGATGAGGATAACCCGGTCTATGATTCACGCGACAACTGCAACGCGATTATCGAGACAGCGACCAACAGGTTGATATCAGGTTGCCAAAACACAATCATTCCAGCCTCTGTTACCGCCATTGGTGGTTGGGCTTTTGGTGGCTGCACTGGCTTGACGAGCATCGCTCTTCCCCAATCGTTGAAGACGATTCCTGCTTATGCTTTCTATGGATGTACGGGACTGACAAATATTGATATTCCTGAAACGGTTACCGAGATTGGATATGATGCATTTCGTGGCTGTACGGGTTTGACAACAATAAAACTTCCATCATCTCTCAGAAGCATCGAACATGGTGCATTTTCCGAGAATCCAAACCTGATTAGTCTTGAGATTCCTAGCAATGTGTATTATATTGATTATGGAGCACTGTTGATGAGCGGCGGCAGCTTAGTAAGTTTGAAAGTAGCAAGCGATAATCAGTATTATGATTCGCGTGAAGACTGTAATGCCATTATTCGAACATCCACCAATGAGCTTATCGTTGGATGCAATAGCACCGTTCTGCCCACTACAGTGACTTCGATTGGCAAGAGTGCGTTTTCGGGGTGCGTCGGGTTGACCAGTTTTGAGATTCCCGCTACGATTACCAACATTGGCTCAAGTGCGTTTTTGAGATGTACTAATTTGGAAAGAGTCACCCTTCCTAACACAATTACTACCATCCCCTATTTGGCTTTCTATCATTGCGAGAAACTTTCCAGCATCACAATCCCTGAGACGGTAGAAAGTTTAGGTACAGAGCCGTTCGCATATTGTTATGCTTTATCCCGAGTAATCAGCAAGCCGCTGGTACCTCCCACAAACGAAAGCATATATGCATTTGATCACTGTAGCAACAATGCAGTACTCTTTGTGCCTTATGAGTCGCTCGAGGATTATCGTGCCGATAACGTGTGGGGCCGTTTCTCCCGCATCGTGCCCTTTATCGGAATTGGCCCCGGTGATGTGAATGGCGACGGCAATATCTCCATTGGCGACGCGGCCGACCTGATTGACCAGTTGATCAATGGCGAAGACATTCCCGCCTATTATGACGTGGACGGCAGCGGCGCCGTGACCATCGGCGACATCGCGGCTCTCATCGACCTCCTCCTGGCAGGCAATCAATAGCGCTTTCGCTCGGGGCATCTCCTATGCTTGAAGTGTTATTATTAACGGAATCAATACTCTCTATATAAAGATAAGAAGATGAAAAGAACACTATTTGCATTAATCACCTTGTTGGCAACAAGTACAGCTTTTGCCGATAGCTATTGCTTCATCGAGGATTTTGAAGTGAATGAATCAGAAATGGGAACGATGATTACAGTTCCTGTGAAGGCCTCCTTTGAGGGACGTGTGGACTCTTGGCAAGTGGAAATTGAACTGCCTGATGGCCTCTCTTATTATAACGTTGTAAGGGGAAACGATATGAGAAGTATCTCCTATTTGGATGAGAACGGTAATCAGGCTGCCCTGGATGCTCAAATCAATTCCAGCTACAATGAATCGGAGCACAGTATTACTGTTACAGGCATTACCTCACCAACCGAAGTGGGATACTGGTACAATAATGGAAGCCTGGAGCCCTATGGCACAGTCAAGTGGGAGCCGAGCCTCTACGAACAAATGTTCAAACTGAGGCTTTTTGTGGAATATTCATTCCTTGAAGAGCAGAACCAAACCATTACAGTCAAGACGATTCCCTATTCCGGCTCCGATCCCCGCGGCGGCACAGTTGCCGACATCGGTGATGCAGGGCAAGAATTCATAATGCAAACACAAGTACATGCATCCATCCCTTCGCCCATGCCTGCCATCTATTTTGTACCTGATGGTAACGGTGTATTGATTAGAGTGGATTTTGACGGGGTTTTGTTGTACGCAATCACTGTCAATGGGGAAGTGATAGAGCAATCTTCGTGTTCTTATGCGCCCTTTGAATACTATATCTCTGCTGAATATGAAAGTGAAAGAGTCATCGATGTGTATGCTTCTGAGATTGTGCCTGGATATGACCAAGGTCCTGAGGCGCATGAAACCATTGTATTGGCTCAGTTAGAAAGGCCATATACACCCCAACCCATCCTATCTTATGATGAAGATACTCATGTGGTTACAATCGAATATGAGGGTGATCTTTTTATGATGGTAAATGGCCTTGAAGTTAGTCCAGTAGAGAATGGTAACGGATCTGCCCGTTTGCAGCTTCATGCCGACGAATATGATGATGTGTCTTATTTCATCCAGGCTCAGGCAAACTTGGACTATCCTTATCTGCCGAGTCCGGTTGCTGAAATGCACGTCATGGTTCCGGCACAAGTACAGAAATATGACTTCATGGAAGGCGGCATCTACTACAAAATCACCGGTGACCAAAAAGTGAACGTTTATTTTGAGTCAACCAGTTACAACTCCTATAGCGGCAATGTGGTGATTCCTGCTACCGTCACCCACGACGGTGTAACCTATAAAGTGACAGGCATCAACGAAAGGGCCTTCATGAATTGCCTCGACTTGACGGGTGTGACCATTGGCAGCAATGTCACTGTGATTGGTAACCGAGCCTTCGAGGGTTGTTCGAGATTGACGAGTGTGGTGCTGGGTGACTACGTCATCAACATCGGCGGCCTTGCATTCGGTGATTGCACCTCCTTGACCAAGGTGACGATTGGAAGTGGCGTCAGGAGCATCGGCCTTCGGGCTTTCGCAGGATGTACGGCATTGACTTCGGTATACTGCAAGCCTGCTGTGCCCCCTGTCATGATAGCGTCAAACTGCTTTGACTGCTACGCGACAGCGACGCTCACGGTTCATCCTGCAGTGATAGACTCCTACCGTGATGATGCCAAATGGGGCCAGTTTGCCACCATCGTCGAGAGTGTCGCCGTCAATCCAGAACCTGCCGATGCCAACGGCGACGGTGCCGTGACCATCGGCGACATCTCGGCCCTCATCGACCTGCTCATCAACGGCCGTCCATAATCCCGACTCCATTAGAAGAGTTAACCCGAAACTGAGACTACGAATTACGCTAATTTTACAAAGGCTCTGCAACAAATGCCTTTAATTTCAAATTAGTGTAATTCGTAGTTCTTATTTTATCGAGCGAGTCAGCCCTTCAGAAAATCAGAATAATCAGTTGTTTAGATAAGGCATTAGGCAGTATTCTTTAACCTATAACCTTTAACCCTTAACCAGCGAACGAAGTGAGCTTCAAAACCCTTAACCCGCTCGCGAAGCGAGCATCAACTGCGGGCATCGGTGGCCAGCAGGCGGTGTCCCAGGCGGCAGTAGATGCACTTTCGGGCTTCAGGGATTGAATCTGATGTTTGACATTCTCTTGGTAATAGTTTATATAGAAGTTTTAGCGCCCGTTCGGTTCTAAAGAAATTCTGGAATGTAATCCCCTTGGCATGTTTCATTTTTGAACAGTAGTAATGTCGTGTCATCACAATTCCTATCCATTGTTATAGCACACTTGAGACTAGACATCTTAATCTGTATTTTTTTGTGCTTTTGCCGAATTTGTTTTATCTTTGCACGGATTCATTGCGAGTCACAGTGGTGGCTACTGTCACAATGATGTATTATTGGAAAAGCGTGTTTGTCTTGTCCTGATTCAACATATTCGTCAAATTTTGGTCATACGATAATGCCCTTTAAGAACGCTCATGCGTGCTCATATCCACTTTTATGATTATTAGGTGGGATGGACTGTATATGGGCTATGCTTTGGCCAGACTGTTCATTTTGACGTAGGAGTTTGGCGATGCCTTTGAATTGATGAGTAGAACATTATCCTCACGCTTTTTGTTGTTAAATGGCCAATGTCTAACCAGGCCTTATCGGCTAATCTTGAGGATGGGTAGCCTTTGTGATTTATTATGAAAAAAAATGTGTTATTACGGGTGTGCATTTTCTGTTTTGCATTTTTTGTCACATGCCAACAGGTTAAAGCTGAAGATTCTTTGGGGTCCTTATTTATTGACAACATTAGATACGTGTTAGTCGAACATGCTGAACGAGGATTGGAATGGTGGATAGATTTAGTTTATCCATTTGAATTTAGTCATCCCGAATTAAGTGGTGATATCGTTATACCTGATTCGATTGAAGTTCTCCAAAATGGTATCGCATATCCTGTGAGATTTATCAATGGCGGATATGAATGGTTTGGAGGAGGACATTCCTTTTTCTATAAGCAACCGGGCATCACAAGTATTAGGCTGCCAGAACCTCTTGTTGATATCGAAGAATTCGCTTTTTACGAATGCACTGGCATAACTGAAATCAGAATTCCAGACAGTGTTGAATATATTGGCGGCTATGCTTTCGCTCAAACTGGAATAACAAAGATGAGCCTCCCTAGTAAAGTTAAGTTGGTCGAATATGGTGGTATTGATGAAGGCGGTATCTTGGAAGGCTGTCATATCAACAATCTGATAATAGAGGATGGGGAAGAAACATTGGCAACATTGGAACAAAACCCGCCTGAGACAGATCTTTTCGGCTGTGAGATTGATACGTTATATTTAGGACGTAATATCGGATACGGTCTTTTACCAAGAGGTATCAAAGAAATAACTATCGGTAAATGTTTCAATCAGGAACAAGAGTTGTGGTTCAAAAGTGATCATGGCTCAATGGAGCTTATCACTGAGATGGTGAAGTTTCAGTGTGATACGATTAAACGTTGGTTTCAGTATGCTACTAGAGATGAAGAAGAAAAAAACCATGAAGACTTAAATTTTATTGAATTGGTGAAAAATGTCGAGATTTGCGATGGCGTAAAGGTCATTGGAGAAGGCGCTTTCCAACAAGCATATACTATGACTTCAGTGGATTTGCCTGGTTCAATCGTGAGCTTAGAGCCAGAGTGTTTTAGTGAATGCTATTCACTGCAAAGTATTTCTATACCTAATGGTGTGACTAATATTGGCAGAGGAGCATTTTATGATTGTACATCATTGACTGAGGTCAATTTGCCCGCATCTTTATTGTCTCTTGGTACGGATGCTTTCAACGGCTGCGATTCGTTGAATAGCGTTTTCTGCAAGGCTATGGTTCCCCCTGTGATGGGATCTCAAAATTGTTTCACGTGTTATGATAAGGCCATCTTGTATGTTCCTCGTATGTCGGTTAATGCCTACCAAGAGTCTAATTGGTGGAACTGTTTTTCGGAAATCATTGGGATGGATTTTGATGATGAGCCTATTGATCCGAATGGAGACGGCAGAATTGCAATCGATGATGTGACGATGTTGATTGATTGCCTTTTGTCTGGTGCAGGTGATGAGTATATTCCAAGTCTGGATGTGGACCGCAACGGCAAGGTTAACATTGCTGATGTGACGGCGCTGATTGATATTTTGCTTAGAGGGCATTAAGAAAATACCTGGTTAGTTTTGCGATGTGTGTAGCAAATTCATCTATTCTCTAAGATATTGCTACACACATTCTGTTAAATAAAGTGTTATTGTGGTTATTAGTTTCGTCAGGTATTGTGGGCATTGGTAGCCAGCAGGCGGTGTCCCAGGCGATGGTCGATGAACTTGCTGGCTTTGCAACAAATGCCTTTAATTTCAAATTAGTGTAATTCGTAGTTCTTATTTTATCGAGCGAGTCAGCCCTTCAGAAAATCAGAATAATCAGTTGTTTAGATAAGGCATTAGGCAGTATTCTTTAACCTATAACCTTTAACCCTTAACCAGCGAACGAAGTGAGCTTCAAAACCATTAACCCGCAAGCGAAGCGAGCATTAACTGCGGGCATCGGTGGCCAGGAGGCGGTGTCCCAGGCGGCAATAGATGCACTTTCGGGCTTCGCAGTAGTTGCGGCGCAGCTGGATCAGGGCCTGGCTCGTCAAGGCGTCCTCGCATTTGATGCCAGCCGACTTGAACATCGTCACGATGCTGTTCTGCTCGGGGCGGATGTCTTCGAGCAGGGCGATGGCGCGGTCCGTCATCTGGTAGTCGTCGGTCATCTCCCCACGGGCATAGTAGAGTGGGGCAACAGTGTTGATCAGCACGATGTCGATGCTGCTGTTCGACAAAGCGCGTCCTGCATTGGGCGACGGCTTGCCAAATGAGTAGTGCGTCGTCCAGTAGCCGCTCAGTTCAATGTCAAAGAGCTGGCGCAGCGCCTTCGTGTCCCCGGCATGCAGGATATCATTCATCAGGTTGAAACCGCCCTTGACAAACTGGGCCAGCAGCGCGATGCGGCGATAGGGGAAATTCTGAGGGCGGCTGCGGAACAGGCGCCATGCCGTTCCCTCAATGGGACGCAGCGAGAATTTGTTGGCCAGGAAAGCATATTCGCGCGTGAGTTGCTGGTAGTAGCTCTCGGCGTTGTGTGCGCCGCTCAACAGTCCTGCCTGCCCGAACAGCAAAGCCTCGACCTGTACAATCGAGTCGCTGTGCTTGTGCAGCAAGCGCAGCGGCGTCACTCTCGCAAGCCGCTCAAAGGCATCGTTGTTGATGCCGAAACCCAACGTCCTGGCCAGCATCACATAGCAGATGTCTTCCCAACTGCCATGGTAGCGGTCATACAGCTCGCGCACACGGTCCACCTTGCCATGTAACCGTTCAAACGCCAGCGCCTCGATCCACTCGGTGACGGTGAGTTGCGGCACTTCCTTTAGGCGGGCCGCACATGGCAGCTCCACCCGAGCGTTGACCAGACGGTCATAGCACTCGTTGAAGCGCGGCGACACCCGCAACTCGACTTGAGGAATAATCTCGCCGTTGATGCGTGTGACGGGCGCGTCATCCTTCTCTACCACATGCAGGATCACGCTGTCATAGGCCGGGTCCTCGTCGTGGTGATGGCGTTTCCAGTCGCTGGCACGCACATGGATTTCCACATTGCCCACCCACAGCCGGCCATCAATTTCCACCTTGGCGTTGAAAAAGTCAGGGCCCGCATCAGTGTTGAGCAGGCCAGGGTCAATCACGCGCACACGGCGCCCGTCGTTGGTCACCATGTCCTCGCTGAGCCACAGCCTGTGCTGCCAGATGTATTGCAACAGTCCCTCCATCACAATTCGCCAGTTCACACAATTCTATTGGTGACAAATGTACTGCTTTTTTCGCCTCTTGCCTATCTCCATGAACCGAAAATGCTTGATGGAAAAGATTTTTTTGAAAAATTTCAGAAAAAATTTGGTCACGTCAAAAAGTCGACGTATCTTTGCAGTCGCTTTTGAAAAGGTACCTTAGCTCAGTGGTAGAGCAGTGGACTGAAAATCCGCGTGTCCCTGGTTCGATCCCCGGAGGTACCACATCAAAAACACGAAGCGACCGACTGAGAAATCAGCCGGCCGTTTTTCGTGTGGATGTATGGGAGAATACTATTAGAGTCCGGGAAATAGTCTATTTAATTGTTCTAATTCATTGATTGACAGCTTGCTATAGGCGTCAACCTATCTTGCGGCTTGTTTTAGGGCCGCTCTCGCCCAACGGGCGAGCCTCTGCGTAACCCGTGGTAATGTCAGCAATCGAGCGGAGCGAGAGAGCCAGCATCAGCACGGGTAAGGATGTACGTAAGAATGTCGCTGAAGGCGCCCCCCTTGACTGTTACGGGTATTGGGGTCGCCTCCGGCGACGATATGGACGCATTGCGGCACCGGGGGTGCCTGCTAATGAAACGAGCGAAGCGAGGATTCACAGTTTACTATAGATATCAACCTGTCTTGGGACTTGTTTTGGGGCCGCTCTCGCCCAACGGGCGAGCCTCTGCGTAACCCGTGGTAATGTCGGCAATCGAGCGGAGCGAGAGAGCCAGCATCACCACGGGTAATGATGTACGTAAGAATGTCGCTGAAAGCGACCCCTTGCGGTCATGGGCATTGGGGCCGCTCTCGCCCAACGGGCGAGCCTCTGCGTAACCCGAGGTAATGTCGGCAATCGAGCGGAGCGAGAGAGCCAGCATCACCACGGGTAATGATGTACGTAAGAATGTCGCTGAAAGCGACCCCTTGCGGTCATGGGCATTGGGGCCGCTCTCGCCCAACGGGCGAGCCTCTGCGTAACCCGAGGTAATGTCGGCAATCGAGCGGAGCGAGAGAGCCAGCATCACCACGGGTAAGGATGTATGTAAGAATGTCGCTGAAAGCGACCCCCTTGACTGTTACGGGTATTGGGGTCGCCCCCGGTTACTCAGATGACACCCTCCAGGTGTTTTGCCCGCATAACAAATGTCCCTGCCTGATTCATCATGAATTATGTTTACCGGACAGTAATAGGGAAATGGGCATGTTATGATGAAAAATGAAAAATCCTTATTACCTTTGTGGGCGAAACTTTAAATCAAGGATTATATTAACCGTTATTAATTTCTAAACATTTTGATTATGAAACAGCTTTTCCGTTTTTCCATCATGCTGCTGGCACTCCTGTTGCCTGCACTCACCTACGCCCACGACTTCAAGGTCGATAGTATCTATTACAATAGAATCAATGACAATGAAGTCGAAGTAACCTATGGGCAAATTTTTGACCATAGGTATCAATACCACGGCGCGGTGACTATCCCAGCCGCCGTCACCTACGATGGAACTACCTACTCGGTAACTTCTATCGGTGAAGGGGCGTTCTTAAGATGCCCTAGGCTGACCAGCGTCGTCATCCCCAACTCGGTAACTTCTATCGGAGACTATGCGTTCGAGGAATGCCCTGGTCTGACCAGCATCGTCATCCCCAACTCGGTAACTAAGATCGGTCGCCAGGCGTTCGCTTACTGCACAGGCCTGACCAGCATCGACATCCCCAACTCGGTAACAGCTATCAGTTCCTACGCGTTCTATAATACAGCATGGTACGATAACCAGCCAGACGGATTGGTCTATGCCGGCATGGTCGCTTATAGGTATAAAGGCACGATGCCAAGCGGAACGAATATGACTTTAAGAGAAGGAACATTAGGCATAGCTATCTGCGCGTTCATGGAGTGCACAGGCCTGACCAGCATCGTCATCCCCAACTCGGTAACAGAGGTCGGTATCTTGGCATTCATGGATTGCCCTGATCTGACCAGCATCGTGGTAGAAAGTGGCAATCCAAGATATGATTCGCGCAACAACTGCAATGCAATTATAGAGACCGCCTCTAATACGCTGATTGCTGGCTGCAAAAACACGATTATCCCCAACTCGGTAACTGAGATCGGTTACGGGGCGTTCCAGGACTGCACTGGTCTGACCAGCATCGTCATCCCCAACTCGGTAACTGAGATTAATGACTTTGCATTCTATGAGTGCACTGGGCTAACGGATGTGTATTGCTACATTGCTGACCTCTCGAGGGTATCGACCGGGTATAATCGATTCGAATTGGATAATGGCGATTACTCTGGCCGTACGCTGCATGTGTTGCAGGGGACGGCTGATGCCTACCGTGCTAACAAGAACTGGTATCCCTATTTCGGACAGATTGTGGAAGATATATTCATGGGCGACGTGAATGGCGACCTTGAGGTCAACATTGCTGATGTGAACGCCGCTATAGACATCATCTTGGACGGAAGTGGTAGCTCTATTGCTGCGGACGTGAACGGTGATGGCGAAATCAACATCGCCGACGTTAACGCCCTTATTGACATCATCCTGAGCGGCACCCGGAATTAGATATAACTGGTTGTCATTGTGACTCATCCAGCCGAGACTGGAGGTTCCACATCAAAAACACGAAACGACCGACTGCCCGCGTAGCCGGCCGTTTTTCTTTGGTTTTGTTGATAAGGATGTTAACGTTATTATCGCTATCAGTTGGCGTTTCTCAGGCCGCCCACGAGGTCGTCGTTCTCGACGGTCTTCTCAGTCTGCTTGACACGGGTGTTGCTGGAGCCAAAGGCATAGCTTAGCGACACTTGCACATTGCGCTGGTTGAAGTGTCCCACGCCGTGGTTCACATAATCGCCCTGTGTGATATATCCCTTGGACTCCTCGTACTTGTGCAGGATGGAATAAGCGCTCAGACGCACGGTCAGGCGCTCATCCTTGAGGAAGGAGCGTGACAGGCCCAGTATGATGGTCGGGTCGGGTATGGTGCTGTAGCCATACACATGACGCAGGTCATGCCCGATTTCGTACCACATGCAGGTCGCCGTCGTGCGCAATTTCCACGGCAACTGCTGCGTGAGTTGGGCATAAAAGTTGCCACCCCAGCCGGTGTTGGTCAAGTCCTGCGAAGGGTTGCGGTAGCGCTTGTAGCACAATTCCCCGTTCATGTAAAAAGTGGTCTTGGACGTTATCATCCACTGCACGAAGCCCCCCACGCCTGCCATCAGGTAGCGGCAGTCGTTTCTGTTGGTCAAATGGACAATGTCGTCCTGGACTGTGCGATAAGTGCCGATGAGGTCGTTGGTGATAGTCAAGGTGGGTTTGACGTTGAAAGTCAAGCGGTTACCCGTGTGTTGGAAGTTGATGCTCAGCATGTTGTTGCGGGCACTCGACAGGTGCGGGTTGCCATATTCTATCGTCGTGGTATAACGCCTGACTGCGGGATTGAGATACTGGATGCCAGGGCGGTTCAGGCTTATTGCCCACGACAGGCGCAGGCTGTTGAACGGCGACAGTTGCCAGTGCACGCTTGCCGAGGGCACCAAGTCGTGCAGGTCACGCCCGAAAGATTCCCCATCACTATTGGGATAACTGGCACGGAAGTGGCTGTACTCATAGCGCAAGCCGCCGCGCAGGGTGAAGTAGCCCACCTGGTAGCGCCATGAGGCATAGGCGGCCCCCACGTGCATGTCATGCTTGAAGCGGGTGTCGGTGTCCAGTTCAGCAGCGCTGTTATACTGCATGCGGTTGTGGCTCTTGTTCAGGCGCAGGATGTATTTGCCGCCCACCTCCAGCAGATGATGTCCCCATAGCGGCAGTTGGTAATCGAGTTGCCACGTGTGCTCAATAAAGCGTTCCTTGCCCCACTTGCTGTAGGCTGTGTAGTCAAACGGCGGATTGACCAGGTTGATGAGTGAGTCGTACTGTTCCTCGTGCTGGCCCGTGGTTGAGAGCATGTAGGAGGCGGTCAGGACTTCGTCCTTGCGCTGGGTACGATGTTCCCAATCGGCACGGCCGTTCCACGACATGAAGCCATACTGCGGCAGGTAAAACGGGTTGTCATAGGACGTGATCAACTGCCCTGCTGCGTCATGATACTCAATGTGACTGTCACCGTAGATGTTCAGCCCGTAGCGGTAACCGCCGAAGGACGCTGTTATCAGGTTCAGCGAATCGATTTCCAGGCTGGCATTCAGATAAAGGTTATAGACCCAAGCGGGCTGCTTGTTGCGATAGAGATTATACATCGTGGTGCCAGTGTCTTTATAGGTGGTCCATGTCTCGTCCTCACCGGCAAACTGGCGATGTGCCTGTTTCTGGTAAAAGCCTGTCGTTCCAAGGGTGAACTTGCCAACTCGTGCCGCGACATAGGCACTCGCATTGGGCGAGCCGAAGGTGTTGATCGATGACGACACCGTGCCGTTCACACCCTCGATGCGCACGCCTTCGACGGTGACGATGTTCAGGATGGCCGTAGCCCCCTCTGCATCATAGCGGGCACCAGGCTCGGTAATGACCTCGATGCGTTTGATCACACTGGCCGGCATGGCACGCAGCACTTCTTTGGGGTTGGACGACAAGGACGGGTCGGGGTGGCCGTTCTTGTAAATCTTGAAACTCCCGCCACCGTTGACGCGCACGTTGTCTTGGCCGTCAACGCTTACCAGCGGCACCTTGCGCAGCATGTCGAGCACGGTGCTCGTGCGCGCCTCGGGGTCGGCCTGCACGTTGTAACTCAAGCGGTCGTCAAGCGTCTTGACCAGTTGGCGCATCGTCACTACCTCTATGTCCTTGAGGGTTATGGTGTCATTGACACTTAACGTGGAACTGTCCTGTTTCTCTTCCACTTGCCCAGCAGCATTCTGGGCAAACGCGTTGGCTGCGATAGCCATGACCGCAACCATCATCAAGATAATTCTTGTCATGTTCATTTCTTGTTTTTTTGATTGATTTCGGTGGCAAAATTACCGTCGTCGTTCCACTCACCAGCCTCTGCACGGCTTACCAAGTCTTAACCAAAAACTTATTTAGTCTTAACGGATTTGGAGGCTGATAGGATTATTGTGTATTTTTGTGGCTGATGAACACGAGGTTGAAATATATCGGAGCGCTGGTGATTGTGGCGCTGTTGGGCGTCGCTGCCTATCAGGCCTATTGGCTTGAGCAACTGCACTTCACCATAGGTGAGCAGATGGATAACGACATCTACGAAGCCATGCGTGTGGCCGACCTCAAGGAAGTCTTTCTGCGTCTCAAGAGCATCGAGGAAAAAGGGCCTCACGGCGTGATGGACGTGAGCGCTGGCATTGGGGAGGACGGTAGCATCATTGCCAAATCGGTCACGACCACCCAGGTCACTGTTGACGGCGACACGCTGGAACAGAAGACTGGGGTGGTGTTGCGTTCAAGCCCACAGCCCGAGAGCGACAGCACTGACGGCGACGATGCTTTCATGCAGATGCTTGAGGAACAGATTTCGGTTACCGAACTGGCGTCAATGATTCAAAAGGGGCTGCATCTGGGCGTTGACCGCTTTGAAGGCACCCGATATGAGAAATATGACACCCTGCTCACGGCAGGCTTGCAGCAACTGGGACTGGATGGAAGGCATCAACTCATCTGTGTGAAACAGGATACCGTCTATAGCAACACGACGGCGGGCTATCAACCCAGCAAAAACGCGCGGCACTTTGTCTATAACTGGACAGATTACGGCCGTTACGAACTCACTATCGAGCCAACCACAGGTCTGGTCCTTCGTGAGATGGCAGGTATCCTGACAGCCTCAGCGCTCATTGTGTTGCTGCTGGGACTGGCCTTTTATTTCTTGATCAGGACAATCCTCAGGCAGCGCACGCTCGACGAGATGAAGACCGACTTTACCAATAATATTACCCATGAGTTGAAGACGCCCATCGCCGTGGCCTATGCCGCCAACGACGCACTGCTCAATTTCGGTGAACAGGCCGATGAAGCCAAGCGGCACCATTATCTGACCCTGTGCCGCCAGCAACTGGAACGCTTGAGCGGCATGGTCGAGCAAATCCTGTCGATGAGCATGGAACGGCGGCGACAGTTCAAACTCAATATCGAAACGATAAACCTTTCCGAACTGCTGCAACCCGTCATCGAGCAGCAACAGTTGAAGGCCGATAAACCCGTCATCATCACGACCCACATCGAGCCTGAAGACTTGGCTGTGCAGGCCGACCGCGCCCACTTGAGCAACATCCTGAACAACCTCATTGACAATGCCATCAAGTATTCCCCTGGTGAGGCCCATGTTGAGATTGACGCAACACCAACGGCCATTAGCGTCACCGACCACGGCATGGGCATCGCTGCCGACAAACTGCCGCACATCTATGACAAGTTCTACCGCGTGCCCACTGGCGACCTGCACGATGTCAAGGGTTACGGCTTGGGACTGTTCTATGTCAAAACGATGGTCGAGAAACACAGCTGGAGCATAGATGTGTCAAGCACTAAAGGCGAGGGCACGACTTTTACTATCAGATTCACATGAACGATACCATCAACATACTGCTGGCCGAGGACGAGCGCACCCTGGCGATGATCATCCGTGACACTCTGGATGGCCAAGGATTCCATGTAACCGTAGCAAATGACGGGGAAGAGGCGTTGGGACTGTATGCCGCCAATAAACCTGATGTGTTGGTGGCCGATGTGATGATGCCTCGAATGGACGGTTTCGAGTTGGTGAGGCGCATCCGTAAGCATGACGCGCAAACGCCTGTCATCTTCCTGACGGCACGATCGGCAGTCAACGATGTGGTGCATGGTTTTGAGATGGGAGCCAACGATTACCTGAAAAAACCTTTTGGCATGCAGGAACTCATCGTGCGCATCAAGGCGTTGTTGGGCCGTGCCTGTACGGTCACGTCCCATGCTGCTGAGGCCGAAGTTACCCGTTTCACCATCGGGCAATACCTGTTTGATGCCGTGGTCCAGCGATTGACCCATGTGCCGACAGGCACCCGAAACGAATTGTCCTACCGTGAGAGTGAAATCCTGCGTAGCCTGTGTCTGCATCCCAGCGAGGTCGTTACATCGCAGTCGTTGCTTCTGGAACTATGGGGCGATGACAGTTTTTTCAACAACAAGAGCCTGCACGTTTTCATTACCAAACTGCGACACCGTCTCGCCCAAGACCCGCGCCTCCGTATCGTCAACGTGCGTGGTATCGGTTACAAATTGATTTATGGGGAATGAGCCTTACTTGGTTGCTGCCTGGCGGGCACGTGCCTCCCAGGAGAATGGTGCCTGATCCTCTGCCTGGACAGTGACGGGCATGCCGACATAGGCAAAATGCTTCTTCAGTGTGATGATGTCATTGTCCAGCAGGCGGATGCAGCCTTCGCTGGCGCGGCCTGGCACGGAGTTCTCGTTGTTGGTGCTGCCGTGGATGCCGATGCCCTTGTGGCCGGGTGTTTCCAGGCGCAGGAACCAGTGGCCGTAGGCCTTGATGTTGCCGCGACCGTCCTTGAAGTCATGCTTCCAAGTCGAGGCATCCTGTATCATGGTGATTTTGAATGGTTTGTCCTTGGGTGACTCAGGCGTGCGCATATCGCCTCGCCGTTGCTTGTTGCCTTTGTTTTTGCCCATGCAGCAGGGGAACTGTGCTACCAGCACCGTGTCGCCCCCCTCATTGCGGTCATACACGCTGAGTGTCAGGTTCAGCTTCGAGATGACAATAAAAGCGGTGCCCGATGGCTTGGCAGGCAGCGACGGCAGTTCATTGACCATAGCTGTGTCAACTGGTGGCAGAACAGCCGCATTGATGCATGTGTCATGGCTGCTCGCTATGGCCATGAACATCAAGATGGTTAAAAAGGCAATGTGGCGAATCACGTCAGAATTCAGTGAATGACAGCGGCATCGTGTCGACGAAACTATCAATGATGTAAATCTTCTCGCGACCTGCGAGAATCAATTCAATGGGATGGCCGTTTTTTTCAAACTCCAAAAAGGCCTGTCGGCAAACGCCACAGGGCGCTGTGGGCTCTTCGACAAACTCACCTCGGGTGTAAGAAGTGATGGCAACCGATTTTACCGGTACACCGGGAAATTTGGCACCGGCGGCATATAGGGCGGCACGCTCTCCGCAGATGCCGGCAAAAGCCGCATTCTCCTGATTAGCACCGATAAACACCTCGCCATTGTCAAGCTTCAGGGCTGCCCCCACCTTGAAATTACTGTAGGGCGAATAGGAGTGGCTGGTGGCTTCGCGAGCGAGGTCAACCAATTTTTTTTGCTCTTCGTTTAGTTCATTATAAGAATAAACCCTTACCTTTGTGGTGATTTTCTTTTCGGTCATATTGAAATTATGAGTTTAAACTTCTACCGCAAAATTATAGAAATTTTTCCGATAAACAAGCAAATATTGGTTTTTTGCTTGTTTTTTACCGTGTTTTCTGCCTTTTGGGCACCCGCTCAGACCAAACATCAGCGTTATCTTGACTATATCGAGCGCTACAAGAGTGTAGCACTGCAGCATGAACGCGAGTTCGGCGTCCCCGCCAGCATAACGCTCGCACAGGGTATTCTCGAGAGCAGCGTGGGCCAGAGCAAGATGGCACGCGAGGCCAACAACCACTTCGGCATCAAGGCCTATCACTGGAAAGGTGAGGTCTATGGCGGAGGCGACTCACTCGGCACAGTAGGCTACCGCAAGTATGGTGCCCCCGAGGACTCCTATCTGGATCATGCCCAGTTCCTCAGAACGTCGCGCTACAGCGTGCTCTATGAGTTTGATGTCAAGGACTATCGCAGCTGGGCGCAGGGCTTGCGAGATTGCGGCTATGCCGAGGACAAGGACTATCCCGATAAACTCATCACCATCATCGAGCAATATGAACTCTACGCGCTCGATGGCGGAGTACGCCTTGACGGCAGCAAACCCACCGAGCAAGTGGAGGCCGAAGATCAGGAACAGCCCAGCACTCGCTGGCATCACCGCAAGCGCCGCAACCGCACCGAGCAGCCCACCGTCCAGCAGGAGCCGGCCCAAGACTACCCGCAAACTTACACCCCCTTGCGTCAAGGCCGTGTCCTCTCCAGCGCCGACAACGACTGAAACCAAGGGAGCTAGAAAAGCAACGGAATGGTCCGATTATACAGAGTTTGCCGTGATGGGCAAGTTCGTTTCGGACCATTCCGTTGCTGTTTATTTGTCGTTTAATAGTGTAAGATGATATCGATAATGGTGTTGGCATCACCAATATTGACCTCGCCGTCACCATTCACGTCATAGTTTATCAAGTATGCATATCCAGTGCAAATTATATGGATGACATTGTTCAAGTCGGCGATGTTCACCTCACCGTCGCCATTTACATCACCCACAATGCCGTCATCACCTGGCACATAAATCCCCACTATATGCCGGAAGCGGCACCAGTCCTCTGCAGTCTGATATGCCTCTTTGGATTTTTGGGGAACAAAGAGTGTCGCATTCTCATAAACACTAAGATCTGCTTCTTCTTCCATCCATGTACCAGTTATGGTTCCGAATGGGCCACATCCCAAAAATTCATTTATTCCTACTTTAGGAGGTATCTTTGCATAGCAAGTAATGCTAGTGATATCTCGATGGCCACCAAATGCATCTGTACCAATGTATGACACATTACGGCCAAAAGAAATCTCATTTAGATTCCCAAAAGAGTCAAAATAATCAGTACAGTCAAAAGCCAGATCTTCAATAATAACCACTGAATTAGGGATGTTAATGCTGTTCAATCCCTTACACCATACAAATGCGTAACTACCAATAAACTGTACGGAATTTGGAATGTCAATGCTTTTAAGGTTATATTGTGCGCTGAATGCCCCACCACAAATACCTTTTGTGTCAGCCTTCAATGTGATGTGAGATCCTTCAGGCAATTCACCTTTATAAGAATAAGCAAAAGGACCTAAATAAATAAGTCCATTAGGCTGATGGTCATACCAGGCAGTATTGTTAAATGCCCAGCCGCCAATGTACGTGATTGAGTTGGGAATATTGAATTCCGATAAACCAGTGCAATCATAGAACGCATTGTTTCCAATGTATGTAACCGAGTTGGGAAGGTTGATTTTTGATAAACCTTCACATCCAGAGAAAGCTGATTCTCCTATTGAAGTCACAGAATTTGGAATGTAGATGCTAGTGATGCTGTCGCCACTGAAAGCCTGGTCATCAATTCTGATTACAGGATAAACGTTACCATTATATGTGATAGAGGCAGGAATGACAATGTCTCCTTTATAATCAATTCTCACATAATCTTGATTAACTTCATCCCAATAAATAGGTCCATCGATCACCATCACAGATGTTGAATCCTCAATAAAGTTATGGTTTTCGTCATAATAGCTATTAAAACTATACCCAATGCCGTTGACTATAAATTCTCCTCTAGCCATTATTGATGTGAATGATGTGAATAATAACAGCAAACCTAATCGAATAATAAACCTTTCCTTAACTCTCATAAGCACAATGTTTTTAGTTTGCCGGCTGGCTGACTCTCTAGGGCTGCGGCGGTTTTGTTGGTATAAAAGAAAAGCGTGAGAGGCCTTATTTCATGCTCGTCCCATTGACATCTGGAAGCCAAAGGACAAAGCATGTCAATAAACGCTTTCCATACTACGTTATCCATGGAGAAGAATGGTCACCGCTGTGACCCTGCTCCATGAATTGGCGCAAAGTTACATAAAATAATCCAAGGAAACTGTTGAATTCTATTGTTTTTTAGGTCAACCGCATCAAACTTCTCAAAAATTGACACGGGCAGCTCGCGCTGGTATCACCGCAAGCGCCGCAATCGTGCCAACCAGCAGGAGGCGCGAGTGGAACACAGCACCGAGCATCAGGAGTCGTTCACGCCGTTGCGTCAGGGCCGCGTTTCAGCTAGCACCGATAATGACTAGCATTTTTTTTTGGAAAAAATCTTACAAAGAAAAAACTAAAACAATAGAAAAATATTATTATCTTTGTGGGCTGTTAGCAGTTTTCAAGTCCCCCTAAAACAAGAGGAACTAAAAACTAAGGACTAAGAACTAAGAACTAAAATACATTTATGTCAAACCTTTTAAAATAGATTTTTTATCATGTTCGGAAAATTTCAGGAACATCTCCAGAAGGAGCTCGCCGACATCCAGGCTGCCGGTTTGTACAAGAATGAACGCATCATCACCACCCCGCAGCGCGCCGACATCAAGGTGAAGCCCAACGACGAGGTGCTGAACTTCTGTGCCAACAACTATCTGGGTCTGAGTGACAACAGCCGCCTCATCAAGGCCGCTACCGACACCATGGCCCACCACGGCTACGGCATGTCATCGGTTCGCTTCATCTGCGGTACCAGCGATATCCACAAGGAATTGGAGGCTGCCATCGCCGACTATTTCCACACCGAGGACGCTATCCTCTACGGCTCCTGCTTTGACGCCAACGGCGGTCTCTTCGAGGCCCTGTTGACCGAGGAGGACGCCATCATCAGCGACTCGCTCAATCATGCTTCTATCATCGACGGCGTGCGCCTGTGCAAGGCTAAACGCTACCGCTATGCCAACGCCGACATGGCTGAGCTCGAGGAGTGCCTCAAGCAGGCCCAGGAGCAGCGCTTCCGCATCATTGCCACCGACGGTGTCTTCTCGATGGACGGCAACGTGGCTCCCATGGACAAGATCTGTGACCTAGCCGAGAAATATGATGCCATGGTCATGGTCGATGAGTCACACTCGGCAGGTGTCGTTGGTCCGACTGGCCATGGCGTAGCCGAGCAGTACAATATCTACGGCCGCATCGACGTCTTCACCGGCACGCTGGGCAAGGCCTTTGGCGGTGCCATGGGCGGTTTCACAACTGGTCGCAAGGAGATCATCGACATGCTGCGTCAGCGCTCACGTCCCTACCTGTTCAGCAATAGCATCGCTCCCGGCATCGTGGGTGCCAGCATCGAGATGTTCAAGATGCTCAAGGAGAGCAACGCCCTGCACGACAAGCTCGTGGACAACGTGAACTACTTCCGCGACAAGATGCTTGCCGCCGGCTTTGACATCAAGCCCACCCAGAGCGCCATCTGCGCCGTCATGCTCTACGACGCCAAGTTGTCTCAGGACTTTGCCGCCGAGCTGCAGAAGGAAGGCATCTACGTTACCGGTTTCTACTATCCCGTTGTGCCCAAGGGCCAGGCCCGCATCCGCGTGCAGGTATCGGCCGGTCACGAGCGTGAGCACCTCGACAAGTGCATCAGCGCCTTCATCAAGATCGGCAAGCAGATGGGCATCATCAAGTAAGGTCTTAGGTCTTAGGCTTTAGGTTTTGGCGGGAGCCAACTAAGGACTAAGGACTAAGGACTAAGGACTAAGGACTGGGGACTAAAAACCTAATGAGGCAATCATTATAAACCCGGAAAACCTCGTTTTTTAGACGGTCGCAGGTGCATCCACCAGCGGCCGTCACTTTTTCCCCATCTGAGGTATGAAGAAATCTTGTGCAAGCCGAATGCAAACAAGCTTGCTTGATTTGCTGAGGTGCAGCCAAGATTATCAAAACAAAAAGCCCACCGAGGTCATCGGTGAGCCAATTAACAGTGTAATTAAAACTATGGTTTAGAAATAATCAGTTGCCACAGTAGGTGCCGATAAAGAAGATGCTGCGAGTGCTCTCCTCGAGTATAAAATACAGGAAGGGGCGGATGGCATGGAACTCGGCTTTTTCATATAGCTGTGGTCCAGGGGATGTTGGTCCCATCTCCGCAACGGTCACTGCCGAGGCTTTGGCTCCGTCCTCGTCGACTTCGATCTTAGCCTTCTGCTTCATAATTGATACAAACAGTCTCATGTCAGACATGTTTGAGAAGTCGGCGCTGGAGGAGAACGCTGATTTGATGCCCATGGGTTCGAGGACATCTATCAGGTCGATGTCGCTCACGATTTCAAACCGCGGCATGAGGATATCCACCTCGTGGGGAGTCATGTCAATGGCGTCCAGATGGTCGGTCAATTCCTGCTGGCTCATTTCGCGGATGAGGTCGCCCGTGGTCTTCCCCTCGGCAGGCAGCATGACATACATGCTGTAGCCGCCACTGCCAAAGGGGATGCGCAGCATGGAGCACAACTCGCTCTCGCAGCCCTGCGCGATGGCCTTGCGGTGCATGAGTTCACGCGTCACGATAGATCCGTCAGGCAAAGTAAAGCTCGAGTTACGGGTGTCGTTTTTGTCAAATTTCTCTTTCCAGTCAGCATTGAAATAGATGGCGTTCAACAGACACATGGCGACATTGGGATTCAACTCGTCGAGGATACTGGGAATCATCCCGTCTGTGTTCTTTGAGCACCACTTATTGATTTTCTCCAAGGTACTGCTCTTGGTGAAGTCCAGAGCTTCGACTTGAGCGCTATAATAGTTCTCCATGTCGTTGACATACTGTTTGAGCAGGCTTAATCCCATAGCAGAATTGACGTTGATGCAGTTGGCGATTTTCACGGTAGCAGCCGGATCGACATTGGGCGCTCCTTCAATCATTTTCTTGCAGTATTCGTTCACCGCAGTCGGGTCTGAGCCGAATCCCAGCGTTGCTGTGATTTCGTCGCGTGTTGTCCCTGCTGCACCAGCGTTAAGCATCCCCAGCATATAGGTCACGCTGATGGGTGACAGCACAGTGCTGGTGTCGCCTTTCTGCTCCTGCATGGTCTGGAACAGCCGCCATGCAAACTCATTGTTGTTGTCACGCATCTGCTTTTGTTCAGCGCTCAATTGGATGGGCTTTTTCTCGGGAAGCATATAAACAACCTCACCGTCATCTTTACAGGCCGTCAGTGCCAGCATCACCAGCACCAGGGTCATCAGTTTCTTTGTCATGTTCATAATTCTATGCGTTATTTCAGATGCAAAAATACTATTGTTAAGTTACAATGCCAATACCCAAAAGGGTGTTTATCTCATCTCACAATTAAAAACGGTAGCCGATGGAGAGTTGGGCGTTGCCGTTCCTGGCATTACCGCCTTTATATAGCGGCACCAAGCCCAGGGTGTAGCGGAGCTGAACAAAGACTTTTTCATTGAAATTGTAGGTCGCGCCAAGCCCGAGGCCGAAATCAAAGCTTCTGTGGCCCATGTTGTGCTTTTCTTCCCAATGGCCACTGCTATCGTCCCACTTATCGGTACTCTTGTCATAGACTTTAAAGCCAAATTGTGGACCCAGGTCAATGCTCAATGATGAAGTCACATAATACTTCAACATGACAGGAATACTGATGTAATTGGTCTGATAAGTCGTGGTTATATCACGGGTGGGCTCTTCGCTCAGCCACCAATCTTTCCATTCACATTTGGGGCGATTATGAGCAGCAAACACCACCTCGGGGGCGATTGCAAACTTATTGCCAAAGCGGTATTCCATGAACACACCTGCCTGATAGCTCAAAGCGCTTTCATCGTTGATGTTTTTGCCCCACTGGTGGGTATAGTCCACGCCGACTTTGGGACCAAACGTGAGTGTCTTCTGCGCCATAGCCGTTCCGGCGGCCATCAGCATGCACGCGAGTGCAATCATTGTCTTCTTCATGATCATAAAAGATTCTATGTAATACATTAAATAAAAACGTCTCTAATGGTTATTCTCCTGAAAGGCGGTTCAGGCTAGACTCGATGATCGTTGAGATGCGGTCATCAGGTTTGCTGACTCCAGGAATCTTACAGTCAAACTGAAGATATGCTTTGAGCAAATAGAGTTGCTCGTCAGGCAGTGTGGTGTCGTAGTGATAGGCGATAAAACCACCCAGCAGATAGGTGAATGCGAGATTGATCCTTTCGGTCCCATCGTTGAATCTTGAGGTCACGACCTGTGCTAAACGGGCTACCTGCTCATTGGAAAGCGCCATGTGATCCACAGCAGAGCAGACGAAGAAGGTCCACGGCTGAAAACGCGTGAACGAGATGTCCTGTACGCGGCTGTCCAATTCTGCATACAGGTCCAGGGTGGCCTGTAAGCCGCCTTTGCGTTTCATGAGTTCAGCATAGCCGTTGAAGTATGCGATGGTTCCCAGAAAGCCTTTGTAAGCATCGTTGTAAGCCATGAATGTTGAATTATACGGGTAATTTGAGCAGGTTATGGCCAAATTCCGTGTTGACATGGCTTTCAACAAATCTTTAGGGATGTTGCACATGGCCATCATTTCTTCAACATTCTCTGCCTCGGCCTTGTGCTGCTGCCAGTATGCGAAGTCATAGCCACCGCCTTGCAGGCCGCTGTCATCTATCGAGGGCGTCGGCCAGAAGGCAAAATCTTTAGTC
>Ga0310697_10000202_pt1 | contig 85689 bp, 81 predicted proteins | sample 172DNAGHGlowgp2_FD_203883 | JGI IMG/M metagenome (GOLD analysis project Ga0310697, IMG submission 203883) | Sheep rumen microbial communities from Palmerston North, Manawatu-Wanganui, New Zealand - 1728 DNA GHGlow gp2 (v2) (version 2) | ecosystem: Host-associated > Mammals > Digestive system >...
CGTTTCCGGCACGCCGTTCCAATGCCTGTCCCATGAACGTCATTCCGAACAGGAACAGACACAGCCCACCAATCAGATTTAAGACGTCAAAAAAACTCATATCTTTGTCTCCATTCTCAGATTTCTCGCAAGAATAGAGTAAAGGTTCAATATCAAATACACTATCGGGCTTGTGTAAAAGACATGTAAGGTGAAGAGAGACAAAACCTGCAGGGCTGCAATAATCAGCTCTGCAGGTTGTTGATTTACATTAGCTGCTGTTCATTTATCATCAGCTTAAACTGAAGTCCCAGTTTTTCAGCTGCTTTTCGACAAAGGATCATACGATTCAGAAAAATCTCAAAATAGTCCATAACGGAGCTGAAATGGGTATCAACAGTAAGCTTCAGCTTTATGAGCGTATGTGCTTCATTGATTTTCAACTCCGCTTTTGTAACGGAATAATTGACTCTGTCATGGATGTCAAATGCGGATATATCCTGATTGCGAACACGGCTGCGGCGAGCATCGCTTTTATCTGCAAGGATCAGAGCGGCGGCAAGTGCGCTGACAGGAACACCGGTCCCTTCATCATGATTACCGATAGCGGTTACGATCTGCCCAATCTCATCTGGAGGAAAGCCAAGATGATCCAGAATCCTAAAAGCCATGATTGCTCCGGACTGGCTGTGCTCTGATCTATTTACAAGATTCCCGATATCGTGAAGATAGCCTGCGATTTTTGCCAGCTCCACAAAACGCGATGGATATCCAAGAGTTGAAAGTATATATCCTGCTTTCTCTGCACAAAGTGTCACATGTTCAAAGCTGTGTTCCGTAAAACCAAGTGTAGAGAGCGAAAGATCTGCATGACGGATATATGTGTTTATTTCTTCATTTCTCTTAATTTCCTGATAAGTCATACTATACATCCTTCGGCTTAGTTGGGATCGTTACAATAAACTCCGTTCCTTCACCGACAACACTGTTCAGTGTAATCTTCCCGCCATGGATCATGACCGCATGTTTGACTATGGACAACCCGAGGCCTGTTCCGCCTACCTCGCGGCTACGGCTTTTATCCACGCGATAGAAACGTTCAAAAACGCGCTTCTGGTCCTCTTCTGGGATCCCAATACCGGTATCCTTCACGGTCAGGACAGTGTCCTGCTCATTTTGCGTGACAGACACACTTACGCTGCCTCCGTTATGGTTATATTTGATAGCATTGTCACAGAGATTATAGGCAATACTATACAGCATCTGTGGGATCGCAGTCATGGGGGCATTTTCTCCGCTGGTGATAATTGAAACATTCATCTCAGATGCTGCAGCCTCAAGTGAATCCACCGCGTTTTCCGTAATACGGAAGAAGTCACAGGTTTCCCATTTCATCTCAGTTCCGCCGTTGTCAAGCTTCGTCAGATCAATAATGTCTTCGATCAGCCTGGTCATACGTAATGACTCATTGTGAATCTTTGCCGCAAAGGGCTTGATATCCTCCTCTTTTACCAGTCCGTTTTCAAGAAGCTCCGCATAGCCAGATATGGCATGAAGCGGTGTTTTTAATTCATGCGATACGTTGGCACTGAATTCCTGCCGGATCATAGCCGCTTTCTCGATTTCCTGCTGATCTTGTTTCAGCTGCATCTGCTGTGCTGAAATGTGACGGAGAAGCGGTTCGATTTCCTTATAATCCTCTTTGCCGTAATATTGGTCCGGATGGTCAAGCTCGATTTCATTGATGGGTTTTACGATCTTTTTGGCGATCCGGGAAGCCAGAACATAAGAAAGGATCAGTGCCGCAAGGATAATGAAGCAAATCGGCTGAGCAAAGCCAAATAAAAGGCTCCATACAGACATCTGTGCTATCGACATTCGGAGCACCGAACCGTCCGAAAGGCGTTTTGCGGCGTAATACTGCTGATCTGCAAGCGTGAAGGAATGTCTTGTTGCTTCTCCGAAGCCTTCTTCCAGCGCTTGTTTGATTTCTTCACGTTCCAGATGGTTCTGCATAGTTGCCGCATCAGCTTCATTATCAAACAGAACGCTTCCATCCGGACCGACCCAGGTGATTCGATAGTTTTCCGTTTTAAGCTGATTAAAGTAGCTCTTTCCGGAAAGAGCAACTCCCTGTGCGGCTAGTTCTGTTTCTATACGCAGCTGATTTCTCTGCAGAGATGAAAAATAGTTGTATAGCGTACCCATGATCAGCAATAACGAGGCAAGGAAAACGGAAATAGCGACGATCCAGATCGCCTTAAAGATCTTACTGCTCATTTGTCTCCTCCAACTTATATCCAACGCCCCGAATTGTCTGTATGTAATCACCGGCGTTTTCAAGCTTTGTCCTTAAGGTACCGATGTGGACATCTACTGTTCTTGTTTCAAAGGAATAATCAACCCCCCACACGATTGAAAGAATGTTGTCTCTTGTAAAAACCCGCCCCGGATTCTCCATAAACAGCTTCAGAAGTTCATATTCTTTCAATGTCAGAAAAACTGCTTTTCCATTGACAGTTACAGTATGTTTGCTTTCATCCATTGCTACGATACCACGTGACAAAAGCATGGGCTGCTTGCTGCCTGATCTGCGAAGAACAGCTCTTATTCTGGATACCATTTCCATCATGCCAAATGGCTTGGCAAGGTAGTCGTCTGCACCGGAATCCAGCCCGATAACTGTGTCATACTCGCTGTCCTTTGCAGTTGCCATTATTACAGGAATATCCGCTGTAACAGGAGAGGAGCGAAGCTTGCGAAGAATAGTCAGCCCATCTTCACCCGGAAGCATAACGTCAAGAATAACAAGCTCGGGCCTTTGTTCTCTCATCGCGGGCCAGAAATCCGCATCACTTTCAAACCCGCGTGCCTCAAAGCCAGATGCCTGCAGTGTATAGACCATCAGATCTCTGATCGCGCTATCATCTTCTATGCAATAAATCATAAGGGAGACCTCCTCACTAAACTTAAGTCTATGCATGAAATGTAAACCCCGAAACCACAGTTAAATCAAATCATTGTAAAGTCCAGGTCCATGCTGTCGCGTATATTATAATGGACGGAAGTATGTATATCTATAGCATCATCACTTCTAATAGCGCCGCAAAAGAGCAAAAAAAGCCCATTGAAAAACGCTTTTCAATGGGCTTTTGGCGCGCCATACTGGATTCGAACCAGTGGCCTCACACTTAGAAGGCAGATCCTCTATCCTGCTGAGGTACGGGGACTTATTAGGATGCCACTGGTGCACCCTCAGACGATCGCCTTTTTGAGGGCGGCTGCCGGGGCCGGGGGCTCCCGGGGGAGGGTGGGTTGGTTGAAGATCAGGCGCAGGATGGCGTCCTCCATGGAGATGTCGTCCTGCCGGTCGTTGTAGACCTTCACCTGATAGACCGTGTTCCGAATGATCCGCGTCATGTTCATAAGATTTCTCCTTTCTTTCATCGAGACCCTTTTCTTTTTTCCGTCGATGTGGTATAGTGCCTATGTTGCAATTCTTTTTGCCTGCTGTGCGCTGGTCCCGCAACCGTTCCGCCGCAGCCATTTCGTATTTGGCAGTTAGGAAAACCACCGTTCACAGTATATCTACTGGTAGATGACGCCGGCGATGGAGTTGGGAAATTTGCTGGACTTGACCCGATTCAGGATTACCGCACCCACGGCCACCTGGCCCTTGTAGGGCTCGCCCCGGCTTTCGCCGTAGATACAGGCGGCCAGAAGACGCACGTTTCGGTCCGAAAAGCCGCCCGCCTGGACGGTCTGGCTGCTGCCGCTTAAGCTCATGCCCAGGGCCGCGGCAGTCTTGGCCCCCACGATGCCGTCCGCCGTAAGGCCATTCTTCCGCTGAAAGTACTGCACCGCCCGCTCCGTGCCGGAGCCGTAGACGCCGTCCACGGCCCCGTCGTAGTAGCCCCATTGCTTCAGCTTCTTCTGAAGGGTCATCACTTCGTCGCCCCGGGAGCCCTTTTTCAGCACCGCCGCGTCCGCACCGAGGGGCAGCAGCACCACCAGCAGCACCGCTATCGCCGTCCCCAGCCGCCGAAGGCCGGCCTGGGGCCTCATTCCTGGCCTCCGGTCTTTCGATTTCCAAATGTTTCCATTGTTTCTGTCTCCGTTTTGTCGTTTTGCCCCCAGTATGCCCTCTTTTTCGACAAAGTAACCGTATGCAGACAATGAAATCTCTATATCCAACGATGACCCTATACACAGAGATTTGTACCTGATATAATTAAAGCAATCCTTGTGTTCAACGACTTACCGAGGTATACATCTCATGGATGCCGAGCGGAGGACAGGGCATGACCGCGACCGGGGACCCTGCACGCAGCCGTGCAGACGGCCATCCCCGATGCGAAAAGAGCGGATCCGCGTTTTGAAAGAGGGAACTTCGTCACCCAAGGAGTTTTAAAAGCAGCAAGGGACGGGAGGTAAACGACATGATCGAACGGTTGAAGGAACGGTTTGAACAGAATCCCCGACGGCACCAGGGTATATGCTGGGCAGAGATCCAGCCCCGGCTCACGGAGGAAAAGCTGCTGATCCTGCAGCGGATGGAGGAGACCGGCGGAGAGCCGGACGTGATCGGCCGGGACGGGGACCGGATCCTGTATGCGGACTGCGCCGCCGAAACCCCGGCGGGGCGTCGCGGCGTCTGCTTTGACGAGGCCGCCCGGGCAGCGCGGAAGAATAATCCGCCGGAGGAAAGCGCCGAACGCCAGGCGCAGGCCATGGGTGTGACGCTCATGAACGAGGAACAGTATCGGCATCTGCAGACCCTGGGAGCATTCGACCTGAAGACTTCCAGTTGGATCGCCACCCCGCCCGCCATCCGCGCCTTAGGGGGCGCTCTGTTCTGCGAACGGCGGTACGACACCGTCTTCGTTTTTCACAACGGAGCCGATTCCTATTACTCCGTTCGGGGCTGGCGGGGCGTGCTGCGGGTGTAAAAAAACGCGGGGCAGCTGTAAAGCAGCTGTCCTTTTTCATTTTCCGCTGAACCAGCGGCGAAAAAACGCCAGAATATCGCTTTCGAAAGATATGGGCGCATCAGTGGGCGCGGCGCCGTCCCGGGTCACGACGCACAGGGGCGGAAACAGGACGCACCACCAGTTGTGACCCTCGCCCGCGCCCAGGACGATCTGCAGGGCGTCGTAATCGCCGGCGGGGAAGAAGGTTTTGTCGTAGGTGCGGTCGGGGAAGGCGCTGACGCCCAGGAGGAGCTGCGCCCCGTAGGGGACGCCGGCGGCGGCGAGGACAGCTTGACACCGGGCCAGCAGGGCAGCGCCGTGGGCGAGGACGAAGGCGCGGGCGTCGTCGTAAGAAGCGGCGGCCTCGAAGAGGGGCAGCAGGGCGTCCCGGACCCGGAGCTTCACAGCCTGGTCCTGGGGGCTGTCGCTGTTGGCCAGGATATGGAGGCGGAGCACGCCCGCCGCCGGGGCGGGCCGGGAAGAAGCAAGAGGCAGCAGGGCGAGGAGCAAGCCGGCGGCGATCAACAGGACGATCATACGTTTCATGGCAACAGTATAGCCAAGGGAAAGGCGGAGTAAACCTTGTCTTGACAGGGCGGGGGTTTTTGAGTACGCTTCATATATGGAAGATTTGTATATGACCCTGACGGAGGCTCTGACCGCCTGGGTGGGGACCGTCACAGGGGCAAAAGTGGTGGCGGCGGATTTCCGGGTACCCCGGCATGAAGGGCAGCTCTCCCTGGGCGCTTTCGTCCGGGGCGGGGCTGAGGAAGTGGCCGAGAAGCTGGCCGTGGCCCTGTGTCCCCAGGTCCGGGCCGTGCAGGAAAGGAACGGGTGGCTGCTGTTCTGGCTGTCCAACGCCTGGTTCGACGGGCTCATCGCTTGGGCCAAGGGACTGGACACCCGGCCTGCGGGCAGCTATGTGGAGAACCGCATGGGCATCCTCATGCGCAAGGGAGACGCCCCCTGCCCGGAGGCGGAGGACGTGCGCCGGGCGCTGTGGGCGTCGTATCTCGCCTGGCGCCGGGGTTTCTGGCGGGCGGCGGACGAGCGCCTCGTTTTGACCATGACCCACGGGCTCACGGGCGCGGCACGAATACAGTTGGAAAACCGCTGCGGCGGCGCGGCGGCGGCCATACTCAAATTTAGAGGAAACGGTGTGAAAAACAAGTCTTCACACGCGCAGTTTGTGCCTTTGCCGCGGACCGGCGCGGCAAATTTGCAGGCAAAACCGGCAAAACCACAGGAAAGGAACGAAGATTGATATGAAGATCACCTATTTGGGCCACGCCAGCTTCCTGCTGGAAACCAAAGCGGGCACTCGGATCGTCACCGACCCATACGCCCAGGATATTTTGCCCCATCCCGTCGTGAAGGCGCACGTGGTCACCGCGTCCCACGAGCACCACGACCATTGCGACTATAGCCAGGTGAAGGGCGACTACGTGATCGTGAACAGCACGAAAGCGACCACCTTCCTGGATGTGAAGATCACCTGCGCGCCCTGCTGGCACGACGAGGTCCGGGGCCGGAAACGGGGCCCCAACCGGGCCTATATCTTCGAGGCGGAGGGGCTGAAGATCGTCCACCTGGGGGACCTGGGCGAGGCGCCCACCCCCGCCCTCATGGACGCCTGCGGCGGCGCGGACGTGCTCTTCATCCCCGTGGGCGGCTTCTACACCCTGTCCGGCGGGGAAGCGGCGGAGGCGGTGAGGGCCCTGCGTCCCAAGCTGGCCGTGCCCATGCACTACCGCTGCCCTGGCCACAGCTTCGAGGTCATCTCGGATGAAAAGCCCTTCCTCTCGGCCCTGGACCCCGCCATCCCCGTCCACCGGCTGGACGCCCTGGAGGCGCCCTTCCCCGCGGGCGCGGCGGTGCTGACGCCGGCTGGTGTGGAATGATTGAAAGCTTCCTTACCCTTTCTTGAAAGAAAGGGTAAGACCCAAAGATCTTTAAGAAGGGAATGAGGCTTCCTTGCATGCCCTTTTCCCTTCCTGTGCTTTTCTTTTTCGTGCACCTTTTTCTTTTCACCGAAAAGAAAAAGGTGCAAAAAATATCTCCTTCTGCTATACTAAAAAGGATGGAGACCAAATTCAACAAAAAGGTACAGAAGCATCGGCGGCGGCTCCTGCCCGACAACTGGCAGGAGAAACTGCCTCTGCGGCCGATACTCTTTTTGCTGGGGATGCTGCTGGTGATCTTCGTGGCGATCCTGATAAACCAGCCCGCGGACAGCTATATGAACAACGCGGAGATCGACGTGCTGCGCAAGAAGGGCACGCTGCGGGTGGGCGTGGACGATGACATCTATGGCCTCAATCACAACGGCGCGGGGCTGGAGCCCGCGTTGTGCGACGCCCTCTCTCAGGTGATCTTCAACAGCGCCGACGGCTGCGAACGGATCCCCGTCAGCCGGCATACGGCGGCCTGGCAGATGAGCGAGGGGAACATCGATATCACGGTCATGAGCCTGGACAAGCTTTCGGGCAAGAACTACATCGCTACCGAAAACCCCTTCTACCGGGACCCCTGCGTGCTCATGGGCTATTCGATCCCGGCCAAGGCGGACCTTGCGGAGAAGCGGATCGCCGTGCTCCACGACACCGCCTGCTACTCCGTGGTCAGCAAGTACCAGCAGGACGAGGAAAACGGCCTGGTCATACTGACCTACGCCGCCTACTACGACATGCTGGTGGCCCTTCGGGCCGGGTCCGTGGACGCGGTGTGCATGCCCCGGACCGTGGCCCTCTCCCACCGGGAAAAAGCCATGGTTTTGTCCAGTTACGCCCTGGGCACGGTGGATTACCGTGTGATCGGCACCCGGGAGCAGAAGGATCTCCTCTCCCTCATCGACAGTCAGCTTCTCAAATGGGCCGGGGACGGCACGCTGCGGGGCTGGTACGAAGCATACGACCTGCTGTACGATTTGGGATGAGGAAAGCGGCTTGTCGGCCGATCGGGAAAACGGTTGACGGGAACGGGATTATTGGGTATATTTAAAGGTAGCTTTTTATACTCCTGTTTGTCGGAGGTTTTTTTATGAATCAGTATTACAGCATCCAGGGTGGACGTCGGCTGGAAGGAACGGTCACCATCAGCGGCGCGAAGAACGCGGCGGTGGCCATCATCCCGGCGTCGATCCTGGCGGGAGAATGCTGTATCCTGGAGAATCTGCCCGCCATCCAGGACGTGCAGACCTTGAAGCATATCCTGTCCCGCATGGGCGCCCAGGTGGACTTCACCCGGGGCGACTGCATGCGGGTGGACCCCACCCATATCAACACCGTGGACGCCACGTTTTCGGAGATCAGCGCCATGCGGGCCTCCTATTACCTGCTGGGCGCCATGCTGGGCGCTTACGGCGAGGTGGAGCTGGCGCTGCCCGGCGGCTGCGTCATCGGCCCCCGACCCATCGACCAGCACATCAAGGGCCTTCGGGCTTTGGGCGCCAACGTGTACATCGACGAGAGCCGGAACGTGGTCCGGGCCCAGGCCAACAAGCTCCACGGGGCGGAGATCTTCTTCGATCTCGTTTCCGTGGGCGCCACCATCAATCTGATGCTGGCCGCCTGCAAGGCCGAAGGGCAGACCGTGCTCCAGAACGTGGCCAAGGAGCCCCACGTGGTGGACGTGGCCAACTTCCTGAACATGATGGGCGCGTCCATCAAGGGCGCGGGCACGGACGTGATCCGTATCCAGGGCCGGCCCAAACTCCACGGCTGCAGCTACGCCGTGATCCCGGATCAGATCGAGACCGGCACCTACATGATCGCCGCCGCCGCCACCAGGGGCGATGTGATCATCAAGAACGTGATCCCCACCCATATGGAGGCCATCACGGCCAAGCTCCTGGAAAGCGGCGCCCAGATCGTGGAGGGCGACGACGGCCGCGAGTTCTACCTCCGGGTGAAGATGGATGGCCGGCCCCGGGGCGTGAATATCAAGACCGCCGTGTACCCCGGCTTCCCCACGGACCTGCAGCAGCCCATGATGGCCTACCTCACCACCGCCAGCAGCAACTCCGTGGTGGTGGAAAACATCTTTGAGAGCCGGTTCAACCACGTGAAGGAGCTCCGCAAGATGGGCGCCTCCATCAGCGTCAGCAAGCGCACCGCCCGGGTCCGGGGCGTGGAAAGCCTTCGGGGCGCCGACATCCATGCCACCGACCTTCGTGCCGGAGCCGCGCTGATCGTGGCCGGGCTCTCCGCCGCCGGCGAGACCAAGGTCCGGGGCATCGAGTATATCGACCGGGGCTACGAGCATTTGGAGCACAAGTTCAACGCCCTGGGCGCCAGCATCACCAGAATAGAGGAAGAATGAGCCTTTGTGCTTTTTCTTCGCAAGAAAAGGCACCCTGAAGATACACAAACGGGAAGTATGGCTTGCGCTGTACTTCCCAGTATTGTTTTTGCGCTTTACTTTTTTATCGAAAGAAGTCGTAGAGCAAAGCCTAATTCCGTCCAGGCCAGGGCCGTGCGGTACGGATTTGCTCTTTGCTGCTCATGCCTCCGTTCCCTTGATTCCCAAAGCTTTTTTGATCCCGGCTTTCAGGTACCACGCGGCCTTCTTGAAGAAAATACGCACGTCAGCTCCATGTAGCCACAAAAAGCGGTAGAGCCGATACCCTTTTTCCGTGACGGAATGCTGTTTCCCGTTTCGTACAAAACCGGTCATGACGCCCAGGATGTCCTCGTCAGTGATGCCGTACTCCCGGCTCACGCAGTTGTCACCCAAAATCACGTAATCGGTCTCCCGTACCTTCACGATCCGATGCAGTACGTATTTATCCGGCGGCCGCCGATACAGGACCACGTCCCCCGCCTTCAGCCGCCCCGGGCCCCGCTTTTCCACCACAAACAGGTCCTTTCCCTGACGCAGCAGCGGCAGCATGCTGATTCCCACGTTGGTCCGCACCAGGCGTGGATACCGCTCCAGGTATTCTTCATAGCTCAGTCCCGCTTCCATCTGCGCCTCCTCAGCTATTGGACGAGACCATGCCCTCAAAAGCCACCCGGGCAGCCTCGATATCCATGTTGCAGGAAAGCTCGTAGAACCGGACCTGCCTGGTCAGCTCCTGCAGCAGCCCCATAGTCCGAGCGAACGCCTCCCGATCCTCCGGGCAGTAGACCTGCTGCATGAGCCGGGGAAAAGCTTCCCGGGCGCTGACGGGACGGATGCTGTTCTCCGTCCCCCGCTGCAGCAGGCAGATGGCCTTGAGAGGCACGGCGATGTTATTGCTCAAATGATGTTTGCCGTCGTAAGGCGTGCCGTATATAACCGCCCCATCGCCGGTGACGCGCACCAGGGGCTTGTCATCGTTCACATAGGTGAACCGATCCCCCAGCAGCTGCTGCCAGAGCCGGGCGTGGGTGCTCTTGCCCGTGCCGCTTTTGGCGGCGAACAGATACCCCAAACCGTCCACGGCCACAGCGGAACCGTGGAACAGGAAAGTGTCGCAGGTTGGCATTATCTCCGCGATCTGCCGGTAGATTGCCAGCTCTTCCAGATATTCGTCGCTCCAGGCGCGCACAGGACGGCCCTCCAGCCGATCCTCCCGGGCGGATCGCTCCCGCTCCCTATCGATGTCCGCCGGAACGGTGCGCACGACGAAATCCGGCGCGCCCTCTGTCTCATATGCTGTGCAACGGAAATAGACCCTGTCATGCAGGGCTTCGATGCCGATGTTTTGTTCCGCTATGCGATAGACCCGCATCCCATCTCCCGCTTACAGCATACCTGCGCTCTGAAGCTTGCCGATGAAATCGCCCACGTTGCTCTGGGCGGTGGCTTCGTCCACCTCGTACTCCTCCATGAGCTGCCGGACCACGCCGTCCTGGTCCTTGCCTTCCATCAGCAGCTCGAAAATCCGCTTCCCGGTTTTGTTCATGCGGATCATGCCGGAGAAACGCTTGGCCGCCTCGCCCACCGGCACAGCGTACCATTCGCCTTCGATCTCGGTCAGGATCATATCCTTCAATACGTTCACGCTTCTTCTCCTCCTTGGCCATACTCCTCCAATTATGTGGATACAGCATACCATAGCCGGCTCCCGTTTTCAAGAAGGGAGTGGGTTTTCTTCCGATCCTGCAATCTATGCCCGGGTTAGATGGGCAGCAAAAAGGACAGTCCGCAGACTGTCCTTTTCGTTTGTTCCGTTTACTCGGCCCCGGGAAGCGGCTGGCTCATGGCCCAATCGAACAGGTCCTTGAGCTTGCCCTGGGTGTTGGTAAAGACGAAGGTCGCGCCGCCGTTGGTCTCGATGGTCAACGTGGAGAACAGCCACTTTTTGTCGAAGCGGTACTCCTTCACCGACTCCCGCCGAATGATCTTCACGTCTCCCCCGCCCAACGCGGTGAAGAGAACGATGATCCGCCGGTCGGTGACGGCCACCATCTTGCGGTTGCCCTCGTGGACGCCGGTGAGCAGGCAGTTGAGCTGCTCGTACTCCCCCAGCATCTGCATGAGCGCTTTGAGCTCCTTGCGATAATAGAAATCGCTGTAGATGCCCAGCTCCCTGAGCCGATTGTCCAGATCGTTCCGGATCATGCCTTATTTCAGCACGGAATCGGCACGGAGGAAGCCCAGCTTCTTGGCGACGCAGCAGGTGCAGGTCAAGTCGCCAGTGACGTTCAGAGCGGTACGGCCCATATCCAGGATGGCGTCGATGCCCAGGATCATGGCGTAGGCACCGGCCAGGGTGGTGCCAGCTTCGATGGGCAAGTCGATGCCCTGCATGACCATGGCCAGCATGATGGCGCCGGCGCCGGGCACGCCCGCGGTGCCGATGGAGGCCAGCGTGGCGAGCAGGACGATCATGCCCATCTCACCGAAGGTCAGGCCGCGGCCGTAGCAGGACATAACGAGGAAGAACGCGCAGACGCCCTGGTAGATGGCCGTGCCGTCCATGTTGATCGTGGCGCCCAGGGGCAGGGAGAAGGCGTACACTTCCTTGTCCACGCCCAGGTTCTCCGCCGCCGCAAAGGTGGTGGGCAGGGTGCCGTTGGAGGAACGGGTGACGAACGCGGTGATGAACGGCGTCCGGGCCTCCTTGAAGAAGGTGCCGATCTTGATGCGGAAGATGGCGAGCAGGCCGCCGTACACGCCGATGATGTGGATGGCATAGCCCAGGAAGCAGGCGATGGTCACGGTGAGCAGCGCGCCTGCGACCTTAGCGCCGTTCTTGGCGAACACCTCGCAGATGAGCACGGCCACGCCGATGGGGGCGTACTGCATGATGCCGGAGACGATCCGCATCATAACTTCAGCCAGGCAGTCGAAGACGTTGTACATGGTGGTGGCGATGGTGCGGATGCGCTCATCCTCGGACACCTTCATGAAGGACAGGCAGAGACCGAAGATCAGGGAGAAGAAGATGACCTGAAGCACGGTCTCGTTGACCAGGGAGGAAAGGACGCTGGTGGGGATGATGTTGGCGATAACGTCCCACACGTTGGTCTCGGCGGTCTTGCCGGCGGCGTCGGCAGCGAGCTGGGTGACGGCGGCGAGCTCGGCATGGGGCTGGAAGATGTTGCCCATGACCAGGCCGATGACGACGCCCAGAGCGGAGGTGACCAGGTAGATGATGATGATGCGGATACCGACCTTGCCCACGTTAGCGGGAGAGACGGAGGACGCGCCGACCACCAGGGATCCCACGATGATGGGGATGATGATCATCTTCAGCAACCGGGTGAAGATAGTGCCGAACATGCTGATCCACTTGGGCAGGGCAGTGACGCCGGTGGCGGCCAGGATGATGCCCGCGACCGCGCCGATGACCAGACCGATGAGGATCTTGTACAGTACGTTGAAGTTCAGGTACGCCCTAAGGATACCGCCCTTCTTTGGTTCATTGTTTGCCATAGAAACCCCTCCTAAATTATTTTCTCCCCCACCCGGCCAAATCCGGGCAAATCGGGATGTTTATAGTATATCATGCAAAAACGGAATATGGAAGGGAAAATGAAAAATTATTCAAACAATTTGTATTTTTCGTGAACTTGAGTCAGAAAGCAATCAAAAAAAGGAGGGCGCGCGCCCTCTCTTCCGTGAAAAACCATTATTGCAAAAAGCCGTTGATGATCTGCTCCTCGGCCTCCGCTTCGGTAAGGCCCAACGTCATGAGCTTGGTGAGCTGCTCCCCGGCGATCTTGCCGATGGCGGCCTCATGGACCAGCGCCGCGTCCAGGTCGTTGGCCTCCAGGCCCGGCACCGCCAGAATGCGGCCGTTGTCCATGATGATGGAGTCGCACTCCGTATGCCCGGAGCAGGGGGCGTTGCCCACGATCTTGGCGTCAAACTTTTGATAGGAGGAATCCCGGGCCACGGACCGGGAGACCACGTCCGCCGTGGCGCCCGCGCCGTTGAGGGAGACCACGTAGGTGCTGACGGCCCGCTGCTCCCCGTGGGTCATAAGCCGTTCCCTGACCAGGAGCTTGGCCCCGGCCTTGAGCTCGGCGGTGGTGGTGCGGACGGTATCGTCCACGCCCTTGATCTGCACCATCTCCATCTCCACGACGCTGCCTTCGTCCTGGTAGACCTCGGTGCCCGGGTTCAGGATGCGCTTGCCCTTCCCTTCCCCGGAGCCGTAGTGCTTCTCCACGTACTTCACATGGGCGTTTTTGCCCACGTAAAAGCGATGTATGCCGTCGTGCTCCGCATCCTGATTGCCGCAGTTGTCGATGCCGCACCCCGCCACGATCAGCACGTCCGCGCCCTCGCCCACGAAGAAATCGTTGTAGACCACCTCCTTGAGGCCGGTCTCGGTGAGGACCACGGGGATGTGGACACTCTCGTTCCTGGTGAAGGGCGCGATGCGGATATCCATGCCGCTGACGTCGGTCTTCGAAGTGATCTCGATGTTCGCCGTGGACCGGCGGCCCGCCATCTGGCTGTTGGACCGAATGTTGTACGCGCCTTCGGGCACGGCGTGCAGGTCCGCGATCTCCCGCAGGAGCCGCTTTTGGATCTCGTCCAGCTTCATGCCTGCGCGCCTCCCTTCCCGGTGATCATATGGCATTCGGATACGGCGGAGGGGGTGCCCATGAGCTGGGGCAAAATCTCTTCCCGGGTCCCCTGCTTCTCCACCCGGCCGTCCTTGAGCACGACGATCTCGTCGGCGATATTGAGGATGCGCTCCTGATGGGAGATGATGAGGATGGAGCTGTTTTGGATGGTCCGCCGCATATTCTCGAAGACCTCGATGAGGTTCTGGAAGCTCCAAAGATCGATGCCCGCCTCCGGCTCGTCGAAGACGGACAGGGCCGCGCCCCGGGCCAGGACCGTGGCGATCTCGATGCGCTTCAATTCCCCGCCGGACAAGCTGGCGTTCACTTCCCGGTCGATGTAGTCCCGGGCGCAGAGGCCCACGGCAGACAAATACTCGCAGGCGCCCGCCGCAGCCAGGCGCTTGCCCGCCGCGATGCGAATGAGATCCAGAACCTTGATGCCCTTAAAGCGCACCGGCTGCTGGAAGGCGTAGGCGATGCCCAGACGCGCCCTCTCGGTGATACTCTTGTCGGTAATGTCCTCGCCCCGAAAGAGAATGCGGCCCTCGGTGGGCTTTTCGATGCCCGCGATGAGCCGGGCCAGCGTGCTCTTGCCGCCGCCGTTGGGGCCCGTGATGACCATGAGCTTGTTTTCGGGAACGGACAGGCTCACTCCGCGGATGATCTCCTTGTCTCCCTTATCTTCCGTGACCTGGAAGGACACGTTCTTAAGTTCCAGCATATGATTCCTCGCTGATCGATTCTTAATATAGGGTAGTATGCCCGTTCGTTCGCTATTCTCCCGCGCCCACGGTGCCGCAGAGCTCGGAATAGCCCCAGGCCAGCCCCTCGGGCAGGGGCCGCTGCTGATAATCCACCACGCCGCCGGTGCCGGCCTCGTCCCCATGGTGGTTCAGCTTCACGCCCAGGAAGAACAGGGCCGTGGAGATGCCGCCGTCCAGGTTGAAGGCTTCCACGCAGCCCTCCTCCTGCAGGAGCTTCGCCAGCTCGATGAGCCTGAAGCCGATGCTGTAGCCGGGCTGGCGACCGTCCGCCACGATGACGACGAAGTGGCCCGGCTTCACCATGCCCACGGCGCAACGGGGGTTCCGCTGGGTGGTATTGGTGGCGCCGGAGGTGATCCGTCCCTCCATGATGAGGTCGGAGCCCCGGGGGAAGGAGAACACGTCCTGAGTGCCGGTCTCCCACAGTGTCAGGGCGTCCATCTCCCGCTTGTCGACAACCTTGAAGGACATGGTTTCGGAATAGTAGGCCATGGCGTTGGAGGCCCTGAGCTGGCTGAAGACCCGACCGTCCCGGATGAGGATGCCCTTGGCGCCAGCTTCGGCCTGGATCAGATTGTCGCCGGTGAACCAGATGACGCTCTTATACCGGAGGGCCATCTCCTGGGGCATGCAGCGGGCGTAGCTGTTCTTCCGGTTGGAAGCGAAGGTGGGATAGAAGCTGTCGTAGTCCCGGGTGTACACGTGGGCCACGAAGTAGGTCACGGGCTGACCCTGCTCCCGGCCGCCGGCCAGTTCATAGGGCTTGTCCATGACCACTGCCTCCAACAGCTCGGGCACGGTATAGACCCGCCGGTCGATCTCTACGCTCAGAATGTCGGAGCGGTAGACCCACTTGCCGGCCTCGCCGTCGAAGCTCTCCACCTGCTCCGGTTCCCCGTAGGACAGGAAGGGATAGGGGTCCGGGGTGGGCGTGGGGGTCGGCGTCGGCGTGGGTGTGGGGGGCGGCGTGGGCTCCGGCGTGTCCGTAGGCTCCGGCGTCGGCGTAAACGTGGGCGGCGGAGTAAAGGTCGGCGTGGGCTCCGGCGTGGGCGTCGGTTCCGGCGGCGGCGGAACAGCCACGTACCGAAGGTAGGAGAACCCGACGATGGCTATGACGCACAGCGCCATGGCGGCAATGGTCACCGCCAGCAGGGGCACGGCCTTGCCCCTAAGATGCAGGATGAAGGTCACGATGCTGCCCAGGACCGCCAGGCCCAGCAGCGCCGCCATCGCCGTTTCCAGCGTGCCCTTGTAGGGCAGCTGAGCCACCTTCTCCGTGACCGTTGGGGTGGGGCTCGGCGTGGGGGTGGGCGTAGGCTCCGGCGTCGGCGTGGGCGTCGGGCTCGGCGTCGGCGTCGGTGTGGGCGTGGGGGTGGGACTCGGCGTGGGCGTGGGGCTCGGCGTGGGCGTGGGCGTCGGTTCCGGCGTGGGCGTGGGCGTGGGCGACGCGTAGGAGATGAGATCTTTGGCCTTCAGGTTCTCCAGCAGATCCATCTTCCTCTTGTCCTGGCCCACGGCGGTGTACGCTAGGGTGAACCGGCCCTCCCGGGGCAGAACCCGCTTATAGAACTGGCGGGAAAGGATGTGCTGATAGGCCGCCGCGGTCTCTTCCGCCACCGCCTGGTAGGAGATCACCGTGTCGCCCTTGGGATCGGAGATATACAGCTTCTGGACCTTGTGGACCTTGCCCAGGTCCGGATATTTGGCGGCGTCGGCAGCCGTTTTCACGGCCTTCTCGACCTGGCTGGCTACATAGGCGCTGCGCTGGTCCTCCTCGCCGCCCCCGGCGCAGACAATGAGCTTGGGTCGCAGGGACCGGATCAGCCGCACCAGATACCCTTCCAGGGCCTTGTCGGTCCAGTTGTTCTGCACATCCGCCAGCTCGTTGTAATCGTGATCCAGGAACCCGCCCAGGAAGGGCGCTTCCCGATAACCTATGGACCAAAGGGCGGTCACCGCCTCGTACAGGGGCCGGTTGTCGCCGGCCACGGCCTGGAGCACGGCGCTGTCCTCGCTGAGATAGCAGTAGGCGGTCTTCAGCTCATACTTGCCCATGTACAGGGCGGAGAGGCCGCCCAGCTCCTCGAAGAGGGCCTGGGGCTGGCCCAGCAGCACCAACATGTCCGCCTGCTCGAGGGGCGCGCCGAAGCAGATCAGGTCCTCCGGCAGCGCTCCATCGAAGAAGCGCATGGAACTGACCGTCCAGGACTGGACGGAGGAAAGGGCCACCTTGCGGCAGTTGGGCTCCAGCACGTACCGTTCGAAGGGGGCGCTGGGGCTCACGTCCTCCCGCTTGAACTGGCGGCCGCGCTCATCCGACTGGATGATGGTCAGCGTCCTGGGCCGGGTGAACCAGGCAAGATACAGAGACGGTTCCCCGCAGGCGGGCAGATCCACGGTCATGGACCGGTTGCCCTTGATGGTGGCCCGGCTCAGCAGGCTGTCGTCCGTGAGCCGCGCCGCGATCCCGTTGTCCGGCAGGAAATAGACGCACTCCCCCGTCACTTCCCGGGGTGCACCCTCCGCTTCAGCGGCGGGGATCAGGGGCAGCGGCAGCAGGAGCAGCGCCAAAAGAAGACAAAACACTGCTTTTTTCACATTGCTTTTCATAACGGAAACAGCATAGCACACAACCCCCGGCGGCGCAACGGGAATTTGGTTATATATAGGATGATTTGAACGCTTCGCGCCTTTCCCGAAAGAAAAGGCGGCACAGGAACGCCTGCCGTCACTCCATGGCGTAGGTCCGGACGTACCGGGTCGGGTCCGCGCCGCTTTCCAGATACCGGATCAGGATCTGGGCGCAGGCCAGGCTGTCGCTGTCGGCCTGGTGGTGGTTCAGGCGGATGCCGTAATAGGCGCACAGATCGCCCAGCCGGTGGCTGATGTCGGGCAGGAGCCGCCGCCCCATGCGCACGGTGCAAAGCCCCGGCACCTCGGTCCGCCACTCGATGCCGTAGCCCCGGAGGCACTTTTTCAGCACGCCCATGTCGAAGGCAGCGTTGTGGGCCACCAGCAGCCCCGAGCTCAGGATGGGCTCGATCCGGGTCCAGAGCCTATCGAAGGTGGGCGCGCCCTCCACCGCCTCCCGGTCGATGCCGGTCAATTGGGTGTTGAACCAGTCGAAGGGCTGCTCCGGGTCCACCAGGGAAAAGAAGGTGTCCGCGATCCGCCCGTCCTCCACCACGGCGATGCCGATGGCGCTCATTCGATTGTTGTACCGGTTCGGCGTCTCCACGTCGAAGGCTACATAGCGCACGGGCGGCCCCTCCTTTTCTCGGATTTGGGTACAGTATAGCGCCTTTTGGCAGGATGGGCAAGACCGACGGCTTGCCCATCTCGGGATTATACGGTATACTGTAGGTAAGAAAAAGAAGGGAGTACGCTATATGTTCAAGCACGTTTTATTGTTCAAGTTCATCGACCCCGAGGTGTGCGGGCCTGTGGTGGGGCAAAAGCTGTTGGCTTTGAAGGAGACCGTTCCCGAGATCGTGGAAATCGAGTACGCCATGGACCAGCTTCACAAGGGCCGGAGCTACGACGCGGCTCTGATCGTCACCTTCAAGGACAAGGCGGGGTATCTCGCCTACGACAAGGCCCCCACCCACAACGAAGCGAGGGTCTACATCCACCAGCACGTGCTGGAATCACATACCGTCGATTACGAGTATTAAGCTGTCGAAAAACGTTGTTTTTCAACAGCTTAGGCTCCGCCTTCGCTCCGCTTCCAGGTCCCGCCTATAAACCTGAGGTTTACCGGGCGGCGGTCCCTGCAAGGGGTCAAACGCACCGCGCATGTCGCTGCGTTTGACATATTTCAGCCTGCCGTTCTTCCTCAGTCTCCAGCGTGCGCGCGGCTACACCGCGCCTTGCGTTGCCCGGCAGATCAAACTCGAATTACGAAAGGAAAAGGTATACCATTGTTTAAGGTCGTTTCCCCTTTCACGCCCCAGGGCGACCAGCCCGAGGCCATAGAGAAGCTCAGCGAAGGCGTCCTCAGGGGCGACAAGCTCCAGGTCCTTTTGGGCGTCACGGGCTCCGGCAAGACCTACACCATGGCCAAGGTCATAGAACGGGTCCAGAAACCCACGCTGGTGCTGGCCCACAACAAGACCCTGGCCGCCCAGCTCTGCTCCGAGCTCAAGGGGTTCTTCCCCGATTCGGCGGTGGAGTATTTCGTTTCCTATTACGATTACTACCAGCCGGAGGCCTATATCGCCTCCAGCGACACCTATATCGAGAAGACCACCGCCGTCAACGAGGAGATCGACCGGCTCCGCCACTCCGCCACCTGCGCCTTGAACGAGCGAAAGGACGTGATCATCGTGGCATCGGTGAGCTGCATCTATGCGCTCGGCGACCCGGAGGAGTATCTGCACCTGTCCCTCTCCCTCCGCCCCGGCATGGAGGTGAGCCGGGAGGAGGTCATGCGAAAGCTGGTGGACATCCAGTTCCAGCGGAACGATCTCGATTTCCAGCGGGGCACCTTCCGGGTTCGGGGCGACATCCTGGACATCTTCCCCATGGGCAACGAGGGCCGGGCCATCCGCGTCAGCTTCTTCGGGGACGAGATCGAGAAGATCACCGAGATCAACACCCTCACCGGCGAGGTGCTGAGCCACCAGGACCACGCCGTCGTCTTCCCCGCCTCCCACTACGCCACGGGCCAGCAAAAGCTCATGGCGGCCATGGGCGAGATCGAACGGGACATGGAGCTCCAGCGGGACCGGTTCCTGGACGAAGGCAAGCCTTTGGAGGCGGAACGCATCGAGCAGCGTGTCCGCCACGATATGGAGATGATGCAGGAGATCGGCTACTGCAGCGGCATCGAGAACTACTCCCGCTACTTCGACGGCCGTCAGCCCGGGGAGGCGCCCTATACCCTGGTGGACTACTTCCCCAAGGATTTCCTGCTGATCGTCGACGAGAGCCACGTGACCATCCCCCAGATCGGCGCCATGTACCGGGGGGATCGGATGCGCAAGGAGGAACTGGTGAAATACGGCTTCCGCCTCCCCTCCGCCTTCGACAACCGGCCTTTGCGATTCGAGGAGTTTCTCGAGCGCATCCCCCAGATGCTGTGCGTATCAGCCACCCCCGGCCAGTGGGAGCTTTCCCGCTGCACCCAGGTGGCGGAGCAGATCATCCGGCCCACGGGCCTGGTGGACCCGGAGATATTCCTTCGGCCCATCCAGGGGCAGATCGACGACATCCTCTCCGAGGTGCGTCTCACGGCGAAGAAGGGCTACCGAACCCTCATCACCACCCTGACCAAGCGCATGGCGGAGGACCTCACCGAATACCTGGACGGCATGGGCGTCCGGGTCCGGTACATGCACAGCGACATCGACACCCTGGATAGGATGGAGATCATCCGGGATCTCAGGCTGGGGGAATTCGACGTGCTGGTGGGCATCAACCTGCTGCGGGAGGGTTTGGACCTGCCTGAGGTGGGCCTGGTGGCCATATTGGATGCGGACAAGGAGGGGTTCCTCCGGTCCGAGACCTCCCTCATCCAGACCATCGGCCGGGCTGCCCGGAACGCGGAGGCTCGGGTGCTCCTCTACGCCGACGAGATCACGCCCTCCATGCAGCGGGCCATGGACGAGACCGAGCGCCGCCGCACGAAGCAGATGGCCTACAACGCCGAGCACGGCATCACGCCCCGGACCATCCGCAAGGAGGTCGGCGCCCTGTTGGGCATCAGCCACAGGGCGGAGGCGGGCGAGACCGTCTATTCGAAGCAGGAGAAGGCGGCCCGGATCGAGATATTGAAGGAGCAGATGCAGCAAGCGGCCCGGGAGCTGGAATTCGAGCAGGCAGCCAAGCTCCGGGACGAGATCAAGAAGCTCATGGGCGAGACCGTCACCGCCTCCAAAGCCGTCCGGCCCGGCATGGTGGGCTCCGCCAAGAAAAGCCGGGGAAGGTCCAGAAAGTAAGCCTGGCCCCCCTTGATATTTTCTTTCCGAATAAGTATAATAGCAGTTAGGGCAAAAACCCATAATGTAAGAAAAAGGAGAAGAAACATGAAGAAAGTTCTTGCACTTGTGTTGGCTCTCATCATGGTGCTGGCCATCGTCGCCTGCGGACAGAAGCCCGCGGAGACCGAAAAGCCCGCCGAGACCAAGACTGAGGAGAAGAAGGATTACTCCGGCTATACCATCCGGATCTATTCCAACTCCAACTCCGCCGAGCGTGTGACCTGGCTGGTCGAGAAAGCCAAGGAAGCCGGCTTCACCATCAGCTTGGACACCAACGAAGTCTATTCCGGCGACACCGCCGCCATCCAGGCCGCCAACGAGAACAAAGACGGCGATTTGATCTTCGGTCTGAACGAGACCCGCTGGGGCCAGCTGGTCAACGGTCAGTATGAGAACCTGAAGATCATGGACTGGACGCCTGCCTGGGCTGAGGAAGTCGGCGCTTTCAAGTATGACGGCAAAGCCTACGGCATCGTCATCCAGAACGTCCTGATGCTCTATCGGAACGACGAGCTGGGCACCAACGGCCAGGAGCTCCATTTCGACCACTGGGCCGACGTGATGGACAGCGGCTACACCTGGTACCGTCAGAACAAGGTCGGCGGCACCACCAACGCCAACATCAACTCCGCCATGCTCTATCCCTTCGCTGATCCCACCTCTCCCGCCGGCGGCATCTCCGTGGACGGCTGGAAGAAGCTGTGGAAGTTCTGCGCCGAGGGCAAGTTCGGCGGCGACGATTGGAAGTACGGCTTCGATCCCTTGAACCGGGGCGACGTGGCCGTTACCGAGTTCTACTCCTCCTCCCTGTACGGCTCCATCGATACCGCGACCGGCGATCATCCTCTGAAGGGCACCATGAATCCTGAGAACTGGGCTCTGGTGGACATCAAGGACGGCACCTACTACATCGCCGAGTACCTCGGCATCCTCGACAAGGCCGACCGTACCGCCGAGCAGACCGAGGCTGTGAAGGCCTTCGCCGAGTGGTTCGGTTCCTCCAAGGTCCAGGCTGCCTGGGGCGAAGAGTTCGACTCCTTCCCCTGCAACACCGTGGCCGCCGCTGAGCTCTATCCCAACGGCATTCCCGCCATCTACCAGATCCCCAACTTTGCGCTGAACAAGGTGGAGGGCACGGAGATGACTTACGCCGAGTATGTGGCCGCCCACAGCGCTGAGTGGACCAACATCATGACCAACCTGGGCTTCTACTGGAAGGATGCCAACGCCGCACCCGCCGAGCCCGCTTGGGACACCCTGGACTGGGCCACGCTGACCCAGAAGAAGGCTGAGTAAACCAAATAAGACCATTCGGATATGGCGAGTCGACACCGGCTCGCCATATCCCTTTTCAAAACGCACCAAAGAGGAAGGGGAACAGGGACCATGATCAAGCTCAATGACATCGTTGTTAAATTCGGCGACTTTACCGCCCTGCATGACATCAACGTCCACGTGAAAGAGGGCGAATTCTTTACCTTTTTGGGACCGTCCGGCTGCGGCAAGACCACCACGCTCAGGACCATCACAGGCTTTATCGAGCCTGTTTCCGGCAGCGTGTTCGTCAAGGGACGGGACATCACCCATGTGCCCATCGAGGACCGCAACATCGGCATCGTGTTCCAGAGTTACGCTCTGTTCCCCACCATGACGGTCTATGACAACATCGCTTTCGGCCTCAAGGTGAAGAAGGTCAAGAAAGCAGAGATCGACAAGCGCGTCCGGGAGATCGCCCGGAAGGTGGACCTTTCCGACGAGCAGCTGCAGAAGGCTGTGTCCCAGCTCTCCGGCGGCCAGCAGCAGCGTGTGGCCATCGCCCGCGCCCTGGTCACCAACCCGGCCATCATCTGCATGGACGAGCCTCTTTCCAACCTGGACGCCAAGCTGAGGGTCCAGCTTCGCAACGAGCTCAAAAAGATGCAGAAGGATTTCGGCATCACCACCATCTACGTGACCCACGACCAGGAGGAAGCCCTGACCCTGTCCGATAGGATCGCCGTGTTCAACAAGGGCTTCATCGAGCAGATCGGCACGCCCAACGAGGTCTACAACTTCTCCAAGACCGAGTTCGTCTGCAACTTCATCGGCGACATCAACCGTCTTGGCGACGGCGTGCTCCGGGAGCTGGTGAAGGCCGGAGCGGATGTGGATCTCAAGAAGCACAACTATATCCGTCTCGAACGGCTCCACGTGAATCAAACGCCTGCCGAGGGCGAGGTGGTTTTGAAAGGCACCGTGGAGAGCCGGGAGTATTACGGCCTGTATATCAAGTATTACATCACCCTGGACGGGCAGACCATCAAGGTCATCGAGAAGAACGACGGCGTGAACATCTATGAGCCCGGCCAGGCGGTGGACGTGCTCATCAATCCCAGGGATATCATGGCCTACGACGCCAAGGAGGAGGCCTGAGATGAACGGCGATAAACGGCGCTTCACCCCGGAACTGGTGCTCAGGATCCTGTTGCTGATCCTGTTCGCCTACTTCTTCCTGGGGTTCATGCTGGTCCCCTGCCTGAACACGTTGACCAGCATTTTCAATGAAAAGACCGGCGGCGTCAGGGACCCCCTGAAGGTCATCCGGTTCTTTATGGCAGGCAGCATGCCCCGGTTTGTGTGGAACTCCCTGAAGCTGGCCATCTGCCTTGTCATCACGGTGAACGTGGTGGGCATCTCGCTGGTGCTGCTCACGGAGTATTTCGACATCAAGGGCGCCAAGATCCTGCGCATGGGGTACATGACCACCATGATCTACTCCGGCGTCGCTCTGGTCACGGGCTATATGTTCCTGTACGCCGGGGACGGAATGATCACAACGCTGCTGAAGAACGCGTTTCCGAACTTCAATCCCAACTGGTTCTCCGGGTTCAATGCGGTGCTGTTCACCATGACCTTCGCCTGTACCAGCAACCACATGCTGTTCCTCCGCAACGCCATCCGGGGCATCGACTATAACACGGTGGAGGCGGCCCGGAACATGGGCGCCAACCCCTTCAAGGTGCTGTGGAAAGTGGTGCTGCCCACCCTGATCCCCACCCTGTTCTCTCTGACGGTCATGACCTTCATCACGGGTCTTTGCGCCATGTCCGCGCCGACCCTGCTGGGCTATGACTCCATCAACCCGGAGATCGTGCGCCTGGCCGGCTCCACGACGGCGGACGAGTCCTTCCCTCAGGCGCGGGCAGCCTTGCTGTCCATCATCCTGGCCCTGTTCACCATCGTGCTTTTGACCGTGCTTTCCGCCTATGAGCGCAAGGGCCATTATCTCTCAGTGAGCAAGACCAAGGCCAAGCTCCAGAAGCAGAAGATCAACAACCCTGTGGCGAACGTCATCGCCCACATCTATGCCTACATCCTCTTCGTCATCTACATGACGCCCGTGGTGATGATCATCGTGTTCTCGTTCCAGAACTACACGGCCATCAAGGCGCGGCGACTTGATCTGCACGATTGGACGCTGATCAACTTTTTCGGAACGGCGGACTACACCTATCTCAACGACCGGGGCCGGGAAAAGACCGTGGTCGGCGCCATCTCCGGCGTGTTCTCCAACGAAAAGACCCTGGGCGGCATCAAGCTGAGCTTCCTCCTCTCGGCTGTGGCGGCGGCCCTGGCGTGCATCATCGTCATCGTGGCCTGCAACTATATCTTTAAAAAGAAAGGCAAGAAGATGAGCGCCGTCGTGGAATACGCCCTGCTGTTCCCCTGGCTGCTGCCCACCATCCTCATTTGCTACTCCTATCGGACCTTCTTCAATTCCGACGCCGTCTGGTACGTGGGGAACCAGAATCTGTACTTTGGGCAGAACGTGAAGCTCCTCATCATACTGGCCTATACGGTGGTCAAGCTGCCGTTCTCCCTGCGCATGATCAAAGCCTCCTTCTACGCCATCGACGAGGAACTGGAAGACGCGGCCCGGAACCTGGGTTCCAGCGGGCTCAGGACCTTCCTGCAGGTGAAGCTGCCCATCATCCTGCCCAGCGTGCTGGCCGTGTTCGCCCTGAACTTCAACGCCCTGTTCACGGAGTACGATATGTCCGCCACTTTCCAGAGCCCCAACGGCATCACCTACGCCATGGTCATTCAGGGCATGCTTGCCGACGCCAGCCGCGGAGCCAATATGAACGCCCTGGGCCGTCGATGCGCATCCACGGTGTTCATCATGATCGTGTCCGGTCTCATCCTGTACCTGGTCTACGGCGTAGGCTCCCGGGACCTGGGCGAACGGCTGGATGCCAAGAAGCGCTGGCGGGAGCGGTTCGACAGGCTTACGGGCAAGCGTAAAAAGGCGTTGAAAGCATGAAGCCCAGCATCGTGTTCGACATGGGGCAGGTCCTGATGGACTTTGCCCCGCCCAAGTTCATCGCCCGGCTCGGGTACACCGGCGACGACGCCCAGGCCCTCCTGCAGGAGGTGTTCAAGGGCTGGGAGTGGGTAGCCTTCGACCGGGGGGACGTCACCGGTCAGGACGTGGTGGACAGCGCCTGTTCCCGGCTGCCCAAGCGGCTCCACGATGGGGCCCGGGAGTTGGTGTTCCGCTGGTGGGAGAGGATGATCCCCATGCCCGGCGCGAAGGAGCTGGTGCGGGAGCTCCATGACAAGGGGTACGACATGTACGTGCTCTCCAACGCGTCCCAGGACTTCCACAAGTACTTCGACCGCATCCCCGGCAGCGAGTATCTGCCCCGGGCGCGGCGGTTTGTGTCCTCGGACTATGGGCTTTTGAAGCCCCAGCACGAGATCTACGAGCTGTTCCTGGAGAAGTTCGGCCTGGAGGCCGCCGACTGCGTCTTCATCGACGACAGCCCGCCCAACGTGGAGGCGGCCCGCCGCCTGGGCTTCCGGGCCCTGGTCCACCGGGGCGACATGCCGCGCCTCAGGCGGGAGCTCCGTGAGCTGGGCGTGGACGTAGAGGTATAACTTCTGTTTTGCGACTTTTTCTTTTCAGGCAAAAAGAAAAAGTAGCCCAAAAAGAGAAACTTACCAACCAAAGAAAGGATTGCAGCCCATGCCGCAATCCTTTTTTGTGCTTCTCTTTTTTGCGCCGCTTTTATTCTCTTCACGAAGAGAAAAAAGCGGCAAAAGATCAACTCAATTTACTGTTCAATTCCTCCAGCGCCGCTGTGAGGGCCTCCTCGAAGGTGGGATGGGGGTGCATGGCGCGCAGGAGATCGGCAGGGGTCTGACCGTTGGCGATGGCTTCGCTGAGCTGGGAGATCATATCGGAGGCGTTTGTGCACATGAGCTGAGCGCCCAGGAGCTTCTTGGTCTCGGCATGGGCCACCAGCTTCATGAAGCCACGGTCGCCGTTGAGGATCACGGTGCGGCCGTTGGCGGACATGAGGGCCTTGGCGGTCTTCACCGGGATGTTCCGGGCCTTAGCGTCGGCTTCGGTGAGGCCCACGGCGGCGATCTCCGGCCGCACGTACACGCAGCCGGGGACCAGGCTTAGGTCCATATCGTTGGCGCGGCCTGCGATCTCGTCCACCGCATAGATGCCCTGGGCCGTGGCCACGTGGGCCAGCTGCACCGGGGAGGAAACGTCGCCGATGGCATAGACCCCGGGGAGGCTGGTCTCGAACCGCTCGTTGACCTTGATCCGCCGCCGGTCCATCTCCACGGTCACGCCCTCGCCGAAGAGGCCCGCCGTGTAGGGGCTGCGGCCGATGGCGCACAGCACCTTCTCGCCCGCCACGGACTGAAGCTTGCCCTTGGTCTCGAAGTTCACCTGCAAGCCGCCCTCGACGGCCTCCAGGTTTTTCACCATGGCGCCGGTGAACACCTGCACGCCCCGCTTCTTCATGATCATGGCGAGGTTCTGCCCCAGCTCCCGATCCATGTTGGGCAGCAGCCGGTCGAGGCCCTCCACCACCGTGACGTCCACGCCCAGGTCGTTGTAGAAGGTGGCGAACTCCATGCCGATGACGCCGCCGCCGATGATGACCAGGGACTTGAACGCCCCGCCCTCGCCGGCCAAAAGCTCGTCGGAGGTCATGACGCCGGGGAGATCCAGCCCCGGGATAGGCGGCCGGGCGGGTACGGAGCCCGTGGCCAAGAGGATATTTTGGGCCGTGTAGACGCCCTCGTTCTCGCCGGCTACGGTAACCGTGTTGGGGGCAGTCAGGGTGCCGGTGCCCCGAAGCAGGGTCACCTTGGCGGCTTTGAACAGGCTCTCGATGCCGCCCCGGAGCTTCTCCACCACCTGCTGTTTGTAAGCGAACATGGCGGAAAGGTCATAGGAAAGGTTGTCAGCGGTCACGCCCAAAGCGGGGCCGTTCTTGGCTTCCTCGTAGACGGCAGAGGCGTGCAGCAGGGCCTTGGTGGGGATGCAGCCCCGGTTGAGGCAGGTGCCGCCCACCTCCCGGCGCTCCACCACCGCGGTCTTGAGACCCAGCTTTGCGGCGTGGAGGGCGGCCTCGTAGCCTCCGGGACCCGCGCCGACGACGATGAGATCAAAATCGAACATACTCATATCTCCTGTTGTAATAGGGTAAGGATATCCATGCCGTGGGGCACGGTCAGAAGCCGGTCCCTGAAGGCAGATAAATCCAGGGGGCAGCCGGTGAGAGCCCCTTCCAGGGCCGGCGGAAAGGCAAAATCCATGTCGTCCGAATAGACGGCGGCCTGCCGGATCACACCTTCGTCGATCCGAAGCTGGATCTCCACCCCGCCCCAGGCGTAGCGCCCCTCCACCCGGCAGGTGAATGGCAGCCTTTGGCCGAAGCGCCAGGGCCAGCCGGCGTAGGTCTCCCTGAGCCCGTCGATCCGCCGTTCGTCCGCCTCGGTGAAGATCCTAAGCTCACTTTTGAGTCCATAGACCGATTCGAAGGCGTTCATCAGGGCCTTCTTCAGGCCGTCGACGGTGATAGAGGGGCACAGCTCCTTCAGGTTCACCACCCGGGAGCGGACCGAGGGCACGCCCTTCGCTTCCAGCTTGGCCTTGGTGGGCGTCAGGTACCGTTGGAGCTTCGCCCCGTCCACGTCCACCAGGAGCGTGCCGTGGTGGTAGGACCGGGGGCCGTTGTGGTAGAAGGCGTTGCCGGAGAACTTGCGGCCGCCCGCGGTGAGATCGTTGCGCCCCGACAGCTCAGCCGGGATGCCGAAGCTGCGGCAGGCTTCCAAGAGGACCCGCTGCTGTTTTTGAAGGTCGTAGTCCGCGGTGGGGACCAGGAAGGTGAAATTGAGGTTTCCCACATCATGGAACACCGCCCCGCCCCCGGACAGCCGGCGGGCCAGATGCCCGCCCTCCTCCTCCAGCAGGGAAGCGCGGCACTCGGCCCAGGGGTTCTGGTTCTTGCCGATGACCACCGTGTTCTCGTTCTGCCACAGGTACAAAAGGCAGCACCCGCTGGCCACTGTTTCCAGCAGGTGCTGCTCCATAGCCAGGTTGAGAAAGGGGTCGAAGGACCCGCTTTCGTAGGTGGCCAGCGCTTCGATCATGCCTTGGTGTAGCGGACGATGGGGTTCCGGGCCGCCTTCACCTCGTCAGGCCGACCGATCTGGGCGTTATGGGGCGCGGCGTGCATGAATTCGGGATCCTTGTAGCCCAGCTCGTACAGGGCGCGGAACACCTCCGCCGCCCAATCCAACGTCTCCTTGCTCTCCGTCTCGGTGGGCTCCAGCATGAGGGCCTCGTGGACGATGAGGGGGAAGTACATCGTAGGCGGATGCATGCCGTAGTCGATGAGCGACTTGGCTACATCGAGAGCGGACACGCCCGTGGCCTTCTTGAATTCGGAGAGGTCCAGCACGAACTCGTGCATGCAGATCCGATCGAAGGCGGGCGTGAAGGTGCCCTTGATGCGCTGCATCAGGTAGTTGGCATTGAGGACCGCGTTCTGCGCCGCCTCGGGGACGCCCTCCCGACCCAGGGTCAGGAGGTAGGCAAGGGCCCGGACCACCACCAGGAAGTTGCCCCTAAAGCCCCTCACCTGGATATGGCCCGGCTCCTCCATGAGGGCGGAATGGGGCAGGAAGGGGGCCAGGAACGATTTGCAGCCCACCGCGCCCGCGCCGGGACCGCCGCCGCCGTGGGGGGTGGCGAAGGTCTTGTGCAGATTCAGATGCACGCAGTCGAAGCCCATGTCCCCGGGCCGGACCACGCCCATGACCGCGTTCAGGTTCGCGCCGTCATAGTAGCAAAGGCCGCCGGCCTCGTGGACGAGGCGGGTGATCTCCAGGATGTTTTCGTCGAAGATGCCCACGGTGTTGGGGTTGGTGAGCATGAGACCCGCCGTATCGGGACCCAGGACCGTCTTGAGGGCCTCCAGGTCCACGCAGCCGTCCGGCGCCGAGGGGATGTTCACCACCTGATAGCCGCACATAGCCGCCGTGGCGGGGTTGGTGCCGTGGGCGGAGTCGGGGACGATGATCTTGGTCCGGGCCTTGTCGTTGCGGGAATCATGGTACTGCTTGATGAGCAGCACGCCGGTGAACTCGCCGTGGGCGCCGGCCGCCGGCTGGAAGGTCATGTCGTCCATGCCGGTGATCTCGCAGAGGTACTTTTTGGCGGTCTCGATGACCTCGGCGCAACCCTCCACCGCGGCCTTGGGGGCCAGGGGGTGGACGGAAACGAAGCCGGGCAGGGACGCCATCTCCTCGTCGATGCGGGGATTGTACTTCATGGTGCAGGACCCAAGAGGATAGAACCCGCAGTTCACGCCGTGAACGTGCTGGTTGAGCTCGGTGTAGTGACGGCTCACGTCCACCTCGCTCATCTCGGGCAGCATAGGCGCAGCTTCCCGCTTCAGCTCTGCGGGCAGTTCCACCTTGGGCACGTCGCAGGCGGGCAGAATGGCGCAGCGGCGGCCGGGCACGCTCTTTTCAAAGATAAGCTTCATGCGAGCACCCCCTTTACGATGGCGACGACCTCATCGAGGGTCGCTTTCGATACCTTCTCCGTGGCGCACCACAGGACGCCGCCCTCATAGGGCAAGCCCCCCAGGATGTTCTTCTCGTCCAAAGCCGCCAGAACTTCGTCGGCCTTGGGCATATCCAGCAGGAACTCATGGAAGAAGGGCCCCTCATAGCGGAGCTTCACGCCGGGGAGCTGCAGGAGCTCCCGGCACAGATAGTGGGCCTTGGCCATGGCGGATTCCGCCACTTCCTTCAACCCCTCGGGACCCATGGCGGCCAGGTAGACCCCGGCGGTCAGAGCGCAGAGGGCCTCGTTGGAGCAGATGTTGCTGCCGGCCTTCTCCCGGCGGATGTGCTGCTCCCGGGCCTGGAGGGACAGGACGTAAGCCCGGTTCCCGGCATCGTCCGTGGTCTCGCCCACGATGCGGCCGGGGAGCTTGCGCATATGCTTGGTGGTAGTGGCCATAAAGCCCAGGTAGGGGCCGCCGTAGCCAAGAGGCAGACCCAGGGGCTGGCCTTCGCCTACGGCGATGTCCGCGCCCATGTCGCGGGGGGTCTTCATGATGCCGAGAGCGATGGGGTTCACGCCCAGGATGTAGAGGGCGCCCGCCTCATGGACGGGGGCGGCTATGGCTTCTGCGTCCTCGAAGAGGCCGTAGAAGTTTGGCTGCTGCACGTAGACGGCGGAGACCTCGGGGGTGAGCATGGCCTTCAAAGCCTCCATGTCCGTCTTCCCGTCCTTCACGGGGATCACCTTCACCTCGTCGTTGGTGCCGTAGCAATAGGTGCGGACGGTGTTGATCACGTCCGGATGGGCGGCGCCGGAGATGAGGGTCAGGCGGCGCTTCCGGTCCCGAGCCATGGCGCAGGCCTCGGCGGCGGCGGTGGCCCCGTCGTAGACGGAGGCGTTACTTACGTCCATGCCCGTGAGTTCACAGATCTCGGTCTGATACTCGAAGATGGATTGGAGCACGCCCTGGCTCATCTCGGCCTGGTAGGGCGTGTAGGCGGTCAGGAACTCCTCCTTGGCGGGGATGTACTTGACGATGCTGGGGATGTAGTGATCGTAGGCGCCGGCTCCGCGCAGGATGGCGTCGTAGACCCTGTTCTTGCGGGCCATGGCGTTCAGCGCCCGGCTCACCTCCAGCTCGCTCTGGCCCGCGGGCAGGTCCAGGGGCCTGTCGAGGTACATGCTCTCTGGCACGTCCTTATAGAGGTCCTTGAACTCCTTGAGCCCGATGGCTTGCAACATCTCCTGCCGCTGTTCCTGGGTGGAAGGAACGTAGCTGCCCATTCCTTATGCCTCCGCGGCGCAATGAGCTTCGTAGGCGGCGGTGTCCAGCAGCTCCTCGGTGTCGGTCACGTTCTCTACCTTGATGATCCAGGCGCCGAAAGGATCGTTGTTCAGGTTTTCGGGGGCGTCCAGGAGCTCCTCGTTGATCTCGCAGACGGTGCCGGTCACGGGGCTCATAAGGTCGGACACGGCCTTGACGGACTCCACGTCGCCGAAGGCTTCGCCGGCAGTCACTTCGTCGCCCACCTGGGGCAGGTTCACGAACACCAGATCGCCCAGAGCGTCCTGGGCAAAGTCGGAGATGCCGATGACGGCCACGTCGCCGTCCATGCGGACCCACTCATGGGACTTGGAGTACTTCACGTCGGGATTGAAAGTCATAGTAATATCCTCCTAAATAGATTTTTTATTTTTCGATCAAAGTGGACAATTTGCCGAGAGCCTTTTCGAACTCGGCGTCGGTGAAGCAGTACTGCATGGTGAGGTGCTCGCTCCGAAGGGCGGCGACCTCCGCCTTGATGTCCTTGTTGCGGAGGATGCAGTCCGCCATGAGCTCGGCCAGCTTGTCGAACTCGGCGTCGCCGAAGCCGAAGCGGGTCATTTCGCTCATGCCCATGCGCAGAGCGCCGGAGGCGGTGAAGCCCTCCTCGTCTGGGGTGGCCTGGTAGTTGACGATGATGTTGTTCTTTTCCAGGCGCTCCGCGATCTCGGGGCCCTCGCCGTAGCCCACGCCCACGATGACCTGATGGGTCTCGGTGTAGTCGATGGCAGGATCGCCCTTCACGTCCAGGCCCTGGGCTTTGAGCGCCTTGGCAAAGTGCTTGGCGTTGTGGATGATGGCCGCCTGATAGGCGTCCTTGAACTGGTTCATCTCATAGGCCGCCATGAGGAAGCCCAGCTGGGTGCCCAGATGATGGTTGGAGACGCTGCCGGGGAAGGCCCTGGTCTCGATGGTGTTCCAAAGGCCGTACTTCAGGTCTTCCTTGGTCCAGTTGGTGCCGATGACGCCGCGCTGGGGGCCGAAGAAGGTCTTGTGGGTGGAGCCGGTGACGATCTCCGCGCCCTCCTCGAAGGGCTTCTGGAAGTGGTCGCCGATGAGGCCCAGCACGTGGGCCATGTCGTACATGATGGTGGTGGGGATGCCCTGCTCGTCCACGAACTTGCGGATGGCGGCCACGGGCTCCTTATGGAGGACCATGCTCTTGCCGAAGATGATGAGCTCCGGTTTGTACTCGGCGATGACCTTCTTGGTCTCCTCCACGTCGATCTTGAAGATGTTGTCCTTGCAGACGGGGAAGTTCACCACGGCGCTGCGCTCGGTGACGGGGTCCACGGCGATGTAGTCGTGGAGGGCGCCCATGGGCTGAGCGGACAGGTGGCCGCCCTTGATGATGTGGTTGTTGAGGACGTACCCGAGGCGCTGGGGCGTGCGCTTCCGATCCAGCCGGTTTTTCCAGTCCATGAGGGCGGAGAACACCGCCATGTTGGACATCTGGCCGGAGATGACCCGGGTCTCCACCTCGGTGCAGCCGAAGTAGCGGCGCATCTCCTGGACGAGAAGCTGCTCCACCCGGTCGATGAACTTGGTGCCCTGGTAGTAGAACACGTCCGCGTCATAGAAGGACTTGATCTTCTTATGCTCGGCGTACCGGAAGGAGGGGTCGCTGGCGGAGAGGAGCTGGACGGCCTTGCTGGGGGTGTTCTCGGAGGGGATCAGATTGATGCAGGCGTTCTGCCGCCATTCGTGGTTGGCGATGGCCGCGTACAGCAGGTCGATGGCCTTCTGGGTGTTGTCGCCGGCGGACTTGGCGTTCTCCTCCACCAGGAGCTTGTCGTACAGGATGGGCCGGGCGAAGGGCGGCGCGTCCACCCGCATATGATAGGGCGGGATGCCGGCCTTGAGGCGCTTGCCGCGGACGTCCACGGTCACTTCCTCGAAGTCCAGGATGTCACTGTCGAGGTAGGCCATGCCGATGGACCGCTTGGCGGTGGTATCGAGGATCTCGGTGAAGAGGCCCTCGCCCTCGGCCTGGTAATAGGGGACCATGGTGCCGGAGGTCACGAAGCCGACGAGCTTCTCGCCCTTGTAGACGGGCATGCCGGCGCGGATGACGCCGCGATCGAGGAGGGTGATGGGCCGGATGCGGCGGGGCAGGGCGGCCAGGGCTTCGGGCGCGAAGTCACGGTTCAGGATGCGCTTGTTAGCGGCAGCCTGCGCTTCCAGGGGCTTGCGGCCGATATAATCGCCCTTCTTCTCGGAGAAGGAGACGGCAAACCTTGCCAGGGACACGGCGAAGATGGGCATGGGCTTGCCCTCGGCGTCGAGACCCATCTCATGGCCGTAAAGGGGCATGCCCGCCTCCAGACGCAGGGTGTCCCGGGCGCCCAGGCCCGCGGGCTTGGCGCCCAGCTCCAGCAGACGATCCCACAGCCAGTGGGCGTCGTCCGTCTTTACGAACACCTCGTAGCCCAGAGGCTCGCCGGTGTAGCCGGTCTTGGCCACCCAGGCTTCGTGCCCTTCCAGAGGCAGCACGCCCAGGGCGTTCTTCATGGGCTCCGTGACGGCCACGCCGCCGGAGAGGGTCATCAAAAGATCCCGGCTCTTGGGGCCCTGGACGGCGATGGAGGCATAGTCCGGGGTGATGTTGGTGATCTTCACGTCGAAGTTCTTGGCGATGGGCAGCAGGTGGGCAAGGTCCTTGTCCGTGTTGGCGGCGTTCACCACCAGGAGGTACCAGTCCTCAAAGAAGCGATAGAGGTACGCGTCGTCCACGGCGCTGCCGTCCTCCGCGGGGATGATGCAGTACTGGGCCTTGTCCAGATCCAGGGCCAGCACGTTGCTGGTCAGCACGTGCTGCAAAAAGGCCACCGCATCGGGGCCTTCCACCCGGAGCCGTCCCATGTGGCTCACGTCGAAGAGGCTGCAGCTGTGCCGGGTGAACAGGTGCTCGGCGACGATGCCCTCCGGGTACTGGATAGGCATCTCCCAGCCGCCGAAATCCACCATGGTGGCGCCCGCCTTCACGTGGGCGTCGTAGAGTTGGGTCCGTTTGAGCTCGCTCATGAAAATCCTCCTGTTGTTTTATTGCGTATAATTCATGCGCTCCTGCGCGGGGAAACAAAAAAGGCGCATACGACTACAAAGAGCATACTGCGCCTCCGTTCTTTGCCTGAGAGATTCCCGGGATCGGGGTTCGTCCCGCCCGGTTGCACCTTCGGCGTGAGGGTCCTCCCCTCACTTTCCGGAGCTTCGTCCCGGCCCGATCCTTTTGCCTGAGAGTTTTTGCATGTCCCCTTCGGCGCTGCCAAACGGCAATCTCTCCCGGGCCGATCTTCCGAAGCATATTCGGTTTTTCCATTCCCAAAATTACCACGTTTTGGGGGGGATTGTCAAGGTTTTATATCCACCCTTTCAGGGTATACCAGCAGATGCCCACGCATTCCCGAAGGAAGTTGTTGAGGGCGATGTACCACACGTCCGGCGCGCCCAGGCCCCTTGCGGAAATGCCGCCCTTTTGGGCCACGCGGGAAGCTCTGTACACGTGAAAACGGGTGGTGACGAAGCCGACGGAAGCGTCGGGCCCCAGTTGTTCGTCGATCATCACCTTGCTGAAGGCGAAGTTTTCCGCCGTGCTGGTGGCTTTGTCCTCGATGAGGATGCGGCTGGGATCGACGCCTTTGCGGATAAGATACCCGGCCATGGCGGAGGCCTCGGTGACGCTCTCCCCGTCCCCCTGGCCGCCGGAGACCACCAACGTGGTCTTGGGATGCTGCACGGCGTAGTCATAGGCCGTGTCCAGCCGGTTGCTCAGAACCCAGGTGACCCTATCCCCGTGGACCGCCGCGCCGAGAACGATCAGCGCGTCGTAGTCCCCGTGTTCGCCCCGATCGATGGCCCGCAGCATCAGCGAACCCAGGAACAGCAAAAACAGGCAGCCGAGGCCGTAACAGATGAGGACAAAGCGGCGCAAGAACAGCCAGAACCCGGCGTCCATACGGGCCCAGAACAGGCCGAGAAGCAGCAGGGGCAGGCCTAAAACCGCCGGCAGGATCACGCCCAGGTTATAGTTGGAAAGAAAGCAGACGATCAGGGTGTCCAGCACCAGAAAGCCGCCCACGATCAGGCAAAGCACGCGCAGCACCTTCACATCCGCCCCTCCTGCGTCAAAATGTCCCTGAGGTATTGCCCTGTGTAGCTTCGCTCGCACAAAGCCACCTGCTCCGGGGTGCCGGCGGCCACGATCGTGCCGCCCTCGTCGCCGCCCTCGGGGCCGAGATCGATGATATAGTCCGCCGTCTTGATCACGTTCAGGTTGTGCTCGATGACGATGACGGAGCTGCCGCCCTCCACCAGTTTGTTGAGGATGGCTAAAAGCCGCTTCACGTCGTCGGTATGCAATCCCGTGGTAGGCTCGTCCAGAACGTAGAGGGTCCGGCCCGTGTCCCGACGGGAGAGCTCGGTGGAGAGCTTGATCCGCTGGGCTTCGCCGCCGGAGAGGGTGGTGGCGCTTTGGCCCAGCTTCACGTAGCCCAGGCCCACGTCGTTCATGATCTCCAGCTTCCGGCGAATGCGCTCGTGGTTGGAGAAGAAGGGCAGCGCCTCCTCCACGGTCATCTCCAGCACGTCGTAGATGTTCTTGCCCTTGTACCTCACTTCCAGGGTCTCCCGATTGTACCGCTTGCCGCCGCAGACCTCGCAGGGCACGTACACGTCGGAGAGGAAGTTCATCTCGATCTTCAGGATGCCGTCGCCCCGGCAGGCTTCGCACCGGCCGCCCTTCACGTTGAAGGAGAAGCGGTTGGGCTTATAGCCCCGGACCTTGGCGTCGGGGGTGGCGGCATAGAGGTCGCGGATGAGATCGAACAGGCCCGTATAGGTGGCCGGGTTGCTCCTCGGCGTGCGGCCGATGGGGCTCTGGTCGATGTCGATGATCTTGTCGAGGGCATCCGCCCCGTCGATGCCGTCGTGATCGAGGGGCTTTGTCCGGGCCCGGTTCAGGGTCTTCAGCAGGGACTTCTTCAATATCTCGTTGATCAAGGAGCTCTTGCCGGAACCGGACACGCCCGTGACGCAGACGAACTCTCCCAGAGGGATGTCCACGGTCACGTTCTTCAAATTGTGCGCCCGCGCGCCCCGGATGGTCAGCTTCTTTCCGTTCCCAGGCCGCCGCACGGAGGGCACGGGGATGTTGAGCCGCCCCGACAGATACCCGCCGGTGAGGGAATTCTCGGCGGCCATGATCTCCTGGGGCGTTCCCTGGGCCACCACCTCGCCGCCGTGAAGGCCCGCTTTGGGCCCGATGTCCACGATATAGTCGGCGCTGAGCATGGTCTCCTCGTCGTGCTCCACCACGATCAGGGTGTTGCCCATGTCGCGCAGGGATTTGAGCGTTTTCAGCAGCCGCCCGTTGTCCCGCTGGTGGAGGCCGATGCTGGGCTCGTCCAGGATGTAGAGAACGCCGACGAGGCCGCTGCCGATCTGGGTGGCCAGGCGGATCCGCTGGCTCTCGCCGCCGGACAGGGACGACGCCGCCCGAGACAGGGTCAGATACCCCAATCCCACGTTCAGCAGGAAGGTGAGCCGGGCGTCCAACTCATGCAGAATCTGCTGTGCGATGATGGCCTGGCCGGGGGTGAAGGTGAGGGCGCGCAGGAACCGCAGCGCCTCCTTCACGGACAGGTCGCTGAGCTCCGCGATGTTGAGGCCGCCCACGGTCACCGCCAGGCTCTCCGGCTTCAGGCGCTTGCCGTGACAGGCGGGGCAGGGCGTCCGGGACATGTAGCCCTCGATCTCGCCCTTGCTCCAGTCGCTGGTGCTCTCCCGATACCGGCGCTCCAGATTGTTGATGATGCCCTCGAAGTCGGACAGGAACCGGCCGCCGGCAAACTCCTTCTCATAGACCACCTCCATCTTGTCGGGACAGCCGTAGAGGATGGCGTGCTGGACCTCCTGGGGCAGATCGCCGAAGGGCATATCCATGGTGACAGGCACGCCCAGCTTGGCCGCGAAATGGCGGCACAGGGCGGAGAGGTACATATGGGCGATGGACCCGCCGCTGGCGCTGTTCCAGCCGGAAACGGAGATGGCGCCCTGATCGAGGCTCAGCCGCTTGTCCGGTACCACCAGCTCCGGGTCCACGCGAAAGAGCTCGCCGAGGCCCGTGCAGGTGGGGCAGGCGCCGTAGGGGTTGTTGAAGGAGAAGGCCCGGGGTTCCAGCTCCTCTAAGGAGATGCCGCAGTCCGGACAGGCGTAGTTCTGGGAATAGAGGGTGTCGCTGCCGCCGATCTCGGAGACGATGGCCAGATTCTTGCCCAGGCGGAAGGCGTTCTCCAGGGAGTCCGTCAAGCGGCTCTCCACGCCGGCCTTCACCACCAGCCGGTCGATGACCGCTTCGATGGTGTGCTTCTTCTGTTTGTCCAGGGCGGGAGCCTCATCCAGGTCGTAGACCTCCCCGTCCACACGGGCCCGAACGTACCCCTCCTTGCGGAGGCCCTCCAGGACCTTCACGTGCTCACCCTTCTTGCCCCGGATGCAAGGGGCGAGGAGCTGGATCTTCGTGCCGGCGGGCAGGCCCATCACGCGGTCCACCACCGTGTCGATGCTCTGCTTCTCGATGACGCGGCCGCACTTGGGACAGTGGGGCGTACCGCAGCGGGCGTAGAGGAGGCGCAAATAGTCGTAGATCTCCGTCACCGTGCCCACGGTGGATCGGGGATTGTTGCTGGTGCTCTTTTGATCGATGGAGATGGCGGGAGACAGGCCCTCGATGGCGTCCACCTCGGGCTTCTCCATCTGGCCGATGAACTGGCGGGCGTAGGAGGAGAGGCTCTCCACGTACCGGCGCTGACCCTCAGCGTAGATGGTGTCGAAAGCCAACGAGCTCTTTCCCGACCCCGAAAGACCCGTGAAGACGATGAGCTTGCCCCGGGGGATGGTGAGGTCGATATTCTTCAGGTTGTGTTCCCGGGCGCCCCGGATGACGATATTGTCCATGATGATCCTTTTACGTTTTTTCTTTGCCGCTTTTTCTCTTTAGGAAAAGAGAAAAAGCGGCGGAAAAAGAGAAACCAAATGGAGTAAAGGGGATCGTTCTATATAAGGTTAGCTATTGCTTGGGCGCTAATGCAAAGGCCCCTGCCTTCGTCGTTCATGCCCTCGGTGGTCGTGGCCTTCAGGGACACCTGATCCGGCTGGACGTTCAAATCTTCGGCGATGTTTTGGATGGCCTGGGGGAAGTAGGGGGCCAGCTTGGGCCGCTGGCAGATCACCGTTACGTCCACGTGGGCCACGGTGAACCGCTTCTCCTGCAGGCGTTTGGCGACCTCCCGGAGGAGGATACGGCTGGAGATGTTCTCGTACTGAGGGTCCTTATCCGGGAACAGGTGGCCGATGTCGCCCAGGGAAGCGGCTCCAAGGAGCGCGTCCATGAGGGCGTGGAGCAGCACGTCTCCGTCGGAGTGGGCGATGAGCCCCTTTTCGAAGGGGATCTCCACCCCGCCCAAAATGAGCTTGCGGCCCTCGCCCAGCACGTGGGTGTCGAAGCCCGTACCCGTCCGGGGCCGGATGCTGCTGGCCTGGGCAAAGGCCCAATCCTCGGGGGTGGTGAGCTTGTAGCCCGTGCTGCTGCCGGGAGTGAAGGTCAGGGGGCCGATGAATCGGGCGTAGAGGGCGGCGTCGTCCGTGGCAGTTTGGTCCCCGGCCTGCTCATAGGCGGACAGGATCTGCTCGAACCGGAATGCCTGAGGGGTCTGAGTCCGGACCAAGCGGGACCGGTCCAACGGCCGCTGGATGTCCGTCTCGAATACGGAGTCCGTCATGGGCAGGGACGCGATGCCGCTGCCCTTCTCTATGGCGCTCGCGATGGCGGCGCGAACGGCTTCCGGGGACTGGAAGCATCGGGCGGCGTCGTGGATCACGGCGATATCCCCCGCCCGGCCGTTGGCTGCATGGAGGGCGTTCAGCACGGATGCACCCCGGGTACTGCCCCCGTCGCAGATCGTGACGGGTATGGAAAGGCGCAGAGCTTCCGCGGCGGGGCGGGTGTCGGGGGTAACGGCGATCACCAGCCGGTCGCAGCCGCAATGAGCCAGCAGGGACGCGCTGCGCTCCAGGGCCGTAAACGCCCCCAGGGGCGTGGTCAGCTTGTTGAAGCCCATGCGCTGGCTGCTGCCGCCGCACAGGAGGATGCCGAGGACGCTCATGGTTCGCCGAGGACGGTGTAGAGCCCGTCCGCCTCCTCCTTGCGGACCACCTCGGGGGTGGCGTTCACCTTCACCAGCATGTGGCGACCGCCCAGCAGGATATCCAGAGTATCCCCGGGTTTCACCTCGCTGGCGGGCTTGGCCACCTTGCCGTTGATGCTGATGCGGCCCGCGCCGGCCGCCTCGTTGGCCACGGTCCGCCGCTTGATGATGCGGGAGACCTTCAGAAACTTATCCAAACGCATCTTGCTTTTCCCCTTTTCTCACGGTTTGCTAACACTTAATCATACTACGGATTCGCCCTGGATACAATAGGAACAACGATAGATAGGGAGGCGAAGATGATCACCTATTTCGTATTGAAGGCGGACGGGGGCAAAACGGCGGGCTGCGTGCGGCTGGAGAACGGCCGCGCCCGAAGCAGCTGCCCCTGTACCCTCCTTTTAGAGGACGGCTCCGCGATGGGCATAGGCCCGGAAGAAACGCCTCTGCCCGCCCGGCCCCTGGGCGCGGCGCTGCTGCAGGGGGACGCCCCCTGGGCCTGGGGCACCGTGCCCGGGGCGAAGCTCGCCGGTCCGGAGCTGATCCGCCGCCTGCGCCAGGCTATAACGGCGACAGCCGCGCCGGAACCCGCGCCGGAACCCGCGCCGGAACCGGAGCCTGCTCCCGATCCTGAACCCAAACCGAAGCCCGATCCTGATCCCGAGCCGGAGCCCGATCCCGAGCCCACGGAAGCCCCGGAACCGACCGACAGCGCCGCGGCGGCCGCGGACTTCGGGCTGCTGGTCCGCCACGCCACGGAGGTATACGACAGTATCCTTCACCCGCCCCTGCCGGAAGCGCCCAAAGAGGAGCCGGCGGAGGAAGTCAAACAGGATTGGTTTGCTGAGACGGAGGCTCTGTTAGCGAAGATCCGGCGTCGCTGATCGGATCATTCGTCGATATACTCAAACACCTTGCGGAGGGCCAGGGGTGAATCGCTGAAGATCTCCGGGTCATATTCCCCCAGGCCGAAGTGACTGGCGTCGCAGGTATGATCGTAGTAAGCGCCCCAGAAGAACCCGGCCCGGTAGAAGGCCAGCTCGTAGAGAAGATAGTTCTGAATGACGGTGGGCACCCGTTCGTAGGCCGCGCCCCAGGTGCCGATGTAGGTGAAGTCGTAGTATTTGAGCCCGTTTTGCTCCTTGATGCCGTTGTAGAGCAGATTTTCACTGATCTCCCGACAGAAGGTGTCCCAGTTTTCCGGCACCGCCTCGTTGGGGCCGCCGGGGTTCAGGTCCACCGCCAGGCCCAGCACATGAGGGCTCAGGAAGGGGCTGTTCTCCTCCTGCCGGCCGATGAAGGGGCCGCCGTAGGCCCGGACCAGGCGGCTCAAGCGAACGACGCCCGAGTTCCACCGGCCGCCCACGTGGACGTAGGTGGTGCGCATGTACCGGACGGCCTGGCGGAAGGGCTCCTCCGCCGCTTTGTTCACCCGCCAGTCGTCCCCGAAGGGGGTGTCGATACTCGTCGTGTTCCGGGCGATCCAGCCGTTGTCCACCCAGATCTGGTTATAGGTGCCCGTCCGATAGGTGAAGGGCAGCGTATCCAGGCCCGCATAGGCCGCCATGGCCGGATAGGTGTTTCGAAGATCGTTGGGGATCAGGGTGTGAAGGGCCGTGGTCCGCTCCACGGTGAATGGCGCGGTGTAGAGGACGACCTCCCCCGCCATCTCGTTTTCGGCCTTGAGGGTGAAGGTGTAGGTCCCGGGCTTCAGGGAGGCGAAGTCGATCCGGGCGGACAGGCTCCCGTCCTCGAAGGGAAAGGTTTTGTCCCACAGGGGGTAGCGTAAGGCGGTTTCGTCCTCCCCATCCGGGGTCGCCTCCGCTTCCAGCAAGACGCTGCCCGCCTCGTCGCTGACGGCGACGGCCACCCGAATCAGCGGCACTTCGGATACCACCGTGCCTCCGAAGGCGAAGGGCCGCTTCTCCGTCAAATTGTACTCCGGGCAGGGCAGGGGCAGCCCCTCCTCCGGCAAAAATCGGATGGCGGGGTCCGGCTCGGGGCTGCTCTCCGGCGTCTCCTCCGAAGTCGGAGCAGCCGTGGGCGCGGGGCCGCTTCCCTCCGCCGCCCAGGCGGGCGGCAGCAGGGATGAAGCCAGCAGCAGTATCAAAGCTAAAGACAGAAAGCGTTTCATTAAGCATATAGTATCACAGCGCACGAAGCCGGGCAACGAAGAAAGCCCGGCTTTTTTGTGAGAAATCGGTAAACAGTGGTCGATTTTCCCCGACGCAAATATGAACGAATTATCGGAGGCACGAGGCCCTTCTCTGTTGTATGCTGGTTTCGCCGGAAGGGAAAGGAGGCAAGAGCCTGTGAGCAAACGGATGAGCGCCAAGCGCATGAACGAGGCCGTTGGGGCGTATTTTGCCCGATGCGACGGGACCAGGGAACGGGTCCCGCAAAAGGGAGGCGGATTCTCAGAGAGACAGATCCCCTACACCCTCTACGGCCTCAGCGCAGCGGTATCCCTCTCCCCCCGGGAGGTCCTCGCGGCGGCCCATGGCCAGGGCAGCGCCGCCGGGTCCGTCCTGATGGAGGGGCTCATCCGGGTGGCGGCCTACATCCAGGAGAAGGCGCTGCTGGGGGAACTCAGCGCCACCGTGGCCCAGGCGGCTCTGAAGGAGCTGGGGCTCACGGAGGATCGTGCAGAGGACGCCATGGAGTCGCTGCAGGTGATCCTGGACGATGGGGCGGAGGCCTACAGCCGATGAAGACCCTTCGTTTAGCGGGCAAGCCCAACCCCAAGCAACAGGCCTTCTTCCTCTCCGCGGCCCCCCACACCGCCTACGGCGGCGCCCGGGGCGGGGGCAAGAGCTGGGCCATGCGCCGCAAGCTCGTGCTGCTGGCCCTCCGGTATCCGGGCCTCCAGGAGCTGCTTCTCCGGCGGACGCTGCCGGAGCTCCAGGAGAACCATGTGCGGCCGCTGATGGCGGAGCTGTCCGGGGCGGTGAAGTACAATCAGACCCAGCGCTGCTTCCTCTTCCCCAACGGGTCCAGGATCAAGCTGGGCTACTGCGACCAGGAGAAGGACGTGTACCAGTACCAGGGACAGGAATACGACGTGATCGGCATGGAGGAGGCGACTCACTTTACCGAAAGCCAGATGACCTTTCTCACCACCTGCAACCGGTCCGTGCGCACGGACTTCTCCCCCCGGATGTACTACACCTGCAACCCCGGCGGCCCGGGCCACGAGTGGGTCAAGCGGCTGTTCATCGACCGGCGCTACCGCGACGGCGAGCGGCCCGAGGACTACCTCTTCATCCCTGCCCGACTCACGGACAACGCCGTGCTCATGGAGCGGAACCCGGGGTATCTCAAAACCCTGCAGCGGCTGCCGGAACATCTTCGGCGAGCCTATCTGGACGGGGACTGGGACGTGCTCTCGGGCCGATACTTCCCGGAGTTCTCCCGGCAGCTCCACGTCGTCGACCCCTTCCCCATCCCCGGCTGGTGGCGGCGGTTCCGGGCCATGGACTGGGGCTATCGGGACCCCTGCTGTGTGCTGTGGGCGGCGGTGAGCCCCGAGGGACAGATCGTGATCTACCGGGAGCTGTACGTCACCGAGACCCTTTCGAGCCAGGTGGCCAGGAAGGTCCGGGAGCTCTCCCTGGGGGAGAAGATCGCCTACACCGTGGCGAGTCCAGACGCCTGGCAGCAGCGTGGCCTTCCCGGAGCGGAGGGCGACTGCATCGCGGACGTGTTCGCCCGCAACGGCGTGCCTCTGCTCCCGGCGGACAACCGCCGCATCCACGGCTGGCAGCGACTGCGGGAAGCGCTGGCCCTCCAGGCGGACGGGCAGCCGGGCCTGGTGATCTTCCCCCAGTGCACCGAGCTCCTTCGGACCCTCCCCCTGCTCACCTACGACGAGCACGACCACGAGGACGTGAGCGACGGGTGTGAAGACCACGCCCCCGAGGCCCTCCGGTACGCCGTCATGAGCCGCCACCCCAAGGCGGCGGAGCCGGAGCGAAAGGCCCCGCCCGCCTACGATCCCTTCGCCCCGCCCCGGACGCAGAACGAGGGGTTCACAAGCCTATAAAGAACGGAAAGGAAGCAATTATGGAGCGAACCAACGACAAGGAAGCGTCCCGGCAGCTGTGCGAAAGGGCCTACAGGCTGTTCGACGAGTTCCGCAGCGCCTATCGACAGGAGTGGCTGCGGCTGGAGAACAACGAGCGCATCTACCGGGGGGACCACTGGTACGACGTGCCGGTGACGGACGAGAACGAGCCCCGGCCCGTGACCCCCATCATCCAATCCACCGTGGAGAACGTGAGCGCGGATCTCATGGACCAGGCCCCCGAGGCCTACATCCGGCCCGAGGGCGCCGCGGACAGCCATGTAGCGAAGGTGGTGGAGGCGCTGATCCGCCGGAACCACGACGTGGCCGGATACACCGTGGAGTACCAAAAGCTGGTCCACGATCTGCTGGTGGGCGGCTACTGCGTCCAGGAGGTGGGCTACGACCCGTCCCTGAACAACGGTCTCGGCGGCGCGTTCATCCGCCACGTGGACGATCGGAGCATCCTCTTCGACCCCCTGTGCGACGACATCCAGGAGGGCCGGGCAGTGTTCAAGCTGTCCCTCAGGACCCGGGAATGGTTCAAGGACCGGTTCCCGGAGAAGTATTTGCAGATGGGCGAGGACCCCTACGCCGCCAGCGACGCCCCGGCAGACGAAATCCTCCGCGGCGATCGGCGAAATACCGTGCTGCTCCTGGAGTACTGGTGGAAGACCCCTACGGAACGGGAAGGGGTGTTCGCCGTCCACATGGCCCTCATCGCCGGAGGCGTGGTGCTGGCCGACAGCCGCAAGTTCAAGCCGCAGGGCTACTTCGCCCATGGCATGTACCCCTTTGTGCTGACCCCGCTGTACGTGCGCAAGGGCAGTCCCCTGGGCTTCGGCATCGTGGACCTGTTCGAAAAGCAGCAGAAGTATGCGGACAAGCTGGACCAGATCGTGCTGAAGAACGCCTTCATGGCCAGCCACAACAAACTTCTCGTCACCGAGGCCTCGGGCTTTGACGAGGAGGATCTCAAGGACTGGTCCAAGGAGGTCCACCGGGGCGAAAGCCTCAACGGTGTCACCTGGTTCTCCACCCCGCCCCTGCCCGCCTATCTGTTGACCTACATCCAGCGCATCCGGGAGGACATCAAGGAGGAGAGCGGCGCCAACGATTCCTCCCGCGGCAACTTCCGCCAGGGTGTCACCGCCGCCAGCGCCATCCAGGCCCTGCAGGTAGCCAGCACCAAGCGGGCCCGCATGGCCACCGCCCAGCTCTACGAGGCCTTTCGCCAGGCGGTGCGCATGGAGATCGAGGTGGAGCGGGAGTTCAACTTCTTCTTTAGACCGGTCACCGTCCTGGTGAACGGCGAGGAACGGACGGAGTACTTCGACAGCGCCCTGTTGATCCGCATGGACAAGGGGTACGAAGGCATGCCCATGGAGTTCCTCATCTCGGTCAAAGCCGCCAAACAGGACCCGTTCTCGGCATCCGCCCAAAATGAGCTGATTGTACAGCTGCTGCAGGCAGGGGCCATCGATCCGAAACGGGCCGTGGAGCTCATGACCTTTGAAGGGAAGGACCAGGTGCTCAAGAGCATCAAAGACGACAGTAAATAAGTATGGAGGAGACCATGAAAGAAACCATGATGGAAGAGAATCCCTACCGCGCCATGGGCGAGGAGATCGCCAAGCTGGAGGCGGAGGGAAAGCTGCCCGAGGGCTTCGACCTGGAGGCAGCCTGCAACGATGAACGGTTCATCGATCTGCTGCACGAGCTGGAACCTTACGGGGCCATCCGGGTCTACGCCGCCGAGCGGGCGGCTGAGACCGCCAAGGAACAGGCCCTGACGGAGCTGCGCCGGGAGGCCCTGGATCGGAAGAAGCTTCCCCAGCCCACCCGCGGCAACCAGCTGCTGAGCGCCGAGGAGGACTACGCCACCATGAGCCCCGAAGCCTTCCGGGCCCTGGAGAACCGCTTGAGAAACCACGCATAAGAGAAAAGGAGGACAATGATCCATGGCAACCAATACCACCGCTTCTACCGCAAGCAATTCTTATTTCAACAAGACCTTCTATGACCGCAAGCTCCTGGACACCGCCAAGACCCGCTTCGTCCACGCCAACTTCGGTCAGAAGCGCTCCATCCCCCGCAACAACGGCAAGCGGGTGGAATTCCGCAAGTACGACCTGTTCACGCCCAACACGAACCAGCTCACTCTGGTGGAGGGCGTGACCCCCACGGGCCAGAGCCTTAGCCAGTCCAAGGTGGAGGTCGAGGTCAAGCAGTACGGCGCCTATGTGGAGATCTCCGATCTGCTGGAGATGACCAGCTACGACCCCGTCATCGCCGATTCCGCGGAGCTGCTGGGCGAGCAGCTGGGCACGGTCATCGAATGGGTCACCCGGGACGCCATGAACGCCACCACCAACGTTCAGTACGCCAACGGCGCCGCCTCCCGGATGGCGTTGACCGCCGGCGATAAACTGACCGTGGAGGAAGTGCGCAAGGCCGTCCGTACCCTGAAGAAGAACAAGGCCCGCCCCTTCGTCTCCAGCATCGAAGGGGCGCCCCGCAAGCCCCACTTCGTCTGCATCTGCTCCCCCGACGCCACCTACGATCTGCAGAACGATCCCCTCTGGCAGGACGTGTCCAAGTACAGCAATGCGGAACAGATCTACTCCGGCGAGATCGGCCGCCTGTTCGGCGTGGTCTTCGTGGAGGCCACCGAGGCGAAGGTGTATCAGCAGAGCGTGCTCAACGCCGTCAACGCCAACACCACCACCGCCACCACCTTCGTGCTGAAGAACGCGCCCACCGAGCGTGAGGTGGCTTACCTGTCCACCCCCGGGAACAAGATCATGATCGGCGACACCGAGTACACCCTGGCCAGCAGCAACCCCTACACCCCTACATCCCGGACCGTGAAGCTGACCACCACCGTGTCCCTCACCGCCAACACGGCGGTGTTCTCCCGGGACGCCGGCGCGCCCGACGCCACCACCCATGTGGCGCCCGACGTGCACGCCACGCTGATCTTCGGCGCCGACGCCTACGGTGTTGTGGACGTGGCCGGTTCCGGAGCCATGGAGACCATTATCAAGCCCCGCGGCTCCGCCGGCACCACCGATCCCCTCGATCAGCGCTCCACCGTGGGCGCCAAGGTGGCGGCCTATGCGGCCAAGGTGCTGAACCCCCTCTGGCTCGTGAAGATCGAGCACTGCGTGTCCGCCTAAGGACGGAAAGGAAGGATGACCTATGGAACACGGGGAAGAGACCATTCGGCTGATCCTGCCGGAAGCGGACAACGGGCCCTATGTGGAGGGCGCGCTGAACGGCGTGAACTTCCGCATCCCCACCGGGGTGCCCGTGGAGGTGCCGCTGCGCATCTGGGCGGTGCTGGAGGAGAGCCGCCGGGGAGACCCGGTCAACGACCATTGGATGAACGGCTTCACCGCGGCCGGCGGCCGGAAGCTGGCGTGAGGTGCCTATGACTGCGCTGCAACTGATGAAAATGACCCTGCGCAAGCTGGACCGGCCCACGGACGACGATACCGTGGCCCTGTACCGGGAACGGCTCATGGGATATCTCAACGAAGCGCTGCTGGATCTGACGGCGGAGCTGCGGCCCTGGCGGCGGGATACGGTGACGCTGACAAACGGACAGGCGGAGCTTTCCGGCCTTCCCTGCATCTGTCTCAAGGTCATCGCCGCCCGGATCGACGGCCAGCGCCGCCTGTTCTACTACGGCCCCACCCGCAACACGCTCTTGTTCCCCGGCGAGGCGGACGGGACGGTGGAGCTCACCTACCGGTATCAGCCGGCCCTGCTCGAAGAGGTGACAGACGAGCCCCAGCTCCCCGCGGGGCTTCAGGAGCTGATGGCGACCTATGCCGCCGCCCGGGAACGGAGCCGGTTCGACGCCGCCTCCCAGAACGCGGCCCGGCTGGATCTCACGCTGTACCGGGAGCTGAAGGGGAAGCTGCGGCGGAACTATCCGGCCCCGGATCAGTCCCAGATCTATCACATCTACTGAGGAGGGAAGGACTATGGCATTGCAGACCATCCGCTTCGGCAGCTTTGCCGGGGTGAAGCAGGGCTCCTGCGCCGGCGGCATCCCCCTCAACTGGGCGGAGAACGCCCAGAACGTGAGCACGGCCGGCGGGAAGCTGGATCGGGCCAAGGGCTATCGGGCCATCTATCCCCCGGTGACGGGGGCGGCCAGAAAGCTCCGGCGGCTGTTCATCTGGCCCCGGGAATCGGGGCAGACGGACTGCCTGGTGGCCCGGCAGGACTCCCTCTTTCGCTACGACCCCGCGGAGGGGACCTGGGAGGACCTGTATCACTACACCGACGACATGAACGCGGACACCTTCGACTTCCTCAAGACGAAGATCGGCAGCACCGAGACCCTGCTCATCGGCAACGGCCTCGAGTCCATCCTCAAATGGGTGGGCGGCAGCGCGCCCATCGCCGCCTTCGGCTCCCCCGAAGGCCTGTCCGACAAGGCGGTGAACTTTCTGGAGCTGTATTTCGGCCGCCTGTTCGCCGCCGGGGATCGGGAGCATCCCGCCCGGCTCTACTGGAGCCAGGCCCCCGGCGACGGACGGACCATCGAAGACTGGTCCGCCGACGAGAGCAGCGAGAACGTGTCCGGCGGTCACGTGGAGGTGGGGACAGATTCGGACCCCATCACGGGTCTCTTCGCCCTGTCGAACCAGCTGTTGATCTTCAAAAAGGACAAGCTGTATCGGCTGCTGGGGGATCGGCCCGGGAACTACCGGATCGTGCCCGTGGAGGCGGCCCTCGCCCAGCCCATCCACACGGCCTGCGTCCTCTACGGGGATAGGCTCTTCTTCCTGACGGACAAGGGCCTCTACTTCTACGACGGCCAGACCGTGCGCCGGACACCCCACGGAGCGGACCTTTTGCCCCTGCTCGAACAGGTGGACTTCTCCGCCGCGGCCTCCGCTGCCTGCGGGGACACCCTCTACTTCGCCGTGAAGGAGCACGGCGCCAGCGTCCACAACGACCTCTTGATCGAGTACGATGTGCTCCGTGACTGCTTTCTGCTGCGGCGGGGGTTCGAGACCGTGGACCTGACCAGCTGCTACGGCACCCTGTACCTCTTGACGGGCAAGGGCGAGGTGGCCGTTCTCAACGAGGGCGACACCTACGGCGGGGACCCCATCGCCGCCTTCTGGGAGACCCCCTGGCTGGACGGGGCTTCGGCCCTCACCGTCAAGCAGGCCGTGGAAGCGGTGCTCACGGGCACCGGCGGGCCTCTCCGGGTCCTGGCCCTGGGGGAAGCCCGGGAGGGAGACAGCACCGGCGCGCTCCTGGGCGAGGCGGTGCCTACGGAGTTCCTGCTGCGCAGCGTGGGCCGACGGCTGAAGCTGAGGATCGAGAACGTGAACGGCAGCGACTTCGACATCTCCGGCGGGGCGGAACTGCTGTTCGACGAGCAGCGGCGGGTACTGTAAGCAAAAGGACAGGAGGGGCCGCTCTTCGGGGCGGTCCCTCAAAAAGGAGGAAACATGTCTTATGAAGCAACGGGGCTCATGGCCCTGTTCCCGGTGTATCTGGAGCGAGCCGGCCGTGAGGAGGACCTGGAGGCCGTTAACAGCCGCATCGCCCAGAACGAGAACAATCTGAATCAGGATCTTTCGATCCTGTACAACAAGCTCCTGGAGCTGGAAGCGGCTCTGGCGGCAAGAGAATAAGTGAGGTAAACATGAGCGAACAGGATAAATACTACGGCAACCAGGCCTTCGAGACCATCTACGAAAAGACCAAGCGGGACTATGCGCCCCAACTGGTCACCTACACGCCGCTGGACGAGCAGACGCTGGCGGAGCGCATCGGCGCGGTGCTGCGGCCCCTGTACGACAGGGCCATCGCCGCCATCTTCCGGGGGAACCAGCGCCGGGACGCGGAGCTGGACGCCGACGCCATCTCCCGGGGCATGGGCAGCAGCACCTTCGTGACCGATGTTAAGCGGCGGCAGGACAACGCCGCGGCGGACGACGTGCGGGAGCTGGAAAGCGACTACGGCATGAAGCTGGCCGATCAGCTCTACAAGGCCATGGAGGGCGAGCGGGATCGGATGCTGGAGGTGGAAAAGTTCAACGCCCAGCAGCAGAACGCGGCCATGGAGCAGGCCTTCGCGGCGGCCAAATACCTCTACCAGGCGTACCTGGAGGCCCGGGCCGCCCAGGGGTACGGCGGCAGCGGCGGCGCCGGCAAAAAAGCGGAACCGCTCACCGAAGCCCAGGTGAAGAACTCCCTGGCCCAGGCGGTGGCGGCCGCCCGGGGACAGGTCACGACCAACCCCAACGGCGCCGTCTTCTACGCCAAGGGCGACCCGGAAACGGCGCGCCGGACGTCCTACAGCGACCTGCCCAAGTACGTGAAGAAGCGGGCCGAGATGAACGGGAACTATTCCGCCAATCAGCTCAAGCAGTTCCGTCTGATGAACCTGAAGTAAGGTATGCAGCCCGTTTTTCCGACAGATATTCATAAAAAGTTTGAACAATGTATGAATATCGCGGCATAACACAGGCGTTATTCAGGCCCCGGCGGCGGGTATACAGAAGCTCGTTTATGGGTATGCATGGCCTTCATACGGTGGATAAGTCATAAAATCGCAACAATTCAAGGCCTCCGACTGTGGATAACTTGGTGGATGGTGTGGATAGATATGCGAATATGCACCCCGCCGCGGGCGGAATGAATATGCAAAAGGCGGTCAAAATGCATTTGGCCGCCTGTTTTGCCCGATATGCGAGAGCATAGCTTGGCTTTTCTCTATTGTCCTATGGTTTCCTTCTGTGCTACAATATATAAAAACGCATCAGAGGTGGTCCGATGGTCGATATCAAAGGAAAATGGGCGCTGGTGACCGGCGCAAGTCGGGGGATCGGCTTCGGCGCGGCGATCTGCCTGGCGGAGCGGGGCTGCAACCTGATCCTTCACGGCAGAGAGGAAGCGCACCTGGCAAAGGTGATGACAGCCGCAAAGGCATGCGGGGTCCAGGTACACGCTGTGGCGGCGGAGCTTTCGGATTTGAATGCGGTGGAGAAGATGCTGCGGCGGATAGACGAGCTGAACGTTCCGGTGGACATTGTCCTGAACAACGCCGGCATGCAGGTGGCCTATCGCCAGGACCCTCTGTCGACGCCGGCTTCGGATTATGAGCGCAGCTTTTGGATAAATACCATCGCGCCCATGATGATCACCTATCATTTTCTCCCGAAGATGGCGGAAAGAGGCTTCGGCCGTATCGTCAACACCACAAGCGGTATCCGCCGGGAGCCCCAGCAAGCGGGATACTCTGCCAGCAAGGCCGCTCTGGACAAGGTGACCATGGATCTTGCGTGGGTCTATGACGGGACGGACGTCATGATCAGCCTGACGGATCCCGGCTGGTGCCGCACCGACTTGGGCGGCCCCCATGCACCGAATTCCTGCGAAAGCTCTCTGCCCGGCGTGGTCGTCGGCGTGTTTATGAACGACAAACGTTCGGGCCGCTGCTTCGTCGCGCCTGACTTCCATGGCATGACCCTGGAGGAAGCCGTGGCGCATGCGAAGAAGCACACCCCTGTCTATCGGGGCACGCTGAACTGAGGTTGGCCTGCCAGCCCCGGACGCTTCGGCGGCGGCCGATCTGGATTTGAGACACGGAGGATATGGATGAAAGATGAAACGGATATGGACGCTTCTGCTGGCAGTAATATTGTTGGGGACCGCCTGTGCCCGGCGTGGGGAGCCCGCTTCGGCAGTTTCCGGCGAAGAAACGGCAAGCACCGTCTCCTATAACGACGGCCGGGCAAGGCCCTCCAACAGCGGGCGGCTGCAGGTGAAAAACGGCAAGCTCTCCGATCGGGATGGTCAGCCCGTCATGCTCCGGGGCGTCAGCTTCAACGGCCTCATCACCTCCGAATCCTTCCTCAACGATCAGCTCTTTACCGAGCTGGCCGGGGACGACGGCGTCAATTTGGTGCGACTTGCCATGTATACCTACGGGGTGGGCGTCATCGGCTACTGCACCAAGGGCGACAAGGACCGCCACAGGCAGGATATCGAAAAGGGCGTGGAGCTGGCCAGGGCCCACGACATGTACGTGCTCATCGACTGGCATATCCTGAGCGACGGGGATCCCAACACCTATATCGACGACGCCAAGGCCTTCTTCGCCCAGATGGCGGAGCAGTACAGCGGCTATGACAACGTGCTCTACGAGATCTGCAACGAGCCAAACGGCGTTGACTGGGCCACGGTGAAGGGATACGCCGAAGAGATCATCCCCATCATTCGGGAGAAAGCGCCCGAGTCCGTCGTCATCGTGGGCAACCCGGACTGGTCTAAGGACCTGTATTCCGTGGCGGCGGACCCCCTTGCCTTTGAAAACGTCCTCTACACCCTCCATTTCTATTCCGCCACCCACGGTGAACCCTATCGGGAGATGACCAGGGAACTGAGCCAAAAGGGACTGCCCATCTTCGTCAGCGAGTTCGGCGTCACCGCCGCCAGCGGGGATCTGCCCCGGGATCTGGACGAGGCGGATCGGTGGATCGACCTGCTGGAGCAGGAGAACATCTCCTACTGCCTGTGGGCCTTCTCCAAGGTGGCCGAGGCCTGCTCCACCATCCGCGCCACCGTGCCCAAGTACAGCGGCTTCGTGCAGGAGGACTACACCGCCACCGGCCTGTGGCTGCTGGACACCCTTCAGAAGCACGCCACCAGGTGAAGAACGACGATCGGGAGGCAGGGATAAAGCATGCAGGCATCGACGGCCAACGCTAAGATGGTGACGAAGCTGATGTTCCGGCTGCTGCCGGTCCAGATCCTGCTGGCGGCGGTTGGCGCGGTCAACGGCATCGTGTCCAGCTTCTTCGCCAGCAACTTTGTGGGCGTCGACGCCATGAGCGCCGTGGGCCTCTACGGGCCGCTGCAGCTGCTGCTGCAGGCCGTCAGCGTCACCCTGACGGGCGGTTCCGTGATCCTCTGCGGCAGGTATATGGGCCGGAACGACCAAAGTAAGCTGCAGGGGACGTTTTCCCTGACGGTGACCCTGGCCGTGCTCGTTTCTTTCGTTTTTGCGCTGCTGTTCGCGATCATGGGCCTGTTCGGCCTCACCGGCTTTTTCACCCGAGACAGGGCCGTTCGGCCTCTGTTCGATCGCTATCTGCTGGGACAGGCCATCGGCGTGACGCCGCTGCTGCTGGGGAACGTGCTGACCTCCTTCCTTTCCATGGAGAATCAGGGGCGGCGGGCCACGATCGCCAGCCTCGTCTATATCGGCGTCAACGTGGCGCTGAACTATTTGCTGGTACAGGTCCTGCGGCTGGAAGCCTTCGGCCTGGCGCTGGCCTCCTCGCTGGGGCTGTGGGCGTTCCTGCTGGTGGTGGGCGGCTATTATATGGCGGGCAAGTCCCATCTGCATTTTTCCGTGAAGCGACTGCCCTGGGGAGAGAGCGGCGAGCTGCTGCGCATCGGCTTTCCCGGCGCAGCCAACAGCGGCTATCAAACGGCCCGGGGCCTCATCCTGAATTGGCTCATCACGGCCTACGTGGGCAGCGTGGGCATATCGGCGCTCGCCGCCGCCAACAACCTGCTGGGCATCTTCTGGTCCATCCCCGCGGCGATGCTGGTCGTTTCCCGCATGCTGATCAGCATCAGCGTGGGGGAAGAGGACCGGCAGACCCTGACCGACGTGATGCGGGTCATGTTTCGGCGGTTCCTGCCGCTGATGTTCGCCGTTTCCCTGGGCCTGATCATGCTGGCAGTGCCTCTGACCCGGCTGTTCTACCGCGACCCGGCCGAGCCCGTATACGCCATGACGGTATGGGGCCTGCGCATCCTGCCCCTCTGCATGCCGCTGAGCCTTATCTGCACCCATTTCGTCTGCTACGGGCAGGCTTCGGGCAAGCAGGGGCTGGTCCACACCTTGTCCCTGCTGGACGGAGTGGTATGCGTGGTCGGATTCACGGCCCTGCTTATCCCGGCTCTGGGCATGAACAGCGTCTACATCGCCAACGTGCTGAACGGTATGGTGCCCCCGTTCATCGTTCTGGGATATGCCTGGCGGAAGAACAGGGGGCTGCCGCGAACCATGGACGAACTCATGGTCGTCCCCCGGGGCTTCGGCGCGCCGAAGGAGGCGCGATTGGATCTGACCATCGCCGGCATGGAGGAGGCAGTGGCCGTCTCCCGGCAGGTCCAGGCCTTCTGCCTGAGGCGAGGCGTGGACCCAAGGCGGGCGTACCTTTCCGGCCTTTCCCTGGAGGAAATGGCGGTGAATGTGGTCCAGCATGGGTTCGCCCGGGATACAAAGCGCCACACCGTGGACGTGCGCGTGGTGCATGCGGCCGAGGACGTGATCCTGCGCATCAAGGATGACTGCGTCCCCTTCGATCCGGCGGAACGGCAGAAGCTGGCCGAGGGCGAGGACGTGACGAGAAATGTGGGCATCCGCATGGTGTTCAGGATGGCGAAGGACGTCAAATATCAGAACATCCTGGGCCTGAACGTGTTGACCATCCGCATTTGATCGAGATAACCGACGAAAGGAGAAAGATCCATGGCAGGAACCGACACGGCGTTCGCGGAATTCGTTGCGGAAGAGATCAAAAAGTATAAGGGCGTGTACGTGCCCGTGAAAGCGGGGATGCTGCGGCGAGCCCTCATCCGCTGGGCGCCCTGCGACAAGCTCCATCCCAATCCGGACGACGAGTTCTGCTCCCCCAAGGTGGGGCCCAACTACCGGATCATCACGGAATACATGAACAGCTTCCGCATGGAACGGCTCCATTCCAAGCGATACTGCGACGAGGCGTTGATTGTGGAGAAGATCCGCCCCGACGGGTATCTCATTTTGAACGGCCACCACCGCTGGGCGGCGGCCTTGCGGCTGGGGTTCCCCCGCATCCCTGTCGAGATCGTGGATTTGACCTCGGAGATGGACGTCAAGGCCATTCTGGAGAATGCCCGGCACGACAAGCGGGTGACGCTGGATCTGGACGAGGTGGTCTTCTGCAAGGCGAAGGACGCTCCGGCGGAAAAGCCCCTGCCCTTCCCCTGGCGCAATATCTACAAGGAACGGCTGCGGCTGGGCATCCCGGCCCTGTTCCGCTATTTCAACAAGAAGGGATACGACATTTGGGTTTACTCCGCCGGATATTACTCCGCCGACTATATCCAGCGGCTGTTCAAAAGGTATCACGTTCACGTCACCGGCGCCATCACGGGCACCGGGCGGAAGGTGTCCGGCAACGCCGAGGTCAAGAAGGAACTGACCGCCATGATCGCCGCCAAGTACCCGGAGACCGTGCATGTGGACAGCGAAACCGTGCTCCGCATCTTCAGCCGCACGAAGGACGTGGCGGAGTACAAATTGGAGGGAACGGAGGCCTGGTCTCAGCGGGTCATGGACGTGATGGAGACCTTTCAAAGCCATGCGTAAGGATGTTCCCACCCCCGTCATGCGGGTCTCCTTCGATCTGGATGAGGTGCTGTTCGTATCGCCCCAGACCCACAAAACGGAGCCGCCCCTGCCCTTTCCGCTGCGGCTGATCTTTCAGGAGCGGCTGCGCCTGGGCACGCCGGACCTGATCCGCACCCTGCAGTCCACCGGCTATGCCGTCTGGATCTACACCTCCTCCTTCCGTTCGGAGCGATACATCCGCCGGCTGTTTCGGCTGTACGGCGTCCGCCTGGATGGGATCGTCAACGGGGAGCGCCATCTCAGGGAGGTCCAGCGGGACCGGCGGGAAACGCTGCCGCAGAAGCTGCCCAACCGATATAAGATCTCCCTCCACGTGGACGACGAAACGGTCATCGCCTCCTGGGGGCGGCAGTACGGTTTCCACACCTTCCTGCTGAACGCCCAGGACGACGATTGGAAGGAGAAGATCCTTTCTTACGCCGACCGGATACGGCGCATGGAGCACCCGGAGACGGTCGAAGAGGAGGAAGCCGATCCACAGCAATAGAAGCATAGATACCAAAACCGGCCGGAAGCATGGATCCGGCCGGTTTTGCCATACGCCTTAGGAGGAAGGCTGGGATAAAGTTCAGAACTCCAGGTTTCTGTCGGTCTCCTTGGAGAAGACGTGGGCCACGTTCCCCTGGAAGGAGAAGCGGACCGTGTCGCCCATCTCGTAGTTTCCCTTCATGTCCGTGGTGGGCACGATGATGATCACGTCCCGGCCCTCGGCGTTCACGTGCAGATGCACGGAGGAGCCCATCATTTCGGCCACGTCCACCCGGGCGGTGACACCCTCCTCGGCCACGTCCGTGTGCTCCGGACGCACGCCCAGCGTGACGTCCTGGCTCTGCACGTCCTTGTTGTAAAGGCGCTCCTCCTTCTCAGCGGAGAGCTCCTGGCGGTAGCCGCCTACCTCCACGAAGTACTTGCTGCCCTCCCGGACCAGCTTCGCGTCGAAGAAGTTCATCACCGGCATGCCGATGAAGCCCGCCACGAACAGGTTCGCAGGATGGTTGAACACCTCCTGGGGGGTGCCGATCTGCTGAATATACCCGTCCTTCATGATGACGATCCGGTCGCCCAACGTCATGGCCTCGGTCTGGTCGTGGGTCACGTAGATGAACGTGGTGTCGATCCGCTTCCTCAGCTTGATGATCTCGGCCCGCATCTCGTTGCGGAGCTTGGCGTCCAGGTTGGAAAGGGGCTCGTCCATGAGCATGACCTTCGGGGCGCGGACGATGGCCCGGCCGATGGCCACACGCTGCCGCTGACCGCCGGACAGGGCCTTGGGCTTCCGGTTCAGGTACTGGGTGATGTCCAATATCTCCGCCGCTTCCTTCACCTTCTTGTCGATCTCGGCCTTGGGCACGTGACGGAGTTTCAAAGAGAAGGCCATGTTCTCGTACACGGTCATGTGGGGGTACAGGGCATAGTTCTGGAAGACCATGGCGATATCCCGGTCCTTGGGCGGGATGTCATTGACCAGCTTGCCGTCGATGAGCAGCTCGCCGTCAGTGATCTCCTCGAGGCCCGCGACCATCCGCAGTGTGGTGGACTTGCCGCAGCCGGAGGGGCCGACCAGCACGATGAACTCCTTGTCCTTGATGTCCAAACTAAACTGTTGGACCGCCACCACGCCCTCATCGGTGATCTGCAGATTGACTTTCTTCTTTTCCGGCTGATCTTCCTTCTTCTTGGACTTCTTCTGTTCGCCGCTGATGTAGGGATAGACCTTCTTGATGTTCTTGAGTTCTACGGTTGCCATCGGTTTTGCTCATGACGGTTCGGCCTTCGCGTCCCCGTCTCGCCCGGAAGCGGTCATATCCTCCGGGCATTACGGCAGGTCTCCACACTGCCGCACCGCTGAACAAAGCGGTATTCTCCTTTCTTTAACCCGCCCGCGGGCATGAAGTGGAGTGCGTCGCGGGCCGGGATAAGTCACAGTCAGATGGTCAGAACGATATGGGACACAGGCCCGTCGCTGAGGGGCGCCAGGTCCCCTTCCACAGGCTTTCCGTCCACGACCAGGCCCTTGCCTTCGCCTCTGCGGACGGTGATCTCGTAGCGCACGCCCCGAAAGATCCGGCAGGCGGTGAAGCCGTCCATGGCATCCGGCAGGCAGGGATGGATCCGCAGCCCGTCGTAATCGGGCCGGATGCCCAGAATGCCCTGGCTGACCGCCACGAAGGACCAGGCAGCGGTGCCGGTGAGCCAGGAGTTCTTGGCTTCGCCGTAGCTTTGGGCGTTCCGGCCGGCGATGGTCTGGCTGTAGCAATAGGGCTCCGTCCGGTGCACCTCGCTCCTGTCCTCGATATAGGCGGGGGCGTTGCGGGTGTACAGATCGAAGGCCCCGTTGCCGTCGCCCAGCGTGCAGTAGGCCAGGGTGACCCAGGGATTGTTGTGGCAGAACACGGACCCGTTCTCCTTGTATCCGGGCGGATAGGAAGAGATCTCGCCCAGGTAGTCCCGGTATGTGGTGTAGCAGGGGTGCAGGACCTCCAGGCCGAAATCGTTGCCGAGATACCTTTGGGCGGAGGCCAAAGCCTTCTCGCCGTATGCCCGGCCGCCGATGCCCGCCATGACGCAGAAGCCCTGAGGCTCGATGTAGATCTTTCCCTCGTCGTTGAGGGCGCTGCCCACGGGTCGCTCGAAAGCGTCGTAGGCCCGGCGGAACCATTCTCCGTCCCAGCCGGCTGTCCTGGCCGCGGTCTCGATCTCGTCCACGGCGGTCAAAACGGCCTTCGCCTCGTCAACAAGGCCCAGTCGGCCGATCAGCTCAGCATATTCCTTCCCGTACTTCACGAACATGCCGGCGATGAACACGCTCTCCGCCTTGCCGCTCTCGAAATTGGAGCAGGTCTGGAAGTTCTCCCCGGGGGTGTGGCTGAAGCAGTTCAGGTTGAGGCAGTCGTTCCAGTCGGCCCGGCCGATGAGGGGCAGGCCGTGGGGACCCCGGTGGGTCATGGTATAGCTGACGCTGCGGCGAAGATGCTCCAAAAGGGGCCGTTCGCTGCCCTGTTCGTTGTTGAAGGGGGTGGGTTCGTCCAGGATGGAGAAGTCGCCGGTCTCCCGGATGTAGGCGCAGGTGCAGGCCACGAGCCACAGGGGATCGTCGTTGAAACCGGAACCCACGTCCGCGTTGCCCCGCTTGTCCAGAGGCTGGTACTGATGGTAAGTGCTGCCGTCGGGGAACTGGATGGACGCAATGTCCAAGATGCGCTCCCGGGCCCGCTCGGGGATCAGGTGCACGAAGCCCAAGAGGTCCTGGCAGCTGTCGCGGAAGCCCATGCCCCGGCCGGTGCCGCTTTCATAATAGGAAGCGCTGCGGCTCATGTTGAAGGTGACCATGCACTGGTACTGGTTCCAGACGTTCACCATCCGATCCAGCTTCTCCTCGCTGCTCCTGACGGTGAACCGGCTTAACAGCCCGGTCCAATAGGCTTTGAGCTCCGCCAGGGCTTCGTCGAACTTCTTCGCCGTATCGTAGGCGCTGAGCAGGGCGTGGGCCCGGGCCTTGTTGACGACGCCGGGGGCGGAAAACTTTTCCGCTTCGGGGTTCTCCACGTAGCCCAGACGGAACAGGAAGCTCTTCTCCTCGCCCGGGGCCAGGGAGACCTCCAGGCGCAGGGCCGCCATGGGGGCCCAACCGGCGGCGACACTATTATAGGAAGTCCTGCTCTCCACGGCCACTGGCTCCCGCCAGCCCCGGAACCGGCCCAGGAAGGTGTCCCGATCCGTGTCGAAGCCGGCGATGGGGGCGTTGACGGAATAGAAGGCGTAGTGATTTCGACGCTCCCGGTACTCGGTCTTGTGGTAGACGGTGCTGCCCTCGATCTCCACCTCGCCGATGTTCCAGTTCCGCTGGAAGTTGGCGGCGTCGTCCACCGCGTTCCACAGGCACCACTCCACGGCGCCGTAGACCGTCAGCTTCTTCGCTTCGCCCGTGGTGTTCTTCAGCGTCAGCTTCTGCAGCTCGCAGGCCGCGCCCATGGGCACCATGACGGTGAGCCGGGCTTCCACCCCTTGCTTCTTTCCCTCGAAAATGGAATAGCCAAGGCCGTGGCGGCAGCGATAGCTGTCCAAGGGGGTCCTGGCCGGCAGGAAGGCGGGGCTCCAGACCGTGTCCCCGTCGCAGATATAGAAGCAGCGCCCACCCTCGTCGTGGGGCGCATTGTTGTAGCGGAAACGGGTGATGCGCCGCAGCTTGGCGTCCCGATAGAAGGCGTAGCCGCCGCAGGTGTTGGAGATCAGGGAGAAAAAGCCCTGATTGCCCAGATAATTGATCCAGGGCAGGGGCGTGTCGGGGCGGGTGATGACATATTCCCGCGCGTCGTCGTCGAAATAGCCGTATTGCATGGCGTACCTCTTTTCTGTGCTGACAAACCTTTACGTAATCGATTAAGTTATCACGTATACTATAAAGGAAACACGTCCCGTTGTAAAGGGCAAATGCGAAAAAAGCCTGAAAAAATTCGGATATATTTTTTGAAATAGGGGGTTGACGAGATCAAAAGAGCCCTTTATAATACAGGTATCGAAATCGATTACGTTCGGAAATATTCTGCTTCGGAGCAAAAAATCATTTTTTCGAGCTAAATCGTTTTCAGAGCTCCCGTCAGGGGGCGGAAAGGACGGCGCGGCATGGTCACGATCACGGATATCTCCCGGCGATGCAACGTGTCCCGCGCCACCGTCAGCAAGGCCCTCAACGGCCACAGCGACATCAACGCGGAAACGGCCGCCCACATCCGCCAGGTGGCCAAGGAGATGGGGTATCTGCCCAACGCCACCGCTCGGGCGCTGAAGCTGGGACGGTCCCACAACATCGGGGTTCTGTTCGTGGACAAAACCTCCAGCGGATTGGGCCACGAGTATTTCTCTCAGATCCTGGAGAGCGTGAAGCAGGAGGCGGAGCGGAGCGGTTACGATATCACCTTCATCTCCCGGGATATCGGCACCCTTCACATGGACTACTACGAGCACGCCAAATACCGCAACTGCGACGGCGTGATCGTCGCCTCGGTGGATTTCACGGATCCCGACGTGATCAAGCTGGTGAACAGCGACATCCCCACCGTCACGTTGGATTACGTGTTCGACAGCCACAGCGCGGTGCTGTCCGACAACGTGAGCGGCATGGCGGACCTGGTGCGGTTCGTGTACGGGAAAGGCCATCGGAAGATCGCCTTCATCCACGGGGAGCCCACCTCCGTCACCCAGAAGCGGCTCGCCAGCTTCCACAAGACCTGCGGCGAGCTGGGGATCTCGATCCCGGAGGAGTATGTGGAGGCGGCCACCTTCCACGATCCCAAAGCGAGCGGCCTGGCCACCCGGCGGCTGCTGGCCCTGAAGGAGCGGCCCACCTGCATCCTCTATCCCGACGATTTTTCCTTCATCGGCGGAATGAACGAACTGGAAAAGCAGGGCGTATCCATTCCGAAGGACATGAGTGTGGCCGGGTACGACGGCATCCTCCTTTCCCAGGTGCTTCGTCCCCGGCTCACCACCTACCGGCAGGACGCCGAGGCCATGGGCCGGGAAGCCGCTCGGCAGCTGCTGGAGATCATCGAACGGCCCAAGGAGTGGATCCCCCAGCAGATCATGATCCCCGGCAGGCTCCTGGAGGGAGATACGGTCCGGGACATCCGGCAAGGATTTTAAGATGCGCAGGCATCTCGAAATAAAAGAGTCGGAAGGCTCAAAAATAAAAAAGGAGAGAATCAAAATGAAAAAGCTCATCGCCATCGTCCTGTGTCTTCTCATGGTAGTCGCCGCCGTGGCCTGCACCAGCAAGCCCGCCGCCACGGAGACCAAGACCGAGACCAAAGCTGCCCAGGGCAAGGTGTTCAACATCTATGCCTGGAACGAAGAGTTCAAGGGATTCTTCGAGAAGTACTACAAAGTGCCTGAGGGCGTGACCGTCAACTGGATCATCAATCCCAGCGACGGCGGCGTCTATCAGCAGAAGCTGGACGAGGCCCTGCTCAACCAGGCCAACGCCGCTGCTGACGACAAGGTGGACATGTTCCTGGCCGAGGCCGACTACATCGGCAAGTACGTCAATTCCGATTACACCATGGGCATCGACAAGATCGGCTACAAGAACGCCGACACCATGTACGAGTACACCATCAAGGCTGCCACCGACGATAACGGCGTGTGCAAAGGCGTTTCCTTCCAGTGCTGCCCCGCGGCCGTGATCTACCGCAAGAGCATCGCCAAGGACGTGCTGGGCACCGATGTCCCCGCCGAAGTCCAGGCCGCCATCGACACCTGGGATAAGTTCGACGCCGTGGCCGCCAAGGCCAAAGAGAAGGGCTACTACATGACCGCCTCCTTCGCCGAGACCTTCCGCACCTTCTCCAACAACTGCACCATGCCCTGGGTCGACGCCAACAACAACATCCAGTTCGATCCCATGATCAACGCCTGGATCGATCAGACCGACAACTACATCAAGAACGGCTACACCCTGACCGCCGGCGTGTGGGATCAGGAGAAGACCAACGAGATGTTCAAGACCGGCAAGACCATGTGCTTCTTCGGGCCTGCCTGGTACTACAACTTCTGCATGACCAACGCCATGGATCCCGAGAACGGCTGCGTGGGTGACTGGTCCATCGTCAAGGGTCCCCAGGCTTACTTCTGGGGCGGCACCTGGCTGCTGGCCGCCACCGGCTCCGACAACACCGAGATGCTGAAGGACATCTTCGAGACCTTCACCATCAACGAGGAAGTCTGCGAGAACCTGGTCAAGAACGATAATCAGTATCCCAACAACACCAAGATCGCCGAGAAGTTCGCCAACGATCCCACCTACGGCAACACCGCCATCCTGGACGGTCAGAACGACATCGCCGTGTTCGCTGAGCTCGCTAAGGACATCAAGTGGGAGAACCACACCAACTACGACCAGCTGCTGAACGAGGGTCTGCAGAACAAGCTGCAGGAGTACTTCAAGGGCAACGTGGACAAGGACACCGCCATGAAGAACTTCTACAACTACGTCAAGGAGACCTACGCCAACCTGAACGTGCCCCAGGCATAAGATCATATGCATGACCGGCTGCGGTAGGGGTTTCCCTGCCGCAGCCTTCCTTTCAACGATTATCGGGGGATTGACATCCATGGAAAAGAAAAGCCGAACCGTCAAGCGGCGCAGGAGCGGCGTCAGTTACGCCAAGTGGGGCTACATCTTTATCGCCCCCTTCTTCCTGGCCTACTTCCTCTTCACCTTGGTCCCGCAGTTTTTGACCATCTACAACAGCCTTTTCGAAAACTACCGGGTGGGTCTGACCCAGGTGGGACCGAACTGGGTGGGGCTGGACAACTACGTGGCCCTGTTCACGCCGGAGGCCGACGGCCTGGTCCGGATACTGAAGTACTCCTCCAACACCGCCATTCTGTGGGTGCTGGGCGCCGTGCCTCAGTTCGTGATCGCCCTGCTGCTCGCCGTGATCTTCACCAGCTACCGGCTCAACATCAAGGGGCAGGGGTTCTTCAAGACCGTCATCTACATGCCCAACCTCATCATGGCGGCGGCCTTCTCCATGCTGTTTTACACCCTGTTCTCCAATGTGGGTCCCATCCAGATCATGCTGGAAAACGCGGGGATCGTGGACCACTCCTTTGACTTCTTCTCCTACCGTATCACCGTGCGGGGCATGATCGCCCTGATGAACTTTCTCATGTGGTTCGGCAACACCACCATCGTGCTCATGGCGGGCATAATGGGCATCGACCAAAGCCTGTTTGAATCCGCCACCATCGATGGAGCCAACACCATCCAGGTATTTTTCCGCATCACCATGCCGCTGCTGATGCCCATCTTCGTCTACTGCCTCATCACGGCCATGATCGGCGGCATCCAGATGTTCGACGTGCCTCAGGTCTTGACCAACGGCCGCGGCGAACCCAACGAGATGACCCGGACCCTGGTCATGTACCTCAACGGGTATCTCAGAAACAAGAACTACGGCATGGCGGGCGCCATCTCCGTGATCATCTTCGTCATCACGGGCATCCTCGGCGGCATCGTCTACAAGATGCTCTCCGCACCCTATAAGCAGAAAGGAGCGAGCAAATGAGCCGAATGGACGATAACGCCAAGGGCAGGGCAAAACTGCTGACCCTTCGCATCCTGGCCTACGCCGTTTTGATCTTCCTCACCATCCTGTGCCTTTTCTTCTTCTACCTGATGGTGATCAACGCCACCCGCTCCAACGCCCAGCTGGCCACGGGCTTCACGCTCCTGCCCAAGGGGAACTTCTTCGTGAATCTGAAGAATGCGTGGACGGATTCCTCCATCAACATCCCCCGGGGCATGCTGAACAGCCTGTTCGTTGCCCTCGGCTCCGCGGCCATCACCACCTACTTCTCGGCCCTGACCGCCTACGGTGTCCACGTGTACAACTTCCGGGCCAAGAACCTGGTGTTCACCTTCATCATGGCCGTCATGATGATCCCCGCCCAGGTCAGCGCCCTCGGCTTTGTGCAGATGATGAACAAGATCCATCTGACCAACAGCTTCATCCCGCTGATCCTGCCGGCCGTCGCCGCCCCCGTGGTGTTCTTCTACATGAAGCAGTACATGGAGAGTGTGCTGCCCCTGGAGATCGTGGAAGCGGCCCGGGTGGACGGGTCCAACGAGTTTCGCACCTTCAACACCATCATCCTCCCCATCATGAAGCCGGCTCTGGCCGTGCAGGCCATCTTCTCCTTCGTGAGCTCCTGGAACAACTACTTCATTCCCGCTCTGCTCATCGACAAGGCGGAGATGAAGACCGTCCCCATCATGATCGCTCAGCTTCGGAGCGCGGACTACTCCAAGTTCGATATGGGCAAGGTGTATATGTTCATCCTCCTGTCCATCCTGCCGGTCATGCTGGTGTATGTGATCCTCAGCAAGTCCATCATCAAAGGCGTAACCTCGGGAAGCGTAAAGGGATGACGCTTCTCCCGTTCCTTCTCCTTTGCCGCCTTGTCCCCTGGGGCAGGGCGGTTTTCTGACAAAACGGCTTCGATCCAAAGGGATCGGGAAAGGAAAAACATGCGCATCTTTACGGGATATCAACGGGGCGTGGACCTGGGAGGCTGGTTCTCCCAGTGCGATCACACGGAAGAACGGTATGACGCCTTCATCATGGCGTCCGACTTCGCTGTGATCCGAGGCTGGGACTGCGACCACGTGCGGCTGCCCATCGATTACGAACTCCTGGAGGACGAGGACGGCAACTCGCGGGAAAAGGGGTATGAACGGCTGGAGAGGGCCGTGGGCTGGGCCCGGGAGAACGGGCTCAACATGGTGCTGGACCTTCATAAGACCGCCGGCTTCTCCTTCGATCCCGGCGAACAGGAGGCGGGCTTCTTCGAGAGCGAGAAGTATCAGGAACGGTTCTATGCCCTGTGGGAGCGGATCGCCCGGCGGTTCGGCAGGGACGGGGACATGCTGGCTTTCGAACTTTTGAACGAGGTCACCGAACGGGAGTACGGTCCCGTCTGGAACCGGATCGCCGGCGAGTGCATCCGCCGCATCCGGGCCTATGCGCCCGACACGAAGATCCTCATCGGCGGCTACTGGCACAACAGCGCCGCGGCGGTGAAGGATCTGCCGGAACCCTTCGACGACAACATCGTCTATAACTTTCACTGTTACGAGCCCCACATCTTCACCCATCAGGGCGCCTACTGGATGCCCACCATGGACACGTCCTTCCGCATTTCCGCAAGCGCCACCTTCCGGGAGATGGCCGAAGCGACCCGGCGGATGCTGGGCGGCGCGCTGGTGGATTTTGAAAAGTACCCGCCGGAGACCACCCTTACCACCGCCTTCTTCGAGGACTTCCTGCAGGAGGCCGTCCGCACCGCCGAAGCCCGGAACGTACCCCTCTACTGCGGGGAATACGGCGTCATCGACAACGCCGCGCCGGAGGATGCGCTTGTCTGGTTCCGTGCCATCCACGCCGCCTTCGAGAAGTACGGCATCGGCCGTGCCGCCTGGAGCTACCGGCAGATGGACTTCGGCCTTTCCGACCCCCGCATGGACGCCGTGCGTCCCGAACTGCTTCGCTGCTTATAATCTACTAATCATATTAGAACAGACGAACGCCACATCCCTGCTCCCGCCGGGATGTGGCGCTTTTTCATGGCTTTTTCTTTTTCCTGATGGGAACAGCCTGCTCCCTTTCATTTCTTCTTTGAGCGTCTCGGGCGCCCATATCTTTCTTTTCCGGCGCACGTGCTGCTGCATCTCCCTGGATGGATGGCTCCCGGTCGATCCCTGGAGCGTCAAAGCTTAGGTAATTCGGAGCCTCGAAGCAGTACCGTTATTCTAAAGCAAAAACGTGCACCGCTATGGATGTGCGTTCTTTCGACGTTCCGTCAGAACCCGGTCCTGGTCCTGAAAAGAGAAAAGCGGCAAAAGAAGAAGATCATCCCCCAAGATACGCCTTTTGGACCTCCGGGCTGCGGCTCAGCTCCTCGCCGGTGCCGGCAAGGACGATACGACCGGTCTCCATGACGGCGGCCCGGTGGGCCAGCTTGAGGGCCAGGGCTGCGTTCTGCTCCACCAGCAGGATGGTGGTGCCGTTCTCGTTGAGGCGTCGGATGATCTCGAAGATCTCCGACACCAAGAGAGGCGAAAGCCCCATGCTGGGCTCATCCAGCAGCATCAGCTTGGGCCGGCTCATGAGGGCCCGCCCCATGGCCAGCATCTGCTGCTCGCCACCGGAGAGGGTGCCCGCAGTCTGCTTTTTGCGCTCCTTCAGCCGGGGGAAGTAGGCGAAGACCTTCTCCATGTCTGCGGAGAAATCATCCCGGCGAAGGTACGCCCCCATCTCCAAATTCTCGAGGACCGTCAGCCCCGGGAATACCCGCCGCCCCTCGGGGGACTGGGAGATGCCCATGGCCACCCGGCTCTGGGGCGTGGTCTTGGCAATGTCCTTGCCCTGGAAGCGGATCGTCCCGCTCTGGGCCTTTTTTAGGCCGGACAGGGTCAGCAATGTGGTGGACTTGCCCGCACCGTTGGCTCCGATGAGGGTCATGATCTCCCCCTCCTCCACGGAGAAGGACACGTCCTTCAGAGCGCGGATGTTGCCGTAATAGACGTTCAGATCGGTGACTTCCAGCATCATTTTACTGCCTCCTCCCCCAGGTACGCCTCGATGACCACAGGATTGCTCTGTATCTCCTTGGGTGTGCCCTTGGCGATGATCTTCCCGTAGTTCAGCACGGCGATGCCCTCGCAGATGCCCATGACCAGGTTCATGTCGTGCTCGATGAGCATGATGGCGATGTTGAACCGATCCCGGAGCATGCGGATGTTGTCCATGAGCTCATGGGTCTCGGAGGGGTTCATGCCCGCCGCCGGTTCGTCCAGCAGCAAAAGCTTAGGCTCCGAAGCCAGCGCCCGCACGATCTCCAGCCGCCGCTGGTCTCCATAGGGCAGGTTCCCCGCCAGGGTGTCCGCCTTGTCGGTCAGGTTGAAGAGGTCCAAAAGCTCCAGCGCCCGCACGTGCTGGCGGCGCTCGGTGCGCCACCAGCCGGGGAGCCGGAACATGTCCGTGAACACCCCGTCGCTGAAGCCGTGGCTCATGCCCACCTTCACGTTGTCCTCCACGGTCATGCCCCCGAAGAGCCGGATGTTCTGGAAGGTACGGGCGATGCCCAGACGGTTGAGCTCATGCATGGACTTGCCTCGGGTGTCCTTCCCGTTGAGCAGGATGCGGCCCTGGGTGGGCTTGTAGACGTTAGTCAAGAGGTTGAAGACCGTGGTCTTCCCCGCCCCGTTGGGGCCGATGAGGCCCGCGATCTCCGTGCGGCCGATGAGGAGGGTGAAGTCGTCCACCGCCCTGAGACCCCCGAAATCTACGCACAGGTGCCGGATGTCCAGGATGGGGGGCTTGCCCGCGTCCCGCTCGGGGATGATGCCGAGGCCGTCCAGGGGGATCATGTTGGTGTTCACCGGTTTCTTAGGCATGGTCCTCACCTGCCTTTCGCGGCTTCGTGAAGAGCCGGCCGTTGATCGCCTTTTCCAGGATCCGGGACAGGGAGAAATCGTACCGGCCCAGGAGCCCCGAAGGTTTAAAGATCATCACCACGATGAGGAGCAGGGCGTAGATCACCATGCGGTACTTGTTGAAGCTCTGCAGCGCCAGGGGCAGGGCCGTCAGGATGCCGGCGGCGATGATGGACCCGGCCATGGACCCGAGGCCGCCCAGCACCACCATGACCAGGATGTTGATGCTGGTCATGAAGTTGAAGTTGCCCGGGGTCAGGATGCCCGTGTAGCCGGCGTAAAGGCCCCCCGCCACCCCCGCGAAGAAGGCGGAGACGGAGAATGCCAGCACCTTGTAGAAGGTGGTGTTGACGCCGCTTGATTCCGCGGCGATCTCGTTCTCCCGGATGGCCAGGATGGCCCGGCCGTGGCGGGATTTCATCATGGTATGGATCAGCATGCAGGACAGGATGACGGTGACGTACACCACCATGAAGGTGGAATGCTTGGGGATGCTCATGAGGCCCGGAGTGCCGCCGGTGACGCCCGGCAGGTTGATGATGAGCACCCGGATGATCTCCCCGAAGCCCAGGGTGACGATGGCGAGATAGTCGCCCTTGAGCCGCAGGGCCGGGATGCCGATGATCACGCCCGTGAGGGCCGCCAGCAGACCGCCGGCGACGAGGCCCAGCACCACGATGCCGATGTTCTTCCCCGGCAGGCTCTTCCAGATGAGGGCCGCTGTGTAAGCGCCCACAGCCATGAACCCGGCGTGCCCCAGGGGCAGCTGGCCGAGATAGCCCGTGGCCACGTTCAGAGACACAGCCAGCAGGACGTAGATCCCGATCTGCAGGATGACGGAGCTCTGGGCCCGGTTCACCGCGCCTGAGGAGAGCAAACCGTTGCCCAGCAGCAGGAAAGCCACCAGCAAGACGGCGTTGATCAGGTATTTCAGGTAGACGGGGATCTGCCGATAGCCGCGTGCAGTCTTGTCCATAGCCACCTCACACCTTCTCCGCCACACCCCGGCCCAGCAGGCCCGCGGGCTTGAACAGCAGCACCAGAATGAGGATGGCGAACACCACCGCGTCTGTCCAGGCGGAGAAGCCCAGCGCCGTGACCAGCACCTCCGCGAAGCCTATGGCGAATCCGCCCACCACCGCGCCGGGGATGGAGCCGATGCCCCCCAGCACCGCCGCCACGAAGGCCTTGAGGCCCAGCATGGAGCCGATATTGGGGTTGACCACCGGATAGCGGCAGCAGAAGAGCACGGAGCCGATGCCCGCGAGAGCCGAGCCGATGGCGAAGGTGACGGAGATGACCTTGTTGATGTCAATGCCCATGAGCTGGGCCGCGCCGGTATCCTCGGAAACGGCCCGCATGGCCTTACCCATGCGGGTCTTTTGGATCAGCAGATGCAGCGCGATCATGGACCCCACAGAGACCAGAATGGTCACGATGGTGGTGAGGCTCAGGGAAAGGCCGCCCAGCTTCAGCGCCTTGCTGGGGATGATGGCCGATCCAGGATAGGGCCGGGTGTTGGCGGTGAACAGCAGCTGCGTCACGTTCTGCAGGAGCAGCGACACGCCGATGGCGGTGATCAGGAGCGAAATGCGTGGCGCGCTGCGCAGCGGCCGATAGGCCACCCGCTCGATCAGAACGCTGATGAACACACACCCGAAAATGGTCAAAACCACCGCCAGCGCAGGGTTGACCCCTGCGCCGATGGTGAGCAAAGCGATATAGGCACCGATCATGATCACGTCGCCGTGAGCGAAGTTCAGCAGGCGTATGATGCCGTACACCATGCTGTAGCCCAGGGCCACCAGGGCATAGATGCTGCCCAGCTGCAGACCGTTGATGCATTGGGATAGAAAGAGCATTTCTCTGTCCCCTCAAGCCGCCCGCAGGCGACTTGCCTTCCTTCTTATTATTTTCAACCCCGTTGAAGGGAAAATGGGCCGGGCAAGCCTCGGCCCCTACAGATGCATGGCCCAGGGTTTCGTCGGGAAGGGGCTTGCCCCTCCCGCGATCACCCGGCGGAGCCCGGTCCGATGAAAACGCAGTTTTCGCCGGACTGAATGTCTTAATAGTTGCCCCAGTACTTGGCCGCGCCGCCCTCGATCTTGATGATGGCTGCGCTCTTCTCGGGGTTGTTGTACTGGTCATAGGTCACGTGACCGGTGACGCAGTCCATATCGGTGGCCTTCATGGCGGCGATGATGGCGGCTTTGTACTCGGCAGAGCCGGCTTTGGCGCCGGAGGCCTCGGCCTTCTCAATGGCGGTGGCCATGATCATGGCGGCGTCATAGGCCTGGGCGGAGAACATATTGGGGGTGACGCCGAACTTGGCCTGATAGTTCTTTACGAAGGTCAGGACCTCCTCACGGGTGTCGTCCGGGGAGTAGCCGGAGCAGTAGTAGGCGCCTTCCAGCAGCGCGGCGTCGGTGACCACGTCAAGGACGGTGTCCCAGCCGTCGCTGCCCAGCAGGGTGGTGGAGAGGCCGGCGGCAGCGGCCTGGGGGGCCATCAGGGCCACCACGGAATAGTAATCGGGCACGAACATCACTTCGGGTGCCTTGGCGGCGATGTTGGTCAGCTGGCCCTGGAAGTCCACAGCGTCGTTGGAGTAGCTCTCCACGGCGACGACCTCCAGCCCGACCTCGGCAGCCTTGGTCTGGAAGGACTCGGCGCAGCCTACGGAGTAGTCAAGGCCCGTGTTGTAGATGACGGCAGCGGTCTTGGCGCCCAGCACCTCCTTGGCGAAGGCGGCCATCTTCTCGCCCTGGAAGGGGTCGATGAAGCAGGAACGGAACATGTTCTCATAGACGGCGACCACTTTGTCCCCATCCATCTGGCAGGTGACGGAAGCAGCGGTGGCGGATGCGGTGATCATGGGCATGCCGTCCGCCTGACTCTCGACCACCACGGCCACGGTGGGACCGGTGGTGACGTCGCCCACGATAGCCACGACGCCCTGGTCCACCAGGGAGTTATAGCCCGTAACGGCCTTGACCGCGTCGCCTTCCTCGTCGTAGGTGACCAGCTCCACTTGCTTGCCGTTGATGCCGCCCTTGGCGTTCAGCTCGTCAAAGTACATCACGACGCCGTTATTCACCGCGTTGCCGTACTCAGCCACGGCGCCGGTCAGAGGGGCCAGAACGCCCACCTTGATAGTGCCGGCGGCCTCGGTCTTTGTCTCGGCGGCAGGCTCAGCCTTCTTCTCACCGCCGGAACAGGCGACGAAGCTCATACCGAATACTACCGCCAATACGACGGCGATTGCTTTGGTTACGAAGCGTTTCATGTGTTGTATCCTCCTTAGGGTATTCCATGGATATAAAAAGGCGGCCCTGATTTTTTCAGAGCCGCCGTTGCTTTCCAGCTACGCTTTAATCGTACGCGAACGGCAGCCCCCCGCTAAGCAGCAGGACGCCGATTCGAACGATGACAGCGACGCGAACGATCTTCATGGGCTCCGTTCTCCTTTCCTCAAAATTATATACTATATTTTTTAATGGGGGTATACTACCACCGTTCTCTGTCCCCGTCAACCCCATTTTTACAAGTTTTCGTGCATTTTTAAAATTTTTCTATTGGGAAGGGATGAAATTCCTTCATTAGTCTCGTATAAAGAGATTTTTTGACATGACGGCAAAGCCGTCGTTGACACCGGAGATCGCCTGTTGTATCCTTCCCTTTGGAGGGGAACTATGTCTGAATTTATCAAACAGCTGTTGATCGTGTGCCCGCTGCTGTTTCTGGCGGGGATGTGCGACGCCATCGCCGGCGGCGGCGGCACCATCAGCCTGCCCGCCTTCCTGCTGGCGGGGCTGCCCACCCATTTTGCCCTGGGCACCAACAAGATGTGCATGTCCATGGGCACCGCCGTCAGCGTGTACCGGTACGGGAAAAGCGGCCGCATCCGCTGGTTCGTGTCCCTGTTCGCCGCCGCCGGGGCGGTGCTGGGGGCCGTGCTGGGGGCGCGGATCGCGCTGCTCATCGACGACGGGTTCATGCGGTACGTGCTCATGGTGCTGCTGCCCGCCTCCGCTATCTTCCTGGCCTTGAACCGGAACTTCGGCCAGGAGGGCCGGGAGAAGCAGTTCCCGCCCGCCAAGACCGCCATCGTGGCCTTCCTCTGCGGGGCCGGCGTGGGCGTCTATGACGGGTTCTTCGGGCCCGGGGCCGGGACCTTCTATATCATGGCCCTGTCCGCCGCCCTGGGGCTGGGGCTCACGGAGGCGTCCGCGGACTCCAAGGTCATGAACATGGCCTCCAATATCGGGGCGCTGGTGACCTTCATCTTCGGGGGCGTGGTCCTCTGGAAGCTGGCTATCCCCGGCATCCTCTGCACCATGACCGGCAACTACGTGGGGTCCAGCCTGGCCATCAAGAACGGGTCCAAGTTCGTCCGCCCCGTCATGGCCGCCATGATCGTGCTGCTGTTCGTGAAGACGATTTATGATTTGTTGAGTTAGTTTTTGTCGCTTTTTTCTCTTTTCGAAAAAAGAGAAAAAAGCGACGGAAAAAAGAGAAAACTTAAGAAGGGGTCTATCTTTCGTTCGGAAAGCAAGACCCCTTCTTTATGTTTTTGGCGACGAATGTTTAATTCCTCTTATTCAAAACGGCCCGCACCAGGAACAGGGCGGCGATCATGAGGATGAGGGCCACGGGCAGGGCGACGAGGGCGTTGGGCACGAAGCCCGCGAACAGGTAGGCGAAGAAAGAGACACCCGCCACGGTCATGGCATAGGGGAGCTGGGTGGACACGTGGGTCACGTGGTCACACTGGGCCCCGGCGCTGGCCATGATGGTGGTATCGGAGATGGGCGAGCAGTGGTCGCCGCAGACCGCCCCGGCCATGCAGGCGGACACGCACACCACGCCCAGGGGGTCCGTCAGCGGGAACACGCCCAGGGTGATGGGGATAAGGATGCCGAAGGTGCCCCAGCTGGTGCCCGTGGCGAAGCTGAGCCCCACGGCGATGAGGAACACGATGGCGGGCAGGAAGGCCTGGAACCCGCCGGCGGACCCCTTCACCAACGCCTCCACGAACTGCTTGGCCCCCAGGCTGTCGGTCATGGCCTTCAGCGTCCAGGCGAAGGTCAGGATCAGGATGGCGGGGACCATGGACTTAAACCCCTCGGGGATGCTGGCGGCGATCTCCTTAAAGGGGATCACCCGGCGGATAAGGTAGTAAATCACGGTGATGACCAGCGCCACGGCGGAGCCCAGCATGAGGCCCACGGAGGCGTCGGATTCGGAGAAGGCCGCCACGAACCCGGCCCCCTCGAAGAAGCCGCCGGAGTAGATCATGCCGGTGACGCAGGCCGCGATCAGCACCAGGATGGGCAGCACCAGATCCAGCACCTTCCCCTTGGGGTTGGCGACCTCGCCGGCGGCGTCGGCCATGGCCTTCACGCCGGAGAACACGTCGCCCTTCTCCCGGGCGTTCCGCTCATGCCTGGCCATGGGCCCGTAGTCGAGGTTCGTCACCGCCAGGAAGATCATCATGGCGATGGTGAGCAGGGCGTAGAAGTTGAAGGGAATGGCCCGGATGAACAGGTACAGACCGTTGCCGTCCTCCACGTAGGAGCTGACCGCCGCGGCCCAGGAGGACACCGGCGCGATGATGCACACCGGCGCCGCCGTGGCGTCGATGAGGTAGGCCAGCTTCGCCCGGCTGATCCGGCTCTTGTCGGACACGGGCCGCATGACGGAGCCCACGGTGAGGCAGTTGAAATAGTCGTCCACGAAGATCAGCACGCCCAGGGCGATGATGGAGAGCTGGGCCCCGGCCCGGGTCTTGATGTGCTCGGCGGCCCAGCGCCCGAAGGCGGCGGAGCCTCCGGCCTTGTTCATGAGCGTCACCAGGATGCCCAGTATCACCAGGAACACCAGGATGCCCACGTTGTACCCGTCGGCCAGGGAAGCCACGAACCCGTCGTTGAAGATGTGGGTCAGGGTCCCCTCGAAGCCGAAGTCAGCGTACAGGAGCCCGCCCACCAGGATGCCCACGAACAGGGAGGTATAGACCTCCTTGGTGACGAGGGCCAGGCCGATGGCGATGACGGCGGGGAGCAGCGACCAGAAGGTTTGATAGAAGCGCGAGGGCGCTTCCCCGTCCCCGTCGCCGGCGGCGAAGGCCACGGCGGTGGTGACGAGCAGCAGGATCAGCAGGATGGGTAAAACGGCGAGGGCTCTTCTTGTGTTTCGCATGGGAAACTCCTTTCGATGGCTGAAATGCAATCAACTGTGGGATCATGACCCGTCATGACGCCACAGTTGAAACAAAAGGGTTCTCCCCATATCGTCTGACAGCTCTCCGCCCCTGGGGGGCGACAGTGCAGCGGATGTTCTCCGCTGCCCCGGACACGGACGAGCTCAGGCTGCTGGTCCGCTCCTCGGCGATCTCCCCTTTCCCCCGTCTGCGCTTGCCTGCCGGCCAACGGGCTACTCTTGTCGATCGCGACCTCTATCATGAGTATTCAGTTGATTGGGGATATCATATATTCTGTTTCCCGTTCTGTCAATAGTTTTTCGCCGATTCCGCTTGCGCCCCCGCCCCGGGCCTGCTATAATAGGCTGAATTTCAAGGAAAAAGGACGGAACGGGGACCATGACGGAACGGGAGCAGCGGCTGCTGGTGAGCCGGGCGCTGGATATCGGGGAAAGGATGCTCCTCTCAGGCGGCGAAGTGAGCCGGGTGGAGGACACCATCTCCCGCATACTCAAGAGCTACGGCGCTCAGCGGGTGGAGGTGTTCACCATCCTCTCCTTCATCTCGCTGACGGCGGTGTTCGCGGAGGATCGGGTGCTCACCGAGAATCGGCGGGTCAGCATCGTGGCCTATTCCAACGACTTCACCCGTCTGGAACAGCTCAACGCCCTGTCCCGGGAGCTGTGCGCCACCCGGCCTGACCTCAGCGTCCTGGTGGAAAAGCTGGCCGCCATCGATCTGCCGCCCCAGCGAAAGCTGCTGCGGGAGCTGTACTCTATGCTGGGGTATCTGCTCAGCGGCTCCGGCTTCGCCATCTTTTTCGGCGGCACCTGGCGGGACTCCCTGGGCGCGGGTCTCTGCTGCCTGGCGGTGTGGTTTTTGAACTGGTTCTTCAAGCGCGGCGCTCTGCAGCGGCTGTTCCACGCCTTTTTGGTGTCCTTCATCGCCGGTGCCTTGAGCTACCTGATGATTTTGCTGGGCCTCGGGGAGCACCCGGGCCAGGTCATGATGGCGGTCATCATGGTGCTGATCCCCGGCATCGCCATCACCAACGCCATGCGGGAGGTGCTGATCTCCGACACCATCTCCGGCATCCTCCGGCTGGTGGAGTCCCTGCTCATCGCCTCGGCGGTGGCCTTCGGGTTCGCCCTCGCCATGTTCGTATTCAAGGACTACTTCCCGGCGGAGCATTTCACTTCCCTGGACGCTGATCTGGCCTGGCTCCAGGTGCTGGCTGCGGCCACGGGTACCCTGGGCTTCGCCATCCTCTTCAACAGCCGGCCCAAGCGTCTCTTCCTAGGTGCTCTCGGCGGCGGGTTCACCTGGATCGTGTATCTGCTCCTCTCCGGCGGGGTGAGTTCTGACTTCCTTTGCGTAGCCCTGGCGGCGGCCTTCGGCGCAGCGTACGCGGAGATCATGGCCCGGGTGTGTAAAGCCCCCGCCACGGTGTTCACCATCCTTTCCGAGATCGCTCTGATCCCCGGCGGGAGCCTCTACATCACCATGCACCACCTGGTGGGCGGACGGCAGGCGGAGGCCCTCCAATACGGTCTGCACACCCTGATGGTGGCCCTGGCCATCGCCGTGGGCATCGTCCTCGTCACCGCCTTCACCACCAGCTTCTTCTCCAAAAAGAAGCGCCCCACCACGGACCATAAGCATTGAGGACTTTTCGTTTGAGCTTGCAGCGGATATCCGGTTGAAAACATACAGAGGTTGACAAGTGAACGATCGTTTACTATACTCATGGTAAACGATCGTTTTTCTTTTGGGAGGGACAGATGGGGGATACCGGGGAACGGATACTGCTGACCAGCTTGGAGCTGTTCGCGCAAAAGGGGTACGAGGCCGCGTCCGTCAGCGACATCGCCGGAGCACTGGGCATCACCAAGGGCGCCCTGTACCGGCACTTCAGGAGCAAGGAAGCCATCTTCGAGGCGATCCTCGCGCGTATGGAGGCGCGGGATGCCCAGGCGGCCCGGGACCACGATTTGCCTGAAGGGCCTGCGGAAGCGGACGATGCCGCCTATGAGACTGCGGCGGCGGCGGATATCGTGGCCTTCAGCCGGACCATGTTCCGCTACTGGACGGAGGACCCCTTCGCCGCCCCCTTCCGCCGGATGCTGACGCTGGAGCAATACCGAAGTCCTAAGATGGGCCGACTTTATCAGCAGTATCTGGCCGCCGGGCCCCTGGGGTACATGGCGGACTTGTTCCGGGCCCGGGGGCTCTCCGATCCGGAGCGCCGCGCGGCCGCCTTTTACGGGCCCATGTTCCTCCTCTACAGCGTCTACGACGGGGCGGCGGACAAGGCCCCGGTGACGGCGCTGCTGGACGAGCATTTGGAGCGTGCGAAAAAAGAACTGATGGAGGGAGAAAGATGAAAGACGTCGTCATCCGTCGGGAAACGGAAAGAGACCATTTTGCGGTGGAAAACCTGGTGCGGGAATCCTTTTGGAACGTATACCGGCCCGGCTGCCTGGAGCATTTCGTGATCCATCGGCTCCGGGAGGACCCGGCCTTCGTGCAGGAGCTGGACTTCGTCATGGAGAAGAACGGCCGGATCATCGGGCAGAACATGTTCATGCGGGCCCACATCGATGGCGACGACGGGCGGCAGATCCCCATCTTCACTATGGGCCCCATCTGCATCGCCAACGAATATAAGCGGCAGGGGTACGGGAAGATGCTGCTGGATTATTCCCTGGCGCAGGCGGCGGCCCTGGGCTGCGGCGCTCTGTGCTTCGAGGGGAACATTCTCTTTTACGGAAAATCCGGCTTCACCTATGCCCGTAACTTCGGCATCCGCTATCACGATCTGCCGGAGGGGGCGGATTCTTCCTTCTTCCTGTGCCGGGAGCTGATCCCCGGCTATCTTTCGGGCGTTGCCGGCGTCTACGGCCCGCCGGAAGGATATTTCGCCGCCGACCGGGAGCCCGAGGCCTTCGAAGCCTTCGACGCCCTGTTCCCGCCCAAGGTGAAGCTGAAGCTGCCCGGGCAGCTGGTGTGACAAAAACGCCCCTCCGCGGGGCATTTTTTTATGCTTTGTATTTATTGTAGATCCGCTTGTACACGATCACCAAAACGGGGATGCCGCCCAGGCACCAGGCGGCCATGGCCCCGCCTGCGACGGCGGCGTCGAACAGGCTCAGCAGGGCGGCGGCCCAGAACCCCAGGGAGTAGACGATCCACATCCAGCCGTTGGCCCTGTTGTAGGCGGGGATGTCCCTGATCTGCCAGGGCTTCACCTCGCTGCCGGCATAGAACCACATGGGCTTCTTCCGGCGCATGGCGAAGATCCCGATGCCTGTGAACAGGGCGGCCACAGGGATCATGATGCACATAAACAGATACTTTTCCATAGACGCCTCCTCTTTTGCTTAGCTTAATGGCACGTAGCCCGCCGCTTCGATCAGGGCCTGCCCCCGGGGGGACAGGAGCCAGTCGATGAGCTTACGAACGTTTTCGTTGGGATCGTCCGCCCGGTACACGGCGTAGAAGGGGACGATTACGGGGTAGTCGCCGCTGCGGATGGTCTCCTTGTCTGGGTAGACGCCGTTGAGCCGCAGGACCTTCACGTCGGCGTCCCCCACCATGTCCATCAGGTAGAACCGGAAGGAGTAGCCCAACGACCCGCCGAACAGGGCCAGGGGCGATTTGCCTCCCACGGACCGACTCCCCATGAAGGCGTCCATGACGCTTTGGCTGCCGCTGCCCTGGGGTCTGGTCACCGGGTTGATGGGTCTATCCGGCCCGCCCACGTCCTGCCAGTTGCGGATGCTGCCGCCGTAGATGTCCCTGATTTGGGCGGCGGTCAGATCCTCCACCGGGTTCCGGCCGTTGACGAAGAACACGAAGGCCTCGAGACCGATGGGCACGTATACGAGCTCCACGCCTTTCTCTGCGGCGTACTGCTTCTGCTCGGCGGACGGCGCGGCCGCAAAGAGGACGTCCGCGGTCCCGTCCACGACGGCCCGATAGCCCCGGACCGTATTTCTATACTGCATCCTGCTGTCCAGGGCGAAGTTCTCCCCGTAGTAGTTGTCGTCGGAGAAGACGCCGCCCTCATAGGTCACGGAGCCCGCGGGATACAGGTTGTGGATCACCGCCGCATACACGGGCACCAGGGCCGCGGCCCCGTCCAGCACGGGCAGGTCCCCGTCCAGGCGAAGCCCGGCGTCGATCCTGGGCAGATCGGAGTCCTCCTCGAAGGGGAGGTACCGGCCCACGTCCACCATCCTGGGCCTGGCGGAATCGCTGAAGTTGTTGGAGAGGCGGCAGGTGAGGAGCCCATAGAGGCTGGCGTTGAACCCTGCGAACAGGGCGACGACCAGCAGCAGGATCGACAGTTGACGAAAGAGCACTTTTCTGTCCATACCTACCACAGCTCCCGGGTGATGAACTGGATGATGGAGGCGTGCTCATAGGCGTAGACGGCGTAGGCGAAGTGGGCCGCCGTCAGCAGCAGGCACAGCCCCAGCACGGCGGCGAAGACGATGCGAAAGGTCCTGGGCTTCATGGCTCGTCTCACATATGGGCCACGGCGGCCATGAGCAGCAGGAGGATGCCCAGGCAGAGCGCCACCAGCACCCCGGCCGTGACGGCCGAGGCGATAAGGCTCCGCCGCCAGCCCTTGAATCGGTCCGGCTGCGCCTCCCGTTGGGCTCTCGCTTTGAAGAACCCCACCAGGCTCACCACGAACCAGACCACCGCCGCGGCGGGCAGGGCGAAGAATAAAAAAGGGATGAACTGGCCGACGAACCTTTCCATGGGGACCTCCCGAAATACTTTATAACAGTATATCACGGACCGGCCCTGCAGGCAATCGCCGCCTTTGTAAAATGGAGCCCGGCGACGGCGCAGCGCGGGCAAGGGCCCGCGCTGTTGCGCTTTTGGGGCGCGGGTGGTATACTTTTTTTGTAAGGAAAATCAAGGAGAGAAAGGGAAAATGGAACAGAAGAACTATATCGCCCGGACCAGCGGCCTGAAAGCCAAGGACTACGTGGGCTACGCCCTGGTGGACACGGCGGGCTGCCTCATCTTCAGTCTGGTCACCACACTCCTGCAGAAATATTATACCGATATTCTGCATCTCGGGCCCCTGTTCATCATGCTCATGTTCATCGGCGCCCGCATCTGGGACGCCATCAACGATCCCATCATGGGCCGCATCGCCGACACGGCCAAACCCGGCAAATTCGGCCGCTACCGACCCTGGCTCCTGTACGCCGCCGCGCCCCTGGCCCTCTCCGGCGTTCTGATGTTCGTGAAGCTTCCGGGCATGGGGGAAGAGGGCCACGTGGTGGGCACGGCCATCTTCGCCACCTGCACCTATATCCTCTTCGGCATGATCTACACGGTCCTGCAGATCCCCTACGGTTCGCTGGCCTCCGTGGTCACCACCGACGACGGGGAGCGCAACAAGCTCTCCGTGTTCCGGTCCATCGGCGCGGCCCTCGGCTCCATCCCGGTGCTCCTGATCGCCAGCTTCGCCTATGCAAAGCGCCTGGACGCCAACGGCCAGGTGGTGATCGGTGAGAACGGCAAGGCCATCACCGACATGCAGTATGGCCCCGTGTTCCTGGGCGTGGTGCTCATGGCGGCGGCGTCCCTGGCGCTGCTGCTCGTCGCCTTCGCCCTCAACAAGGAGCGGGTCCAGGCCAAGCCCCAGCCCAAAGTCAAAGGCGGAGCCCGGAAGGCCGTGGGGCTGCTGTTCAAGAACCGGGCCTTCGTGGCGGTGAGCCTGGCGTCCATGCTGCTCCTTTCGGGCCAGATGTTCACCCAAAGCTTCTATACCTACCTGTTCGACGACTATTTCCACGCCAACTGGATGAACCTGGCCACCCAGGCCTGCACCTATTCCCCCATGCTCATCATGATGTTCATCCTCCCCAGGATGGCGCGGAAGATCGGCAAGAAGGAGGTCACCGCCGTGGGCTGCGCGGCCGCCGCGGCGGCGAATTTGCTCCTCTTCTTCCTCCGCGGCATGGCGCCGGAGAAGCTCATGTGGGTGTTCCTCGCCCTCTGCTTCGTCTCGGGCTGCGGCCTCACCACGCTGGTGATGCAGCTTTGGGCCATGGTGACGGACGCCCTGGACGACCTCGAGGTGAAGACCGGCAGCCGGGACACCGGCACGGCCTACTCCGTGTTCAACTTCTTTAGGAAGCTGGGCCAGGTCCTCTCCGCCGTGTGCGTGAACGGAGCGCTCCTGGGCATGCACTACCGCTACGAGAAGGGCGCGGTCCAGACCCTCCAAAACCTCAAGATCATGTATGACCTCGCCACCATCATCCCCGCCGTGCTCTTCGGGCTCATGGCGCTGATCCTGTTCATTTGGTATCCCCTCTCCCGCCAGCGGGTGGCCGCCCTGCAGCAGGAGAAGGAGCGCACATTGAAGGAATCCTACGAGAAAAAGCTTATCGATATAGGCTGATAGACTCATCTGTTCAGCAAACAGGTCTTGCCGCTGCAAGCAATATGACCTATTTGCTATGTCTTTTCTGCAGATATCTTTTTATATCAAAAAACGCATGCTCTGTACGTTCTTATTATATTGTCCCGATAGTTTACGGCACTGCATCCCTAATCGGGAACGGCTGAACAGATTCAGAACTTGATATACTAAATACCGTCAGGAATACAGTGCCGATCGAACGGACGCCAAACTGTTGACAATCGGTGATAAATAGGGGTATCATATGCTGATAGCTTGTTGGGAATCGCTTTGTTTGTTGTACTTAAACAGCGGACAGGCCGGTTTTCGACCCGCTTGTAAAGAAAGCTTCCCGCTGCACCGAAGCAGCTTGCCGGGCAGCGGACGCTTCCGTCATACCATCGCATGGGCGGTATCCCTGAACCCGGTACCGCTATGGCGGAGCTTTGGATCCATCCGGATCGCAACCGCCCATGGAAAGGATCGATCGTGTATACGTATTGCTTGTTTTGCGAGACAGTGAAGTGCCGCAGCGTCGCGGAAGAGATCACGGAACGGCTGCATTGCCGCGCCATCTCCCCCAAACTGGTCCAGCACACCTGGTCCAGGGGCAAGGCGGTGGATATCGTGCACGACCTGCTCCCCGGCTATGTGTTCGTGTATGCGGAGGAAGCCCCTTTGGACGTTGCCTTCCTTCGTTCCATCGGGGGCGTGATCCGGTGCCTTTGCGACGGAAACAAGCGGTTCGAGCTGTCCGGGAGCGACGAGCAGTTCGCCCTGATGATCCTGGAGAAAAACGGCGTCATAGGCAAAACGAAGGTCTATCGGGAAGGGCAGATGATCCGCGTCTGTCAGGGCGCCTATGCAGGACTTGAAACGAAGATCCTGAAGGTCATTCCCCGGAACATGCGGATGCAGATCGAGATCCCCTTCGCCAATATGTATATCCGCACTTGGGTAGAATATGAAGTGGTATCCGATCGGGAAGGGGACTGAGACAAGATCGATCAACAGATCTGACTGTGCGTCAGAATACGGAACAACGGGAACAGATGAGGGGTAAGGCATGAGTGAAACGAGACCAAGCGAAAACAGGAATCAAAACGATATAGAGGTCCGGCCGGCCGGGACGCGGCCCGATCCGATCCGGTACTACTCCGGCATCGACTGGACGTCGCTGCTCTTGCGCCTGCTGGGGAAGATCCACTGGATCGCCCTGAGCGCCGTCCTCGGCGGCATGCTGGCATGGCTGGGGGTCACGTTTTTCGTCACGCCCGTCTATCAGGCCACGTCGAAGCTGTATATCGCCGGATCGGAGGACGCCATCTCCATGTCGGACATACAGCTGGGCTCCGTGCTGGCGGTGGACTACCAGGAGGTGTTCAAGATCGTGGACATCCACGAGACGGTCCTCCAAAGGCTGGGTCTCGGCTACAGCCCCGCTCAAATCGCCAAAATGGTTTCCGTCAGCAATCCCAGCGGCTCCCATCTGCTCTACATAAACGCCAAATCCTCCGATCCTCAGGAGGCTAAGCGGATCGCGGACGCGTATGCCGAGGTCGTGCAGGAGTACATCGTCGACAGGATGGAGCTGCGCAAGCCCCAGATCCTGGAGATGGCCCAGACGCCCTCCGCTCCCGTTTCTCCCGACAAGACGGGGATCGCCCTCAAGAGCGCCTTCGGCTGCGCGCTGGCCGCCGCCGCCGTCGTCGTGCTCCTTTTCCTGCTGGACAACAAGATCCGTACCAGCGAAGACGTGGAAAAAGCCACGGGGCTGGCTACCTTGGGCATGCTGGCGAAGCAGAACGACAGCCCGGACTTTTCCAGATCACGCCATCGCGAGGAAACGGACGAGGCGCCGCATACGGCGCGGATAGTCAAGGATCTGGCGCTGGATTTTGCCGGGGACGAAGCCATCAACGCCATATGCTCCAACATCGCTTTCGCGGGAAAGAAGATCAAGCGGATCGCCGTGACCAGCTACAACGCCAGCAGCGGAAAGACGTATCTGTCTCTGCGGATCGCCTGCAGCATGGCCGCCCGGGGAAAAACCGTGCTTCTGATCGACGCCGATCTGCGTAAGTCCATCCTGGTCAGCCAATACCGGATCGAAAACGTGAACGAGGGGTTGGCCCATTATCTCTCCGGACAATGCGAGCTGGCGGACGCGGTCTATCAGACCAATCTGCCGGGTCTGTACCTGCTTCCCGCCGGAAAGCTCGTCAAGACGCCGCTGCCCCTGCTGACCTCCGAAGACTTCGCCTACATGATGGATTACGTGAGCAAGGAATTCGACATGGTGGTGGTCGATACGCCGCCCGCCGGCGCGGTGATCGACGCCGCGGAGATCGCCAAGCACTGCGACGGGACGCTGCTCGTTCTGAGTCACAACAGGGTCACGCGGGAGGAGCTCCAGCAGCTGCAGCGGACCATGGAGCAGACCGGAACGCCTATCATCGGCTGCGTCATCAACAACGTCACCCTGAACAAGCTGGACCAGAAACGGTACTATTATCAATACAGCTACGGTGAGTACGGCGAAGGCTCCCACCGCAGGCAGAAAAAAAGCAAGGCGTGAGAGATTGGTTCTGACAGTTCCAGTCTCATAGACGTATCGGAGATGTTTCAGTCGGCAAAAGTCCATTAGTTTGTGAACGACCATTTCGACAGTATGGGCCAAAAGGTATCGGATTGCGGTCGATCGTGACTGAGAACAGTGATACAGATATTTGTTGAATAAAGGAATAGCTTGCTTATAATGTATGAGCATTTTTGGAAAAGAGCATTTGATATTCTGCTGAGCGTCATCGGATTGGTTCTCCTGTCATGGCTCTTTGCTTTGATAGCGATCATGATCGTGATTGACGATCCTGGACCGATTATTTTCAAGCAAAAACGGGTCGGCATACACAAGTCGATTTTTTATATTCATAAATACAGATCTATGAAGACAGGATCACCCATGGATGTCCCCACACACCTAATGAGCGATCCGTCACGATATACGACCAAAGTCGGTCGTTTCATCAGGAAGACTTCCTTAGATGAATTGCCGCAGCTTTGGGACATCCTTTGCGGAAAGATGAGCTTGATCGGGCCAAGGCCTGCGTTATGGAATCAGGACGATTTGATTGCGGAGCGTGATAAATATCACGCGAACGATGTCAAGCCCGGGTTGACCGGCTGGGCGCAGATTAATGGGCGGGACGAGCTTGACATACCGGCAAAGGCAGCGATGGATGGATTCTATGCAAAAAAGCTGAAAGCAGGCGGGTGGGCGGCGTTCTTTTTCGACTGCAGCTGTTTTTTTCAAACATTTTATACCGTTCTCGCTCAGGATGGCATACAAAAAGAAACGTAATTGGGATCAAGCAATCATAAAGAGGCGCACATGGTGACGAAGGCCGCAAACAGTAACGATGCAGCTATCCTGGTGAGTGTCATCGTTCCGACATATCGCAGGAAGGAATCGCTGTATAGAGCATTGCTGTCTCTGACCCATCAGACCTATCCGAATATCGAAGTCATCGTTGTCAATGATAACGCAGATCGCCAATGGACGGCTGAAGTGCAGCAAATCATAGATCAGATCCAATTATCTTGTCCTACGCTCCAAATAACCCATATAATCAATTCCAGCAATATGGGCTCAGCCCAAACGCGAAATACGGGCATACGAGCCGCATCAGGATCATATATCACCTTTTTGGATGACGACGACGTCTACCTGCCGGATAAGGTGGACCGGCAGCTGCACGATATGATCGCGATAGGCGCGGATTATGGGATCACCGATCTAAGGCTGTATAACGCCAAAGAAAAGCTGATCGATGTGCGGCAGAGGACCTATATTCAGGCAACCGATGGGGAATCCCTTCTCAGATACCATATGATGTATCACATGACCGGCACAGATACGCTTATGTTCAAAAAAAGCTATTTGGAAACGATCGGTCTGTTCCCTCCGATCGATGTGGGCGATGAGTTTTATCTGATAGAAAAAGCAATCCTCCAGGGCGGCGTCTTCCGGTATTCCGATCACTGTCATGTTAAGGCATACGTTCACGAAGAAGACCAGGAAGGCATTTCCCTCAGCGAAAGAAAAATCATTGGTGAAAATGCTTTATACCAGGCGAAAAAAAAATATTTCCCCCGATTTTCCCGACAGGACGTTCGCTACATCAAAGTACGCCATCATATGGTAATCGCTTTTGCACAGATCAGGCGAAAATATTGGAAGTCCGTTCTGAAGCACGGAGCGCTGGCGCTGTTGATTTCTCCTGTATCCGCGATAAGAATTCTCATCACAAGGTCATAGACTCCGATCCTCGGGTTTGCAAGCAGAAAGGGTGGTCGTTTGAAAAGAACTGAAGTCCTGATGTTCGGGCTTTCAAGCTATCCCGGCGGAATCGAAAACGCTATCATGAACGTCCTCTGTCATGAGCGCTTCCCGGAGGATCAGATCCATGTCAGTCTCGTGACTTACGAGCCCGCCATCGCTTTTGAAGAAACCATTCTTGCTAAAGGGCATCATGTCCTCCGCGTTCCGCATTTGAAAAAAGATCCCTTCGGGTATGCCCGTGCGATCAGAAAGCGGATGCTGGAGCAGCGTTTCGATGTTGTTTATGTCAATATGCTGACCGCGGCCAACGTTCTGCCGATTCTTGGCGCGAAAGCTGCCGGCATTCAGAACATCGTTCTTCATGCCCATGCCAGTTCTACCGTAAAAGGGTCCTTTCGGCATATCCTCCATCGAATGAACAGGGGATACTGCGTCAGGAACGCCTCATTGCGGCTGGCTTGCAGCGCTGCGGCAGGGCAATGGCTATATGGCGACTGCGATTTCACGATTGTCCCGAATACGATAGATTGCCGACGGTTCAAGCCTTCGGAAGAGAGCAGGGCTTTCATTCGAAAAACCTATGGTATTGATGAGAAGACCCTGTTGATCGGGCACGTGGGTCGATTTGCTCCGGAAAAGAACCACGCTTTCATGCTGGATATCATTGACTGTATCCTGCGCAAGGGCATCCGCGCAAAAATACTGTTTGTCGGTGATGGTATTCTTAAAAGCTCGATTCAGCAAAAAGCGCATGCAATGGGATTGAGTGAGCAAACGATCTTCGTTCCGACAACATCCGAAGTGGAGAAGATCTATCCGGCTTTCGATGTGTTTCTGTTTCCGTCTTCATATGAAGGATTCGGTATGGCTATGCTTGAAGCACAGAGTTGCGGCGTGCCCTGCGTTTGTTCTGATATGGTATCCGAAGCCGTTGATGCAACGAAAACGACCCGTTACATTTCTTTGAAAAAAACGCCCGCTCATTGGGCGGATATCATCCTGCAGGATATAGCCGTCGACAAAGATATGCTGCATCGAAGGATTTGTGCATCAGATTACAACGCAGAAACGCAAATCGACAAATATATCAGTTTTCTGAGAGGAAAAGAGCCGGAGTATGAATGATCGACTTCAAGTGCAGGTCGTTACGACAGGGCAAACCGATTTTTCATTGCTCTCAAAAATGAATATCCAATGCGACGCGCTGATAGGCAACCAAGGCATGGCAGAAAACGCCGTTGCAGAATTTCATCAAGACGGGTATGACGCCATCATGTACTCTTGGCATGAAATCGGCGTCGGATTGAACCGAAACAATCTTTTAATGCGCAGCAATGCCGAAATAATACTTTTTGCAGATGACGACGTAGTGTATGATAACGGTTACGCCGATATTGTTCTGCGGGCATTTGACGCTCATCCGGAAGCAGACGGGATTTTTTTCGACATAGCACACGATTTATCACACGTCGATCCCCGGCCGAACGGAACTTGGCACAGATCGCGGCTCTATAATTCCATGCACTATGCGACGCCTCGACTGGCCGTCAGGGGCAAGGCACTCAGAGAAGCAAACGTCTGCTTTTCCCTGCTGTTTGGCGGCGGTGCAAAATACGCCTGCGGGGAGGACAGTCTTTTTATCGCGCAGCTTTTGCGGGCGGGTCTCAAGCTGTATGCATGTCCGGCAAGGATCGGCACGCTTTCCAGCGACCGCGAAAGCACTTGCTTTACTGGCTATACAGAACAATTTCTGCGTGATAGCGGCGTGTTTTTTTATGTTTTGTCCAAACGCTTTGCAAAGCCGCTGTGCCTCCAATACTGCATCCGGAAACGATCCCTGTTCGCCAGTGTCTGCTCATGGCAAAAAGCATTCTCGCTAATGCTCGAGGGAATACGGCAATATCGAGAGGAAACGTAGAGAATGGCAGATCCCAGAATCCTGTTGGTTTTAAACAATTGTCTCTCAGAGCACAATTCCAACGGACGAACGATGCTCCGTTTGATCGGCGGGATGCCCCGAGACAGTATCTCTCAGTTTTATACTTCTGGCGAAATAGCGGATAAATCGTTCTGTGGTTCGTGTCTTAGGATCACCAACAGGGATGC
>Ga0310697_10000203_pt1 | contig 85566 bp, 117 predicted proteins | sample 172DNAGHGlowgp2_FD_203883 | JGI IMG/M metagenome (GOLD analysis project Ga0310697, IMG submission 203883) | Sheep rumen microbial communities from Palmerston North, Manawatu-Wanganui, New Zealand - 1728 DNA GHGlow gp2 (v2) (version 2) | ecosystem: Host-associated > Mammals > Digestive system >...
AAAGCTATAGCCTCAGTTAATTCCTTTGATTTTAATTGGCTTTGAAAGCCGAAATAAGTTTTAGTTGCCATTGTCTTCTTCTTTTTTATTATTTTCGTACTGTTTACTAATATCTTCTATGGCAGATGCAAATTGCTTAAAGCGCAGGGTAAGAATAAATGCAAGCAACTTCCAGATAGAATATTTAATTTTAATATTATGTAATTCTAGAATATGCCCATAGATACTATCTATTTCGAACCCATAGCATAATACCATAGCAGTAATTGCCGTAACGAATGGGTCTACTCCGTAAGGTTCGGCTATAGCTTTACCAATAGTAACTCCTATAAAGATGTAGCATAAGTAATCAACTACCTTATTAAAGGTTCTCCTACCAGCCCTAGATCTTCGAACTTTTTCTCCTCTGTAGTGAGCAGCACGGATACCGAACCAAAGATCTGTTACAATTAAGATAATGGCTAAAGCTATCATCCACCTCATCTCATGAAGTAAGCCTTGCCATTCTGCTAAAAACCCTATTACCGTTGTCTTCACAGCAGTGTTGTTGTTAATTTCGTCCATATAGTCATAAAAGTTAAGATTGAATACTTATTTCCCAAGCATCACCATCAGTACTAACCACCATAACCTCTTTTTCTGAAAGGTCAGACCATTCCCAATCTATGTATTCTCTTGATATACCGCTGTCAGAAATTACTTTAAATGGAGCACTTAAACCTAAGTATGTCCAATTATTATTTTCAAACTTGTATAACTTAAATAAATATGAACCGAGCTGATGTGCATTGTAGGTATAGGGTAAATAATTATAGGTTTTTATTTCTACACCATCTGGTAATACTACTGTAACTCCAAGGGTTTCTTTAGTAAATTTAGCACTACTTATGACATTTATAGTAACTCCAACTACAGTACCCTTTAATATTACTAATCCTGGGTCAACTATAAGTGAATATTTAATCTCCTCTTTTACTTCTAAATACGCATAATTAATTACTTTAGTGTCTACTGTTAATTGGTTTATTAAAAATAGATATTTGCCTGGTTCCTGGGGACCAGTTATTAGTTCTCCTAATTGATATATGGATCCAGTAAATAACCATCTACTAGTATAGTTATCTATACCAGTATCACCTTGGCTATAATCCCAACCTATGGGCCCAACTTCAGGATCATCATTAAAGTCACCTGGGAATCCCCAATCTTTAGGTACAGCTTCACTTAACCAATGTAGATTAGATATACCATAGTTAGAACCATCGGCTTTAATCATAGGAGGTAATACATGTGGGTATGAAGCATCTATATCCCACTCTTCACCATTATCAACCAGCTTATACATATATACTCTGGTATAACCAATAGTATTATTAGTAAGCTTTAAACGAAACTGAGGAGTACCTATTGCTGGATCATACCTTACCAACCTAACAGAATTTTTATAATCATCATTAGTTTTATACCAACCCCAGGTATACATACCTGTTAAAGGGTCTATATTATAGGCTTGACCAGCAGGTGAAGTCCAAGCTTTACTGATAACATCTACATCAAAGTATAAGTTACCATCAAACTTTTGTGGAATAACATAAGCATCTACTACCCTATAAGACGGACTACCATTCCATAGATGATTTTTATCATGGAGCTCTACACAATAAAGCCCTGGTGGGAAATTATAGTTTGGAGCTTCTCCGATAGTATAAGTACCATCCCAAGTAACCCTTACCTGACCTTTAACCTTATAATGAGGTAATAGATTACCAAGATCGTCGGTTAATACTTCGACTGTAGCAGTATATGAACTAAGGAAATTTCCTCTATTTGGATTACCTCCTCTATATAATAATACATCTAAATCAAAGGCATTAGGATCTACTACCTGTATATCTTGAGCTTCTATTATGGATTTATCTACCGTGATAAGAAAATCAAAACCCCAAGCAACAGTAGCTCCAGCTGCCGGCCTATTATCTATAAGAGTACGGATCATGTATGATTCATCATCTGACTTATCTCCATCCTTTAACTCTAGATAGTAATGAGCATTGTACTTATTAGAAAGTACATTTACATCAATGTAATCAGTGATTACATTATCATTGTTGTTAGTATTAACTCCAAAGAACCGATAATGGCCTGGGTCATCAAGTACTATTACATCTTCATTGTTCCAATACCTTATTACTGGATTAGTTATTTCTTTAATAAGTAGAGTATCTTCATGATCAAGGAAGGCTAGATTACTGGTTACTTTCAACTTAATACTTGCAGTTGGATTTTCATTATCTACTACATTATCAGTTAAACCCTCTATTAAGGTTAAAGTCAAAACTTCTTTTACAACCTTCACCTCAATAGTAAACCTATACTCTGGCTTATTAAGCATAGCAAACTCGTATACTCCAGGCTCAAATATATGTTGAACATACATACATCTGTCCTCATACTGAGAGTAATCTACATCATTACCTTCCCTATCTGATAGTGTAGTACCATCCTCACATAAAGTAAGGTATTCTCCTGTAGTTAGATTTACTACCTGTTGCGGATCAAAATCATCATCATCTGGGTTAGCATCATTAGTATAAGTCCTAACTGAAGCTGACTGTATAAGTAATGGTACATAAGTATTAGTAGGACTCATTACCAAATCTACTGAATGGTTATAATGTTTGAAAAGAGTATAATTATACTCCTTCGACCAACGAGATATAATGAAAGTATTAAGTGAACTGTTAGTAAGATTAAAGTCCTCTTCACAAATTACACTCACCTTAAATTTAGGATAATACTTACTATCACCTCCTGGTTTAATAGTAAAGATATGACCATCCTCATACTCTGTATCAGAGAAGTCATTACCATTGAAAGCTACAACAAATTTCTTAGGTTGATCTGAGATGAAAGCTGGAGTTCCACCAGTATCTTTAATTTTTACCATGAACCTTAACTGGGACCAGTCAAAGTTTCTAGCTGGGGTTCCATAATGACTAGACCTATCATATACCCTATACCAACCAGGATAATCAGATGATGGTACAAACACATCATCAGAAGATTCCCAATTTATTGGAGTTCTATCTACATAAACTTCTATGGAACGATTAATCTTAGACTCATAGCCATCACCAACATTAACATTATCCCATATAATATGAGGTCTAGTTCCTATTGGTAAGAACATGTTTATAAGATTAAACATCCTATCCTGTAAACGTTTAAACTCATTAGAAGATACGTTATATACGTGATCACTCTTCAACCTAAAGTTAACGTTTACAAGCCTGGTACAGTTAGTATGATTATCTACTGTATCAGTGTCAAGATTTAACCATTCAGAATCTATCTTAGTTGGTTCAGTCTTAATATCAAACAATGAATCAATAGATCCAGCATAGTCACCATCTGTACCATAGTAATCTACATCAGATCCCCAATAATCAGAATCATCGTCTTCTTCTAAAGTTATCTTTGGATAAGTACTACCATTACTGATCTTAGCTTCAAACCCATATAATCTAAGTAATACCTCAAAAAATCTTTTAGTACCCCTGATAGAGAATAAAGCTATAGAATATTTTACCAAAGATCTTACCTGATCTGGAGTCAAAGTATAGTGATCTCCATCTGAATCTTTTCTATAGAGCCATAGCCTACTTAAAGATTCAATAGTAGAATCACTTTTAAATCCATTGAAGTACTGTTTCCATTTATCTGGGTCAATAGCTTTTGGATTGGCATAAGGCATAGAACCTAAGAACTCCCAGAGGTAACCTAAGTATACCTCTGGTGTCTTATCTATATCTATAATATCATCTAAAGTACTTATATCTCTAACTACTTGATTATCGAAATAAACTCCGAAGATATCTAAATATCGTTCCAATAAACCTTTACCATTAACCTTATATGTATCTTGCTCCTTAAAATAATAAGGGAGCAAATCCATAAGAGATCGTAGGTTTATCATATCGTTTCTGTAATTTTAGTTGTTAAATCAGTATCTCTTGCGAAAATTGGTACAGTATAACCAGTATCAACATAATCACTGTTAACCTGAGATACTGTTACCTTAAACTTATTACCTGGTCTACCTATAGTAGCAGCCTGAGCTCCAGTAAGTAAAGTCATACTAAATGCTACTCCATGTACCATATCAGTAATACTTGTATTGGTAGTAGTAGGTATAGAACTAACTTCTAACCTACCATCTGTAGAAACTACAGAAGCTCTATTACTAGCCAACATGGTTATAATATATGTAACTGACTGATCAGCCTTTGTTAAGTTAAAAGCTTGAGGACTGAAACCTATACCATAGTTAAGAGGTATAATATAGGGTCTTACATAGAACTTATTGATCCTTAGGAAATCTATACTTGGTAGATTATCCATAAGAGCATATAAGTCTGAGATTCTTACTGTACCTCCTATATTAGATGTTTGAGAATTATAAGCAGTATACAGAGCAGTTCTAATATGAGTAAGTATATCATGAGCTTTGTAATTAGCTCTACCAGTAATATCTACATCAAGTACTATATCTGAAGTACCAAGAGAGTAAATCTTAAGAATAGTAGTAATGGGCAGATATTGGTTCAGTTTAGTCCATACCTGTTGCTTCAGGATATTAGAAGCTTGAAGATCACTGTTTACTGAAGCATCAGATGGGTATATGTATAGTGATACTCTTCTACCACATACCATCTCTACCTTGGCCTTACCTACTCCAGGTACCATCAAAGCCAGATCCTCATAATCTCTTTTGGTAATAGCTACTCCTTGAGTCCTTGCCTGAAGAGGTATACGGGATCTCATAGATTCCAAGTCTTCATAATCAGAACCTCCTGTAGCCGGATATGGATTAGTGGTATCCATACCTGGCATAAGAGTGTATGTAATAGCTCCAGCATCTACATTACCAATCGTACCTTTTGTAAGATAACAGCTAGCCCTGGTAATACTACTACCTGCTGGAGCAGCAGCTCCGAATTTACCATCACCAAAAATGATAACTAGGTTTCCAGAATTATCTACTATAACTCTAAAATGTTTATCATTAGGCCTTGAATAAGCAAAAGTTTCTACTAATGTATAGTGTTCACTACCTATAGATAAATCCATACTGCCGTGTTCATATAACTCTCCAGATGGTAAATCACTACTACTAAGAGTTATACTGTTAGATCCAGAAGGTATGAATAAACCTACTAAACTTTCTAAGTTATAGAATCTATGCTGTATAACTAGAACCCTTACTTGACTTGTATACGGTGGTATTACTATCTTATTGACTACTGACCAAGTTAAATCACCTTGAGTAAATGTAGAACCTTCTGCAATAGTACCAGAAGTATTAGAACCACTACTAGCTCTATCTCCTCTGGTTAATACCAGATCTACAGTAGCAGCTATAGCAGCTTTCGGATAATAACCTACTAAGTTACCTAAAGCCTGAACTGAAGTATAACGTCTAGCAGTACTAAGGAAGAATTCTCTAGCCTTAGTATCAATGTAGTAATGTAGTACCTCAGCAATAGCTGCAAACATAGAAATAAGGATAATAAGGATATTACCCTCTGATACATCTGTGATGAGTTGATTACCGTTACGATCAGTAATGGAAGTTAACCCAGTAATAAGCTGTTGTTTAATTTGATGGTATGACCTTTGGTAAGGATTCAACCATGGATTTGTAATATTCATAGGTTTTATTTTTATTGTTCATATGTAGCACTCACAGTATCAGTTTGGTTTGTATTCTTAATACTGTAGTTTATCTGGATTGTTAACTTGGTTCCTTCCCTAAACAGCTTAGTACCAGTAATAACTATACGGTTCTCCCACTTGACTAAAGCCTGTCTAACGAACTGATATACTAAGAAAGCTTGGGCCTGAGTATTAGGTTCCTCTATACACTCCCAAAGCCTTGTTCCAAAATCCTCTTGCCTAATACGAAAACCTAATTCGTACTGGATAACAGAGTTTATATTATGTAATATAAGGTCTGTTGAACCGGTTACTGGGTACCATCCACTTTGCCCACTAGAATTTGTTTCCAGTTTAATTGGAAATAATACTCCAGAACCTATAACCTTTTCTAGAATGTTTGCCATTAATGTATAAATTTTTTATCTTCATAATCATCTTTTATAAACTTACTAAATGGGCTTGTAGCCTGCTGTAAATTTGGAGAAGTAGGTGAACCTGGTGATGAAGAAGTATGAGTGTGAGAGTTAAATAGATTTCTTAAATTTTCTAACTCACTTTGCAACTTATTAAGCTTATCGGTAAGCTGTTGAATTATAATAACTCCACCATTTTCACCCTTATTAATAGCTGTACCTTTCTCACCACCAATACAAACAGAATCTTTAGACTGTACTATGAAATCTCTATCCAGTTGAATAGAAGTGTTACCGTTTAGATGTATAGACAGGTCTCCTGTCTTATCGTTAACAGTAATTATGTTACCGTTTGGAGTAACTACTCCCATTACATTGGGATCAGCTAACTCCTGTGGCATCTCATCTTCCCCCCAACCGTTGTAGGTCCATAGTGGTTTATCTGGGTTACCAAACTCAAATTCTACATATACCAAATCTCCAATATCAGGAGTAAGTAATTTAGCTCCACAGTTAAAACCTCCAGGAGAGCCTTTAGCAAAAGCCCATTGAGTTATACCTCCCATTACAGAAGGTACAGATACTTTTAACCTGTGCATTTGTAGAGGATCATCATTATCATCTACAATGCCAGTGTATATAGAATAGAACCTACCAGTAGCCTCTAAACCTTGCTCCTGGATAAGCCTTATCATAGAATCATTCATTAACCTAACCTTGCTTTAATTCCATTTACACTATCTTGAATAATAGCTCTTACCTCATCCCTATAAGCTACCCTATATCTCTGAGGTATAAGTCGATAATGAGGCTCGAGATTTTCTTTAAGATATAAGTTATCACTAGTCACATGCTTATTTTTTACAGATACTATACCTGTCTGGTTCATAGCTCTTACAGCTTCCCTAGCTTCAGCATCTGATTTACCTTCAGCCTTAGCTTTTTCATAAGCTCTGTATCTAGAATATTTTACCTGAGTAACAAACTCTTCTTTAGCAGATACGGCATCTGATCTAGTGAGTAGGGTTTCATAATATGCCCGTTCTGCAGGAGTAACCCATATAGCAATTGGCTCTGTAGAAGAAGTACTAACAGTACCACCATGACCATCACTACGAGAACGATTACCGCCACCAGCAGCAGAACCACCACCTTTTTCCTTAGGTTTACTTGTAATAGGTACATCATTAGTAACAGTACCGACTGGTTCACTGTGTATACCTTGGGATAGAGTTAAAGAGCAAGTATAGCCTTCTCCTGGAGTTATCTGATGTATACATCTTTCGATAATATAATCTCCAGAACGACTACCTATATTACTAATCTTAACCTTACCATTAGCAGTCAAAGATGGTCTACCTACTACAAGCATTTCAACCTCAAGTCTTTGCTGGGTTATCTTACGAGAGGTATTAGCTCCCAAAGCTTGCCTACGTAGATATTGAGTATACCTACCTTGAGGAGATCCAGTGTACCTAGTATAGTAATCATACATGAACTGATACCCAGATATTTTTTTGTAGTTTCTCATCTGTTGCCTATACTTAACCTTAAGTTTACAACTTACCCACCTACGTAAATCTCCCCACTTAACATCATAAGCAGTAAGAGTAACGTTCTGGTAACCAGCAGCTTCAAGTAATCTAACCACTCCAGACATAATAGTACCAGTACCTATCTCTTCTCCAGATTGTTTAAATCTACCATCTGATTTAGTGAAGTAGATTGTACCATTTCCATTTACTGCCGGAGGTATTCTAGCATCACCTTTCATCAAGGTAGCTACATCCACATTCTGTACCTCATTTAAACCACTATGAGTATACTGAGAGTAAGTAGTGTTATCGAAATATCTATGTAATACTTCTCTTACTGCTTCTGGACCTTGCTGAAAAGCTCTCTTTAATTCTTGCTCTACTTCTTGTCTATACCTAGAACTACGATCTCCCAAAGTCTTATCAAGGAAATTAGCTACCAAAGGTTTAAACTGTTCGTAAGATTGAGATTGATATATCTCATTTGATTTAGACCTTTGTTGATACCTCAGGTCTGAACCAGAAACAGAACGTTGATAAGAATCTAAAGATGCTTGAGTTTGTTGAGCTAAGTAATTAACATAGGAATCATACCAAGAAGATAAGTTATCCAAGCTCATATCATAGAGCTTGTTAATATCATTACCTAAAGATGCCTTACCTTTTTTCCTAAGACCTATATTAATATATGATAGGAAATTAGATAAGTCAGCACTATTAGTCATTTCAACTCCACCACCTCTACGTTGAGTAGGATACATATTATTAGCCTTAGCCTCTAAGTAAGCCCGACGTGCTCTCCTTATAAGTACATCCTTAGCAGTTCTATCGGTCTCATCTCCCGAAATTTCTGAGGCCGATGTTTGGGAACTTGAGTGCATTCGTAGAGTTTTACTAAACTGGTCTATTGACATGGTACCTCCACGAGGAGCATTCTTAGTTCTATACTGAGTTTTGAAGCTTACTTTAAGTAATTCTCCATTCTCAGAACCATATACATAATCATAACTAGCTGGCTGATCCAAAGCTCTGTTATGTATGTACAGTATTTCGTTTCTAACATCTATAAACCAAGGACCACCTGGAACTCCAGCTAAAGCTTTCTCTAACTGGTTAATAGGATTATTACCTATAAAGGTACCATCCATATTAATAGCAGCCCTAAGTTCTTCTGACATCTCCACCGGTTCTCCAGTAAACTTATTAGCAAAGATGATAGTACCTTTTCTCATTGGGTTATCTGATATACCACCTTGTATAGTTTCGAAAACCTGATGTGATATTAATTTTTGATCAATCATCGTTAGTATCAAATCTTTCTATTATAACAGGAATATCATCATCGCACCCGTTTTCTAGGTACTTATCTAGAGTTCTTTGTTCATCTCCATTAGGTTTCACAGGGAATTGTTTTCTTATTTCCTCTTTGATATCAAGGCATATTAATGAAGAATGAACTCCTGAATCATCGAATTCTACATTGTAATCCCTAATATATAATACAACTGGGTCACTTGAAATAGAACTGTTGTCGCTATAGATATAACCCCATTGTACCATTATCTTAGAGTTCTCCTTAAAAACATCCTCTCCTACTACATCTGGATCTCCACAATCAAAAGTAATAGTACATTCATTGTTCTTTTTTGGATCAAACTTGTAAGAGAATTTACTTATATACGCTCCAAGAGGCACCCCTGAAATAGGGTGCCTAAATGGATTACCTTGCCCATCGAATATTGCAAGGTAAGGAGTAGCTGTACCGTGTTGTAAGATGCTGGGCATCTCTGACATTTGCAACTTTGCCATATCAAGGAACGTTTAGAATTTGACCAGCATAGAACTCTTTTATATCAAACGGATTCTGTATATTGTTAGCCTCTGCTAGTACATACCACAGACCTGAATCACCATATAAAGCATGAGCTATACCCTGAAGTGTATCTCCTTCTTTTACAGTATATACTGAAGTAGTTATTATAGCTCCATCCAAACCTGTAGGTTCTACTGAATAACTACCATCAGGATAGTCTATGATTTTAGCACTATCATAAGGACTTGCTAAGACTCTGACTGCCATAGTGAATTCTCATCTTGAACATTAGTTTGTTTTATATCATTTGGAGCAGCACTCAAATAACCAACTCCAGACAAACCTTCTAACTTACTTGGATCATAGATAGAAGAGTGTAACAGGTTAGTACCACTTACCCGATTAAATACAAGCTCTTGAGTAGCTGCCATAGGATATAGTTTACCATCTACCCACTCAGGTTTCTCTAACCTACGATCTATATAACCATCCCTGAAATTCTTAAGGATATAGTTAGCAGAAGTAAGTATGAATAAGGCGTTAGAGAATAACCCAGAACCACCCCAGTCTATCTGTAAGATAGGTGGGCCAGCATAATAACCGTCAGCTTTAGACCAAGCCTCAAGTAATCGGCATTTCTGAATAACTTCCCAAGGCCTTTCAGGATCATTACAGAACCAAGAGATTTGAAGTTGTATCTTATCCTCAGCTCCAGTAAAATGGTACATAGGTACATTCCTACCGAAAGACTTAATAGTAGCCCAAGCAGTTTCACCTTGAAACTCGAGTTCAGGAGGCCTATTCTGAAGAGTTATATATTGATAACCATTATCAGTACTGTTCATGTTGAAAATGATTATCTCATTTCTCCTATGATTACTTGCCTGCTGAGATACATCTTTCCTATCCTTAGAAGTTCTTGATACCTTGAAGGTCTTAGTATCAGGTTGATCTATAGGTAAGCTTTCATAATGATCTCCCTCCTCTCCACCAATAGGTCTTGGGATCTTAAAGTTCTTATCTTGAACTCTCTTATGTTCTAATTCATTTAGCTTAGTAGTTGGCTGACCTCTATATAAATCTCCCTTACCTCTTACTAACTTACCTTTATTAGGTATATTACTTTTACCAGTAGCAGCATCATCTCTTGATAATCCTAGCACTCTACCAGTAGCAGGTCCACCTAACCGGTCAGCTAATATCTTAAGCCTCCAAACTTTATTAATATCTCCAGAAGTTAAGCCTCCATTCTTCTCAATAAAGCTTTGAGACAAATCTGAAAATACTCCTGTTACTGTAGTACCTATAGCATTAACAGGATTCTTCCAGTTTGCACTTTGTAACCTAGATTTATTACCTTGCCTATCATATAGCTGTTCTCTAAGTTCATATGTATTCGATTTCAAAGAAGCCATTATTCCCAAATATTATAATCATTTGAAACACTACTATAGTTACCATTAACTGTAACCTCTACAGGAGATACCTCAACAGGTACTGGTTTAGCATTGCTAACACCTTCCATAATACCATCCTTACAAGCAGCTCGTAAAGCATTAATAAGAGCTTCATCCTCCAAGTTCCTCATCTCACTGGCACTTAGAGATTCCTCCAATAGTTCAGTCTGCTTACGATTCTCGTCATTACTACTACTAAGTAGATCTATGATAAATGGTAAGCCCATAGTAATAGCTATACCCCAAGGACCACCTAAGAATCCCAAAGCCCTAGAAACTACACCAGTAGCAACTTTAGCTCCAGCAGCAGCTCCAGCTGTTCTTGCAGCAGCAGCTCCCATAGCAGCTCCAGCCATAGCATTCATACCATTATTAAGACTCATACCACGAACTCCAGCAGCAGTATTAGTAATCCTAGCTCTACCTCCTTGAGCAAATACAGTTCCATAAGGAGTAGCTATACCACCTCTTGGAATCATATTATTCATAGCCATATACTCACCCATAAGAACTATGAGAGTACGAAGATGGCCTTCCATGAGTACGAACTGAGTATTAGCTGCAGCAGGACCTCTACTCATTGCAGCACCAGCTGCAGTCATCTGTGATAGTCCAGTAGAAGCTAACCTGATGAGTCCTCGTATTGCTACTAAACCTCTGATAGCCAATTGTAAAGCAGTACCAATAGCAACTGCTCTTACTGCAGCTCCACCTAAACCAGTCTTACTAATCTCATTAATAAAACCAAGTATAGAGTTCAGTACACCTAATACATTACCAAATGGCTTCTCTAAAGCCTTACCGATATTATACCTCAACATATCTAATTGTGAAGCCATCATATCAAGTTGACCTTGGGCAGTATTTAAGCGTTGCTCAGTAGTTTCTTTAACCAAATTGTTAGCAGAAGCATTGCTCATTTCTTGCATCAACTGCTCATACTTAGAAGCTCCTCCTGCAGCATCCTCGATCATCTGAACCATTGCAGCAATTTCACGAGTACCACGAACTCCAAATACGTTATAGAAGAATTGGTTCTTTGAGAAAGTATCCAGATCTTTAGTTGCCTCATACATCTTATGGTAAATATCATTCAATGATATGAGGTGACCCTCAGAATCCATTAGAGACTTTGCATCTATACCTACAGCCTTAAGCATATCTGCTCCTTTAGCTTTCTGACCAGCGGCAGATAACTGTATATAACGCATCATGTTAGCTAGAGCAGTACCAGCTGCACTACCTTGAATACCATAGTTACCCATAGCACCAATACTAGCAGCAGTTTCTCTAAGACCATATCCTGCTCTTCTCATTTCAGAACCTGAGTAGGTAATTGCCTGGGCCAAATCCTGAAGGTTAGTATTAGACCTTGTAACAGTAGCATAGATTTCATTAGCTACGTTAAAAGCTTCGTCTACATCCTCAATATTCCTACCAAACATCATAGAGATGTTGGTGAACAAGTCAGCTACACCTCCCTTACCACCTGGATTCATACCGAAGATACTAGCCAATTCTGCTACAGGCTCTAACATACCCTGAATACCTTTTGGAGTATTACCAGCCATAGCCATGAACTTTGAAGCTGAAGCTAGATCTTCAGTTTTAAGAGGAGTCTTAAGGTTTACTTCCTGGATCTTATCCATAATATCCTTTCGTTCCTCTAAAGTGGCATTAGTCATTTTCTGGACCAAGAACAGTTCATTCTCAGCCTGTGCCATATACTGGTAGGAGTCTATCAGTCCACCCATAGTAGATAAAGCTAAACCGGAAGCACCTCTTGACCAAACTAGTTCAGTAAGGCCTCGAGATGCTTGAGATGATTGATAGATTTCTTCCATCATATCCCGGTAAGCTTTTCCAATATTATTGGCCTGATTGGTAAACTGGTCTTGGAGAACCATAGCAACTCCTACAGATACCATGGTTTGACCAGAGTTCATACCTATCATGTCTTCTTCATTTCTTTTAACTTCTTATGATACTCGTCAGCTAGATCGTAAAAGATCTTCCTGGACCTATACGGAAGTTTAAGGTAAGTGAGATAGTCCAGGTTTATCTCAGCCCTAGTAATGAAAACAAACTTGTATTCACTACTTATACTTCCGTCAGGTAGAAAAAAGTAGGTACTGCCAAAACAGATACCTGAACTTTCTCATTAGTTATAGGATCTTCTATTTCAGTATTTCCAGTGAATGAGGGATCAGAAGCTAGAATTTCTCTTCTCATCTCAGCCATGTCTCTAACTGAGAAGAGTTTGAAGTTCTGTACCTTTTCCCAATTACCATCTACATTAAGACGAAGGTTACGGGCAATCAAATCCTTATTACGAGAAATGTTGTCCATACCAAGCTTCATAAGATACTGCTCTGATTCAACAGTAGCCACATCCCACATAATCTCCTTACCTGAAGATAATGTGAACTTATGATCGGTAAGCTTAACTTTTCCTGGATTATCTTTATCCTCCTCAAGAGGGTAATAAGGTACTGCATCAGGCTTAGCCTTGAGTTCTTCTTCGGTTGGCTTAACACCATAGTCCTCAAAGACATAATCCTTAAGATTTTGAGTATAAGTAAACTCAGCCGGATCCTTAGAACCTTCACGTCTTGGCCACTTATAATTAAACTCCAGTTCCTCACCTAGAGAGAAGATTCTAGAATTAATCAAAATTACTGCTCTGTCTAGTAATGGAAGTTTCATTACATCTTGCACTAGAAGTTTGCCTGAGGCAGTAAAATCGGTATGAGTTACTATTCCTGCAATAAACTCATTAATATTCATAAAGTTTTTAATGTTTGCAGGATTAGAAAGTACTTCTTCATCCTCTCCGTTCTGTTCACGAATTTCACAGGAATAACCTGAAGGCAACGTGAAGGCCATCTTCCTTAATTGAATTTCCATAATGTTTAACCTTTAAGTTGTAAATAAAAACAAAAATGGGGCCAGAACTAGGATCTCTCCCAGAACTAGCCCCTCCACCTAAACTAGAGTGTGTCTGTTAAATCTTATCGCAAGTACCTACCGAAAATTCGATATGCTCGATAGAATTCTCAGATGTAGTACGGTCAAATTCAATACCTTCAATCTTCTTTGGCCATACCTCATCAAGAAGCCAAGTGTTGAGTACTGATTTGCCATCTTCAGCCAGTTCGTTTACAGTCATGGTTTCCCAATACTCTGAAGGAACAAGGCCTCCACCAGCAAGGTGATCCTGGCAAGCCATGAGCCAATCGTGAGCCCAAGTGTCAGAGCCAGAAGTTGTAAGAAGCTTCTCTACTATCAAATCGCCAATCTTTACACGACCTGCAGTCTTAACGTCCCGGTTAATATCGCCATGAGTAACTTCCTCGATTTCTATATCGGGTACAGTTGCTTTCTGACAAAGGTAGCTATTGACTGGGTGTTTGGCAAAAGTGATAGAAAAGAGGAAAGTCTTTCTAGGGTTTTTTACTTTTGCTGTTGCCATATCTTTTAGTTATTAAAGAATTATACTGTAGTGATAGAAGAAGACATCGTGTTAGAAGCCTGATCATATATCAGGTTAACATTGATATCCTGCATAGTAGCTACGTCCTTAACTTTAATGTTAAGCTGGTACTTACCGTTACGGGCATCTGCCTCGTTGTTTACTGTGAGCTCATCCCAAGATGTAGCATCCTGGTCACCATCCCAAGTATACTCGGTAATAGCATCATCTGTTACCAGACCATCCATAATAGGCTTAGCCTCCAGATAGATACGCTTCCAAGAGTTCCACATGTTAGGCTCCTCAATGTATGACTCAAGGATAGGACGAATCTGCTTCTTGATATACAGGGCCAAACGAACTGCATGAATGTAGCGGAAACTATCCTGACGAACCTGAGAAGTAAATGAATGCCATAGTACAGTTGCCAAACCAGAAGTACGAGTCTGCTTTAGGACAATCATATTCAAGCAATGCTCAGCCAGTTCATTGAGATCGTCATAACGAGATGGAGAACCGAAGTTAGCAACTACAGGACCATTGCCATTAGGAATAACTCCACGATTCATACCAGCAAATGAACGGTAAGGTCCATAGTTAGATGCACAAGCATCTGCAAGGCCATGTACAGTACCCATTACACTAGAAGCAACCAAGTTACCATTCTCACTGTAATACTTAATACCTGCAGTGAAATAGCAAATCCACTTGGATTTACCTATAGCACCTTCGTACTGATTAGCCAGTGTAATAAGCTGAGCCTTAGTTGTAGCCTCTGTAACTGGAATCTCTACGAAGTACTGGAACTCTTCCATTTCATTAGCCATGTTACCAATATAAGTATGAACCTGAAGCTCATCAGCACTAGAAAGATGCTGATTAAGGTGAGAGCAAGAGACCTCGTAAATTTCCTGCAGATCACGAATAGATTCTGCAGCATCTTCCCACTGTTGAGCTGTAGGAGTAGATCCAGGATTACCAGCAATTACAAAAGCTTCCATTGGATTACCGGTACCAACTGTAATACCAGTAGTAGCAACAGTGAGCATTACTGAAGTAGCTGCAGCTTTCTGATTAACAGTTACAACCATAGGATCTTCTCCAGCCATGTTAAGACCATCCAGATTATCCTTCAGTAAGTTCACCATAAAATCTCCACCCTTTGTAAGAGAAGTAGGAACTCCCAAATTAGTAAACATGGTAGAAGAAGACATCCAATAAATATCCCAGTAACGATTTGACTGAATGAAGGTATTTAGTGCACTGGTATCAATTGAAAGATAGTTTACTGTATTACCTCCAACAGTAGAGGTTGTTTTATTAATGTTCAAGAGCAGAGCCTTTTCGAATACAGTGTTACCCTCGTAAGTAATAACAAAGATATTACCATTGGCATCAGTCTGAACTTTTATCAGAGGATTCTTACCCTTAAATTCTGCAGGATTATTCTTTGCTTTGAAAGCAAACTGGAGTACTTGTGCAGTTTCTCCAATAGAACCATCCTTTAAAGAGATATTGAAAATCGTATCTGGAGCCTGAGCATTAGCTGTGGTAGCAACGAAGTTTTCTGTAGCACCTGAACCAATTACTCTGATGATACGAAGTTTAGAACCACCCTTAAGTGCCTTCTCAATGTTAGAGGGGCTACCATCGGGAACAATTTCAGACCCATAAATACTACGGAATTTAGTAACCGAGTTAATTAGTGTTTCACCAAGTCCAACCGGTCCACTAGTAGTACGGGCCAACATGCAAGAAACCCCATTGAGAGGTTTTGTAGCTTCTAGATTATTGTTAATCAAGTTGAAGCTAACCTTAGGTGAATTTGGCATAATCTACTTGTGTTTATTAAAGTGTTATTAAAATCCTTTATGTTATGTAACTAGAGTATCGTTAATCACTACTGAACATGTAAAGATACTGAGTCATTAGTTAAAGTATCTTCTGGGCCCTCAAGTTGAATAAGAGCTCTAATATCTTTGATAGGAGCAAATGTAGCACCTTCTGGGAAGTTCTCCTCAATATAACTATCGACCACAGTATAAGAATAAACTTTCTCTAACAAACCATGTTCCTGATCATTATGATCATAGTAATTAGAAACTTCTATATATAAGTTACCAGTCTTTGCAAGTCCATTATGCTCTAGATACTCTTGCAAACTTGCCTCTAAGAATGGTTTTATATAACCCCGTACAGGTAAAGCAGTATATAGTATACCATGTAGTAACCGTAAGTCTTCCACTCTGCTTGCCACTAGATGAATGTCAAACTGAACATCCTTAGTTTCAAAAGGGTATGAATACTGGCGGTACTCTTCATTTTCTTTTTCTTCACCAACCATAAATGCTTCAGTACCTATATTTCCTGGGTAGTAAGCATTCAAGTCTATAGTAATTCTTGGTACAATCTTTGGACCTCGTACTTGATTATTACCAACTCCAAAGATGTAGATAAATTTATCTCCAATGGCTTCTACAGCTTCTTTATACATTCGCTGATTCTCAACTGATACAGGTAGATACAAATCTGGATCAATAGTCCTATTGAGTTGTAGAGCTACCTGCATTAGCGAAGCATATAGAGATCTCTCTATTATTTCTTGAGTTGTTACCATAACTTTAATTATTGTGTCGACTTGGTGTACGAACCTCTAACTGGCCGACATATAAATATAGTGGTTTTGCCCCGAATACCCTTTGTACACCGTCCACTTCCTGAGCTACCTCCTGTATAGTCAAAGTATATGGGCCAACATAAGAACTTTCAAAGTTCCTTTTTACTCCACTATATATATAGCCATAGAATTTAGCATCAGAGAAATCAGGATTTAATCTATACAAATCCCAATTTAATCTAAAACTATCCCAATCGTCATAATTAGCCTCAATTATTTCTCCAGTTTTTTTAATGGTTGATTTTATACGGTATACAATGAATGGGTCTATTAGTATGTCTGGAGCTATAAATTCTACTTTACATGGTAATCTAAGTCTGTTACTATCAGGAGTACCATCATCCGTAGGAATAACTTGATCTCCGGTAATTGGATCAGTAGTAGGTAGTTTATAAAACATTTTAAACCTACATATCTTTTCATATGACTCATCGAGTTTTAAAGATTTATCATATAACCCCTTCTTCAAGGATTGATTAGCCATGGATTCAGTTGTAAAAGCATATCCGATATTTATGCTTTCTATGGATATACTACCATAGTTATCGTACACTCCAGAATCTACAAACACATAACCATACTGAAAATTTTTTGCATACTCTTCGCTAACAGGTGTGAGGCTACGTGGGCTATAGGTAAATGAGCTATATAGATCATCAACGTATGACCATTTTGGTATGGATGGTTCTGGATCAATATAATCACCACTAGATGGTTTATGATTTAAAGAGATTGTATAATCCTTCCCACCGTGAGTAAGTACAATGGAATTACGTATACTAGTTAAACCATTATTTACACTAATAGGTAATACCTTAAAAGAAAATTGATTACCGAACATGGTTAGTGACTCCCCGATCACATCACCACTATCCGTACTAGCTTTTAGTTGAAAATGTTGTGGCATATTATAGGTATTTTTTAACTTCTCTTCTTAAGTTTGCGATTAAGTATTTCTTTAAACGTTCTGTACCACCAACAGCTTTAAAAGAAGGCCTGAATAGGGGTCTAGCTTCTAGATCACCTCCTCCTTTAATATTAAATCCACCCTCTAATACTCTAGCTAGTTGTACTAAAGTAAGTTTAGAAGGTCTACTCCTTTCATATTTATTAACTGGATCAACAGCCTTCTCACCTGGGTTAGGACCAACATAATAGCCTCCTTGATATTGTCTTAGCTTTATACTTCGTAACATCTGACCAGATAATTGCCAAAAGCCTTTTACATTATATTTCCTTAAATAATCTTTTGAATGTGGAGGCCAACTTACTCCTTCTGGTGGAGTATTAGACATTATACACCTCCTCACATACCTAGCAAGCATATTACCAAAATTTGTACAAGCTTTATGATAAGCTATAGTTTCAATCTCTGGCATAGCTTCTATTAACTTCTTTACCTTTTCAATATTCTCTGGATTTATATAAGAGGCTTCTATAGAAATTTCAGGTATAGGGCCAATAGTAAATATGGATCTAGGCATAATTTAAATACTTTATGGAACTTTTGTACATAGCCATAGCAATGTTACCAACTATAGAAGAAGGTATCTCACCTGATAATGGTAATCCGTAGTAGATACATATATCATCCTGAAGATGATTAATCTCATGAGTTAATGTGTTCTGGAACTGTTCTGGTGAATCAGTCCAACCTATACCCATTATACTTGTTCTACCTTGAGTGTGAGTAAATCCAGAGTTAGGGTTCATGATAGCTAAAGCTACTTCTCTAATACCTTCATTACTACAACCGTTTTCCCATAAAGCAGGTAATACTATGTCTAAGTCCTTTACTGTTATATTATAAAACACAAATAGTCTCCAGCCATAATCATACAGCTGGAGACTCTGAGTTGTCATGAGTGATCAAGTATGTCAGACCATTCTATCTCTATACCATTTACTGCCATAGTAGCCAACCACCTTGCAAAGGTTACACCTTCCCTAGCATCAGGATCATCAATTACATTTTTGATATACTTAGCTAAATGTTGCTCGTCTTCTAGGCAGCCTCCTTCACCCATGTAGTCAGCTTTACCCATATTTGCAACAAATACATAGTCGTACAATCTATTGTTTGCTAGACGGATATTATTTGCTGCCAATATTTCGTCCACCTGTTCTTTAGTGATAGGCTCTATAGGTTGAAGCTCTTCGTCATCCAAGAACATGTTACTGACTGCGAACTTGCACAATGCTTTATTAAAATGAGGTCCGAAGTGCATCATATAGATACGTTGTGACCTCGGTAATGTTTCGTAATCTGTAAGATTCATAATCTCTATAAGTTTAACAACAATAAAGGGCAATAGAAGTTTCCCTCTATTGCCCCGGACTGTGGATCTCTAAACCTACCAGTTGTACCGTTCGTTATACATCCAGTCTTCATCCTCTGGACGAACGACATAACCACGCATGTGAGGAGGTACCTCAGCGTAGCCACCAATGCCACCTCGCATACGAGGCATATTGTAGCTACCTTGTCCACCACCCCGACCGCCACGCATACGAGGGCTACGACGGAAGTTCATATCACCACCCTGATTGCCTTCTCTCTCTTCAGCCTTGTTGAGACACTTTACAAGTTTCCCTGCAAGCTCCTCAATATCTTCGGCCATATCTACAGTCTTATTGTAGTCTTCATCGAAGAATTCGTAAATTTTCATTTTGACTTCTGGTTATTTAGCACCAGAACCCACTTTCCCACCACTTTCAAGGAAGAGCTTAACTAGAGTATTAACGTTTTCAGTTAGTGAATCCACCTTCTGATTGAGGTTAGAGATGGTAGTATCCCTCTCTGCCTCTTTAGCAAAATTAGGATTCAGTTGCTTCAACATCAAATCACTAGCCTGTACTACTTTCTGATGGTAAGGAACTGAAGAGATTATGTTCTTACTGTTTTGTGCCATCACCTCAATTTCAGAAATCATATCAGCCCGGTTATCTGAAATAACAGTACCATTATTGAAATCTGCCAGAGATAGGTTAGCCGGAACCTGATTAAAGTCTCTTGGACCATCATCAAATTTAACCCGGATATTAATAACCATCTCATTGAGATTAGGCAAGCCTATGTTTACTCCAGGAGTGAATGTCTGGTGTTTAGGCTGCAGCTGACTTACTTGCTCTACTTGACCAATCTTTAATACTGGTCCGTTTTGTCCGACCTTATCTAAAAGGTATACAGGAACTCCCTGTCTAATGTTTGAGAACATGAGTCTAGGTGTGATTTGTTAATACTTAATTTCCTTGATTATTGGTGACAGTAGCTCCTGTTGGAGCATACGGGGCCATCAGTTGTAAAGTCTTAGTTGACTTGTTATAATAAATGAGGTAAATACCGGTTTGACTTAAATCTGCTACGGTTATAGCCACTCCATTTAACCCAGTTAAAGGTAAAGTTACACCATTAACTGAAAATAGGATTGGGAATGTATCGGTTGCCTCAATAGCAGTACTAAGACGAACCGATACATAACCTATTGGTCTACGCCACCTAAACGTCCCATTAGGCAACGTAAGAATAACGTTTTCAGTACCAACCGTAGTTTTAATAACATCAATCCAACCTCTTCTCTGATTTATGTTGATAGGAGGCATGATAACCAATGTTTTTAATTAACCGAAGAAACCATCATTACAACCGCAGCCTCCATAGTTATAGCCACCGCAGCCACAACCATAATAAGGGTTCTGCTGAACTGCTACCAGATTAGGGTAAACTACAGGGACAGTGTTAGGCTGTTTAGCAGCAATACCATCAATCTTGTCATCCAGTACCTGCATACGAGCCTGAATAGGAGCGATTACCTGACTCAGCATAGCACCAAACTGCTGGGTCTGACGTTCTGTGTTAATGGTTCCACGGAGTACCGTGTTCTCATCACGAACTTTCTCCAGCTTATCCTGCAGATTCTGGGTCTGCATTTCACAAATCTTATCAAGGATTCTCTGATTACCCTGATTATTGTTCTCTGTGAGAGTGTAAGTCTGCTGGCAACGACCAAGCTCTTCACGACCCTGATTAATTGCCATCTGGTTCTGAATACCATTGATACCCTGAGTGACGCCATTGAAACCAGCCTGCATACCATTCTCCAGAGTATTAACACCCTGATTGAAGGTCTGCTGCATGTTGCAACAACACTCACAGATCTGACGACCGAGAGTACAAGTACCATTCTGAATAGAGTTGATGATCTGCATAGCATTCAGACCCTGATTGTTAGCAATCTGATTGATTGCTGTCTGGATTGTCTGAACTGCTCCGTTGACCAGATTGAAATCCTGACCGAGCATAGTGCTCAAAGTCTGAATAGCGGTACGTGCCTGCTCGCCTTGAGAAACAATAGCATTCATCAACAATTCCCGACCAGAGTCATTGTTGATTTGGTTAGAGAGGAATCCTGCACCGGCATTCCCATTGTTCCATCCGTTCCCACCGAAGAAGTTACCAAAACCTCCATTACCGAACATCAGGCCAAGTAGGAAGCCGAGGATTCCACCTCCCCAACCGTTATTACCACCGAATAAGCCACCATTGTTACCAAAGTTTCCACCCATAAATGGAAGGACCCAAGCTGGCACGTTACCGTTACCGGAGTTCCCATCAGGGAACACCATTACCCTAGAAGGGTTTTCTGAGTAAGCCATAATTTTTGTTTTAATGATTAATAAATAACGTTAACTAAATGAGAAGGGCCCTTTCTCATATAATATATTCATTATATTATTCGAAGAGTCTTGTATAAGTACTATCTATTGTTAAAAAATCCGGCAAATAAGTTAGCCAAAACATCAATATCAAAAGTATTTTTGACTATTGAGTTGGGACCATATTTGCCGGAGTAAAAAGTTATTTTGCCTTGTGAGATTTAATAGTTTTCCTGTTCTTCTTCATAAGTCATATCTAGTAAAATTAATTATCATCCTCATAACAAATATATCTATTAAATGCTCGTTCACTAGAATGGCCTGTAGCTCTTAAGATTTGATTACGAGGAATATTTCTAAGAGTATTGATAGTGGCGAATGAACGTCTTGCACTATGAGATGAAATCAATTGATACCTTAATTTGGTTTCACGTGTTATTACTCCATTAATCTTATTATCGATATGTACCTCTTCGAGAAAACCCTCTCCGATATGTAGCAGTAACTCGTGAAGGTAGGAGTTATAATTATTGATATCACCAGTGTAAGGAGCACGATAACCATACTTATTAAGGATGGCAAATGTAATCCTTGCATCTATACTTAAGTTATTGATAGGTACAAAGCATTTGTTACCAGTCTTCTGTTGTACTATAGAGAACTGACCATTCTTAAAGTTGTCTGGTGTGATTCTTACAAGGTCAGAGTAACGTTGTCCAAGATTACAACCAAGTACAAACATATCTCTTACCTTTTCGAGTGTCTTAATCTTATTTCTCCTCATCTTAATTACCTTTTTCAACCTTGGGCAGTAAGATTTAGTTGCCCCTATTTTAAAATGGTATATATGACTAATCTCATCTGGTGTAAGTGATATCTTACTAGCTATATAGTTAGGTATATCTACCTCACTGTAGCTAGGGTTCAATTTAACACCATATTTCGAAGACCAATTCAATACGGTTATCAAACTAGTCTTCACATGCTTAATGGTAGAGTACTTCAAACCTTGATCAGCCAAGAATGGTATAAAGTGATTCCAAAATACCGAGCTTATCATAGCTGGCATAATGGTACAACCAAATTGTTTCTCCAGATCAGTAATCTTTCTGACAAGCATTCGATAGTTATACATTATCCTTGGATGTGACCTTACCTTTATTTCACACATCTTATTAATACACTCTATAATGGTACAGTTACTCAGGTCCAATACGAACATATTGTCCTTACTCGAATTGAGATACTCGGAAAAACTTGCATTGAAGTGTTCCCTTTTAGCATTATTATAAAAATTAAATGGTTCCATTATAGGGCTATTTAATATGTGAATAAATAGGGTTCTAACCTACCTCTTCTTATGGAGGATCAGTTTTCATTGATATCAATAGTTTAACCATAAGTTTCAATATTAAAGATACTACTAAACTGATAGAAAAAACATAATGAGTGTAGACAGATTCAACTATCTACACTCATTATGTACCTACTTATTGATGAAGAGCAGGCATGCCGGTAGAAATCATCCAGTTTTACTCCGTCTCAACACCAACTTCATCAACCAACTTGGTAGCTACCTGAACAGCATCTTCTATAGAATAATCTCTTTCATTGTCAAGGTAAAGTGCTTTAGCCACCTCAAATATCCTACTATTTCTTGTAGTAGGCATTTTATTTGTAGCAAAGTCAAACACTTTGTTGAAAGCATCGTTCACTACAGTCTTAAAATCAAGCTGAATATTAAGATGCTCCTTGATATGTTCTTTGCCGTTAGAGTCAATATAAGTAACCCAGTCTTCATCAGTACGAGCACCTCTTTCTCCAAACTGAGAATCAATAATCTCAACTTCTTCACCAGTACTTCTAAGTACCATCTTACCGCCAATAGGCATTGCAAATGTATCCATAACTTTTCAATTATTTATTATTTAATCTTTGTAAAGGCAGCCACAGAAGTGGCTGCCTTTCTTTTGTATATACTTTTTACAATAACTATGTAGTTATTCAACTAATGACTTTGCCAACAAATCAAACACTTTTGAAGCGAAAACACAATATCCAAGTTGGTTGAAATGAACCTTATCGTTAGAAGAATGATATATTGGATTTCTCAGCCAAATCGAATCCCAAGCATTATACACATCAAGAATGTATGTATTGCTGTATTTCTCATTCAACTTCTTTATACATATATTCATATAATTACATGAGTACCCACCACGCAATAAGAATATCTTGGAATTTAGATTTTGTGTTAATATTGTTTCGACCAATCGTGCGTACTGTCCTTCTGTTGTAGCAGCATAATCATCAGGAGAAGAATAGTTTGTATCTCCATCAAAATCACCACTCAATGTGTTATTAATTGTATCATTCGTGCCAAAATATATAATAAAGGCATCGTATGCAGAATAGTCGTAAGTATTGAGATAATTACTTACCCAACTAACAGCCGTCTTTGATGCAGAACCTGCATTTGTTACATTCCATGATGTAATCTCTGACAATACAGATGGATAAGGTAATCTATTTCCAGTAGTTCCTGTTGCAAGAACACCTTCTGTAATACTATCACCAATACACAATACATTAGCGAATAAAGCCTTTAGACCTTCTTTATAGATTATCGGGATATCATAATTAAGATTCCGTTCTATGGTTTTATTGTGTGGCTTGACAAATGGTGATTCTTTATATATTCTAATTTCTGGAGAACTATACTTTGGAACATAAGTATCTTTGCTTTCGCCTCCAAGTTCGCAAATAAAATACATGTCACTTTCTGAAGCCGTGAGGCAAATAACACTTTCATCATTTGCCGAAGTTAGTGGTCCCCAAGAACAAGAATTGACAAATCTATACTCTTTAATTGCAAGTGGAGCACCAAGGGAATCATATCCATTGACTACGATTGTATAATTTTGTGGGACTTTTATCCACATTGTCGTTTTATAAGTACTCATACCAGTATTTATACCATTACTCTGCAAATGCCCATTTGTTACAACAGATAATGACCCAATATTTATTGACATATCAAAAACAACATCTCTACATATAGAAGTTGTATTTTTGAAATACATCAAACATCCTCTGGCACCAAAATTAGGATAGCAATGTCTTAAATAATAAGCATTACTTGGTATATCATAGATAGGTATCACACGACCATTTGTTGGTCCTTGATTGTTGAGTGGCTGGTAACATCCAATATATTGTTTGTCTTTATCATAATACGCGATTCTCACATTGTCTTCGTTGTTACAAATCAATAAAATAAAGGAAACTGGTTTGGTTTTTAATGATACATACCCTGTCAATCTCCACGATGCATCATTTGTTATTGCTCCTGTTTCTGCGTTGGATATGCGGGCATTAGTTACACTTTCGTTTTGATACACGTTATAATATACAGAATCAGAAAGCGTAATATTATCTCTATCACTGTCTATTCTTTTTGTGACATTATTTTTTTGTATTTCATCCTGCTTTATATAATCAGCATCAAAGTAGAAATATGAATTAAGCGGAATGCCTGCGTTAAGAGAAGTTTCATTAAATGATATTTCTATATGTCCATCTTGTTGAATTGTCAGTTCTCCCTCAACAAAACCACTTGACGAAGAAGGTTTTACGGATTGCTCTTGTTTATAAGTGTTATTAACATCATATATGGCAATCAGAGCGATATCAGCACCACCCTGACCATAAATTTTATATCTGATATAGGTTCTTTGTGTTACATAAAACGCCTTATTGACATGCTTAAACATTCCAGCAGCAGATTGTGTTTTATTCCCTGTGGAATAAAGAATGTATTCTGAATTTATTGATAGGTCATCCCATGCAAAAACATTACCTCCATAATTTATTTTTGCTATTTGTTGTTTAACTCCACTGCTTTCAACTAAATTCTTGCTTCCAGCAACAGGCTCCGCATCAACTCCTTGCCAATTAGAAATATTAGTACTCCAAGTTTTAGACATTAGTCTATACTGCACATACTTATTGTCAGAAGTAGATACAAATTGGATAGTCATTCCGGGCTCTCTTTTGTTGATTGGGATGAGTTCATTTACATTACTCGAATTAAGGATGTATTCAAGAGTAAATTTACCATCACCATTAGGCCCACTGGTAGGATGTTCCTTACTGACGTCATACACACCAGAACCAGAGCCACCCTTTATATTATTGGCATAATAGCTTGTACCATCGTAATAAATCTCTACCACCTCATTGTCATCCCAAGAATTGGTAGCAGAAGCTCTTTCACCTTGATAATATAAAGCCTTAGCTCCTTGGCTATTAATGTTAAGAGTAGCGTTATTAGCTGTGTTCTTGTTTACAAATTTCACCTTCAGGGCTCCACCGGCAAACAGAGCATAATTAGCAACCGAAAGAACCTTAGCGGCCGTCCCTACTGCGGTATCACACTCATAATAACCTATTTGAGTTACAAGGTTATCCACAGTGCTGTTACGACCTAAGGTATTAAAAAGTAAAGCAAGGAACTCAGCTTTAGTTAAATTAGTGTTATTTTGTGAATTGTAATCATCCAGATAACCCTGAAGAAGTCTCTGGTCTATCTGTTCACAAGTATAATATTGACTGTTGTACATAGTTTATGAATTTTTTCCTAAAAATAAAACACTGTTAATATCATGAAAAGGTATACTGTTGATATCAGCAAAAGAGTTATCAAAACTAGAAGCATCTATAACTGTATCCCTATCACGTTTTAGTATGATCTGAAATACAATGGGTTCATCTTTAGCTTGAGCTACTTCAGTATCTCCATCTGGTTTATACGGAATACCATTAATAATAAACCTATCTTCAGACCAGTTAAATCTTAGATAGCCATTGGGATTAAGATATTTGGTGATGGCTGATTTTGGGATTAAGATAACTAAATTCTCATCATCTAATTCTCCAGAAACTGTAGCTTTATTGATAGGCCAGTTTCTAAAAGCATTATAGTAACAGAGAGCTTCTATCAATACCAAAGTATACTTAGGAGCTTTATCTTCTCCCATAAGAAGCATCTGATCTATATGCCTACACCAACCTATAGTTTGTCTACCAGAATCATCCTCGAGAAATTTCTGAACAACATGTTTATACCTATCCCAATCAGCATTCCTAACATATCTTGAACGCTTTTTAGTTGCCATTACCCATGAGTTAAAATTGTAGGTGGATTGGGACCATCTATACCTTTTGGATGTCTACGATTAACAACTCTTGGTACCTTAACAGGTTTATAAGCATTGTCACACATAGGTAGGAAGATACGTAATCTAGAAGCTAGATTACAAAGGTTTTGCCGAAGGACATCTATAATACCGTTAGGTTTAAGAGCTTCTGAATAGGCCTTGTACAAGGTTGAAAGTGAATCAGATAGTTCATCGAAGTATTCTACCTCTGTTGGACCAGTCTGAATTCTCTTTACTCTACCCGCAGTAGCCTGATCATCACCAGTTGGTTCTTCTTCCTCACCTTCACCATGAACATTAGTGGATTGGTAAGTAAGGGAATCAATATATTGCCCAGTTCCTGTAAGTAAGGAAACAATCTGCATATTAAGAAAATCCCACACTGCCAATTCCATTACCAGCTGGTTTTCTAGTCCTTCATAGTAAAGTTCATTAGTATATTCTTCTATAGGAATACAATGATTCACTAGAGGACCTAAATATAATTGCCACTTTTGAATGAAGGTTGTCTTCTGTTGCAAAGTCATACCATCATCTACCAAGTTAGCAGGTACATATAAGTCAATGAGGTTATATATGGAGTCATTCAGATGAGTTTTCACATCTCCATCAGAAACTAATAGGATCTGTGATACTTCTGAAACTACTGGTTCTCCTCCTACAGGATGCTCAGTGACTGTAAGTGTTGCGGTGTAATAGCCAGGACTTTCATAGGTGAAGGTAGGATTAAGTTCTGAACTTTCTCCTCCAACAACACCAAAGTCCCAGCCAACTGTTGCATCGGCTGGGACTTTGTTCAGTACCTTAAAAGAAACTTCCAAGCCTTTCGCAACATATACGAAAGCTAGGTTCATATTTTACTTCTCTTCTTTAAAGTCTTCGATGATTGCCTCAATGATATCCTTTACAGTGTCACCTTCGGCAACTTCAATTTCGTGGGTTTCAGCCAAAGCTTTAGCCTGATCCATCGTAATATCCTTAGACATCTTGTCCAGGGTTACACCCTTTTCATACTGAGCCTTCAACTTCTTGTCAAGCTTCTGAAGGTCTATTTCCTTCTCCTTCTTAACTTCCTGATCAGGCTGAGCGAATACCAGATGACCTGAATTGAGAGCCATAGCAATACGACGTGATCTCAACTGACGATCGTTAATCTCTACTTTCTCACCACGTGCAATGGTGATACCCGTTGTCTGGTCGAAAAAGCCATTAGCTTTGGGACCTAATGTGATAAATTTTGGCATAATATTTTCTCCTATTGTTTAGGTGGTTAAACGGACCAAGAGAGAGGTGAGCGGTAGACCTTTAGAATGGGGCCGGCTCCCTCTCAAATGATCCAAAACGTTTTTACTCGAGGTTCACCAGCATGTAAGGATCCTTGTTCATATACTCGGGGAATCCATAGCTTGCGAAGGCCTTGGTCGTATCGAGTACGAGAACTGAATCGTTATAGATCTTGGAGAAGCCAGTGGTCAGGGTTGCATAGACAGCCTCTGTCTGGTTCGAAACGATGCGCTCAGACTCAAGCATCAACTGCTTAGCAGTCAGCTTAACCAGAGCAGCACGAGGATCAATCATCACGATGTCGTTTGCAGGAACTCCCGGATGGATCCACATATCAGCTGTGTTGGGCACAGGAGTATGGAGATTCAAGGTTGCCTCTGTAGTACCCTGGCTGCGCTGCTTGAACTCAGGCAGATCAAGGAGACTCAGAGCGATATCCTCAGCGGAAATCATTGTGGTGAAGTTACGTCCGATACGTGCACCACGGATCCAGATACGGAGCATATCCTTATAAGTAAGGGTATTAGCCGTAGTTACACCAACTACATCGGCAGCCTCTGAACCATCAGCCTTGTTACCAAGGAGAAGAGTATCCAGAGCCAGAGTATCCAGAGCATAACCCAGCTGAATACCGAAGTCACGCAGGTAGATACCGAGGATGTCGATAGAAACGTAGTTACGAACCTCGTCGGTGAGCTTGAATCCCTTACCAATCTTAAAGAGGGTAACACTCTTCTGACCGAACGAAACGGTACCAAGAGGAATTGTCTCAGCCTCGTTAATCTTAGCAGGAGCAGCATCCGACATGTTCACCCACGGCTGAATTGCGGTCAAACCGTTGATGGGCTGATCTCCCTGAATAATAGTTGGATAGAACGGAGCCTCACGCATACCTGTGGTGATGGCAGCACGGATGATCTCAGGGACAATCCAACGAATATCCTGGTTAGGCATATCGAAGATATTCTGCATCGTGTCAACTTTGGGGTTCATATCGATCTTCTCAAACAGAGTTGCAAGAGAGATACCCCACTTACCCTGCACCAGTTCCTCAAAGGAAATGTCTACTGGTTTCTTGTTCTGGCCTCCGGCACGTACACTCTCTAGGGAGAGGACCATACTCTTAAACTCCTTCTTGAAGTCTTCGGCCTGCATCTTGGTGATATCAATTTTTGTTTCCATATTATTTATTCAATAATTTTAATTTAACGTACGAGAACAGGTACCAACTCATAAGCACCGCTTGCAGGAGCAGAAGCAGGAGCCAAAGCAATAAAGTTACTCTCAACTGGAGAACCAGAAGACTCTGACTGTTCAACAGCAGTATAACGATTATCCATAACCGTTACAGCACCAGAGGTAAGCTTAGGCTTTACCCAACCAGGAAAGATAGCAGCAGCAGCTGCATAGTGGCAGATAGCAAATCCTTCTACTGCTACAGTTACCTCCTTTGGGTAAGCACGCTGACCAGCATAAGCAGGAGTTACAGAATCAGTAACGGCAATACCTAGATATACTCCAGTACCGGTATAAGGTTCAATTACAGGAAGGTTAGCAGCACCTTCTTTAGTTAATGCAACAGGCATACCCTGAACAATGGTAGCACCTTCTTTTACATTGAATGCCTGATGAAGTTTGTGGGATTCGTGCTTATAGATCGAAACCCGTGGAGTCTTCTGACCATAGAGAGTAAGTTTACCCTCTCGAGTGCTCATAATATCCATATTGTTTCCTATTTTTAATTATTTATGAAATTTTGTTTCGATACAGCTTATCAAGGGCTGACTTAGTATCTCCAAGCTGCTCCTGATTCTTAGTGGTTTCATCGTGTTTCTCCTCGGCCGAAGATGCACGATTGATGTCATGAGAACCACACTTAGCACAATGGAGAGGGAACTTCTCCTCCAAACGGGCCTCATAATCCTTCTTCAAAGAGAGAAGGGTCTGAAGGCCTGTGGTCTCAGCATTGATCATCGTAACGATGGTTTCATCTACATGCTCACCTGCAAGCTTCTTATAAGTAGCAACAGTGCTCTCACGGAGAGAAGCAATGTGATTCTTACCTACAGTAGCCATCTCATTCAGGTTGGCAATCTCTGTGTCCTTCTTGGCAACTTCTGCCTGAAGAGACGTAATCTCATTGTCTTTGGTGGTAAGCTGATCCTTGAGAGAAGCCAGGTTTTTTACAGCGGTACCTACCAACTGGAGGGCAAGTTCAACGCTAGCTTCCTGACCTTCACCAAGCTGAAGCATATTCTCACCAAAAAGCTTTTCGAGAAATTCTTTTAATTCCTGATTCATTTTCGAATTATTTTTTGGTTCACTATTTTTCGGATCCTTATTATCTAAATGTAGAGTATCGTCAAGGTTTTCATCTTGTTTACCCAACTCTTTAGAATCTTGGAAAGAATACACTTTTGGTGACTCTTTCTGATATTCAGAGTAACTATTCCAAGTTCTGTTAGCAAAACCAGGATTAACTATCTTACCATCAGCTCCAATCTTCTGAGCATACGAATCAGCACCATGAGATACAAGAGAGGTTTCCAGGTAGCGTACAACATTAGTAACTATCCTTCGTACCATGTTACCTTTAGAATCGTAAGTACCAATCTTATCCCAGAACTCGTTATCATCCATTTCTGGGTGAGACTTGTCCCAAGCGAATTGTACTGTTACAGAGTTACTGTGAATAGAAGGTGGTTCCATCAGGATTCCCCTAGCAATACGAGGATTTGCCTTACCATCTATCTTAAGTACTCCGTTCATACCAGCAGGTACATAGATGTTACCATCCTTGTAAGCTTCCTGCCACATAACTTTAGATACGGCACCAATGGCATTACCGATATCAGTTTCATGGTCGCAGTTAACAGTTTGCCCAAGCATTAATTTAATGGACCGCTTTAAAACATCGCCTTGACCAAAATCAGTAGGCATCCAATTTTTACTTACTATGGTTGCCGACAAGAGTCTAAAGACTGGTTCAATAAATTCTTCTTCCTTTGGTTTTAAGTCTTCCTCTTTGAGCTCTGGATAATATGTATGGTAATTAATATTACCTCCAAACAATCCAAGCTGTTGAATTGACTCCTGAGTTGGCTTATGCCACTCATAGAACTTCTCATTAAACTCCTGAGCATCTACGGGTTCTGGCAAATTACCAACCAAGATAGAGTGACCCTGACCAATTACCATTGAATCATACTGTTCAGGGTTTTTGTGTAAAATTACTGGTGGCATTTATCTTGGATTTGATTTTTGATCTCCACGTTTTGGAGCAGATTTAGATTTATCCCTGGACCTACGAGCAGATTTATTCTCGTTATCCTGATCTTTCTTTTTACTAGCAGGGTCATCAGGATCATAGTTCTCCTTCTTTACACCAGCTTGATCCTCTGGATCTACTCGAGGTTCATCCTGATCCGGAGAATCATAACCCATTTCCCAAGCATATTGAGCCTGACCTATGATACCATCTCTATATAGAGCGTTCAAATTAGCTATCTTATACTGCAATGCCTGTTGTACTTTGACATCATCAGCAATAGTTGAGGTAGCCCATGTAATCTTTATTCCCTTATTATTAAAGCCCGCTAAACGAAGCTCAAGGTTATAAAGGAACTCCAACACATAAGATACTATCATCTGAATGTTACGAAGCTGAGATATCATCTTAGAAAGGATAATACCCATACCACCTTCAGTATTAGCTCCATTAACTCCAATGATATTGCCATTGATACCTAGACCATTAGCAACTCTCTGCTGGTTAAGATTCCAAAGCTTATCAGCACTGCCAAGATCTTTAGTAGTAGAAGTCATATCAAACTCATGGTCATCCATATAACCTACTACCAAACCATCTTTCATACCATCTTTCAGATTCTGTTTAGTCTGAAGAAGAGTACGATTAAGCCTAGCCTCATACCTATTCTTATTCTCATCAGGATATGGGTCAGGTTTAGCAACTTTAGCTGATAAGAATCCAAGGAATCCCATCTGCTCCATGATATGTTTAAAGTTTGTCATCATGTCATGTTGACCTTTAATTGAGTCAAGTGATGACATAAATGGCGGAATTCCGTATGGTTCATCAGTATCATTGTACATACCAGCATAAACATAGGTTTCTGTGTTTAGCTTAATGTAATCAAGATTCTTGACCATGAAGTTCTCATTACGTTGATAAGGTTGATAAACACCATTATTCTCTCTCTTGAACCTTATGTTATCTGGCTTAAGAAAGAGAATTGTTGCCAAACCATCCAAATCATTGTTAGGAACTCCTTCTACGGAAATAGCTCCTCCAACCATAAGTTGGACAATCATTTTGTTTACAAGGCCATCTATACCTGCAGAGTAAGCAGACCACTTCTTAGTAGCTTCTTTGAGGTGGTTTCTCATCTTTTCTGCTTCCTGATCTGTGTTGTTCGGGAAGGTAATCATATGACCAGTGTTCGCAAGTTTAAAGGTTTCCTGAATAGCGATTGCCATATCAGGATTAACTTTATATAACCTACGAATCAACTGAATTACCTCTACTCTAAATGATGGGGTTACCATTTGAGTAAGACCATGTAAAGTAGAAGTAAAGTCTGTAGAATCTTCCGGGACAGATACCCGACCAGGAGATATAGAAGATACCTTTGATTTAATTCCCTCCTTGTTATTTTCAACAAGAGGTGGAGATTCAAGCTTAGGTTTTTTTCTCCAGAATACAAAGGGGTTCTTCATCTTGGTTGTACTACTATGTTTGTTTTACTCTTGCGAATGTGATTACAGATGGCTTTACCAAAAATATCATCATCTGCATATACAAGATCGTCTTCACCTTCATCTGCTGCCTGGGTATTCAATCTATGTTTACCCATAGCAACAGGTCTGCCTAAAGAGTCATATATAAAGGTATAAGCTTCTTGTACAAAAAATGGGTCCTTGATTATTATGTTACCTTCTCGAACGTCTTCCTCAAGTCCCTCAATTATGATAGTTCTATTCTTGGTAGTTGTAAGCCAGCCAGGAGAAGCATCTACTTCTGGCTTATGCTTACCTTTCTTTTTTAACATCTTCTGATAGTAATACAGCCGAGGGTATCCTTCGGTCTGTAACTTTGACGTAACTGCTAATCCAACATCATTTGACTCTGGAGCTAAAAGGGCCCAGTTAAACAATCTGCCTGTATCTCCTAAGAGTTGGGCATACTTATCTACTGGGATTCGACCCTTATATACGCATTGTTCTTCTCCTGATTTATCCATACAGGTAAAAGATGAGTAGTCAGTTGACCTACCAGTTGAAACGTCTGCTCCTATGAAATACTCCATATTGTCTTTCGGTTTACAGAATTGCCTATATTGGCCATTCATACGTTTTACAATAGCAGGGTAATCTGTTAAACAGTCTTCGATTGCCTTGATATCAGTCAGGTCAAATACAGTGTTACCAGATCCAAGGAAGTCTCCATCTATCTCTTGTGCCGTTCGTCGTGCACCAAGGTTTTTTGACATCGTCTGATACCAGCGATCATCTCGTTCCGGGTGCATTCTCCAGTATAAACGAAGAGGATTAAACTCATTGGCATGAGCCATGGCATCTACCCAAGTGGAGTGGTAAAAATTACCCATTCCCAATGGTGTAGAGTTTACGATAGCAGATCCACCAGTGGATAGTGTAGGAAGTGCGGCTGCCCAAATCTGGCCAGCCCACCGTACCATTGCTGCCTCATCGATAACCAATAATGTCAAAGCTTCTGAACGTCCAGCCTCTGGTGATGTCGGTATAGATTCAATAAATGAACCATTAGCGAATTCCATTGTACTGGCCGAGCCATACTCTCCAGGACGACCGTTAATGATCGGTGTTTGCATATACCACGGGAGATTCTTGTACATGTACTTAATCTTGCGTAGTACCTTTTTGGCAACGGTGTCCTTGATGGAGATAATGTTTATCTTCTTGTTGTCATGGAACATAGCTAACCAGAGGCAGTACATTGAAATGAGCTCGGTTATACCGGCTTGTCGAAACTTCAGGATTATATTAAATCGCTGAAGAACGAATTGATAGAGTACTGACTTCTGATACGGGTAGAGGTAGAAATGGGTTTTTCCCCTTACCGGATGTATTACATAACAGAAGGTGCTGAAAAAGAAAACATCGTTTGCAACCTTTGCCAAGATTTTAAGTTCTTCCTTGGTTAAGCTACTAGGAGTTTCTATTTTCTTAGCCATTATTTACTCAAGTTATAGGTGATTGAAAACTCTAGATCTGTGCCCAATTTATCTTGTAGGCAAGGATAATAAAATTCATTTAGACCAAGTTTATATTGTAGGTTTAGAGTCTTGAATGAAATTCCTATTCCCATATCTGCCATCCGATTAAAGTATCGATACTTGGCATAAACATAGGGTTCTAACTTTAATTTAAACCCTGTTTTTTTCTGAGTTAGTTTTCCGTTTACCCAATTGTATGAAAAATTCTCTAAGTCTAAATTAAACTTCTCAGTGAAGAAAGATTCAGTTGATGGCCTAAAAAAGGAAAGACTTATATCTTTCTTACTGAGAAGCATCTGAACAAGAGAATCACCTTTTGAAAAGGTATCGGCTTTATTATTTAGTTCTTTTTCTTCGGAACCAATGTTACCATAAAAGAATACATATTTTGGTAATACCTGAGTACCATATTCTTTTTCTGGTTTATAAGGCTTATTTACATAAATGGTATCGGTTTTGCCTATAACTTTCGATTGTGCATTAAGTTTTGAGATCTCCCGCTTCTGGTTTAAATAACCAAAGCATAGGATAATAGTAATCCCTAATAACAGAAAGCTAATTATTTTCCACTTCATTTATCAATAGAAATTAAAATTTAACACAGTTATATAGCTCTAATATCTAACTTCTGATTGGCTGATTTCAGCCAATCGCTTTCGAGGTTTACCGAGAAAGCTCTAATAAGCAAAGAACTTAAATATCAGCTTATTAACGATTTTCTTATATATAGCTAAAGCTAATATATAAAGGCCTATAAAAATATATAGATATATAAGCTTTGCTTATTATATATCTATATATTTTTGTTAATAAATGTTAAAAGGTAGTGTTATCCAGGCAATCCTTAAACCATAATCCTACCTCATAACAGGCACCCTTTGCAAATACATTCCTAGCCTTATTCATCCAATAAATGGGTTCATCTGGATCGTAGTAAACCTTAAAAGTTTTAGGGAATCCCATAATATTCCTGATATCCACTATTCCAAGAGGCCATCCATCAGGCCTAAATTGCCTATCTGCAGGTCTTACAGTAAGTGGTGGCCTATCTGATTCTAACCTATATACTCCTGGGAGAGTAGACATTTTAGCTGTTTTAATAGGCCATTTCTTTTCTGATTTGAAGTCATGGGTCCAAAGGTAGTGTATCCTTTTAACCGTAAGGTTTTCTTTCTTAGGTAGTTTACGATAATCATACATCGCCATTATTTTATTTTTCGGCGGCATATAATTGGTATTATTTCCTTCAAAATAGGCTGCCTCCAGTAAATTTCTAGTGACTTTTGGGGTATTAACTTGGAAAATCTTTTGGAAACTTTCTTTATTAAACTTAGAATTACCTTTTTTAACCCCTATAATTAATAACCTTTTCCTTGATACTTGTGAATTACCAAGGTCTGCCATAGAATGATTATGAAATATAAGGTCATATTTTTTAAAAATACTTTCCCATACATCAGTTGGCATTAAGTTTAAGAGCTTAGGTACGTTCTCTAACAGAAAAATCTCGGGTTTATAAGTTAAAACTGCCTGAATTAATAGGTTAATGGTCTTATTTTTCTCTGGGTTACCGAGTTCTTTTACTTTTGAGAGTCTCATAGTGGAGCTAGCTCCACAGTCTGGGCTCCCAACTATGATGTTTGGACGCTTCTTTAGGTCAAAAAATTCGGTTTTAAACGGTATTTTACCAAAATTAAGCTCCCAATTCTCTTCATTCTTAGTGTGAAACACCATTCTTGGCTCTATATTACCGAGAATTTGGTAATTTTTGTCATTTAAAAAGGGATGCAGAAGAGCTCCTGCTCCACCTGCAACCCCTAACACTCTAGTTTTTTTCATATTATTTTAACATTTTAATGTAATACCTCCAAGCAAACTTCTCTCGATGCTCATTATACCAGTCTGTATTTTGAGTATTATAAGCTTCAGCCTCTAATGGTATATGCTTATAAGCTTTTTTATGGTCCATACCATACCAAAGTCTGTTTTTTAAATAAAAATAAAAGTAAATTGGTAGAAAACCAACATACCAAAGCTCTTTCCACTGAAGCGTATGGGTATATTCGTGTCTTGAAAAGGCTGGATTTTTAAGAAATTTTTCTTTGTCCCTTGTAAAAATTATACCAGCTATATTTATAGCTAGATATCCAGGAAGAGGTATTATCTTATTTTGTACTATTTTCATTTTCTTTTTCCTTTAACCAATCCTCTCTTGCACCGATGGTTATTATTAACGATCTTAGACTCTGATAATAAACTGGAGAGGTAGCGTATTTCGCTTTATTATTATCAGTGATCTTCAAAGCAAACATTAAAGGCTTATTTCTGTATGGCCAAGCATCGTCATACATCGACTTCTTGAAGATAGAAGTATGATCTGCAAGGCATTCTGAGAGAGTCTCATAGTGACGGAAAGCTCGTTTTACTGTGTACTGCCACCGTCCACTGTCTAGTTTTATTTTCCTGAGTATCTTATCAGGTGGAGTGAATGTCTTTTTGTCATGCTTAAAATACTCTTTGGTTTCTACCATATCTATTGGACCTGTCCATGATCCTTTGGTAATACCAAAAATATTATTCTCTCCAATAGTATGAGCTCCCCATCCTGTTTCTAGGACAGCTTGAGCTGTTACAAATAATGGGTGTATTTCTCCACCCATGGCTGCTTGGTAGACCCTTTTAGCAAAGGCCCATTGTTTTTCGTTAATTGCCATAATTTAAATTGTTTATAATAAAATGGATATGAGTATTGCCGAGAACATCTTATACTCGGAGTTCTATATGATATTATAATAATATAAAATAATAGGATCGTATGTACAAAGTAACTGTTAATTGGTATGAAAATTATTGCCAAATAGATGAAGATTCTGATTTTCTTGGTCAGTTAATTACACTATTCCCTATCCAAGGTAAATCAGAAGAAGAGGTTGAAGATTTAATCTATGATCGCCTAGATAATCTTTCATATAACCACTATGGGCTCTTCTCTCAACAAACCGAAGTTATACATAATTATTTAATATAAAAATTTGCATAATTAAAAATAATTTTGTAATTTTGCATTGATAAAAATTTATTGATAATTAAATATTAAACCACAATGACAAAGCTCAAACCAGAAATGGAAGTTGTCTATGTAGAAGCTAATCTTATCGATAGGACTAAGGTTATCAGAGTAGACAAGGAGAATGGAACTGCTGTTCTTGCTAACGGCATAGTATTAAACCGAGAGATCCTTAAAAAGGGTTACTTTAAAAGAGCTGGCAGAAGGTCTGAAGCTAAGGCTTATCTCTATGAACCAGGTAGTGAAGGTTATAAAATTTATGAAGCTTATATCAATCGAGTTCAGTTGATCAATCTCATCCCTGCAATAAAGAAAGAAATAGAGAAGAAGGATATTAGGGTTGACCAAGGTTGGCTTAAGGAATTTAGAAGTATAATAGAAAAATTTATAGGACAATGAATCACACGTTTTGGTACAATTTTTGTATTATTATTGCCATAGTATATGGCGTAGCTTTTATACCAGCATTTAAAACTGCTATAGCATTCTGGTTATATAAAGATAAAGATGATGTTGCTTGTAAGGCAATGAAACAAGGTTTTATAATTGGTTTATTGAAGATTTGGGTTATTTATCCGTTATTTATTATTAAGGATTGCCTTAATTCACTAAAAAGAAGGTAATTATGAGTAATGATATATTTGGTAATTCTAATTTACCATCTTGTATAGTAAACCCATTTAATGTAGAGAATATAACTAGTATTATGATTGTATATGGTAGATCTCTATTAAGGGGTACTCCATACTTTACTGGTAAGGTAGAATTTAAAAAAGGTAATACAAAAGGAGAACAATCATTTGATGGTAAAAATTTAGTGGATGTGTTTATTAAGGTTAGGGATTTTTGTAAAGAGTTAGAGAGATATGGCGAACAGAAAGGGTAAGATATGTAGGTTTACTCCATATCCTAAGGAGAAGAAAGAACCTGACCTTGAGAAGGAGAAAACTAGGTTAGATATCGAAATCCTAAAATCTATAAGGTATAAGTTTAGAGAAGATAAGGAGCTTAGGTTTCATTTAGATAGTGTTATAAGTAAATTGATTAAGGATATTAGATGAGAATATCTAAGAAGCCCTTTAATACATATAGGAGGTCCAGGTAGTAGTATATTGCCTGGGCTTTTGTGTGGTGTGCCTTGTGCTGTGTGCTTGTGTGGGATGTCAGGAATCCCTTATACGTATATGCTAGGTAGTAGTACTTAGGGAGGGGAACGGATTCCCTTATCGTATATGCCAAACTCCAGGCATCCAAAGTGGGGAACGGTGGACGTGCATAAATCGATTTAAAAATAAAAGTAAGGTACAACATTATATTTAAAATTTTAAGGGCTTAAAATGGATTTTTGTGTTTTTCATTTTTCATTGATTAAATATGTAAGAATAAAAAAAAAGAGGGTGCAAATTTGCACCCTCTTAATTATAGTTATTTAAATATTGCTACCTTATAAGAGTAATTACTAATAATTTCTTTAGCTCTTTTTAAAGGTATTGGATATTTAAATTTTAAATTAATAACACCGTTTTTTCGAAGAAAGATTTTTTCAACGTTTAATAAAGATACTTCTTTAACCATGTTTTTTTAATTAAAGTTTCTCAATTAATTCACGAATTATTTGTTTTTCTTCTTCGCTGTCCGTTTCAAGAATAAAATTCTCTAATTGATTTATTAACGTATCAAACGTTTCAAAATCGAGCTCTAATACAACTTTTGCCATATTATTTAGATTTAATGAATCTTGAGCAATGAGACATGTGTTTTTTTTGCTCATAATTAAGTCCTTCGATTTTACTCTCATTTTTGTTTAAAATACGCCACCAACAATATAAGTTATGGCATTTTTTACACCTTGAAAAATTATACATAGTTAATAAACAATTAAACGATTTGATATTTGCACTAATTTTATAATTTTATCCATACCAATAACAATAAATTAAGATGGTGCAATTTGCACCATCTTAATTTAATATTTGGGTGTTGGATAATTACATAAATCAATAACTTTATTTCTGATATGGTTTTGAATTTCCAAAGAATTAAAATGTTTATTTTGTTTCTTTGGTGTATCAATACCTAAAATTAAGTTATCAAAATAAGAAAGTAAATTTTCTAAAATTATCTTTTGTTGTTTTTTAGGTAATTTAAGAAATTGCGTATCTCTAAAGACTAATAATAAAAATTGTGCGCTTTTAATATCAGTCTTTAAACCACCGTAAATTCGTAACCGCTTTAAAAGCAATTTAATTTTTTTCTTCATAATCTTGTAAATTAATTAAGTGGTGCAAATTTGCACCACTTAATTAATAAAACTATTTAGAAAATTTTTCAATAACTTTATACGCTTTTTCTACAAAATCCCTGTTTGTGTCGTTGCGAAAACGAGAAAAAACAGAAGAGTCCTTTGGGTTCTGAGAAATAAACCAATACTTATATTCTTTTGCAAATTTAGCGTAAAAAGTATTAAACTGCTCCTTAGTTTTGCAAGCAGATAAAATTTTTAATAACTCTATCATTTTATCCCTACAAATACGACGGAATTTTTTGGTTTGAAATTCTTTTTTCAAAATTTCAGAATTACCACCGCTCTCGAAAGAAATGCCCATTTCTGCAAGCATTTTTCTTTCTTCTTCATTAAACTTTTGCATAATTAAAATAATAAATTAAGAGTGATTTATATTTTTATTTTATTCTTTAATTCTGTTATATTCAGATATTTTATTTAAAGAAATGGTTTAAAAATTAATCACTTTAAAAAACCTTTGTTTGTACCAATATTTCAAAGAACGCTTGTGTTTTAAACACGATGCAAAGGTACGAATAATTTTTTATTTACAAAAATATTTTTGAGAAAATTTTTAAAAAAAAATATCTTTTCTTGATTTAAATCAATTAAATAATATTTTTCTAAATTATTTTTATTTTTTCTTGCAAATATAAAAAATAGTTTGTACCTTTGCAACACCATTAAAAATTAATGTTTAACAATTTAAAATTAAAAATTATGGAAAAAATTATTTTAAATTTATCTATTAAAGAAATTGAGAGATTAGGTATCATTTTAAATTTTGGCATGTCTCATATAAGTAGTAAAGAAAAAGATTATATAGATGTATATTTGAAAGTATGTAATCAATTAAATAGAAATAATAGGATGGGGTGGGATGACTAAAATTTAATGTATTTAAAGGGGTGCAAATTTGCACCCTCTTTTTTTTTATTTATATCTGAAAATTTATAAATTTTTTTTTATTTTTGCAATATAAAATCCACGGTTCCCAACCCCGGGCGTGGTCCGCTTAACATATTACCTGAATAGTGGGCCAGTTCTTTTAATTTAAGATTTGAGGCCAGATTAGCTAAATCCATAACTCCTTTGGGCCTTTTCTAATTGCCAGAAACTTTGGGCCTTTTCTATAACCATTGGGGCCAGATGGTCAAATATTAGGGCCTCAATATTGGCCACAGGGATTAGCCAGGTACAAAATAAGGCTGGATCTAAGATTAGCCTTGGGGTAAGCTTGGAGTAAGCTATATGGAAAGTCTGTAGGTTGGGGCGGTAATAAGCTCAGTGGCTAGCTATTAATATTACTGGTATAGATAGTGGACACAATAAAGCCTGGGCCTCTAGATTGGAAACCCAGGCAATATAATAGGTTATTGATAGAATATATTAAATGTAGTACAGTGATTTTCGTTTATAAGTAAAGAGATAAAGCCAAAGCCACAGTCTCCAGGTTCCATGTATTCATCATCGTCTACTTCGATAATATAGTGGCCTTGATAAAGGTCTATGTATATATTATCAGCAGTTGGATATTTATTTACAGTAGCTAGAATGTCAAGTTTAAACTTTTCTAGATCATCTGGCATATAGGTAGAGACAGCCTCGTCTAAGCAAGTATCTATGTAAGTAATAAGGCAATTAAGTGATTTTGTTTTCATAGTTATGAATGTTTTGTGATTGTAAGATGTGAATATTGATGATTGTCGATGATAGCCGAGTAAAGTAAGGCCTTGAGAAATTTGGTAGCCTTGTCAAGAGTAGGTTCAGTATGTGTATAAGGAACCTGGATCAAGGTGATGGGATCTTGCCATTCGTAAGTGATTGTGATCATATGTTTAACAGTTTTATTAAGGGAGGGATGGTTAGTCCCTCCGTTACCTTTGTAATTAGAATGGTATAGAAATATAGAAGTCAATGTAACCGAAAGGTTCTACGATCCTGGCAGAAGCACCGTCTGTGAACTCTGGGTCTCCAAGTATTTCAAGTTCGTCTTGAACAAAGGATTGGACCTCTGATTCCGATATAAGCTCTGGGTCAAAGGTAAGCCTAAAATGTTGGTCAACCTCTAGGTCATTAGTTTCCCAGTTAAGGTCATGGATAAGGTCCTCGACCTGGATAAGTTTGATACCTTTTGGAAAGCCGTTAGGGAAACTAAGATCGAGTCTAGGAAAGCCATTAATGTCACTGTCCTCTAGGTTAATGGAATCCTTGAAGGCAATGATAGTGTAAACTACTTCGTTAGGAATATAGTTATCATCGTTGTTAACGTCCTTGATTGTTCCCTGTGGGATAATGAATGATTTTGTTTTCATTGTTGTAATGTATTTAAGTGGGAGGTTGGTTAGACCTCCCGTTACCTTTGAATTATTGTTTAGTGGAATCGATTGCAGTGAAAGGAAGGATAAGTCCCTCGATCAGAGATGAGTAATCGATTTGATCGGCAAGAGTTTCGTCTTCATGGTAAGTAGCATCGTATTTAGCAACTAAGTCTGTCATAGGTTTTAGGAGTTGTTCCCAAGTTTGTAGGCAATTTTGAGTAGCATGGGATTGAATAGCGATATGTGCAGCAATTTGTCCGAGCATAAAGCCAGCATCTGGGAGGTAATCATAGAAGGTGTCATCTCCGAGATGTCCGTTGTGAGAGAAGGCATATTCGAAGGTTTTGTTTACCTGTTCCATGATTTGATCGAAGTAGGATTGCAGTTGATCATTAGGAATAGCAACGATGCAGTCCCAGCCTTGGTCATGTAGTAGGGAACCAAGAGTTTCCCAGTCTTTGTCTGTTTTTAAGTTAACCCAAGCAGGGTCATTTGGGAAGTTAGGACCGTCCTCTGAGCAGTAATTAAAGTTAGCCATGCAGTATTCTCCGGTAAAGCAGGCAATGATTGCAATGTTGTTGTTTGCAATGTGAGTTTGAATGATGTTGTTGTGCATAATGTTTGTTATTTAAGTTTGTAATAGGCAAGTGGGTCGGCCCTGCATTATTTATACCCATATTTTATAGATGCAAAATTACAAAAAATATTTTAAATACGCAAATATTTTTATATCTAATTTTTAAAATAATTTGAGCTCCTATGGGCCCTATTTCTCAACCTCATTGGGGCCAGACTTTCACAAATAGCCATGAATATGGTAGAATGTGGCCAGATGTCTAAGTGACTGAATATGGACGGGCCTGTTGGTTAGTTAGATTTAAATCTAGAGTTTTGTTTTAGTTTTACTAGTATTTATATGGTTTGTTAATTAGCCTGTTACTATGATTCCAGGTAAGTTTGGGGCCTAAAAGGTACACTTAGTCTGCTTACCATATTACCTATATGGTTGCCTTTAGGTATATATTATAGGGGCCTTTTATCCCTAAATCCTATGCCCCTTGGGGCCCCTTTACTACTTATTATATTATATATAATATGCAATATATTGGGGCCAACTGGCTTAGGATTTAGGCTTTATTAGGTAAATATAAATCTGGCCATTTAGCTATATATCTGGAACGTAGATAAGCTATAGCGTAGATAAGCCCAGGGGTAGTCTTGCTAGTATCGTCTTGGGGCCTTGTGGGGCATAGTATCCCCTCCCACCCATTAGGTACCTCGAGGTATCGAAATCCCCAACCCCCTGAAGGTATTAGCTTAGATCGAATTTAGCTTTAGAGTATAGATCAGCTATATTGTAAGATAAAATGTAGGTATTAGGAATAAGGTAACACTATAAAGCCCAAAGCCAGTATATTATATTAGTTATATATATAGTATATATAATGGCTTTGGGGTTATGTTATTTGTTATTATTTGTTTGTTTTTGGATGAAAGCTTTGATGTAACCTGTAGCCTTTGATAGGCTATCGAGATCGAAATCAGTAGTGATATGTACCTCTGGGTTCTCTACTAGGTTCTTTATCTCTTGGAGATATTCTTCGGCTTGATGTATTTTACCTTGTTTCATTGGTGATTTTGGTTTTGTTTTTAAGGATAGGTCTTCGTGAAAGCCATCTTCAGCTGAGGTATATAGTTCGATAGAGGTATTGCCTTGATCCCGATTTAGTATGGCACATTGTACGTATGATGATAGGTCAGCTGAATTACTGTTCATGATTAACTTCAGATCCTTTGGATCTAGGTTTTCTGATTTAGCCAGATCTATAAGGTCCTGGAGTGTGATTGGGAATGTTTTGTCGATGTACTTTGCTTTCATAGCTGTATGGGTATTAAGTGGGGAAGGTTATTACCATTCCCCGGAGTTAATGTAATATATGTGAATGAGGTCATCAGATGTAGTGATATTTATGAGTTCTCTATATGATGTATCTGATGTTAGGTTGATTGACATATTTTCCTTGATAGGTATGTCATCTCTTCCAGTGAATATGTGTAAGAAGTCCGTTAAGCAGTTGTCTGCTGTTTTATAGGCTTCTTCTTTCTTATGGTCATCCTCAATGTTCTCTAGATTGTAGAAAGTTCCGTACCCTGTGTAAATAGGTATGGTTATAAGGTCCCAACAGCTTTCGTCTTTGTAATCCTGAGAGTGATGACCTATTGGTTTGATATGTCTCCATATTGATGTGAATTCACCGAGAGCCTGTGATAGGTAGTCAAATAATGATTGATCCTCGTTTAAATTGATCGAAATGTTGATAAGTTCCATTGTTTTATTGTTTTAAGTGGAGGAGTGGTTAGCTCCTCCGTTACCTTTGAATTATAAGAGATCGAATGAACGCATATCGTTAAGAAGATAGATAGCATTCTGTACATCGCAGGTAGTGTCATCTCCCGGTTCATATCCATCTATGGCATTGTGGATAGCCATGCAGATGTCGTCCATTAGTTGGTAAAAGGCAGCCCGATCTGGGATTTGGTATTCAGCACCATTGTCATCATGTTCATCGAGCCAGTCCTCATCGTCTGAGTGATCAATGTAGGTGTAGGATCTGTTCTCTCCGCTGGGTTGGCAATCGCAGAGATCATCTGTGATTAATACTGTAGGATAAACTCCATTGTTGGTTGAGAAACCATTTGTTTTGTTGTTCATAATCATAATGTTTGATGTTTAAATGTTAATGTTAGTGAGGTTGGTTGGACCTCCGTTATCTTTGATTTAATATTGACCGGTGCAGTGAAGGATTAATGTGATTGTAGCATCGTTAAAGTGAATGGCAAGAGAGTCCTGACCATTGGTTAGGAATAGGTGTTCTTCCTTGATGAATGGTTCCTGTAAGTCCTGTGGAAGGTATTCGGCAATAATTCTAGATAGTTCTCCGAGATCGACCTCCTGATGTTGGTTGATGCCCCATGTAAGTACCGTTATATAGGATTCGTCATCGTAGGATTGATGGAATTGGGTGAGTTGGTAAACTGCATCGCCTGTATCATTGGAAATAAGGCAATGTTGAATTGCATTGAGAACCTGGAAGAGGTTGGTGTTAATGTTGATTGTTTGCATAATGTTTGAATGTTTGTGGCCGGTGGCCGGTTAATAATTAATACATTATTTTTATTTCTGCAAAGGTACAAAAATTATTTTAAACCAGCAAATATTTTTATATATAATTTTTAAAATAGTGAGGTAAGTAAGATGGCAGGTAAGAACCATAGTAGAACCCATAGGTTTTGGAGTTTAGACAGGAAAAAGGTACAGCTTGGGATTTTAGTTATTAAAATGGGCCAAGCTGTACCTAGTGAGCTAATAATATTACCTGAATGGTTGGTTAATCATCTAATTCGATGGCTTTGATATTCGTTTCCTTAAAAGCTTTAGAAATATCACCTTCATGTCGTTGGATAAAAATATTGGTTAGACCCTCTACTACTCCATATCTGTGGAATTCTTTTAGGTATGCCTTGTAGTCTTCTCTAGTGATTCGCATATTATATGTCTTTGATTACTGTTGTGAATATTTTCTTGATCTCTTCGTCAGGTATATCATGATTCTTTAATGTCTCCATGATCCCGTAGAGTTCTTCGCTGGCATCAAATAGGATTTTATGTTCCTCATCTGAGAGAAGTCTTTGGAAATCTATAGAACCATCATCATGATATTCTACACGGTCTGGAGTTACCCATTGTAATGGTGTAGTATCATCTCCAGGATATCCCTCTATGAGGATCTCGGTATCATTTGGGAGGATAACTAGGTTTCTTACTGTAACTGGACCTTGATAAGTTTCTTTTGGTTCAGATAGTAGTTTTACTTGTTTCCTAGCTGGGCAGTATTCGAGTTTTGATACGTATACTGAGCCTTGTCCACCAAATACTAAGTAGGTGATTGGAATGGAGATGAGGCTTTTAACATAAGCCTCAGTCTCTATAAATTGTCCGATTGTCATAGTCTGAATAATTTGTTAGGTAAGAAGATTACATTTCCGTATAAGTCCTGAGCATTAGGTCCCAGGATTGATTTTAAGAGTTCAGAGGCTTTTTTGTTCATCTTAGAGCCATTGATCATACCTTCTTCGTCGCAAAGGAGGTTCATTTTCTTGAAGTCTTTGTGATTAGTCCAGTACCTAAGGATAATAGGTTGAATGAGGCATCCAGTCCTAATGTAGCTTTGGATAGCTGCATAGGTGAACGTCTTTGTCTTTGGAATGATTTCTTGGACAGTTCCATCTGGTATAATAAGAGTTGCTTTCTCTAGTGAATAAGTTGTTCCTTGAGTTTCCATATTGATATTATTTATGAATGTGATTAGGATTTGATTCGTACCAGTTAGTGATTTTTACGAGGTTCTCTCTGACCTTTTCGTAGTTTACTAGAGTTTCATCATCTGTATCTGCAACTTGCAGCATATCTTGATCTTCTACGGTATGCCAATATTGATCGTAGGCATTGATAATCTCGGCTTGTTGTTCAATTTTAGTCCCTCTTTCTAGGATAGTCCATTCGCAAAAGAGGAAGGAAAGGGCTCCTCCTAAGAGGAAGAAGCCCAGATTTTCTTTAGTTCTTTTAGTCATATTAGTTAACGGTTATAGTAAGTATATAAAAGTCCTGATCTGATACCTGTGAGATGCAGTAGTCAGTAATAGTACCTGGTTCGAAGATGTTATCCCGTAAATATTTGTAGAAGTTATAGGCATCTTCTTTGTACCTAGCCTCGAGAGTAAAATTGTGTAAATAAACCGCAGTTCTAGTAGCTACCAAGTGATAGTCAACCAATGAAGTGTAATGGACTTGATCTGGGTCTATCAATTCTGTGAATGATTTGATGTCCAGATCCCTGTGAAAGAAATCGTAGAAAGCCTGATCTCTTTCTGTGCATTTAGCAAGGAGTTCTTTCTGTGTCATAACTCTTAATGTTTTGTTTGTTAATGTTGTGGAGGTTGGCCTCCGTTAATTATACCATATTTTAATACTGCAAAATTACAAAATTATTTTTAATTATGCAAATAAAATATGGTATAAAATAATATTTTCTTGGGTTGAGGTTAGTTGTACTCTGATTCTTCTTGGATATCTTCGTCTTCTCCGAATATATCTTCCCAGCATTCTGGGCATATTCCTGACATAAGGATCTCCCTTTGGTCAGCAGATAGATTTGGAAAGGCTATCTGGATATTTTTGCCGGCCATCCAGTCATAATATTGGCTATCATCAACCTCAAGAGTCTGAAGTTTGTGGCAATGTGGGCATATTTTCTCGATTTTCATATACGTGTCCGCTTAAGATATTACTTGTTTATTGTGAATTACTTAATTGATCGTATATAGTGAGTAAATATATCACTTTTCATACGTCTCATACTTTGATACTTTTTCTTAGCCATATCTTTAAGTTGATCCCTAAGTTGATAAAGGGGTTTGTAATTTTGTGGTTTTGTTGGGCCACCCATCCACTTTAGGAATTCATTTATAGTTAAAGCATCTGGTATATCATTAGTCACTATCATTAAGTAGACTTGGTCTTCTTTCCAGTTAATGTAAACTCTTGATATGTATGAAACAATGGTATTGTCAGGCCAATTAGGTATGAACTCTACTGGGTTAAGTAAAGAATAACTACCATTGTCGGTATAATCATTCAGGTAGTTATAAATTTGATGTCCTATTCGCATATTCTTTAGATTTTATTTTCTGGAAATACTGTAATTAGTACCTGGTAGGGTTTAATTACCAGGTACTTTATTAAGAGTTTAAGGAAGGAAGATATCATTAGGATATTCTACTGCAGGTTCGGATTCGTTTTCTTTGATAATACCTTTGTCTACCAGTTCATGGTACTTCTTCTTAATCCAGTCTATGCTGATATTAAGTTCTTCTGGATTATTTGAGAAATGTTCTTGATAGTAAGGTTCTATCCAGTCTTTGATATCTTGGTCATATCCAATGATACCGTTCCATTCAAGAGCTTCTTGGAAAAGTTCTAGGTTACTCATTTCTACCGCTTCTTCGGTAATAGCATCCTCATTAACGAGGTAATCAATTAATTCGTACCTGTCCATTGTTTAACATTTTATTAAGTTATACATTAGTCTCGGCATCCGCCTGAGGCTGTGAATTCATGATAAGCTTTCTCATTATAATAGTCTTCAGATTCAGAATCATCGGTGAGACTATTAAATTGTCCCTGGGTGTAGTTTTTAAAGTTAGCAGCATGTTCAGTGTTTCCTGTCTTAGTTTTTACCGAGGATACCTGGGTAAATTCTTGGATGAACTTATAGGTTTGTTCTCCAGAGCAACCATTGGGATTAAAGGTGTAGATTCCAGCTAGTACCATTAATTTGTTGATCCTATCCTTGCAGTAGAGTTTGATATACTGGAGTTCTTCATCACTGTAATCGCATTCGCATTCAATGATTTTCTCTTGAACCATACGTTGAAGTTGAGCATCTAAGGCATCTAAAGCATGGTAGATAGCCATACTAAGGTTTTGTGCAAGTTGCCTTTCATCTAGAAGGGCTTTAGCAATTTCCAAGTGGATGTTTTTGTTGTGATCCATATTGTGTAATGTTTATAAAGTTTATAAATATTATTTTATCAATGCAAAATTACAAAATTATTTTTAATTATGCAAATAAAATAATGTATAAAATAATATTTTCTTAGGTATAGGCAATGTTAGGTATGCCTCTAGTAGTTTTAGAATAAGTTTGCATAAAACTTAGAAAGAATAGATTCTAGTTTATTCTAGAAAAATGCCCTCTACTTTCGCAAGCAAAGGACATTGGCAGAAATTGCACAACTTGGGACGGATTCCTATTGTCCCAAAGAAGGCCTTTACAATTAGAAAAATTCAGCATCGCCTTCACAGGTTGAGTTGCTGGGTAAGTTTTTAATTATCGTTAACCGTATATGTAATATCATATAGTCATTATGCACATGGTCCGCTTAAGGTATTACTTGTCTTTTAGTTGAGCAAGTAACTTCTTTCGTTTATCTTCTGGTAAGCCTTCAAGGATAGCTTTGATATCTGCAGAAGCCTTATTGACATCAGCTTCCTCCATAAATCCTATGAAGTCATCCTGTTTGATATCAAATGGTCTAAGCAATGATATCTTAGTACCTTCGGCTTTCATTTGAGGCAAGTACTTCTGTAACAAAGTTTGGCTTGCTCCATTGTAAATGTCTTGGAACTCCCAGGAGTCATCGTCCAATAGATCCCATCTTATGTCTACCTTGAGGTCTTTGTTAAAGTTAGCATTCTGTATTCTAAGGATGCACTCTACCATAGTTGTTTCTTGTTGTTCCATAATGTTGTTGTTTATAAGGTTTATAAATATTATTTTATCAATGCAAAATTACAAAATTATTTTTAATTATGCAAAACCTATAATAACCAATTGAAGCCATTAGGTTAAAAATTGTTCTGATATTGAGATTGGTTCTGGATCAGGTACCTCCTCCTCATAGGTATCAAACTCGGGATCTTCAGCATTTTGATCTATTCTCATCTCTATCTCCCTACGCATTTCATGTCTAGCTTTAGAAGAAGATTCTATGGCTCCTTTATAATCTTGAGTAATTTCATCTAATTCCTGTCTATTTACATTAAAGGTAGAACCATCGTTATCCATATCCTCATTTGCTACTATGGATGGTAATGATTTTAGATCATAGTTACTTTCGAGGTATTTGGCTTGCTCTGATTTATCTTGCAAAAAAGCCTTGGATTCTGTGATAAGTTCCATGGCTTCGTCTCTGCTAATATAATTATTTTGCTGGACATTATTTTGTTGATTGAGGTTAAATATATTAGTAGTACTTCCTCCGGTAAAAGTACGAATAACTTGCTGTAATGAAGCAGAAGTTTCAAGCCTTAATTTAAGGGCTTTATTAAGCTCTGCTGAGATAAATGGAGTATAGTGGCCATTTTGAGAATTTTTCAATATCTCAACTTGTTGCATTACTTCCATCCTATCCTCTAAAGCCCACGACAATTGTTGGCCAAGCAGACCATTTATTAGATCCTGTTGGATTTCAGGTTGCCATATCTTTGATGTAAGTATATGGTCACGCATATAAAGTTGGATGTACTCTATAGTAATACCTAAGATTCTTGCTAAGGTATTAATATCCATGGGTACATTACCAAATTTACCATTACTCAGGATCCAATTATGGATTATATAATTATAAAGGGCCTCTTTATTCTCCTTTGTTTTATTCTGCTGATACTGAAGAGCAAGAGCAGTAGTCCCCATAGGTCTTGGGAATCTATAAAGGTTTTCTTTTTTTGCCATACCTACCATATAAATAAGATTTGTATATATCTACGTCTTCCCTATATTCTAGCCATTGTAATTGTTTAAGTAAATACATATCAAGTTCAGGAATATAGAATACTGCGTACCAATTTCCTTTGCTTGTATGTATAAGGTTAAATGGTTTATCGGAATATAAATCCCGAGTAAAGGATTGATCTCCGGTTTTAAACGGAAAATCAAGGTAAAGCCTATAAAAAGGCCCTACCTTGAAATGATTGCCTCCGAGTTCAAGGATTTCGCTTTCCTTTTTTCGAAGGTTTAATTTTTGTCTTGTCTTCATCGGAATGTAATTTTTCGGATAAACCTTTTAGGGGTGCCCATTGGGCAGCAGCAACCTTTTTCTTGTGATCAATCCTGTCCTGTACATCCTTAAATAAAGCCTTACGAGATTCTATTACGTAGGAAGCATAGAATACATTCCAGAGGCCTTTGGAGAGTGGCTTTTTACCAGCCTCCTCAACTTGGGCAGAGATCTCATTGAATACCTTTTGGGCTTGGGCAACCTCCTTTTTGAAGGCCCTGTACTTAAGGTACCCAGTACTAGGATTATAATCTTCAGAATACCTGAGTGAATCAAGGAAATCAAGGCCAAAGCGTTTGATAAAATCCTGACGATTGAAATTAAAATGTGGTTGGTCCATTCGGAACAACTGGCAATATTCTTCAGCTGATAGTTTCATTTTCTTCTTGTAGTTTTAAAATTGTGTCACTTTTAACGATTTGAAATAAGAATCCGTGTAGATTATCCTCATAGTAAGAGGACCAGATGCAATCTTGTAATCTAAATGGTTTTAAACTCTTAGCTCCCTTTGGTATACCAGTAATATACAGATGATGAATACAAGTTTCATAGGGTTTTACTACCTGGAACATTTCTACAGGATCTTCTTCAGTAGGACTTATATAAAGTCCCATAAGGTAATAGTCAGGCCATTTAAGATTATCTCTATCTTTATCAAGTATCACTACAGGATAGGCAATATCTCCTATTTTCGTAGAACCATTGATAAATTGATGGTCTTTTACCAGACTAAGTTTACCTTTGCCGATATAGGTGTTGTATGTTACTTGTTTAAACATTCGTATATAATTACGTGGGTTACACCTTTTGATTCAATTATCTTAGTATTATTGAGATTCATTTGGAGACCTTTAAGGACATCTCTAGATTCCTTATCTAGTCTCCCACGACGTCTCTCAACATCATATAAAGTAAGTATACTATCTGGATCTCTTTGAAATGTAGATATTGGTCCAGAAAACTCTATGTGATATTTATCACACTCACTCAGTACGTTTACACGTTGTTTGAAGGCATATTTACCCTTTACGTACTCTACTTTTACGCTTCTTAGTTTTATTTTCTCGGTGAGCATAAGTTCTTACATTTTCTAACTGGTTCTTTACTGCTGCTTGAACGAAGATAGCTATAGGTAGGAAGAAGAAATCACGAATGTTAGAGTTATTAATATAATAATCATACAGCCTGTCAAACTTCTTCCTAGTTTTATACTTAACATCTTTAGATACTAAGTAGCTTTTGATACATCTCTTATGTAGCTCGATGAGCTCCTTGAGACTCTTCTTCAGTTCCTTCTCAGTAAAAATATGATATCTCGGAGCAGATGTTGCCATAATCAGAAGATTAGGGAATGGATTAGATTGCCATTCCCGGTTTGAGTACTTGAGCAGCATAGTCATCGAATGCCTTCTTAGCTGCCTTGTATTCCTTAGAGCTCTGATCCTGGATGAATCTGTTCATCTCCCGTTCAAGTGAACGATATTCGTTACGGGTAGATTGTCTCCAGGACTTCTTCTCGTCCTTGGTCATCTCCCTCATTTCTCCAGTTTCCTCGTCCTCCTTGAGTGGATAGATGTACTTGACCTCCCTCTCAGATACTACCTTCTCCTTGATAGATGCCTTCTGTTTCTTGGCAACGTCCTTGACTACCTTGTCCTTCTTCTTCTTGGACTCGGCAACTGGAACTTCGATGACTTCAGCCTTCTTGGTCTTCTTATCCTTCTTTGATTTCTTGTTCTTCTTCCCTGAAGCAATGGCTTCGAGATTCTCCTTGATAGAGGTCTCCTCCTGAGAAGAAGTTGGGTTAGTAACTTCCGTTGCATTGGCAACGATTTCCTGGTTCTCTACCTGAGCAGTGATCTGCTCCTTCTTGGTGTTGTTCTTTTTCGTTTTCATAACTAAACGAGTTAAATGGTTAATGGGTTTTTATGCCCGTGACTAATGTTAATTATTGAAGGATCTTTTGTGTAAGGCTTCCTTGCAGTTCCTTAACTTAGGATTTATTAAATATTTTTATCAATGCAAAATTACATATTATTTTTTATATATGCAAATTTTTTATCGAAAAATTTTAAAAAATGTGAGGTTTTCCATTTGGATTGCCTATTGGAATATATCTGGAGGATATAGGATTTCATCTTCAGGATCCGATATAAAGTCATCCCAATGGTCCTCCACATAGTCAATATCCATGATTACCTTTTGAGAAGGTATAGTTATTGTTAACGGATAGTTATCGTGGCTCCAATCTCCAGAGGTTATCCACTGTGATACTTCGTAGGTCTCTGTAGTTGGGACAACCTTTATACTCTTTATTATTTTTCGTGCACATGGTCCGCTATTAATATTACTGGTATGTTGAGACAATTCTATATTAGGCCTTTTACTATATATGGGTTTTTTATTACCTTCACTTATTAAATAATGGTAAGCTCCAATATATGCAAATAATAAAAGACCGCAGGCAATACCAACGGTCTTTCTAGAATACTCTTTATTATTTGTATTCATATCTTATAAGCTTAAACCTTCCTTTTACTAGATTAGCATTAACCCATTTACCTTTGGAGTCAGCTTGGGTAAGCTCATCATAAAGTTTCCCTGCACCAAGGTACCGATAACATTTTAGGTTCTTGTACAGGATAAGGATATCTGTATGTACTCCATCAGCAATCTTGGCATAGGCCTCAATATTAGATGATTCACAAGGAGTAAATTCTACTCCGAAAAACTTCTCGAATACTTTGATGTTAGGATTTTTCATATTAAATGAGTTTTAAACGTTTGAATTCTTCCATGAGTGGTTCAGCCAATATCTTGGCATCTGGATGAGGTTTACCAGTAGTACCTAAAGCCCGGAGATTAAAGAAGTGTTTCCAATCTGATACAAAGGCAGTATGTACTAATTCGGTACGAGTATCTAATGCCAATACAGTTCTTGCCTCTTGTGCAGTTCTTCCAAGCCTTAGCATATTGAGATATGAATACTCAGCAGCAAGGTTACCGAATAACCAGTAGCGTAAAGCATCCCATTCATCATTATCTTGACCAATGTAAATATCATGACATAATTCTCTAATGGATAGGGTAGTTTGCCTAGCCTCTTCACCAAATAACTCCTGGACCCATGTTGGACATACTACTGAAACTTGGCCATCATATTTATCTTTAGAGTAGTTACAGTATCTTGTAGATTGTTCTGCAATAGAATCAACCCTATGCCTATTGTACTCTCTGGATATTGCTATCTGAGTGGTGAATCTAACAGTTACCCTCTTTTCGTGATATTCTGTTGGTTCGCATATAAACTGAAGATCTTCTTCCCAGCCATTCTCAATAATTACCCTGTAGTTAGTAGTGATATAATAAGTGTGTACTGGAGCATTAGTAATACCATGTTTTACATAATGTACAAATGAGTATGGGTTATCACTATACTTAGCACCTATGTTACCTACTACATCTGACCAATTATAGTGACTAGTAAATCCTGCAGATTTATATTCAAAGGATTTAGTACAGTTATCTTTTGTGATCTCAAGTTTCAGGTAAATTGTACCATGTTCAAGCATAGCACCATGACCTGATTTGATGATCATATCTACGAATTCCTTTGGAGTTCTTTTAGATTCTGAATCATAACAGGTCTGCCCTGCTGTTTTAATCATTTGAAATACACCTAAGAGACCGAGGTTTGGTTCCTGTGTAAGTATTTCAAATTTAGGTTTTATGATTCTCATAGGATTATACGATATTCAGGGTGAAACTTACGTTGTGCTGCAATAATAATAGACCATGCTCCAAGTACTCCTTCTTGGTTAATGTTAACCCATTCAGATTCCATCTTCCAAAGAATGTATGAGCAAAGTGAGGTTTGATATTCATCTAGCAGTTTTATCATATCAGGAGACTGTTTCATATCCTCATATATTTGAATATGATTATCGATGGCTTCTGTAATATCCTCAGGCTTTACCTGTAAGAGTTTGCAAAGCTCATCCTCTGAAAACTCCTGTACTTGTTCTGTTTTTAACTTGTTGAGTGCCTCTACTTGGATATCGGCAATCAATTTAATGATGTTGGCAGTTGCTTGTTCCATACTTTTAAATTTTTACAAAATTACAAATAAAAAATGAATTATGCAAGAAATTTATAAAAAATCTTTGCATAATTCATTAGTTAGTGTAGGTTACTTCCGTTGAAGAGCTTCTTGAATCTTATCTTTGATAGAATCTGGGAATTGGCAATCAGGAGCCCACCTTAAGAAGAACTTAGAAGGTTTCTTATCTTTGTTGAGTAGTAATTGACGTTGCTCGAAAGAGAATTTAAGTCTCTCCTCCTCATTCATATAGGGGGGCAATTTAGTAAACTCTACAGAAGAGAATGATAGAGTTTTCTTTCCCTCCTTAATCTTTATAGGAGCTTTACGTTCCTTATAGAGGTAAGGTATTACCTTCTTAGAAGGTCCATCCATGATAGAGAATCCGAAGATGATCATAGGATCAAACTTATCGGTTTTAGGATCCTTTCCTTTACGTATGCAACGTACCATCCACGATAGTGAATGTAGGTATTGCCCGTTATGGTGAGGTTCTCCTATATCCTTTGGATTGAAGTTGAACTCCGGGAAGTAGTATTTGAAGTCCTCAGTGAGAAGGAATACAAAACCTAATTCTCTTAGGTATTTAATTACCTCTGTTTGATTTTTACCGTTACTAGCTAAAGTTTGTACATTAGCCAAGATATCTTCCCTTGGTGACTCAGTTAGCGCAGGAGCAGATGAACTAGGTCTTCCTCTTCCAGGTGTCTGAGGCTTAAGGGGTAGAGTACCATTAAGCTGGTCAATGTAGTTCTTGAAGGATGTGATGTCCTCCTTGTTTACTAGGGTTACCTCGAGTCGAATGGGGCCATCATGTACAAATTTTGGACCTGCTAATAGTTCTGTATAAGAATCTACCAATCGATCTCCAACTACAGCTCCATCATTGTCCAACAAAGTTACCCTCATTTTAGGTTTAAATACCTTTTCAACCTTCTGGGGTTCTTGTTTTTTATCTTTTTTCATATTCTTAAAGTTTTCGTAAAAACAAAAAAACCGGGGCCAATTTATTTTGGCCCCGGCGGCTTACTCAGGAAATTAATCCCGAAAGCGGTGAATAAGAGGAGATTTGGTTTGGTGGTGGTGGTTAATCCTCCTCCTTCTTCACCTTTTTGGCCTTTTTGGAGGTTTTGGACTTATCATCCTTTGAGGCCTTTTTCTTATTCTCAACCGGAGCTTCTTTAGGCGATTTCTTCTCTTTTTTAGAAGTAGTACCTCCGTTAGCAGCCTTCCTCTGCTCAGTTCGATACTTTTTCTTCTCGTCCTTGGTCATCTCCCGCATCTTACCGGTTTTTTCATCCTTTACTTGAGGGTAGTCATATTTAGTTACTGCCCTACCTTGCTTTTTCTTTTCGGTTTTAGGAGCTTCAACTTCCTTTACCTTCTTGGCTTTCTTAGCCTTCTTGTCTTCCTTAGCCATTTTTAATAATTTAATGTTGTTTGACTTGTCAAGAGCAGGATAATTGGCCATTACCTTATCTCTTTCCTTATTTAATTTATAAACTAGTTTTTTCAATTCTGGATCAGTCTGAATCCTTTTTGTGTCCGATGGATCTATGTTATGATCCTTGAGATATGCTATAAGAGCTCTCTTAGCAGCATATAACTCTGGGACTTTTTCTTTAGGATATTTTCCCATTTCGAAAGTATATAGTTTTACCTAACCGAATTTCGTAGGTATTCTTTGAATTTCTAGAATCCTTATAAATTGATAACCATGAAATCTACAATAAAGCTTAATTATGTCTTCTATCTCTTCATCGGTTACATTAACTAATAAAGCACTAGAAGTTATATGGTCTCCTTCATTATTTAAATCTTTATATTCGTATTTAATATTACATACACTACCTTTAAGGATATTATTGAATTTTTCCTTGAGGGTAAGGAGCTTTTTATAAAGATATCTCCTTGTGTGTATTAATTGTTGAGCTTTACCTCTTTTACCATTACGATTGGCCTCACCTATCTCTTGATATAAGGTTTTCATTTTAAGATAGGTGAATTCAACCTCTTCGAGTAAGTGTTTTATACGTGATCCCATTTTGGTCTTTTTATAGGTTCAGAATCCATACTTTCGGTTAGTTCATCCAAATAAAGGGTTATTTCTTGTATACAAGAAATAAGAAATTCTCTTTCTCCTTGGCTTATCCCAGGATCTTCTAGTGCATTATTATAATCTTCATTAAGATTTATAAGTGCAACTATTGTAAGTTCTCTTCGAATCTCCTTTTGGTCCATAGAGTATAAACAGAAAAAAGGCCCAGCTTTTAACTGGGCCAATTATGAACAACAACCATTAATTGAGAAGATTGGTGGTGATCCAGGAATTAATCCTCGTCCTCCTCCTTGGCTTCCTTTTTAGACTTCTTCTTAGCCTTCTGCTCTTCAGTCTTATACTTAGCAGCAACGATGGTACCGTGGTTCTTCTTTGCCTTGACAGTAAGATCTCCAGGTACAAACTCTATATTAGAGCTAAGTACATTGCCCTTACCATCATAAGCAATTGAAGTAACCAGGACTCCAATGTGCTTGCCATTAGCCTTAACGGGATAACCGAAGTTCTTTACACAACCAGTATCACCAGCATCGAAAACATCGATTTGCTTACTGTTTGGTCTCTGCTCTGCAGGACGGTTCTTAAGAGCTTCCATACGAGCCTTTCTCTTTGCAGCCTTCTCATCTACTGAAGGAGCTGCCTTCTTTTTCTTGTCTGCCATAATAGCTTTAATTTTGTTGTTTAACTTGAAATGATTTATTTAGGATGTACCTATACCTTTATAGTTTATAAAATGTAGTACTGGTGTTCTCTTACATCCCTGACGATAAATTATGGGGCTTTGAACTATTATTTATTGTCTCCAATACTACACTGGTATTATTTACTTCTTACCCTTTTTACCTTTAGCAGGAGCTGCCTTCTTTGGAAGCTTGATACCAAGTTCCTTGGCGATTGCAGCACGAAGCTTTTCTATGTCCTTCTCATCATAGTCATCAGGAGAGGTTTCGAGTTCCTTGTCGTCGCAGAGGTCTTCGAGTTCTTCGAAATCCATTTCGGACAGAGATTCAGGAGTGACTTCGTCGTCCTCATCGTCGTCCTCATCCTCATCGTCGTCCTCATCGTCGTCCTCATCGTCGTCCTCATCGTCGTCCTCATCCTCATCGTCGTCCTCATCGTCGTCCTCATCGTCGTCCTCATCCTCATCGTCGTCCTCATCGTCGTCCTCATCGTCGTCCTCATCGTCGTCCTCATCGTCGTCCTCATCCTCATCGTCGTCCTCATCGGATCCGAAGAATTCAGAGGCCTGTTCTGCTGAGATAGCAACGGTTGTGATGATTGCATAACTACCATCTTCGTACTTAACGAGGATAGAACCATTTCCCAGATCAAGGCGTGCAACTTCCTTGAGTTCAGCAGCCTTCTTTGTCTTTTTGTTTGCCATAATTGTTTAATGTTTAAATGTTAATATTATATGGATATAATCCGTTTTTGATTTTCGTTTTCAGAGTTGTATAGTTTTACCTCTTCTAGAAGTTGATTCATCTCTTGCTGAGAGGCAATAGTTTTATGCTCATCTGGTATTCCAGAGCATACTATTATAACCTTTGCAGGCCATACAGAATGATGGTGAAATCTAATATTATTGTCCATGTCTTAAAATTTTTGTATAACCTTCTAATATGTACGGATCCCAATTATCATAGATATATGGAACCGATGGTCTTTTTTCAATTGCCGAAATGTTATCGGTATATTTCTTAGGGTGAATCCACCAATGACCATTTATTTGCCTATTGCTGGAAACATAAGCATATAGATCATGGGTTTTCAAGTCTTTCACATATCCCATAAATTCAAACTGTTTTTCAAGTTGGTCATCTGTGAGATTTATGTAAACATGAGGTAATCTTTCCCAGATCCTATCCCAGGCCTTTTCCCATTTAACAGCCTCTTCGAAATGTTCTTTTTTGAACGGTTCTATAATCCTTTGATGTGAATACAGGGATAGAGCATAAGCCCAGATCTTAGGTGTATACTCATCCTTATATTTATCAAATATCACCCGTCCTATACCTCCGTGAAGTCGGTCTAAGCGATGGTATCTCCTGTAAGAGAGCATCATTGATCTCTTTTCTCTTGGATTGGAGATGCTTCTTAGATATTCCCTGTCTACTACCATAGAATTGTTGTTTATACCATTTATTAAACTTAGTTATACCCTGCCTTCGTTTCCTCTGTAAGAGAACTGCAAAGTATCTCCTACGATGTTTATCGTAAATAAACTCTGGAGGATAGATATATTTCTTTAACGATCCCCAATATATATGACATACTTCGTACCTTTTTCTTGATCGAACATATACCTCATTCTGTATACCATGTTCACCAAAGTAAACTTCATAAGGATATTTCTGTTGCTTGAACACCTTCATACCTTGTGCTCTAAGTTTTTTACCAGAGATGAAGTGTACATATTTAAGTGAATCAACTCCATATAAAGACGTTAGAATATGTTTGGCATGTACTCTAGAATAAAAGGGTATTTGGCAGTATTTCTTCTTATAAAAGCTTTTTTCTGTCACTACTCGGCAATACCTATAACTATAGGTAGTATGATATGACCAAGCATATATTGCTTTAGAGTATACCTTATCTACGTCCCTCCTGAGTTTTACCATTATTTAACTCCACGTTTTGCTTTCCTATACCAAAGAGAGATGGACTTGGCATTAGCATCTGGGAACTTCTTTAAAACTCTTCTTGTCACTCTTTCAAGGTCATAACCTTTTGCTGTGAGTTCAAAAGTATAAGATTTCTTTGTCCCTGCAACTAAACCTCGTTCATCTCTCTGTCTCTTTTTCTTCTCCTTTGGTTTCTTTACTCCTTTTATTCGTTTGGATCTTCTAGATCCGTCTTCCTGTTCTTCTCCAAGAAACCCAAGACGAAGGCGTGAACTCCTTAATGGGTCATCCTTCGCATACCCTCTTTCTGAAAGTTGGAAATCCATCCATTCATCGTACTTATTGATGAGAGAAGGATCTGGTTGATTACTTGTGCTGTTGATAAAATTAAGTAAAGCACCAATACTGTTCCCAGTTGCATCTGGGAAAGGCATACCAAGGATAATGGCTTGCCTCTTAATGTCTCTGTAAGTCATAGAACCTCCTCCTGATCTCATGGATCCTAGAAGTTCGTATTTACCTCTTGACTTCTTTAGACTTGTTGTTGAGTTCCTTGCCATGTTGTATATATGTTTTTATTAAATATTTTTATCAATGCAAAATTACATATTATTTTTTATATATGCAAATTTTTATATCTATTTTTTATAAAATTCAGAGGCTGAGGCTCTGGATTCACCTTGGTTTTCTTTTTTCTTTTTGGCCCTTTTCCCAGGTTTATGCTGGTTATAAGCCATATCTAAATGATGAGTAGAGCACTCCATGTTATTTACCTCATTATAGTTAACAGCCTTATGTATGATTTCTCTATACTCAGGCCAAAACTTCTGAGATAGCTTTATACTAGATGTCCTATCCTGATACTGGGTTGCCAAGAATCCATAAGTATCGGCATCTTCTCTATTATCGAAAATATATAGGTAGAACTTAGAAAGTTCTTTTATCACTTCTTCTTCTGGTTTTATCTTAAGAAGATAGTATCCATCAGTATATAAAGTCTTGGATATCAATGCTACCCAATATGATTTCTTTGAAGGTTTTACCTTATAAAACCAACGTTCCCTGATTCTCTCTAGTACAAAATCTGGGTTACGAGTAAGAATATACTTAAGGAGTATCTTTTCTCTCTTGTTTTCTCGCCTTTTGAATGCGCTTGGCTGTTGTAGCATTCTCGGAAGAATACGATGATTATTCCATCTATCGAATTCGAAAATAAGTCTTCTTGTACATATGTCCCAAGGATCATCAGATTCCTGTAACAATTCCATATTCCGTATAATACTCCTATGGTTTACACAAGGTACAGTATTTGCTGAATCTCCAGAGGCATTTATAGCATCCTTGTACTTCATTCTTTTCTCTATACAAGCCTCGATAAAATCCAGAAACTGAGGTTCACATGGGCTATCTGGTCTAAATATACTACCATGTTCCTCAAAGAAATCAGTAAATAATTTGAAAAACTTCTGAGATCTTTCTCTAATCTCAATGTACTTGTAATGAGTAATACCTAATACATTACCAGCTTCCCAAGATGATTTACCTTCGGAAATCTGTAAAAATAGGGATTGCTGCTCTATTGGCTTTAAGCAATCCCAAGCCTGTGATTGGGCTGATGTCATATTTGCCATAATTACTATCTTTGATAATTTAACTTTTGAGTCTTAATATGTCTCTTATTAGGTATCTTGGTCACTTGATCATTGGTTATCCTATTTAAATCCCCCTTTTGTTGATCTGCTAACAGTTTTCTCGGATCAAAATCTTCATAAACGCTATAGATCACTAGTTCCATAGGCAACCAACTAAGAATCTTATAAGTTTCTGGATAAGTTAATAACCTAACTCTTTGATTATCCCAGTCTACTTCTTTAACTATAGCATCTACTCCAATATAGGGATAATGCCTAAGTGTTATGAAGTCATTTATATGTAAAGCAGTTATATCCTCAAATTTGAGCCTTGAATTTTCTTTTGTAATAGCCAAGAAACGCCTTACCTCACTCCTTGGTACTCTTGCTATCTGAGAAAAGTCATCGAATATATCTAGGTTATCCACTCTTGGCCTTTTACCTCTGCCTCTATGTAAAGTTTCGGTATTTTTCAACCAACCTCTTATACCTGGTATACACTTCTTCATTCTGGCCATGTACTGCCTATCAAATACTCTATCAGTAGGTACTCTCATGAAACCATAATTAAAAAGAAGAGGTACCTCAGTATCTACATACCTACCTCTGCTAGATTGGTGATCTATGAACTTGATAGTAGGTATTATAGCTCGTACATGCTTATACCCATTATCCTTAAGATCTTTATTAATATCCTTATAATACTTTTCCTCCAAATAGAAGATACAGTATGAATAATGAGTATGTTTCATATTACTTAGAGGATTTTCTTAATTCTTTACGAAGAGCTTTGTGTAAAGCCTTATATGACTTCTTTTTCACCTCAGAGGCCATGTAGATGAATAATGGAGTTTCAGAGAAATCCAACTCTGGAGCATTAATAATCATCATACGACTGGCTGGTCCAAGATATTTAGATACAGTACTATCTACAACGAAAAAGAATTCTCCTCTCGGCATAGAGTTGTATCTCATACAAAGAATAGGGAACTTATTAGTTCTCTTAGCATCTCTTTGAGCTTGCTCCCAGAAAGAAAAGATCTTACAACGTTTATTACCAAGAAGTACATGTTCAAAACGGATATCTTGGTAATTCTTACATTCGATGGAAATACAGCATCGATTTTTATGTTTATCATCATTACAAATTAGGTCTGAGCCTAAATCCCGGTTATTATGAAAACTACCTGAGCCAGGAGTTCTACCGAATTTAAACCCAGACCAATCTGTAAAATATTTTGCTACGACTCTTTCGAATCTGTTACCTTTCTTTTTACTATTTGCCATAATTTTGGGTTTTATACTTAAGTATATAGTACTTTAGAAAGGCCATCCTGTTTAACCACTTGCATGATCCTAGCTTTGTGCAACGGTAATGACTGGTGATGTGAAATTAAGAATAAGTTTTTATTCTCAAATACCTTTGTAATGAGGTTTATAGCTATTTCGAGTACATCATCTGATATTCCTTCGAATACCTCATCCAAAAAGGCTAAATTTATACCTCTAGCGGCCGTAAGTGCCTCATTCATCGCCAAAGCCATAGCAAGATTAACCAATGATTTTTCTCCGCCACTAAGTTCGTCATATTCTATGATAATCCCATTTGATTCGATAAGGGTGACGAATTCTTTTCTTGCAGAGTCGAGGTCAACTTCGAATGATACTCTAAATCCGAGGATTTCTGAATAGCTTTCCAGAACATGATTGAGTAAATCGAGGGAGGAGTCAAAGAGATACGCCTTAATTCCATTATTTCCGAGTGGCTCCGTAATAAGCCAATCGTAGTTTTCGAGTTCTCCGAGTTTATTGTGGTAGTCCTCGTCTGCCTTCTTAAGTTTCTTACGATAATTCTCCCAAGCCTTTTTATATTTTGGAGATAGTACCTTCTGTTTTTCATTTTCTAACTCCCTTATTTGTTCATCTATTTCGCATATGTTGTCCGCTAATGTATTACAAGTCTTATTTATATACTGATATTTGGTTTTTATCTGTTTTAGATTAAGTTTTTTCTTGATAAGCTCTTCTTTCTCTTCTTGGCACTCAGTGATCTCCTTAAATGTAGCGTGCAAGGTTTGTAATTTTTTATACGCCATTTCGTACTTTTTACTTTTTAGCATTTTTAGGATTTCAGTTACAAAGTCCTCTAAGTCAAGCTGGGTGTCGCCCTTAGCCTTTTTTAACTTGTTACATACACTGTTGAGCCTGGATTCTGTTCTAGATATCTTACTGTCGAGAGTATTTGCAACAGTGTCTTTGAGTTCACGTTGTGTTTTCTGTAACTTTCTAGTGAGTTCAGTTCGTTTTTCTCTAAGCTCTCTACGCTGTCTATGAATCGTTGCCTTCCAGGACCTTTCACGTTCTCGTAATTCGAAGTAAGTATTCTTAGATTCCTCAACCTGATGTTTAAGTTGGTTGGCTTTGTTTTCGATTTCATTTGCCTCTACTAAAATATCACGACGTTCGTCATTTGCCACTCCTTTTGCTAAATTTAAGAAATTGAGATCAAATACCTCCTCAAAAAGCTTCTTCTTATCAGTATTTGACTCCTGTATAAGTCTTTTAAGACCCTGACCAAACATAATTGAATTGATAAACAGTTGGTAAGTGAGTCCTACAGACTTTTCAATCTCACTTTGGATCTTAGTTTTACCTTTTACATCTAAAGGATAGGCATCCTGATACATGATTAACCTATTACCTCCTTTACTACCATCTTCGAGAGGTAATTTATAATCTTGGCAACGAATTACCTTGAATACACCTTTAGAAGTTTGATAATTGATGGTAACACACACTCCTTGATAATTTTTGGGACGTAATTTCTCCCAAGTTCTAACCTCTGATACACCTTTTAAGTCCTTACCATACAAACACCAAGTGATAGCAGAGAAAATAGTCGATTTACCACTACCAGTAGGACTGTTAATCCAGGTTATTCCTGGAGTATTAAGCTGTAAATGAGTTTGTTCAGCTATACTCCTGAAGCCTTCGATATTTATTGATAGAAATGTTAACATAACTCTTCTCCTTTAGTTAATACCTTTGTTAATAACTTCAATCGAGTCTTATTTTTATCCCCCTTTTGTTTCATATAGCGACGTGCTAGTTGTTTCTTAGTAAGTTGCTTTGTAATTTTATGTTCAGATTCTATAGTTTTACTAGTAGGCTTCGGTATAACTGTATAATAATTGCCATCATCTTTAATCTCAGACTCATCATATACATCTATAAATTTAGGATAATCATCCCAATATCTAAACTTAACAGAAAGGTCATCATATATCTCCATATAACCCATTTTACAATTACGGTCAGTACGCCTCTGTTGTTGAGGAGCACCTACCATATAAACCTTCTTACCTAACCGTTGAGGTTTATGTATATGGCCACATAAAACTAGTTTAAATGGTTTTAATTGATTTATGTTTAAATTCTCTACAGAATCTATTGGTCTACCGTCTGTATCTTTAGCTCCTGGGTAATCTGTATGTAATAATACAATAGCAGCACTTATACTACTAAGATATTTATTAAGGCCAAGATTATGATCAATATAGGGTACACCATGCAATATGTATTTACCAAGTCTTATAGATTTACAATCTATACACTCTAACCACTCATATTCATTAGCAAACCTTGATACCCAAGAAGGCTTATGGTTATCAATGGTGTTAACTTTATTAATATCATGATTACCAGATATAGCATATACTTTAAAACCTGTCTTATGGTTAATGAGATTGAGTTCAAAGAACTTTTGCTGTACCAAATCATATAAATCAGCATCTATATTCTCTGGCTTATGAAATAAATCTCCACAGAATATAGCAGGGCAACTATACTTACTACATAAATCAGCTATACGGAATAAAACGTCAAACCCATTAAGAGTCCGACGATGGTTATCTGAATTAAACTTAGCATACATATTCAGATGAAGGTCTGAAAAAGCTATAGCTATAATTTCTTTCTTCATACTTTAATACGTTTTAAATAGTTATCAATTATCTCTTTACGAGTTTCTAATCCTGGTTCATCTATCCAGATAACAGAAGTACTACCGTATAAAGTAGTAAGTATACAAGTATAATATTGACCTTCAGTTAGACATTTATCTCTCTTACCAAAACCTTTATGTATATAAGGAATAGGATCAAGGAAACTCATACCCCACTCAGTAAGAATATATCTCATAATATAAGATATCTGAGCTTGAAAGTACTTGTTAAGAATACGTTTATTGTTATCTTCCATTACCCAATTCTTAACCATATATGGAGTAAAGCCTACTACTATGAGCATATCAGTTTGTTCTACCAAACATTTCTTACATAGCTCAAAGAAATGCTCTATCTCACACTGAGGAATAGTATCTGACTGCTTATACATGAAGTATGCAGCAGAGTCTAGATAACTACGATCTGATACATAATTATCTTTCTTACTGTATAGTTTATTACGAAGATTTAGGATCTGAAAATCCTGGGTATACAACTCCTTCTTATCATGTGAGAGCATATCATGATGGGGTTCCTCTTTAGTTTGTGGTAACAAGTCAGATACACTACCAGATACGAACGGAATTTGATAAGTTTCCTCTAACCATTTAGCAAGAGTGGTTTTACCTACTCCTGATGGTCCAGCTAATTGAATACGTAATGGTTTCATTTTAATAACTTTTTAAATGGTTCGATAAATATATCAGTCATAAATGAATTGAAAGAGTACTCTATACATACCTCTCTGAACTTCTCATAATTAATCTTTCTTCTGGTATATATTTTTAGTACCTTGTCAAGATCTAAAGAGTGGTTATCTACAAACCACTTCAAATCTATGAGCTGTTTGTTCCTTTCATATACCTCTCTCACATTATCATCGGCATTAAGCTCTAAATACTTAGCTATTGATTGCCACTTGTCAAGAAATTTACGAGCTTTGACAGGACCAATACCAGGAACCCCAGGTATGTCGTCAGAACTATCTCCCACAAGAGAAAGGTAATCGACCGTTTCGTATGGAGTGTATCCAAAAAGTTCTTTACAATTCGTTTGTCTAACATACTCTTCTTTTCTTGGGTTAAATATCTTCACTCTATCAGTTGTAAGTAACTGATTAAAGTCCTTATCCGATGATACAATTGTTACTAAGCATTCCTTATTTATCTTTTTAAAATAAAGGTATGCTAAGAGATCATCACCTTCATAACCGTTAGAATTATTCTTATCAAATAAGTATTTAATTCTTAGCATACGCAGGATCTTCATAATAACTGCCTTTTGTGCAAATAAAGACTCCCTGTCATAAGATATATTTTGACGATGCTCTTTATATTTTGGTAAAAGCTTATCCCTTAAAGGAGAATGACCATTATCAAAGGTAATATATACATCATCTGGTTGGAATCTATCGATATACATGTGTAAAGATTTAAAGAATCCAAAGATAGCTCCACTAGGTTTACCATCAGTACTTTTCAATTTTTCAAACTTATGAAAACTCTGGTGTAGTATATTATTTCCGTCCACCAGTAGTACTCTTTTCCTTGCCATAATATTTTTCTTTTAGTTTAATTACTTGTTCTTTCACATAAACATAGTTCTCTTCTATGAGTCCGATAAGAATGACAGTCATATATTCTTCGTACTCGAATTGTTTACGATAATCTTCTACCAAATCAGAAAGGTACTTCTTCTCATAAACTAATTTTGAGAACTTAATACGTTTCTTCTTTTTCTCTCCAACTTTTAGGTCTTTAGCCATCTGAGCAATATGTATGGCTTTACCTAAATCCTGTTCACCATTTTTAAATGGGAACCTTGATACATATTTCAATATCTCACCCTGAAACCAGTTAAAGTTAAAGGCGGCAAACACCTTTACTGGCTCAACTTTAAGCCTTTCATAGTGATTGCCACCTACTTGTTGCTCATTCATCTTGGTCTTCATCGTCTTCTGCGTCATTAAAAGATTCATATTCTACTCCATCGACCGGGAACAGATTTACATTGATTGATTCCAACTTCTTTCGAGTTGCTCCAATGGTGTTGATACCAGCTCTTTTGAGAAGCTTTCGTCTAAGATCATCATCAGATTCCAGTAATTCCAGGAATTTCTCTTCTCCTCTAGCAATCTTCTCTCCTTTGTACTTAAAAATCCCGCCATTGCCTTTATCGATAACCTCCTCCTCAACAAAAACCTCATCGAGATAGAAATAGCGATCGAACCCGATATCGTGTAGTTTAGGGTTAAAGTATACAGGGCATTTAGAGATAGTAGGCTTAGGCGGTGCAACCTTGTTTTTAAGCAATCGGAGTGTAACCAGTTTTCCAGCCTTTCTCTCTCTTCCCTTAGACTTAACTGTAATGCTTCTACCAGCGAAGAAGGCAACTCTAATTGACGCCCAAAATTTGAGAGCTGCTCCTCCAGTTGTGGTAGTATTATCCTTTCCGAAGCCAACATTGAGGGCAGTACGAACTTGATTGATATAGATTTGAGTAATTCCGAGCCTGTAAAACAACTCATTGCGTATACGAAAATATTTATATAATGCCTTAGCTCTACCTCCCATTTCTGCTTTACCTTCTACCATCTTGGCATCGATATTATCAGAACAGTCCATAGCAGCTATTGAATCAACTACCAATAGAATTGGTTCATTATGAGTAAGCTGAGATCTCCAATAAATTGCAAGGTCAGCTACGATATCTGATACATATTCAATACGAGTATCATTAACTACAGTAACATTATCTGGGTCAACTCCATTCTCTTCAGCCCAGGAATTCATCCAAGATTGTTCAGCATCTACCCAAATAACATGACCTCCAAGTTGTTGAGTAGCATAAGCGAAGTTATAAGCTATGAGAGACTTACCAGATGATTCTTCTCCAGCAACCTCTACAATCTTACCGAATGGAATACCTCCTCCCCACTGATGATTGAGTGCAAAGAATGTAGAAGGTAACCATAGGTTATGATCATCTACTTCTGATGCCTTCATCTTTATAATTGAGCCGTACTTTTTATTGAGCTCATTTAATGTTGGTACTTTTAAACCAACCTTTGTTTTCTTAGCCATATTGTTATAAGTTTAAACTAAAAGAGGGAAGTAAGATTTACCTACCTCCCTCCTCATATCAGTTAAAAATGTACACTTAAATATCTGACTTATACTTCTTTTTCTTCTTGTCCTTATCCTTATCCTTTTTCTTGGACTTCTTCTTAGGTTCATCATCCTCATCATCTGAAGAGTGATCCTCATTGAGGAACTTCTCAAGCTTTTCCTCCAACTCATCATATGATTCAATCTGAGAACGAACAATGCCTTCCAAATCAATGGTACCAGCATACTTCTTGTCCAACTTAGTGGGTTTACAAGGACGTACCGTATAAGATGTATCCATTTTACCTGAACCAGAGCGAACAATCTTTATATCGTATCCAGTCTTAGGATCAGTCATATCACCTGCTTCATCCTCATCAAGATAAAGGTCAATAATATCGTTGTATACTGATCCAGCTATTAGAATACCCTTATCCTGTCCATCATGATCAACCTTGGTTCCTTTATCATCTTGATAAATGATTCCTCCGACTACGTACTTCCTACGTGGGATAAGTAGCTTTGCCAATTCTTTATCGTCTTCATCTTTAGAAGCTTTTAATTCCTGGTACTTCTCCATAAAAGGACAAGGCTCATCAAAGGTAGCAGGAGAAATAATACCACCAACTCCCTGAAGATAGAATTGAACAACCTCTATTCCTAGTTCTTGATCATCTCCTGGAGACTTAAGTCTAATACGAGTACTACCTTCTTTTGGGAAGATCAAACCGTTATTATTACCCTTGCTTTCAAGAGCCTTCTTTCTTGCAAGCATCTTCTCCTTTGTAGTCATTCCACTACTGGAGAGCTTCTTTTTACTTTTGTCTTTCATTGCTTAAACATTTTTATTTTCATGAACATAGATGATCTCATTGAGAGCAAGTACTGTAAACTCCCATTTACCTTCCATAGAAGCTAACTCTGTACCATTAAAATCACCCCAAAGGTCAAGCTCTTTACCTGCATATAATCCATAGGTTACTATTACTCCAATCTGAACCATACCGATGTAATTAGTATAATCATCTGTAATTGGACCAGGTATAATAACAACACCCTCACGAGGTACACCCTCTTTGGTTTGGCCTGGGATAATTATAGATCCAGACACTGTATCTTGATCTTTAGGACTTAGAATAAGTACCCTATTTTCTGTTGGAGTACCTAATCTTTTTAAGATAGCAGCCATCTTCTGGGCTACTGTTAGTGAAATGTGATTTAATTTGAACATAATTTTAATTAATTAAAAGGTTTATAACTTATAGTTGTTTACGAACATTGGCATTCAAGGAACGTAGTATATTTTCTCTACTTAAGTAACAGTTACATATAGAAATGAACTCAGCAGCTTTTGCAGCAGCTTCTAGATACCTTTCACAAACGGACCTATATTTTTTCGATGAAAGTACCTTGTTAGATACATAATCATTATTCCACCTTTCATTAGAATCTTTAAAATATACCCATTGAGTTGCATAGGTATCTTCCTTTTCTCTTGCTAGAGCGTCCCGTTCTTTAATATATTTATCTCGAATAGAACATAAAATATAATAACTAGACGGAGAATCCTTAAGCTGAGAGTTCATAAGGTTTTCATTGATAGACAATTCTTTTTGTATATCAATCTTTAATACCTTACCTTGAAACTTCACCTTAATAGGCTTTATCTTTATATCCTTCATAATTGCTCAGTGGTTATATTAGAACTTGGATTTCCTTTATGTTGTATAAGTATATTACAATTAGGACATTCTACACATACCATATTTAACTTTTTGATAAATATCAGATCTGGCACTTGATATTCAAACTCAGTATCACATACTGCACATCTTGCTCTATACTTCTTAGTACTTCCCTGCCTTAAAATCTTCTTCATACTTCTTCATTTGTTTAGCGAAATATTTAGGATAATCTGAAATTGGTATATCACCATACTTTTTAGCTTCATTCATATATTCTTCAACATCAAAGTCTGGCTCAAGCATTTTACGATAATCATACCCAGGAATAAATGGAAGTTCCTCAGCCATTGTACGACCTACATGATAATCCATATCCATTAGTACATCATCAATCTGGAATCCAAAATACTTCTTAGTACTTGGATTACTGAAGATCTTCCACATCTCATACAAATCCCAAGTATTAATTGTTTCAGGCCTAGCATTAAAATAATTAGCATCATGTACCAATGTTACTGAATCCATCATGGGTAACTTACCTTGCCTCATTAAATAATATATAAGGATAGACCCAAATAGACACATATCTGATGCAGCTGATTGACAAGGGAAGTTAAGACCTAATCGGATAGCATAAGCTTGCTCATCATGATTATCAGACCATATCTGTGGTAACCTACGTTTTCTACCAAAAAGAGATTTAATAAATCCTTGTTTCTTTAAGATCCTCTCCTGCTTAGCTTTAAACTTTTGAAGTGCTGGATGTTCTGCAAAGTACTCATCCATCTGTTTTTTAGCTTCATCCTTAGTAACGATAATACCAGACTTAGGATCTGATAGTTTAACAGCAAGTAGACCTGGACCAATACCATAAATAAGTCCGAAAGCAAGTTGTTTAGCTTGTTTACGTCTTACAGACCACATCTTATGATCTGGATGTTTTTCATCTTTATATATTGGTAAGATCTCTTCATAAGGTACATGATATTTCTTACAAGCAATAGCTAAGTGAGGGTCATTACCTGAAGCAAAAGCTTGTAAGTAAGTTTCATCTCCACTTAGATGAGCCATGATTCTTAACTCTGCTTGGGAAAAGTCAGAGGATATATAAAGAGTACCAGGAGCAGCTACTAATTGTTTTTTGATATTAGGGTCTACTGATGTCTTTGGTATCTGCTGCAAATTAGGTTCTGATGAACTTAATCTTCCGGATGTAGTACCATGAATCTTAAATGAACCATGTAACTTGTTATCATCCTGGGTCTTATCATGCCAACCTTCAATGAAAGTTGTATACATTTTCTGTAAACCTCTGAGATCTAATAGGTTATCAAGGAAAATAGCTTTAGGATTATCTGGTTTCTTTACAGTTAATCGTAACTGTTGCAAAGTATCTTCAGCAGTAGATGGATTACCCGTGTCTGTAAACTCTGTACATTCAAAACCAAACCCATGTTCATCATACACCAATAAAGGAAGATCAACTGGAGACCCCAAATTAATAGGTTTCTCTAATCCTCTCTCACCTTTAGTACTGTATATACCCATTCGAACATTAACTATCTTCTGTTCTCGTGAGGCTATCTTTTTAAAATTCTTCTCTTCATCCTCTTCACGTAATTGATCAATTTCTAACTGTACCTTATTTACATATTTTTCAACCCTTTGCTCTATTAAATATTTATGAAAACGTTTAACTTTAGGTAGATTTAGGATATTATCTAGAGCTTTGTCAATCTTTTTCTTATATTCTTCAAGTAGTTTTTCATTGAACTCTCTGTCAATATATAACCCATTTGCTTCTACTGATTGAAGAACCCTTGAAGCAGGCATAATCAAATTCCTGAATAAGTCATATAATCCTAAGTCAATTAACTTCTTCTCAAAAAAGATACAAAGTCTAAATGTATAATCAGTATCCTGACCACCATACTGGCATAATCTATCCAAAGGTTTCTGGTCCCAAGGTATCTTATCAAAACCTTTTTCTGATTCGTAGTTACCATATTCCGGTAGATATCTACGAGTCATATCCTTCAAGCCGTTAGGTTTTTCCTCATTAAGTACATACTTAGCAAGCATACCATCAATAACAGTACCTCGATAATAGATATGATACTTCTGGAATATCTGACCATCAAACTTATGATTCCAAGCCATCTTAACGACCTCTTTATTTTCAATAAGTTCGTGACCAATCTTTTTAATTACCCATTTAGAGGAATACTTAACCTTATATTCTTTTCTTTGGAAGTGATCAGTAACTACTGAACAAGCAAAACCAGCCTGAAACGTGATAGATAAGATAGTAGTACAAAAATCTTTCATGTAGATTGGTTGTGCATTAGTCTCAAAATCATAGCAACAGTAACCAGTCTGCTTACAAGCTTTAATTAGTTGCCTAACTTCAGCCTTAGTGGTTAATATTTGGGTTTTTGTTCTCATCCTATTAAACGTTAAATATGGGAATACCCGTTATTGAGCATTCCCATATATGAATAGTATTTATTCTTTCTCCATCAAATCGTCTATTGATGTCTTCAATTTCCACCAATCTCTTTGATAAGAATGTAGGCTTCCAATTTGATGATAGAGATAACCTGGCTTAACTTCTACTCTTTCAGCTACATATTCCATAAGTCTCCAAGCAAGATATACATCATCACCAAAATGTAAAACCATATCTGATGAACGTTGGTTATAGATAATGTTACATACCTTTTCCCCTTTTCCGTTTGGACGGATAAGAAATTGATAATACATAGAACACGGTATACGAGCAAAACCATCAAGCCTATTTCTATCTTCGCTTGGGTCGAATATACTAAGAACCGCTTTACGAGTATCATTATCAAACTTAAGTAACCTTACTATATCCTCTAGATAAGTTCTCATTATATTATCTTCATCACCAAACCTATTAATACAAAGTCTGTTAATACGTTCAGCATAAGTATAATCAAAACCTGCATCCTGTTCATCACCTTGTGTAAGAAACTCTTCCCACATGGGCCTATTTAATTTCCAAGCCTCTCCAGGATTTATTAGTTCACCTGAAATACGTTCCTCAAACTCGGCATCAGCCCATTCTTGTGTATTGGTATATACAAACAACCATTTTGGATCTGGTAATTGTGTAAGACAATAGCTTTCAGCAATAAGCTCCTTCGTGATGAAGTCAGGATTACCTTCAATGTTTTTGTTCTGATAGGTTTTGGGACGATTTTCAATTCCCATTTCCCAAACGTTACGTCCTGTTTCAGACATAAGTTCATAAGCGTTGTCGTAGATTCTCATATCAATTTGATGTTTTAAATAATGTAAACTTCTCCTCAAACTCCTTCTTTTCCCTAACAAATATCTTATTAGGTTTTTTAGGATCTAGATACATAACCATTTCCTGACCGTCTTGGGCATTAGTAGTATTAATGACCTTCAAAAACCCAATAGTATCAGCTACCTGATATAGTTTACCGGTCTTATTATGTTTATAAGTTGCCATCTTTCTTTTGTTTTTTAAGATATTGAGTTTTAAATTTCTTTCTCTGACTGTAAGAAATACAATCTTCTGGATATGGAATTCCTTCATCATACTCGAGAAGCATATCTTTAGCATACAGAGGTTTATATTCATATAGATCTGGTCTTATCACTTTGAATGAACGAAAGAATACCTTAAAACTAGAAAATTGTTTTGGATCTCCTGTCTTATATTTTTCAAATACTTCTTTAACATGCTTAGTCCATGGATTCTTATGTCCTTTTAATACTTTTTTAAGAGGCTTATAAGCATCATACATCATAAGAGTTTCAACATTACCATACATTTGAGTACAGAATATATTTAATTGAACAGTTTGATTTGGCCCGTATACATATTCTGACATCCTTTGTACTAATAATAGATCGAATATAAGGCGTTTCGTGATCTCAGAAGCTCTGAGTACCATTGTGAGAACTGGTACATCTTCTTGGAATCGTTTTGAGAAAGTGACTGCGAGCAAACATTGCTTTCCGTTATCATGCCTATTGTTGAATACATAACTATGATTGTAATTCTGATTATACTTGGCTTTAAGATCTCTCAAACGACTACGCATTAGATCCAACTTATTAAAATCTATGTAGTTATTCAAGAGACTACTCCACTTAGTGGCTGTATAGTTAAATACCCGACCATAGTTAAAATCTGGATCAACATAAGCTTTACGTATCTTAATAAATACATTATATACTGTAGCTAATCCAGAATTAGCCAGTCCCCCCTTTTCAAAGAGGACTGGATCTATAGTCAAAAACATCTCGTTTAATTTTTCCCAACACTCTTGGGAAGTTGCAAATTCTAATGAGTGACAGGTTTCTTCTGTACTCATATATTCTAGGCCTTCTATAGGGCGATTAAATCCAGACACGGTAATTAATATTTTGATTTTATTCTAAAAAGGCAAACTAAATGTTTCTTGTAACGAAGTTGAAGTAGAGAATCAGCAGTAAATCCAATATACCTGAAGTAACCAAGGAGTTCAAGGAAAGCAATTACTACCTCCTCCTGATACCTTTGCTCATCAGTCATCTCTCCAGTCTGTTTCCAAGGCTTATTTTTAAGATAGTTACGAGCTACTGATAGATGATAAGTTAATTCCCAACACATCTTAGCCTCTATATCATGCGATTCCCAAGATATACTATGAAAGGCTGGAGTATATGAAGCTACCTTATCATAATCTTTAATTCCGAACTGGTCAAATAACATGTAGTGGAATATACACCAAGTATGTTGATTCTCTGTAGCATCTTCAAAACGGTTCTGTAATATACCAAGGCCTACCATCATGATAAAATCAGTAGACATATCTTCTTTAGGTATAGTACTATCAACCAGTTTATTCAAACCCTTGGCTACAATATAGTTCTTTATATCTTCTACATTTATGTTGCTATAGAAGAGTAAGTTTATAAAAAAAGCAATAGCATCTGCTTGTTCTTCGTTTGAATTCTGTAGGTGATTTAAAAGCTGCCTATAGTCTTCTCTTTCCCACCTATTGAAGTTGAATCCATTTTTATCAAGCATCTCTAATACATAAGTAGTAGACTCATAACCTTCTCCAAGTTCTTCTATTACTCTTGCAGACATATCCTTAAGAATAATTTGAGCCTCTCTCTTATTTACATTTATTGGCCAATGTGGAAGTCCTTCAATTGGTAAGTACTTCTCTAATAAACCCTCATGGAGTTGGAAGATTTTCTCCAACTCCATTCCAGGTTCACATTGACAAACCTCGTTTATAAAGTTTCTTATATCCATATCTTAAGCGTTTGGTCCATCATTATATGGGTCGATATCTTTCTTTTCGTGGTCAGTAGATCCCTGCCAATTATCACCCCTTTTAGACCAATCCTTGGCATTCTCCAAGAAACCATCAAATCCATCCCATTCGATATGTTCAACTTGAGTAAGGAGGACTGGTGTATGAATAAACTGGATAGCTTTATCTCCTGCAGATATTACCTGAGGATCCTCTCCTGGGTTAATTTGAGATATATGGATCTCTCCAGTATAAGTAGAATCTACAACTTGAGCTCCATAAATCAAACCCTTCTTTGTTGATACTCCAGATTTATTAGCTGCGATAAGAGCTGAAGCCCAAGGTTCAATAAGAGCATGTACTCCAGAAGGAATGATAATACGTGATCCAGCTCCAAACCAGATATTAGTGACAAAACCATCCTCATTTACATGTAAGCATATATGACCTGCTGCTGGCCATTCACTGATACCTTCAAAGATAGTTACATCAGGAACATCTTTATTAGCTTTCAGAATATCCTCTACTGTTAAATCCTTAGGTACGAAGAAATCAATACCTGCTTCATGTTCACTGGCTCTCTTTGGAAATTCTACTTCTCTACTGAGAGCAAACCTTAATCTTGGTTCTTTACTCATTTTTACATTGATTTATAAATTAAACGAATATCTTTCTTAGGTACTTCAAATTTAACTGAAGCCTTTTCTACTATCTCTTTACGAGTTTTACCTTTACGTTTCAACCCTCTGATATACTTCTTGATACCATTTATATCCTCTAGTGTTTCAAGGTCCTTATAATGATTCTTAGCTTCTAACTCCTTCCGAGTTATATTTAAAGCCTGTGACATCTTGATACAACAGAGTTCAGAGTCTCCACATAATTTACATTCCTTAGTACTAAGGTCGTAACCTTTACCAAAACAAGGATCACCATTACTACCTAGTTGAGTAACATCTATAGGTACTAGTGGATTTTGCTTACTAAGTACCGGTAGGTTCTTCTTCTCTTTTTTACCCATAATATTTATAAAACGTTATTTTAAGTTTAATAGTTCAGACTATACTTTGTCTTGATGAGCTTTCTGGTCAAGAGTACCGTCTATGTACTTTTTAAGGTTTTGACCCCATCTTTTGATATCATCCTTCTTTTTCATGATGGATCTTGCCTTATTCCGAATCATCTCATATTGTTTATCACAACCATCACCCCAAGCAAGGTCATCCATATACCCAGTCTCTGATTGTAAAAATTTAAGATGGGCCTTTATTCTATTTATAAATGAAATAAGATCATTGAAGTTATCGAGTGAATAATTATTATCATGGCTTTTAAGAATCTCATTAGCATTCATATGTGCTGTTTCGATAATATCGCAAGCCATGAAGATAGTTAACATGTTCTCTATTAGAGATTGTAGTTTATCTTCTGGTAGACCAATCTTAGATAATTTAACAGTTTCTTGTACAGTATTATCATAGGATTTGAGGTGGGTTTGTTTTACATATTCCCATTGAGCTTCTATTTCTTTTTTAAGATTAAGAGCTCCAATGAAGTCCCTATTCCTTTGAAGTTGGGTAGCTAATTGATCCAGTTTTTTGATAGAAGGATCATTTATAAAAGCTAATCTTAATTCTTGTTGTTCCTGAGGAGGAACTTGTTCCCAAGTCATCATAATTGTTTTGTTTTAATTATTAATATATTAATGCCTATATGCCTATATGTTAATACTTATTATCCTACGGAAATAAGTATTACTTATTAGTTCATTCTTAGTAAAAGGTATTAGGGTATATGAAACTTAGTAGGTTTATTTATAAATATAACTTTATAACCCTGTTTCTTATATGACCTAACCCTTGCTTTACTATGTTTACCTAGATAATGGCCAGGATATTGTATATCATCTAGATAAGCTTTTGATTTGGATTTGTGTAACCTAACTAATCGACCAAGAAATTGAATGGTTTTTTCCTCTGCTTTAAATCCACTTGCATTTATCATGGACTTAAGTAATGGAAAATTTTTACCTCTGGCAATAATAGTAGTGCTTACAAGAATTTCTATCTTCCCTTCCCTAAAATCACTAAGTATTTTATTTCTTTTTTTACTAGGAGTATCTACATGAACATAGGATATTATGGCTTTACGATTACCATTATTCCTATTTTGTAAATACCTGTAGATATATTCACAATGTTTAATATATTTACATACAATTAACATAGGAAACCTCTCTTGCATACAGTTAAACCTAGCTCTGTCTAATACCATCTTATAAGCTATTTCATTATTAGTAACGGTATCATCATACTCATCTTTATAATTTAAGGCTTCTGATTCCCAATTACCATAAAAAGGTTTACTATTAATAATCTTAACCACTACTGGTGTAGCATAGCCTTTCTTAGTACTATCAGCCAATTTAAATTCTGCAAGCTTAGGACCAAAGAAAGCCTCAAGATTCCAGTTCTTTAACTGGTCCTTCTTAAACTTACTGAGATAGATAGTACCTGAAAGACCTATACGTATACGTGTATTCCATAAATGAGTTAACACAGACTGATAGGACTTGCTTCCACCTAAGTCAGCCTCGTCCACTAATACCATATCAATTTTAGTTAACTCATTCTGAAACTTCCTAATATTCCTTGACAGGGTTTGTACCATACCTATATTGAAATTAGTCCATTTATTAAGTTTTTTAGTACCTTGGATAAATGTAATATCCTCATCTGGTAGGTATTCTTTAAATTCAGATCTAGCCTGGTTAAGCCAGTCAGAGTCATTAGTTATAAGTAAAGTACGTAACTGCCTCTTGTAGGTTAAGTATAATGCCGTCATAATAAGAGTCTTACCTGTACCTACTGCATAATCTAAAACTCCAATTTGAAATGAGGTTCCTTGTACCTTATTATTTACTACAGCCTGTACAGCTTTTATTTGTTCAGGCCTAAGTTTAAAGTTAGTAGTTCTAGTTATCACTTTATTAACCTTAGGTAAAGGTTTACGTTCATCTATTACCTTTACCTTCAGACCATAAGATTTACATAACTCAACCACTCGAGGTAACATACCTATTTTAAATACACCCCGTTGATTTATAAAATGTACAATGCCATCCCAATTACCTTTAGATTGTCTCTTGAGGTAGAAAGCATTAGGATGCCTTACGGATAAATCTTTATAAAGTCTTAACCCATATTTCTGAGGTATATCAACTTCACAAGTATTACAGTTTTGAATTATTATTATTACCATACCTTACATCATTTTTAAATTCTTCTAAATATTGTCCTTGCCAAGGAGCTAATAAGTGATTACCTATCCACTTACATGACTTTTGAATTAGAGATTCTTGGAATTTTTCTATAGATTCTCTAGCTATATCATACTTTAAACTCTCTATAGATGAACAACTACCAGGTATTAATCCCATTTCATTAAATAACCATTCATCTATCTCATCTTTAAATTTAAAATGGCAATCCATCATCATTATCATTAATCTGGTTCCACAAATCTAAGTTCTCTTCTGGAGGAAGTTCCTCTTTATGCTTTATCTTATAAAGGTATTTATTATACCTTTCCAAAGCTTTTTCTCCAACCAAGTCTTTTGGAGCAGGTATACCATTACAAAAGGCTAAAGCATAAAACTGAGCATCTATCCAATCTTTTATCCTATCTTGACCTGCTACTTTTACTAAAGCCTTGAAATGAACAAGGTTTAATGGATCTTTATTATTATCATATATACCTGTTACCTTAGCTATTTTAGATACATAATATGTAAAAGCCTGTTCTGTTAACCAAGGGGTTTCATCATTGGCTAATTCTAATTCACACTCATATTGTTGAGATATATTTTCTGACATCTGTACTAAACGACAAACAAAATTTTTATAATTACCGTTCATACGTTTAATACCTATCTCTACATATTTAATGTAACCAGCCCTAGTTTCTAAATCGAAATCCTGACAAAAGGTGTTACATATATCTGCAAGCTTTTTACAAGCATCCCATTCTCTACCTTGTGATTCATTTATTTTTCTAACTCCCCTGTGTTTTAATTTAATACGTTCTGAATATATAATATCCGAGATTAAATTAGCATCTCCTGTATCTGCTAGTGTAACTTTATTTACTTGTCTTTGTAGTTTCTTATTTGAAACTGTTATACTTCTAGTATTTATTGCCCTACGTTTAGCCAATTGAAAGAATTGGTCAAAAGGAACACAAATTTCCAATTCATGGCATATATCTATGAAATTGGATTTAGTAATGTGAATACTGGGTTCTCTCATTTCTATCTTCCACCGTTTAATGTCTCCATTTTCCACCATTTAATGATAATAATATTACAAATACACCTATCCAGGACCACCATACTACATCATGATCACGGTTATATCCTCCATACCTATATAACTTTTCAGCTATAACTAAACCTATTAAATAGGCTATCAATTCATAAATAAGTACCATCATAATTCATTTTTAAGTTTGATTAAATCTTGATAGTTTTGGTATCTAGTCCTCCATACAAGTTTCATTACTTCTTTCTTCCCAAGGTCATTTGCATCTTTTCCTTCTGGTAAATATACAACTTTAATTGATTTAAAGTTAACGAGTTTAAGAGCAAGGCTGATGGCCTGCTTCTTTGCATCAGGGTCCAATAAAAGAATGAATCGTTTAACTGGTGACTTGATAAGTTTATTGATTTGGTATGAACTAACTGCCTTTCCCATTGTTGCAATCGCTCTTTCGCCCATTGTAAGAGCATTGAAGACTCCTTCGCAGATGTATACCTGGTTATATAATCCAAGTGCATCTTCGTTAAATATGAGAAATTCTTTTCCCAACCCAGTAACTGATTTAGGAGGGTTGTTGTATCTAGGCCCGTTGCCAATGACAAGTCTAGCATTGAAGTAAGTAAGCTTTCCATTGGAATAGAAGGGGAGTATAACGTACCCAAAGTAATCACCTTTCGTGCAATATCCGATACCCTGCTTGGATAATCCATCAATATTGAATCCACGGTGTTTGAGGTAGTTCCTCGTGATTTTAGCAATATGACTTTCTCCTTGGTTAATGAGTTTAAATGATTCAGGTAAATATACTGGCTTGGCCTCAGGTAATTCAACCTTTTCTTCTCTGAATTCAAGTTCTGTAAAGTCTCCATGTTTTAAAAATGTTAGAAGTTCTGTATAAGTATCTAAATCTTCTATATCCATTATCATTTGAGCAGGAGATGGATGTTCTCCACACCTAAAGCAATTAGTTCGGTAAGTTGTAAGGTTAACACCCATTTTCTGTTCCCTACCACAATATGGACACACAGGAACTCGGAGCCAACCATTCCTATATTCGTAGGCCTCGAGTCTCTTTACAAAATAATTGTAAAGCTGTGTTTTAAACTGTTGAGTTACCTTAGCCATGGTTTATTAACCAAATGATACATAAAGTAATTACACCTAATACTGCAAACGGTACTATGAAATCTTCCCAGATGCGTCTAAAACCTTGTTTGTCCATCTCTTTTGTAAATGTTTAAGTTTAGTTAATGATAATGTTTTTAAATATCTTGGGACTACTTCCCCTATTAAATAAGCGTAAGTTTTTTCCCAAGCCTGTTCTTCTGAAGACTGTGGTATAAGTATCTCATATCCAGGTAAAGCATCATTAGCTCTGCCGTCTAGTACAGAGAATTTTACACTCCTATAAAAATCTTCAAGCTTAATCCATTTAGGACCTACGCTTTTTACAAATTTAATTTCATCTTCATACCTTGTATCAGAAGTATGTAGGATTACTTTATCTCCTGGCTTTAGTTCCGAGTATTTCATATTTTATATATCTCCATGATTTTGTTCTTTATTAGTTTCGGCAGCTTGCTTCTTTATTTCGTTATCTATAGTTTCTGAATATAGCTCATCGTATCTTTTCCTTTGCTCTTTGGTAAATTCTACTGCCCTCTGCCTTTCTATATCTACTTTATATAATGCTCGCCCGTTAGGTTTACCATCTCTCATTACTACTAATTCAAGGCGTTGGATTCCATCTTTCTCTTCTTGTTCTGTACAGTTAAGACCAAATATTGCTACCGAGTTACGTACAATGTCTACGCATTTAGCAATATCATTTTCCTCATACCTTGTCTTACGATGCTTATAAGCATTACGAGTAACATGATTAGCCGTCCATATACAATCAAGATCCATATCCTCCGCAAGGTTCTGAGCATCAATAAAAGCATTACCTATTCTTTCGAAGTCATCCTTATCTCCAGCTATACTTGCCATCTTGGCTAGATAGTCAATCATAACTACCTTAACATTTATACCCTGAGATTTAAGTTTAAGGATTCTATCCCTTATATAATTACAATCTGTAACCATTGCAGGGACTCTTTCAACTATAAGCTCAACACCAAACCTTGCCAACTTCCTAATATGTTTTTGTTCAAGCTTATCATACTCACCAGAGTATATTTCCTTCTTGGTTTTATTAAGAGATGACTGAATAAACCTATCCATAATTTGAGACTGACCATTTTCAGTATCTATGTATAAAACAGTCTTACGCATCTTAAGATAACCTATTGCCAGATTAACCAAGAAGAACGTCTTTCTTGCTTTAGGTTTATCAAGTAATACTGCTACTGAACCTCTTGCAAATCCACCAGCATTAGTTAACTCATTAATTTGCCTTGAAGGAGTAGGAACTACATCTGGATCAGACTGACGTTTAAACTGTCTTTCTACTACATCCCTAATCAGATAATCAGGCTCATCTTCTTTCTTAGGCTTTGAATGTTGTAAGATCTTATCTATCTTCTTACTATAAGTTTCATACTGTTCAAAGTTATCTAAATCAAAAGAATCATTTAAGTTCTTCATCTCTACCCAAGTAGAGAACTGATATATCTTTTCCTGTATATAATCTGAATCTTTTAAGGGCTCATTATATAAAGCCTTCACCACTTTATTAATTCCTGGGATATCTTCTGTAGTTACGAGGTCAGCATAATCTTTACTCTCTAGCAATTCTTTAATAACTTGTTTAAGAATATTCTCTGACGGGATTCTTTTTTTCTTTTTGTAATAACTAAAGATGCCCTCGGCAATTATAGAATGTTCTATCAACACAAAATAATTAGGCTTTAGCCTTTTTAAAGCAAGCCCACCTTCTGGATCTCTTACGAGATATTTTAATACCTCAGCTTGGAAATCGCAAGAAAAGGAAAATTGTACTTTCTGTTTCATTATTTAAACTTCCTTATGAATTTTATTAATATAGATATCCGTATATAACTGATAAGACCGTTCTGAATTTAACAACCTAGTTATTCTCTGTACTGTAGTATTAAACTTTATAGCAAGCTTAATTTTAGGATAACCTTTAATTCTTAATTTCACCACCCTAGCAATTTGACGTATTGTTAGTAAGTTATAATCTCCAACCTTATTTGAGTGTTTAACAAACCTGCCATCACTTAATGTTTGAAACATATTGTCTTTATAAGTACCCCAATAAAGATTATCAACCACATTATTTTGAGTATTATTATCTTTATGACATACACAAGGTAAATTATGTGGATTAGGTATATAAGCTTCAGCTACTAACCTATGTATACCTAAAAATTTACTTTTACCATTATCTGACCTTAAATATACTCTTGGTCTTCTAATATCTTCTCCTAACCTATTAATATAACCTTTCTTACCTCTTGGATTTAATAATTGAGTAGGTTTTATGTACCATAAGTTTTTAGTTAAACAATAACCTTTTATACCATTTAACTTCCACCTACTGTATACAACACCTTCTCTGGTTACATGGTAACCAGTGTAACCTTTAATATTATCATCTAACTTTAACCGTTTATAAATTCTCTTTTGTCTCATAATTAAAATGGTTTATACTAGATAGTACTAAAACTTCTAGTTATTACCACAGATAAACCAAGTATACCAACTACATACCAACCACTATCTAACATAGTAACTATCCTCAGAATAGTATTAAAAAATTTGCATATATAAAAAATAATATGTAATTTTGCATTGATAATTTAAAATAATATGTATATGAAGTATCGATTAGACAAAACGATTGGCCCAGAATTGCATAGGATCAAACCTCTCGAAAAATATGATGAGAAGGTCTTTACCAAACTATACAAGCTTTGCAAACCAGTTATCAAAAACTTGGTTAAGCAAATTGATTGCCGTAGATATAACGTATCGAGGGATGTGATTAACTCTTATTTCTGGGATAAGATGTTATTTTTATTCAATAGATACTATGAAGAAAGCGAAGGAAATGTTGAGTTCTTAAAAGCCCACATATTGAGAGGGTTATCTACTTATAAGTATCATTTGTTACAGGAAGCTTATTCTGAAAGAGCTGAGTACTTTCAGAGTTTAACTTCACTAGATGAGTTATATGATAACAATAAAGAAGATATAACAACTGATGAAGATGAAGCATATAAGGAAGAACTTCTTAAGACCTTATATAATTATATGAACAAGCACCTTTCTCCTGATGCCATACTTATATTCGAATGTCTAATGACACCTACTGCTTTCTTATTAGAGAAAACAGATAATGGTAGAATACGTATAACTAACTCGATGCTTGCTGAATTCTTCGACCTTCCAAAAACTAAGACTTCTATACAATACATATCAGACTTGAGACATGATGTAGAATATTGGGAACGTAGGGCTATAAAAGAATTAGCACACAAATAAAGGGACCCAGTCATTACAACTGAGCCCCCGTCACAACCTAAAATTATTTATGGAAAACAAGGAAGGTTATTCTAACGTCTTAATAATAAAGGTAACCACCGTATAAGCAGGTCGATTATCTATAGGCTTATTACCACCAACATTAGAAGTAAGATAAGCCTTAGCAACACCCTGATTACCTGAGCTACCAGCAGTACCAGTTACTACTTCATTGGTTTCTGAAGTATAAGCTCGTGGGAAATCGGTTTCAACACTTGCAAACTTACCTTGACTATTATCATCGGCAGTATAAACGTGATTGTGTTTAGGTATGTTGTTAATCTCAAGAGTTACCGTATTATTACCACCAACAGTTCCAGGCTTATTATAATCTGAATCAGCAGTACTTAAACCTACAGGGAACCTACCCATAAGATTAGGCTTCATTATACCTTGATTATGTACTGAAGCAGTACCATCGCATATTTCCCAACCATAAGGGATAGTAGAAGTAGAACCATACCACATTACGATAGTTCCTACTGGAACAGCTACTGGTACAATCTCCTTTTCCTCATTTGATTCACTAAGAATCTTCTTAAGGTATTGAACAAATGTCATGCTTCCCATTCCATCGAATACCTTATACAAGTATCTAAGAAGATCTTTATTGAAGTTAACATCTGGCCAAGAGTAGGTTAATTCCATCGGGAACTTACTATCATAAGGTAAGATAATAAACTTCTGTAGAGCTCCAGTCTCAGACATAGCATCATTACCTGTACCATAAATGCCTACTAGAGTACAATCAGCTAAGTTATTAAGATCTATACCAGTTGCAGCTAAAGCTGTACTAGATAGGTAATTATAAGAAAGCTGTGAATCATCCTGAGGACCCTGGTTAATGTCTAACCCCTCTATCTTACGCTGATTAATGGGAGTAGGGTAATTGAAATCAATGGCCTTTTTATAAAGCCTAAAGAAGGAAACATTTGACTGATTCCAATAGGCTTCATAAATTACTGGCATTTCGATATTTACATCCTCTGAATAATTATGTCTGGCTATAACTATGATCTCAGAGTAAATACTTTGCGTATTAGATAAAGTAATGTTTATCTGATTAGCATTATCTACTTCGATGTAACCATCCTTAGTTATAATACCAAAGTTACCAGTATCTCCATCGAAAGCCTGTACCATAACTCTTCTAGAGGCCATCCTACTGTTCACCAGTTTATTAAAATGATCTCTGAAATCTTTTAACTCCTGATCACCAATATCTGGTAATGGTGTTAAAGTTAAAGTAGGCCCAGATAGTGAGAACCCAGCATAGCCAAATAAAGGACCTGGGCCATGCTGTAAAGCTATAGCCTCAGTTAATTCCTTTGATTTTAATTGGCTTTGAAAGCCGAAATAAGTTTTAGTTGCCATTGT
>Ga0310697_10000204_pt1 | contig 85530 bp, 67 predicted proteins | sample 172DNAGHGlowgp2_FD_203883 | JGI IMG/M metagenome (GOLD analysis project Ga0310697, IMG submission 203883) | Sheep rumen microbial communities from Palmerston North, Manawatu-Wanganui, New Zealand - 1728 DNA GHGlow gp2 (v2) (version 2) | ecosystem: Host-associated > Mammals > Digestive system >...
AAAGTATAAACTCCATCAAAAGATGGTCTTGTATTCTGCTTCAACAACACGAGAATCAGACAATGCCTCCAATCGTGTGATGATGATTGGAAGGCAAGGCTACCTTGGGTACTCATCTGTGAGATTATAGTACCTTGAAGATGGTTGGATGTCTATGGTTGGAGATAATGTTGAGGAAAGCAACGGATGGAAATTAATATCTAAGTTTACCCTTGCACCAGGGAGTTATACTTTGAAAGGCCTGGAAGGAATGACAGCGAATACGATTGCACTGCAGCTTCGTGTTGAGGACAATACTGGGTATTACCATTACTATTACCAATATAATGAAGATGTGAGCTTTATCATCGAAAGACAGGTCGATGCTACACTCCACGTCAGAGTGTATCCAGAGGCTGAAGGAATTGATGTGAAGGCTCGGCCAGCGGTATACAGAGATGAATAAGAGAAAAGATATAGCGACTGCACTGTTGGGTGTTACAGTAGCTCTTATTCTATGGATTACAATACTTAGCCGGGAAACGTTGATAGGTACTCCTAAAATATATCACCTTTTCCACTCAATACCTTCGTTCTTGAAAGAAATTCAAAGAGGTCGAATAGGTAATTCTTTCGGAAATATAATCCTCTTCGTACCGATTGGATTCTTACTTTCTGCGGTAACAGGATGGAAGAAAATGTAGAAGATCGTAGTGGCAGGCATAAGCTTCTCGTTACTTGTCGAGAGTATCCAGCTAATCACATTAAGAGGGTGCTTTGATCTCGATGATGTGATTTTGAACAACCTGGGCACAGTGATAGGTTTCGGACCATATAGCGTAGCTCGTAAGCTATTCACAAAGAATGACTTGAATGCCACTGGCAACTGATTTTATAATACTGCTTGACCCATGTAGTCAACAAAAACTCAGAACATCGAGAAAGGGAAATAAGGCCACATGAACATATTAGTCACCGGCGCAGCTGGAGCCTTGGGCCGTAATCTGGTTGAGAATTTAAAGGCGATCCGAGATGGAAAGAACCGGGCAAGGCCAAATCTGAAGATCGACGAGATCTATGAGTATGACAGGAATAACACAGAGGAAGTCCTTGATCGTTTTTGCTCTGACTGTGACTTCATCGTCCATGCGGCTGGTGTAAATAGACCCAAGGAAACCTCTGAGTTTATGGAGGGGAACTTTGGCTTTACATCCACACTCTTGGAGTGCCTGAAGAAGCATAACAACAAGGCTCCGATTATGATCACATCCAGCGTTCAAGCCACCCTCTCCGGTCGGTTTGGTAATTCCGAGTACGGCAGATCAAAGCTCGCCGGTGAAGAACTGATGTTCAAGTATGGCGAAGAAACCGGCGCACCTGTGTATGTCTACCGCTTTGAGAACATGGTAGGCAAGTGGATTCGTCCTCGTTACAACAGCGCAGTTGGCACTTTCTGTTACTGCATCGCTAGAGAAGAGCCTATCACCGTCAATGATCCCTCGGTCCTGATGGAGATGGTTTTCTTTGATGACATCTGCGAAGAAATCTATGACGCCATGGAAGGACATCCGCATCGCTGCCACTATGAGGGTGTGGAAGCAGTGCCAAATGAGGACGGACGTTACTGCCACTGCCCGGTGAAGCATAAAGCTACGCTTGGGGAGATCGTTGATCTTCTCCATAAGTTCCATGACTTCCCGCAGGACTATGTCATCAACAACCTGACACCTGGCAGTTTTGAGAAAAAACTCTACGCAATGTACCTGTCCTATCTTCCGAAAGAGAAGACCATCTTTGACTACAAGATGAATGTTGATCAGCGCGGCAGCTTCACGGAATTGATCCGCACTCTTGACCACGGGCAGGTATCCATCAACATCAGTAAGCCCGGCATCACGAAGGGTCAGCACTGGCATCAGTCGAAGTGGGAGATCTTCATCGTAGTTCATGGTCACGGCCTGATCCAGATGCGGAATCTGAAAGACGGCGAGATCGAAGAGTATGAGGTGTCTGGTGAGAAGATCCAAGGTGTTTACATGAAACCCGGCTGGACGCATAATATCATTAACTTGAGCGAGACGGAAGACCTGGTTACCGTGATGTTCGCGTCAGAGCTATTGGATAAGGATCATCCGGATACATTCTTTGAGCCGGTTGTGAAGGAGTAAATAAACTATGGAATATCCGAGTTGGAAAGAAAACGGAAAGATTAAACTGGCGATAATCGTTGGGACACGGCCAGAGATCATTCGTCTGGCTGCTGTCGTCAAGAAGTGTCGGAAGTATTTTGATACCCAGCTGTGGCACACAGGTCAGAATTATGATTATAACCTCAATGGCGTGTTCTTCAAGGACCTTGGACTTGCCGATCCTGAACTGTATCTGGACGCAGTCGGAGATGACCTCGGTGCGACGATGGGGAACATCATCGACCGCAGTTATAAGGCGATGGTTGCGACCAAACCGGATGCCGTGCTGGTGCTTGGTGACACGAACAGCTGTCTGTCTGTTATTGGCGCGAAGCGTCTTCATATCCCAATCTTCCACATGGAAGCCGGAAACCGTTGTAAGGATGAATGCTTGCCGGAGGAGACCAACCGGCGTATAGTTGACATAATCTCTGATGTGAATCTGGCTTACTCCGAGCATGCAAGGCGGTACCTGGCGGATTGCGGCCTGCCTAAGGAAAGAACATATGTTACTGGTTCTCCGATGGCTGAGGTTCTGACGGAGAATCTGGACGCCATCCGGGCTTCGGATATCCATCGGCGGCTCGGGCTGGAGAAAGGCAAATATATCCTGCTTTCCGCCCATCGGGAGGAGAACATCGACACGGAAAAGAACTTCACCAGCCTGTTCACGGCGATCAACGAGATGGCGGAGAAGTACGATATGCCCATTCTCTATTCCTGTCACCCCCGCAGCCGCAAGCGGTTGGAGGCGTCCGGCTTTCAGCTGGATAAGCGCGTGATTCAACATGAGCCGCTTGGTTTCCATGACTACAATTGCCTGCAGATGAATGCGTTTTGTGTGGTGTCTGACAGCGGCACCCTGCCGGAGGAGAGCAGCTTTTTCACCAGCATCGGCCATTCCATTCCGGCCGTGTGTATCCGCACCTCCACGGAGCGGCCGGAAGCCCTGGACAAAGGATGCTTCATCCTGTCCGGCATCGACGCCAAGGGACTGCTGCAGGCGGTGGACACGGCGGTGGAGATGGTCAAGGAGGAGAGGAACGGCGGCGCCGTCCCGGTGCCGGATTATACGGACACCAACGTTTCCGACAAGGTCGTGAAGATCATCCAGAGCTACGTGGGCGTAGTCAATAAGATGGTATGGAGGAAAACAGTTTGACAACTGAAATGGACGAAGCTGTCTATGACAAGCTATTTGCGGTCATTCGTGCAGGTTTGGATCAAAGCATAGGCCCAATCATGCTCTCATCATCGGATTGCGAAAAATTGATGCAAATCGGATTGCGGCAATCTATCTTGCCTATCATATACAGAGGACTCAAGAACTCCGGCGTTTCTGAGGACGTTGTCCAGGGATGTGATCAGGCGCGACTTAAGGATACAAAACAGTATATTCTTCAAAACGATGCGTTGAAAAGAATCGCCGCAGCTTTGGATGATGCTCAGATTCCATTTATCCCGCTGAAAGGCGCGGTCCTCCGCGAATTGTATCCCGCGCCTGAACTTCGAACCAGCTGCGATATAGATGTACTTGTCAAAGAAGATGATCTGGAGAAGGCAGTAAAAACGATAGAAAATGCCACAGACTTCGTTAAGAAGAAGCGTTACTACCATGATATCTCTATGGTCAATTCTCAAGCTCATCTGGAACTGCATTTCTCCATACTGGAGAACATGGAGAATATCGATAAATTCTTGTCTCGTGTATGGGATTATGCAGTACCGGATGATGTTAGTAGATACAGGCTTACTCCCGAATTCCAGATATTCCACATTGTTGCGCATATGAGCTATCATATGGTTCATGGCGGATTGGGAATCAGACCATTCCTGGATCTGTGGCTACTGCGGACAAAGACAGAATACTATGAAGAAACTGTTCGCCAAATGTGTTCTGATTGCAGCATCCTAACGTTCTATGAAAAGTGCTGTGATCTAGTTGATTCTTGGATGACAGGTAAGCAGGCCCCAGAGGAGTTGGCCAAGCTGGAAGAATACGTTTTAATTGGCGGAGTGTTTGGCAACAAAGAAAACGCTCTGGCTTCAAAACAAAGAGAACATCGTGGTTTCAGTTACTTCTTCCATCGTGTGTTTATGAGAAGAGTTCTTCTTGAAGCAGAATATCCTGAATTGAGGGAGAAGCCATATTTGATGCCGATCTGTCAAATGAAGAGATGGCTGCGACTACTGAACCCCAAGAAGCGGGAACAGATTCGGAAGGAAATCACCAACGTGTTGGTAATGAAGCCCGAGAAGATTGATTCATTTGATAAACTGTTGGCGAGTCTGGGATTGTGAATAATTTCAGTCCCTACGGACTAAGAAACTGAGCCGAGAAAGCTGACGAAGCGAGATAGGCTTTGTAAAGTCTATAGTGTTTGCGCCAAAGTATCGACGAAAAGTATTCTATGGAGAGAAAAGACAAGCGATCGGGAAGATACTGCGACAACTGTGCGAATGGAAGGGTGTACGTATAGTTGAAGCAGAGATGTGCCCGGATCACGTACACATGCTGGTGGAGATACCGCCAAAGATATCCGTATCCAGTTTTATGGGGTATCTGAAGGGAAAAAGCAGCACGATGCTGTATGAGCAATTCGGCGAGTTGAAGTACAAATATCGGAACCGAGCAATTAACGTTACCAATTAACGGCCCGTTTACGGGCGGCAAGTAACAGTCCTACGCAGCTGGCAGATCGTCTTTACGCGTTTGACGCGTATGCGAGGAACAGAGGGCTTTGCCCGCATATGAAAAACCACCGGCATGGCCGGTGGATGTATATTTTTGTTGCGCTTTTTCTTTCTATTCTCGATAGTATCCTTTATACCACCCCGCGAACCGGCGTAACCCTTCCCGGATGGGGATGGCGGGGCGGAAGCCGTAGTCGGCTTCGAGACCGGAGCTGTCGGCGCAGGTGACGGGGACATCCCCGGGCTGCATGGGGACCAGCTCCCGGTGGGCGGCGAAGTCGTAATCGGGGGGCAGGATGCCGGCGCGGACCAGTTCCTTCTGGAGGGTGGAGACAAAATCGAGGAGGTTCTCCGGGGCGCCGCCGCCGATATTGTAGATGGCATAGGGCGGCAAGGGCAGGCCGTCCTCCCCGGTGGCCTTTTCAGGCGCACCCTGCATGACGCGAAAGACGCCTTCCACGATGTCGTCCACGTAGGTAAAGTCCCGCTGACAGTTGCCGTAGTTGAAGATCTGAATCGTCTTGCCCGCGGCCAGCTTCTGCGTGGCGGAGAAATAGAACATATCCGGCCGCCCCGCGGGACCGTAGACCGTGAAGAAGCGGAGCCCCGTGGCGGGGATGTCGTAGAGCTTCGAATAGCTGTGGGCCAGCAATTCGTTGCTCTTTTTTGTTGCCGCATACAGGGATACCGGGTTATCTACCTTGTCCTCGGTGCTGAACGGCACCTTCTTATTGCTGCCGTAGACCGAGGAACTGGAGGCATAGACTAGATGCTCGACCGGATTGCGACGGCAGGCCTCCAGGATGTTGTAGAAGCCGATCAGATTGCTTTCGATGTACGTGTCCGGGTGGTCGATGGAGTAGCGCACTCCCGCCTGCGCCGCAAGATTCACCACGACGGCGGGCTTGTATTCCCTAAAGACGCGGTTCACCAGCGCCTTGTCGGCGATGGAGCCGCGGACAAAAACATGTTTTGCCGACGAACCCTTTGCCGCCTGTTCGATCAGCGAGAGGCGGTATTCTTTCAGCGCCGGATCGTAGTAGTCGTTCATGTTGTCCAGGGAGACGACCGTGCCGTCCTGCAGCTCTTTGAGCAGGCGTAGCACCAGATTCGCGCCGATGAAGCCCGGCGACCCGGTGACGAGGATCGTTTTGTGGTTCAGATCGATATGTGTCTTGCTCACGCTTTCCCCCTCAATCCCTCCGGAACAGATCCCGGGTATAGACCTTCTCCTGCACGTCGTCCAGGGCGGCGTCGTAGCGGTTGGCGATGATGCAGCCGCACATCCTTTTGAACCTCTTGAGGTCGTTGACCACCTGGCTGCCGAAGAAGGTGCTGCCATTTTCCAGCGTGGGCTCATAGATCACCACGGCGGCGCCCTTGGCCTTGATGCGCTTCATGACGCCCTGGATGGAGGAGTGGCGGAAGTTGTCGGAGTTGGCTTTCATGGTGAGCCGGTAGACCCCTACCACGATCTGCTGCTGCCGCTTTTCCTGTGCCTTGCTGTAATGAGCCGACGCCGTATAGCTGCCGGCGATTTCCAGCACCCGGTCCGCGATGAAATCCTTGCGGGTGCGGTTGCTCTCCACGATGGCGGTCATCATGTTCTGGGGTACGTCCTGATAGTTGGCCAGTAGCTGCTTGGTATCCTTGGGCAGGCAGTATCCGCCGTAACCGAAGGAGGGGTTGTTGTAATAATCCCCCACCCGGGGGTCCAGACAAACGCCTTTGATGATGGATGAGGTGTTCAGCCCTTTGACCTCGGCGTAGGTGTCCAGCTCGTTGAAGAAGGATACGCGCAGGGCCAGATAGGTATTGACGAACAGCTTGGTGGCCTCCGCTTCCGTATACCCCATGAACAGGGTCTCGATGGGATTTTTGACAGCGCCCTGCTGCAGCATGACGGCAAACGTGCGGGCCGCCGCCTCGGTGCCGGGGTCGCAGCCGACGATGATGCGGGACGGATACAGATTGTCGTATAGGGCCTTGGACTCCCGCAGAAACTCCGGGCTGAAGAGGATGTTGTCCGCCTGAAAGAGCTTCCGAACATGCTCCGTGTAGCCCACGGGGACGGTGGATTTGATGACGATGATCGGCTTGTCCTCCCGCGTCCGGGTGCTGTCCAGGACCAGGCGGATCACCGCCTCCACCGCCGAACAGTCGAAGAAGTTCTGCTTGGGGTCGTAGTTGGTGGGCGCCGCCACCACGATATACTCTGCGTCCCGGTAGGCAGCCGCGCCGTCGATGGTAGCGGACAGATGGAGCCGGCGTGTCCCCGCCTGGGCTTCCGCCAGATAATTCTCGATGTACTCGTCCTGAATGGGGGAGACGAAGCGGTTCAGCTGCGCCACCTTTTCGGGAAGGACGTCCACCACGGTCACCTCGTTATGCTGACTAAGGAGCACCGCCAGGGACAGGCCCACATACCCCGCTCCGGCCACGGCGATGCGGTACGGACGGTCGGCAGTGGGCTTCTTTGATTCCGGAGCGTCCAGCACGTCCGTCATATCGAATCCCAGCACATCGGCCAGGGCCAACAGCTGATTCACGGAAGGTGCATAGGTCTCGCTCTCCAAGCGGGAGAGCAGCGCGCGGTTTATCCCCGTCGCCGCCGCCAGCTGTGCCTGGGTCAGCTTCAACGCTTTTCGATGGGTTTTCACGACTTGTGAGAGCCGCGGGATAGATAGTTTCTTCATGATATGACCTCTTGTGGATGCACGTCGATTATATCGGCATAATTGAAAAGCGACGAAATAGACGTATAGTTCATCGCGCTTGCTATTATAAAGGGAAATGGTGAGAAAAGCAATAAATAATATAAAAAGGCGGCAGCAAAGGGGACAATAAACGTGCCCATTCACATAATATGTTATTGTCAGCGACAAAAACATAACCAACCCCATTCGGGCAGAATAGCTATCGGCTTTATTAATTATCGTATTGACTTGCGGTATGATCCGCATTATATTTTTTTTGAAGGTATGTGATCATATAGAGAACAGGCGCTATATTATAAGGACGCTCATGGTTCTGGAGAAAAATAGATTTTTCGGATTAAGCTGGGGATAAATTGGAAAGGAAACAACTATGCAGGCGATAATTCTTGCGGCGGGGATGGGGAAACGGCTCAAGGAGCTGACCCAAAACAACACGAAGTGCATGGTCAAGGTGAACGGCGTGACGCTCATCGACCGGATGCTGCATCAGATAGACCGAAAGCATCTTTCCCGCATTGTGATCGTTGTCGGTTATGAAGGGCAAAAGCTGATGGATTATATCGGTACGCTGGACATCCGGACGCCCATTGTATTCATCAATAACGCGATATACGACAAGACCAACAACATTTATTCCTTGGCATTGGCGAAGGACTGGCTTTGCCGAGATGATACACTGCTGTTTGAGTCCGACCTGATTTTTGAAGACGCTGTGCTCGATACGCTGATGGACGATCCCAGGGACACGCTGGCGCTGGTCGACAAATATGAGGCGTGGATGGACGGGACCTGTTTGAAGATCGACGCGGATGACAATATCGTGGGATTCATATCCGGTCAGAAGTTTACCTTCAGCGAGATTGAGGATTACTACAAAACGGTCAATCTGTATAAATTCAGCCGGCATTTTTCCGTTAACTACTATATTCCGTTTTTGGACGCGTACCAGGCCGCGCTGGGCGAGAATGAATATTATGAGCAGGTGCTACGGGTCATCGCCATGCTGGACGCACCGGTCATCAAAGCAAAACGGCTCTCCGGCCAGCGGTGGTACGAGATCGACGATATTCAGGATCTGGATATCGCAGAGTCCCTGTTTGCTGAGAACGAGGATGAGCGGGCCAAGCTGATGCTCGGGCGGTACGGCGGATATTGGCGATACCCGAAGATGCTGGATTTCTGTTATCTGGTGAATCCCTATTTCCCGACGCAGAAGATGAAGGACGAGATGCGCGCCAGCTTTGATACTCTTTTGACCGAATATCCCTCCGGCATGCGCGTCAACAGTCTGCTGGCGGCCAAGAACTTTGGAGTCCATCCGGGAAACATTCTTATGGGAAACGGTGCGGCGGAGCTGATCAAGGGATTGATGGAGCGGCTGAAGGGAAAGACCGGGTTTGTGAGGCCTACTTTCGAGGAGTATCCGAATCGGTATCCCGAGGGGGACTCCGTGTATTTCACGCCCGACAGCCCGGATTACGCCTACTCGGCGTATGATTTGATGGGATTCTTTGAGGAGAATCGAGTCGACAATCTGATCGTGGTCAATCCGGATAACCCCAGCGGAAACTATATCCCGAAAGCGGATGTGATGAAGCTGATCGAGTGGAGCCGTGAAAAGGATGTCACGCTGGTTCTGGATGAATCCTTCGTGGATTTTGCGGATGAAGAGGACGGCTCAGTGATCGAGCAGCCCATCCTGGAAGCTAATCCGCAGCTGTTCGTGATGAAAAGCATTTCGAAATCCTACGGCGTGCCGGGGATTCGCTTGGGCGTACTTGCTTCCGGGGATATGCAAACCATTGCTGCGCTGAAAAAGGATGCAGCTATTTGGAACATTAATTCTTTCGGAGAATTCTTCATGCAGATATTTGAAAAATACAGAAAGACTTATCAGAGTGCGCTGGAACAGATACGGGTGGAACGGAAACGATTCCAGAATGAACTTTCGAAGATACGGGGCCTTCGGGTGATACCGTCTCAGGCGAACTATGTCATGGTGGAGCTTACGGAAGGAACAGATCCCAAGGATCTTATGAAACGACTTTTGGTGAGGCACGACCTGCTGATCAAGGATCTGAGCGGAAAAACGAACGGCAAGAGTTACCTGCGTCTGGCGATTCGAAACACGGCTGACAACGACAGGCTCCTGAAAGTACTCAGAGAGGAATTAGAGTAACTGTGCGTTGGCATAGATATAGATGGAAAAAAACCGGAGATAGAAAAGCATCTCCGGTTTTTGTTTGCATAGGCTCTGATAGACGCAGAGCAAAACGAATCAAGGATCAGCGGAAATTGACCATGACCTCGTTGATGTCGGGGTCTTCGAACCAGTCTATGGGAACGCCCCAGGTGAGCCGGGTCCTGAAGCCGACGGCGTCGCCCAGACGGACGGTAGCGTCCTTGGAGGCGTCTTTACGGTCGTTCAGGCTTTGGAGGATGTCCGCTTCCAGAGCGGAAAGCTCCTGGTCCGCAGCCTTGTTTTCCTCCGTCCAATTCTTCTTGTTGTTCTTCTTTTCCCGCCAGGGGGCGGCGGCGTAGCGGTCGGCCAGGGTGTTTGTGGCGCTGTCGAATTCCTCCTTCAGGGCGGCATAGGCCCGGTAGCAGTCACTGTACAGGGCAATTTGCTCGTCGGTGAAGGTTTGGCCGGCGTCCTTCCGTTCCTGGACGTAGGTCAGCACCTTCTCCGCCTGACGCATGTATTTCATGGCGGAAAAGCCTATGGTGTGGAGCCAGCGCTCGTATTGCCGGGTGCTGATGCCCACGGGCTCCGCTTCGATACCGAACACCTCCCGAATGATGTCGATCCGGTTCTGCTGATCCACGTAGGCGTATCGCCATTCATATTCCACCTCACCCAGCTCGCCGAACATGGAGCGGGTCTGGATGCTGCCGCTGTCCAGATTGGCGGCGTAGTTGGCCAGGGCCGTGGTCTGGCTCAGAGTGGTGTTGGTGTAGATGCCGCTGTTGGCGGCGTTGATCAGGGCGGGGATCTGGGAGAGCTTTCCTTCGTTCTTCAGCTTTTTGAAGAGGGCCACCATCATCCGCCGCTGCCGGGCGGTGCGGGAGCTGTCCAGCCCGTCCGCCGCCTGCCGAATGCGCAGATACCCCATGACCGCGTCCCCGTCCAGATGGTGCATGCCTTTGCTGTAGGTACGTTTGCCGCTCATGGAAGTGAACCACTGGTCCACATCATAGTCGATGCCGCCGATGGCGTCCACGATGTCGATCACCGCCTGGAAATCCAAACCGTAGTAGTAGGGGATGGAGATGCCGCCCATCCATTCCTCCGCCGCCCGGCAGGTCAGCAAGAAGCCCTCCGACAGCTCGTCGGGTTTGCCGGCGGGCCGTCTCCAGCCCCCCAGGCCCACGTTGAAGACGCCGTTGAGCTTGTAGTAGCCGTAATAGCCGGGAGCGGTGGTCAGGGTATCCCGGGGCAGGGAGATGAGGTCCACCTTGTTCTCGGTGAAGTTGATGGCGATGAGCATGATCGCGTCCGTATGGGCCATGGTGCCGCTGGTGGTGCCGCCGTATTCGGTGGCGTCGATGCCCATGAGCAGGACGTTCAGCCGCTCCACGGGCTTGGGCGTAGCGGTAGCTTCCGGCGTGGCGGCGGGGATCGGTGTCTCCTCCAGCGTCGAAGAGGGGGCGGACAGGTCTGTTTCTGAATCGGGCGCTGAAACGGCGGTGTGTATGGGGAAGGCCGGGGCCAGGATGGTGGCCTGGGGAACGGCCGTGGCGGCGGGGGCTTCGGAAAACAGGGACGCCGGCTGCTTCAATATCCGGTATGCGTGCCAGCCGCCCAGGCCCAAACCCGCCAGTACCAGACCAAGCAGGGTCCACAGCACGATCCTGCGCGCTTTATTCTTTTGAGAACGGGGACGTTCTTTTTGAGCAGCCTTTTTCATATCGTTACCTTTCGTCGGATCGGCCGCCTTGCTGAAGGCGGCTGTTTTTCAATGGCGGCAGTATACCATTCCGCAGGGGAGAAAACAACGGATTTCATACTATTGTTACATAGTTAGCAGGGATTTCCAATGCAGCGCAGAGGCATTTCCTGCAATTCGTCACGGCAGCAGCCCGGCCCGTTCCATCTCTACCACGGCCTCGTAGTCGAAGGGTTCCGTGGCGATGGGGGGGAAGTTCTCCTCGTAGAACCGCCAGAAGTAGGGCTTCACCTTGCACTGCTGATTGGTCCACATGAAGCAGCGGTGCCGGTGGACGCTGGTGACCAGGGGATCATAGTGATACCAGCCGGTGCCGATGTTCACGATCACCCAATAGTGGCGGCTGGCGGAGCTCTTGCGGGTAACGCTCATGTAGGGCACCTGCAGCTCATCCAGCAGCGCACGGGTCAGGGAGTACACGGTGAAGCAGTCCCCGCGCCTGTCCTCGTAGCCCCGGACAGCCTCCTGGCGCCAGTCGTTTTTGTTGGAGGAGCCGGTGTAATGGACCCGGCCCCGCACATAGTCGAAGACAGCCTTCAGCTTCTCGGCGGTGACCATGTCCGGCGTGATGATCTGATCCAGGATGGACCGGGCCATTTGGTGCACCTGCTCGTCGGTGACGGTGGGCTCCACCAGAGTATAGGTGCAGGTCTTGACGGCGGTGTTGCCGCTCCTGTCGGCGGCGGTGTAGGTGACGGTGTACTTGCCCTTCCGGGACAGGATCACTTCGCTCTCCACCGTCACGTCCACCCGGCCGTCCACGTCGTCCTCAGCGTAGGCCTCCGCGAGGTAGGCGATGGGCTCGTTCACATAGCCGGTGCGGTTCACCACCCCGTAGAGGACGGGGGCCGTACGGTCCACGGCCAGGGTCAGGGGGAAGGAAACCGTATCTTCGTTTCCCCCGGCGTCCACGGCCCGGATGACGACGGTCTGGGGCTGATCGCTCCCGGGATCGGGGGCTTGGACGAAGGACAGGGCGACGCCGGTCACGTCCTCGGCGTCCACCAGTTCCTCCGGCGCGTATTCGTGGCTGGTGTAGAAGGGCCCCGCCTTCAGGGTCAGCACGGGGGCCACCGTATCCGCGACGGTCACCATGGCGATCTCCGTCTCGTCGGCTAGCCGGACCCGGACGGGATAGGTCCCGGGCACGTTGGCCATGAATCCTTCCGGCTCCGCTTCCGGCCGATACAGGTCCGCCCCGGTGAGCAGGCCGTTCTTCGCCTCCACGGTCACCCGCCCCAGGGAGGAGTAGAGGACCTGGGCGGGCACGTCGGCCGCGTTGCCGCCGGCGTCCGTGACCCGGATCAGGATATCCTGGATCTCCCGGCTGTTCGGGTCGGGGGCGACGGCGAAGGAATACCTAAGGTCCGTTTCGTCGGTCACGCCGGACAGATACGCTTCCGGCGCGGCGTCCTCCCCCGGCGCCAGGACCAGGAGCTGGCCCGTGCCTGTGGGGGCCACCGTATCCCGGATCTCCAGGACGGTGGGGAAGACGCGCCCGTTCTCCGGGCATTGGACCCGCAGAACGTACTCTCCCGGCGTCCGCATCATCTCGTCCGTGATCGCATCCAGCAGCTCCCCATGGAAGCCTTCGGTCAGGAAGGGGTCCACCGTGGGGACGGGCGCGCCCGCCTCCAAAGCGACCCGGTCCACCGTAGCGCGGATCACGGCCGTGGCCTGCACTTCGCTCACGTTGCCGCTGCCGTCCTCCAGCCGGATGACGACGGTCTGCTCCCCAGCGGGGGAGAAGTCGTATTCTTGGGCGAAGCTCACGCCCACCCGGTCCGCGTCCTTCAGATCGGTGACGAACCGGTCCGGCGTGGGTTCATATCCCGAGGGAAAGTCCAGCGTCACGGGGGAGGCCGCGGGGGCCACGGTGTCCCGGACGATCAGCAGACAGGGCACCACCCGAAGGGGGGTGATCACCTGCACTGTATGACGCCCCAGGGCGGCGCAGCTTTCGTCGGCCAAAAGGAAGGCGTCTTCGTTCCGGCTAAAAGCGGTCACCGGCGGCACGCCCTCTCCGTATTCGCCGTAGACCACGGGGGAGATCCCGTGATACGCCCACAGCGTCAGCACCTCCAGGGCCAGCAAAAAGCCCAGCAGGCACAGCAGGATCGTCCGCCCACGCTGCTGCGGGGCGGCGGTTTCCTCTCGATTCGATTGACGAGCGCCAATTTCCATATTTACATCATAGCACGTTCCGGCTCCACCGGCCATCCCGCGGGGAATAGTTCACAAAAAAGCAACGGATTCTCCGAAAAAAAGAAGGACGGACAGCGCCGTCCTGCCAAAAGCCGGTTTTGCTGCACGTCCTACACGGGCATGACCACGGTCCTGAAGAAGGTCTCGGCCCCCTCCTGGCCCAGGGCCCTGGTGAGGGCGGCGGTGGAGGGGTTCCCCTCCCGGACCATCCGCTGCTGAAAGGCCTGAAGACCGGTCACGTTCTCCGGCTTCACGGGGGCGGCGGCCGCCTGCCGGGCGTAGGCTTTTAGGGCGTCCAGGGCCATCTGATCGAGGCGCGCCTTGTCCCCGGTCTTGATGAGGGAGCCCGCCATGCGCTCCTTCACGTACCAGGCGGGCTTTTCGGCGTAGTCGGCGACGTCCCCGTAGGGGGCGCTGGCGGCCAGAAGCAGGTCTTTATCGGCGCCGTCGGCGGTGCAGTCATAATATTCCACGTAACACAGGTGCTTCTTGCCCATGTCCATGGTGTCGATGAGCAAAAAGGGCACGTTCCTCCCGGAGCTGGGCGTCACCACCACGGTGACCAGGTTCATGAGCCCCAGCATGGCGCGGGTCTTCAGCACGCACAGGTTGCCGAGGCCCTCCGCCGCATACTGCTCCAGGCGAAAGCGCATCATCAGGCTCACCATGGTCCGATACTTCTCGGGCGTGATGTCCTTCAAAACGAACTTTTCCTTCAAAACAGCGACCGCATCCAAGCCGATCACCTCCTTGTGTTCCCATAGAGTATAGTCCCTTTGGAGGGAAAAAGCAAGGGAGGCGCCCACCTCCCTGAGGGTGCCGGATCAGGTCACGTCCGGGGCGTGTTCCGTGATCGTGACCGCCTCGCTGCTCACGAAGGCGGGCCGATCCTTCGTCCTTTTTATATATGTGTCGAACATCTCCAAATGGAGCTTGCACACAGCTTCGTGCATCACGTCCGCGTCCAACTTTCCCGTCATGAGCTTCAGGTTCATCATGTGCTTCATGTCGGTGAACCCAAGATGCTGCATGTTCCGGAAGACGGCGCCGTAGACCGGCCTGGTGTGGTCCACGAACGCTCTCGTCTCTGCCTTGACGTTTCCCTGGCAGCTGATCTGCAAAAAGGGCTTTTCGAGCACCTTGCCCGCGGTGTCGCCGAAGAGAGCGCCGTCCAGATTGACGCCGCAGACGAAATCCGGATGATCCAGGCACAGCATGTAGGCCACAGCCCCGCCCAGGGAATGGCCGGTGGCCCCTATGCCGGCGCTCCCGTCGATATGGTCGTCGAAGGCTTGCTGAGCGTATTTAACGGCGTCCAGGGTGTCCTGCTCCCATTCGGACACCCGGCTCAGGATGAGCTTGCAGTATCGCTGCTGCAGCGCGTCGAACTGCTGGGCCAGCTCCCGGTCGGTGCCCTTGGAATGGGTCAGCTGCAGGGCCTTCAGCATGCCGCCCCACAGGGGATCGTATTGCTTCTTGGAAAGCTCCCCGTCGAAAAAGATACAGGTGCCGTCGTCCAGCTCCGCGCAGCAGGCGTCGTAGGGATGGCCCACGGCCAGGACCAGGTAGCCCTGGGAGACCAGCTCCAGGCACAGGAAAGAATTGCTCTCCCGGTAGGAGGACAGGCCGTGGTTGAACACCACCAGCGGGAACCGACCGCCCTCTATCCAGGGCGCGTCCGGGTAGCACTCGGACAGGTTGTCCCCGGCCGCCTCCCGCTTGTCGTAGGGGATGGGCACGTGGATGGCCTTCTTAAGGCCCTCCGCCACGTTCCGGGACATGTAGCGGGCCCTGTTCAGGCCAGCGACGGCCCCCTTGTCGGCGGGGTAGTAGACCCGGACCGGGACGCTCCGCTTGGTGCCGGGGGCGCGCAGCTCCGCCCGGTCGGTATAGACCGTGTATGTGGTGGTGCCGACGGCATATGGGCCGGCAGGTAAGGGCCTTTGGTTCATGTTTTCCCCCTCTATCGAAAGGAAATGGCGCCGAAGCGCCATTTCCAATAGTATTGTTCCGTCAGTCCTCCACGTCCTTCAGGAGCGAGGCCGTCAGTTTGTCCAGCCAGGGCCCCTCGTAGAGCTCGATGAGGCCCGCGTCCACGGCGGCGGACAGCTTGGGCTGAATGGGGATGCGGGCGGTCTCGGGGATATCGTTCTCCTTCGCGATCTCCTCGAGATGGCTCTCGCCGAACAGGTAGTGCTTCTTGCCGCAGTCGGGGCACTCGAAGTAGGAGAGGTTCTCCACGATGCCCACGATGGGGACGTTCAGGAGCCCGGCCATCTTCACGGCCTTCTCCACGATCATGCCCACCAGCTCCTGGGGGGAGGTGACCACCACTATCCCGTCCACGGGGATGGACTGCATGACGGTCAGGGGCACGTCGCCGGTGCCCGGGGGCATGTCCACGTACAGCACGTCCACGTCCTTCCAGACCACGTCGGTCCAGAACTGCTTCACCGCGCCCGCGATGACGGGGCCCCGCCACACCACGGGGGAGGTCTCGTCGGGCAGGAGCAGGTTGATGCTCATCATCTGGATGCCGGTCTTGGATTGGGAGGCGAACAGGGCGTCCTCGGTGCCCGTGGCCTTCTCATGGATGCCGAAGGCCTGGGGGATGGAGGGGCCGGTCACGTCCGCGTCCAGGATGGCGGCCCGGTAGCCCGCCCGCTGGGTGTTCACCGCCAGCAGGGAGGTCACCAGGGACTTGCCTACGCCGCCCTTGCCGCTGAGCACGGCCACCACCTTCTTCACCTTGGACAGGGGATGGGGCTGCTCGATAAAGCTCTTGGGGTCCCGGCTGTCGCAGTTCGCGGAGCAGTTGGAGCAATCATGATTGCATTCTTCCATTATCAGTTCCCTTTCGTTTTCCTTGTTGCGTTCTATCATTCTTCCAAAAGGAAGGACAATGCTTCTCCGATCTTCTCGTGGACGCAGAGGGTGGCGTCGGAATCCCGATCTGTGCGGCTCAGATTGATGAGCACCAGCTCCTTGCCCGAGAAGTAGTCGATGAGCCCCGCCGCCGGATACACCACCAGGGAGGTGCCCCCTACGATCAGGGTGTCCGCCCGCTGGATGTGGGTGACGGCGGAGACCAGCGTCTTCGTTTCCAACCCCTCGCCGTAGAGGACCACGTCGGGCTTGATGATCCCGCCGCAGGTGCAGGTGGGCACGCCCTCGCTCTTTAGGATGTACTCCATGGAATAGGCCTTACGGCACTTGGTGCAGTAGTTCCGATGGACGCTGCCGTGGAGTTCCAGCACGTTCCGGCTGCCCGCCGCCTGATGGAGACCGTCGATGTTCTGGGTGATGACGGCGGTGAGCTTGCCGTCCTGCTCCAGCTTCGCCAGGGCCTTGTGGGCGTTGTTGGGCTTGGCGTCCGGGTACAGGAGGAACTTCCGATAGTAGTCGTAGAAGACCTCCGTGTGCCGCCAGAAGAAGTCGTGGCTCAGCAGCACCTCCGGGGCGTGGCCGTAGGCGGTCTGGGCCTTGTAGATGCCGTCCGCGCTGCGAAAGTCGGGGATGCCGCTTTCCGTGGACAGGCCCGCCCCGCCCAAAAAAGCGATGCGGCGGCTGTTTTCGATGACTTGTCTCAATCTCTCATTCATAGGGGCAGTATACCATATCCGCCCGGACGGGTCAACGGCTCTTTACCGAAAGGCGGATCTGCGCTATACTAATCCCATATGGAGGATTGGCTGCAGCAGCGTCGATATTTCAACGAACGGCCCATGCTCTGGGGCATTCCGGGGACCCTTTTGGGGGCCCTGCTGGCGGTGCGCCTGGGCGGATGGCTGCTGCTCGTCCTGGGCCTCGCCGCCCTGGGGGCGGGGGTGTTCCTGCTGCGGCGGGGGAAGGCTTTTTTCGCGTTTCCCCTGCTGCTGGGACTGCTGCTTTTGCGGGGCGCGATCCTGCCCTATGCCGTCGTGACGCCCGGGTTTTATCGGGTCACGGGCACCGTACTGGACGTGCCGGAACAGAAGCGGGGCGAAACCGACCTGATCCTGGACCGTATCGCCCTGGACGGGCAGCGGGTGCCGGGAGCCTTGGCCCTCACCCTGCCCTACAGAGCCGATTTTGCCTACGGCGACGCCCTGTCCCTTCGGGCGCGGGTGACGCCGGACGATCAGGGCGCGGTCCGGGGCATGAAGACCGTGCTGTACGCGGCCCAGGGGACGGGGGAGATCGTCGTCCGGCAAGGCCGGGCGGACCCCCTTTGGCGGCTGGCCCTCCGCTGGCGGGAGAAGCTGGGCGCGTCGGCGGACGCTCTCTTCGGCGACAGCGCCGGCGTGGCCAGGGGCATGCTGTTCGGGGACAGGGACGACGTCCACTACCTCACCTTCCTGGCCTTTCGCCGCAGCGGGCTGCTGCACCTTTTGACTGTGTCCGGCCTTCACGTGGGCGTGGTCTGCGGGGCGACTCTGCGGCTCATCCGGGGCCGGCGCAAGTGGCTGCGGCTCCTGCTGTTCGGTCTGGTGCTGGGCCTGTTCTGCCTGCTGACGGGCTTTGCGCCGTCGTCGCTTAGGGCGGCGATCATGCTGCTCATCGTCCGGTTCTCCCATCTGCTGGACCGGCAGGACGACCCCATCAGCGAGATCGGCTGCGCCTGGACGCTGCTGCTGCTCGCGAACCCGTTTTTGCTCGCCTCCTCCGGCTTTCGCCTGTCCTTCGGGGCCATCTGGGGCCTGTGCTGCCTGGCCGGGCCCGTGACGGAGCTGCTGCACGGCCGGCGGGACGGGCTGGGCGGCCTGCTGGCGGGGGCCGTGGGCGTGTTCCTAGGCACGATGCCCCTGCTGTCCGTGTCGGGCGGGGAGGTGTCCTGGGTGGGCGTGCTCCTGTCCCTCCTCGCGCTGCCGGCGGCGCCGCTGTTTTTGATCCCCGGCTGGATCGCGGTGCTCCTCTATCCGCTGCTGCCGGGGGTGGCCCGTGTCCTGGCCCTGCTTCCCCGGGGCGTGCTCTATTATCTCTTTTCCCTGGCTGAGCTGACGCCCGTGGCGGGCATCACCCTGCCGCCCTGCAACGGCCCGGCCCTTCTGCTGTGGTTTTCGGGGATGCTGTTCGTTTCGGAGTACTTCCTGCCCAACCGGCGCAGGCCCGCCTTCCTGGGCTGGGGGCTGATGGCCGCCGGAGCGCTCCTGTGGTTCTTAGTATAAGGAGGCGACCCATGTTCCATACCCAATACGACAGTCCGGTGGGGCCGTTGGCCCTGACTTCCGACGGCATCGCTTTGACGGGCCTTTCCTTCGGCCCCTGCCAAGGAACGCGGACGGCTCTGCCCCTGTTCGACGACGCTTTTGCCTGGCTGGACGCCTATTTCGAGGGCCGGGATCCGGGCCCCACGCCGCCCCTTAAGCCGGCGGGCACGGCCTTTCAGCGGCGGGTATGGGCGGAGCTCGTCAAGGTCCCCTTCGGCGAGACCGTGAGCTACGGCGCGTTGGCCGGGGCGGCGGGCTGCGGCTCTCCCCGGGCCGTGGGCCAGGCGGTCCACCGCAACCCCATCGCCATCCTGATCCCCTGCCATCGGGTCATCGGCGCGGACGGGAGTCTGACGGGCTTTGCGGGCGGCCTCGACGTGAAGCGCCGGCTCCTCATGCTGGAGGAGAGCCGCATGCGGCTGCTGTGACACAAAAAAGAGAGCCCCTGAAGGCTCTCTTTTCGTGTGCGCTTGGGATCAGTCGACCCGCTCGAAGATCATGTCCACACCCATGGTGTTGAGGATCAGCACGGTGCCGTCGTAGGTGAGGCGGAAGGCCTCGTAGGTGCCTACGCCCAGGATGATGACGCCGTCCTCGATCCGCCATTCCAGATGGTCGTTGGCGTTCCCGTTGGTGGTCATGGACGCTTTGCCGCCTTCCTTGAGCACGAGGGACATGGCCTGGCCCGTCTGACTGGCGGTGACTTCGACGCCCATGGTCTTGCCCTTGGTGAATTCCCAGCTGCCGATGACGTCCTCCGCAGTGAACTCGACGGCGACGTCGCCGGCGCTTGCCGCGTCTCCCTTCATGGCCAGCAGGGCCTCCACTTCGCCCTCGGGAGCGAACTCGATGAGGGTGCCCTCCACGGTCAGCTGGATGTGGTCGCCCAGGCGGGTATAGGGCACGCTTTCACCCTCGGCGGTAAACTCCGTCTCCGTCCAGGTGATCTCGCCACCGGCCTCCTCCTCGCCGAACTGGAGATAGCCGGTGCCGTCGGGATTCAGGGTGACGTAAAAGTCCTCGGGATCCATGCCCATGGCGGGCAGGACGTCCAGCATGCTGACGGACTGATCGCCGCTGATCATGAGATACCCATAGTAGGTCTGCTCCTCCTGGGAATGATCCACCAGGGCCCGGATGTCCGGCAGGGGCTCCTCCGTGACCCGCTCCAGGAAGGTCAAAAAGGTATCCTCGTCGTCCGTGAAGGTCACGGTGATGACGCCCTTTTCCGGGTCGTACACGGCGGGAATGGCCTCGTCGTCCCCCTCAAACAGGTTCAGCGTGTTCTCGCCGGTCACCTCATAGGCCAGGTAATCGTCGTCACCTTCCGCCCCGTCGAACATGACGGCGTAGATGGCGCCGCTGGGCAAAAAGTCCATGTAGATCTTTGCTTCCGTTTCCGTCAGGGACGTGTACACGTCGCCCTCCTGCTGGCCCGTGATCTGCCAGAGGCCCACGTAGGGGTTGACGGGTTCCTCGCTTTCGCCCTCCGCGCAGGCATAGTTCACCGCGCCGCTGACGCCGAGCAGCGCCGCCGCCATCAGCAGGGCCAGGGTCAATGTTAAGAGACGTTTCATGGGGGGTCCTCCTTTTGCCGCCCGCCGAAGGGGCGGCTTTTGTATATTTTTACTATACTATGGGGAAAAACCGCTGTCAAGGCGATAAAAAAGCACCGGGCGAAAATCGTCCGGTGCCGGTGCGTTCGGTTTACTTGCGCAGGAAGGCGGGGATGTCCAGCTTGTTGGCGGGACGGTTGGTGTACTCCCGGCGGATGTCCTGTTCGGTGAAGGTGCTCTCCTTCTTCTGGGGGGCTTCCGGCTCGGCGGCAGGAGCGTCCTCCTCCTTCAGCTGGGCGTAGGGCCGGGCGCTGAAGGCGTTCTCCGCGGAGGCGGGCACAGCCTGGGGCGCGCTGTAGGCCCGGGGCGCGGCGGGGGCGGGGCGGCTGCCGAACACCAGGGGCTGCTGGGCGCTCTGCTTACCCACCTCGGCCTTGTCGAAGCCGGTGGCGATGACGGTGATCCGAAGGGCGTCGCCCATGCTCTCGTCGATATCCGCGCCGAAGATGATGTTGGCGTCGGGATCGGCGGACTGCTGGATGAGCTCGGCCGCCTCGTTGACTTCCAGCAGGCTCAGATCCGGACCGCCGGTGATGTTGATGAGGATGCCCTTGGCGCCGTCGATGCTGGTCTCCAGCAGGGGGCTCTCCACGGCCTGCTTGGCCGCTTCGCTGGCCCGCTTCTCGCCGCAGGCGGTGCCGATGCCCATGTGGGCCATGCCCTTTTCCTTCATGATGGTCTTCACGTCGGCGAAGTCCAGATTGATCATGGAGGGCACGGCGATGAGATCGGAGATGCCCTGGATGCCTTGGCGCAGCACGTCGTCGGCCACGCGGAGGGCGTCGGGCAGGGAGGCCTTGCCCACCAGCGCGATCAGCTTGTCGTTGGGAATGGTGATGAGGGTGTCCACGGCGGGCTTGAGATTCTCGATGCCCGCTTCGGCGTTGCGCATGCGGACCCGGCCCTCGAAGGTGAAGGGCTTGGTGACCACGCCCACGGTGAGGATGCCCATCTCCTTGGCGCACTGGGCCACGATGGGTGCTGCGCCCGTGCCGGTGCCGCCGCCCATACCGGCGGTGATGAACACCATGTCCGCGCCGCGGAGCGCTTCCTGAATGAGATCCCGGCTTTCGTCGGCAGCCTTGCGGCCAATCTCGGGATCGGCGCCGGCGCCCAGGCCCTTGGTCAGCTTTTCGCCGATCTGGATCTTGCTGTCGCCCTTGTTCATGGACAGGGCCTGCTTATCCGTGTTCACGGCGATGAATTCCACGCCCTGGAGGCCGTACTGGACCATGCGGTTCACCGCGTTGCAGCCAGCGCCGCCCACGCCGATGACCTTGATCTGGGCGAAGGATGCGCCCTCTAAATCCTGTTCAAACATCTTGTGTCCCCCTTCGTTATTTCATGAAAAAGTTTTTTATCTTCTCAAGCAGACCGGCGACACGATCGTCCTTCTGCTTGGCCATGGATTCCTCCGGCGAGCTGTTGGCCTTCAACACGAAGTCCAACGCGCCGAAGGCGCTGCAGTAGTTGGGCGAGGACAGGCGCGGCGTCCAGGGCATGTCCCGCTTCAGCGGCAGGTTCAGAGCTCCCCGGAGGAAGTCCAGCCCGCCCCGCATCATCAAAAGTCCGCCGCCGGATACGTACACGGCGGGTCGGGCGTCCAGATTGACGCCCAGCTGTTCCATCTCCCGGCGGATCATGCCCGCCAGCTCACCGGCTCTCGCCTCGATGATGTAGGAGATGGCCTGGTGAGAAACCTTCTTGGACCCGGCGGCCGTGCGCAGCACCTCCGTCTTGTCCCGATAGTCCAACGAGAAGACGAAGCGGCGCTTGGCCTGCTCGGCGGCGTCCATGGGCACGTCCAGCCCGAAGGACAGGTCCGAGGCGAACTGGTATCCGCCCACGGGCAGGGTAGAGAGGCCGGTGAGGGCCGCGTTCTCCACCACGGCGATGTCCGTCTGCATGTACCCCACGTCGATGAGCACCGCGGGCCGGACCCGCTCGTTGTCGGGGATCAGCATGACCGCTTCGCCCAGCTGTGCGCTGACGCACATGCTGATCTCCACGCCCAGATCGTCCAGGGCGTCCTGGATGGTGCGGATGTACTCATCCCGGACGAACATGTGGCTCACCAGGGCGGAGACCTCCTCGGCGGTGACCCCGTCGGGCACCTCGGTGGAGGACACGCCGTCCACCATGAAGAAGACGGGGGTGGAGTGCATCAGCGTCCAGCCGTCCTCCTTCTTCGCCTTCTGCAGCGACAGGTGGATGAGCCGGTCCACGTCCCCGCTTTCCACCAGCCGGGAGGACCCGAGGGCGATGGTGGCGTCGCAGAGCTCCAGCCGGGCGAAGGACGCGGGCACGGTAAGGGCCACGTCCCGGATGCGGAGCCGGCTTTCCTGCTCGGTCTTGTGGACGCAGTCCACCACGGCGTTGTGCAGACTCTGCTTGTCGAGGAACGCGCCGTCCCGAAAGCCGGCGTATGCGCTTATGCCGGCTCCATGGACGACGATGCCGTCCTTGTCGACCATGCTGCCGCACAGGCATACCACTTTGGAACTGCCCACATCCAGTATCGCTGCGGGTTTCATGCTTCCTCCACGCTTCTCGCCGGGATTCCGCGCACACGAAACAACACGGGAGTCCCCATCTATACAGAAGGGATTATAGCACAACCATGCCGCCCTGTGCAACAATAAACAAGGCGCAAAATGGTGTTTCGAAGCAGATTTTGCATCTTCACTTGTGAAATTATTGCAACATGGCGCCCGCGTATCCGGGAGCAAAATGGCCCCCTTCGGTTGACGAACAGCTCGTTTGCCGCTATGATAAGGAATAGAACATATCGAGAAAGGAGATACGCCATGCTCCTGTCCCAGGTTTCTCAAAACACGTGGACCCTGTCCCTCGACGGGGTCCCCTATATCGTTCACACCCCTCAGGCGCCCTTTGCCGTGGCCCTGCGCCGGGAAAAGACCTACGAAAGCGACCGGGGCACCGTGAAGGAGACCGTGGTGGAGGCGGAGCGCGTCCCCCTCACGACCGTGGAGGAAACGGGGGAGGGCGTCCTTCTTTCCGGCGGCGGCCACAGGCTGCAGATCCGGATCCGGCCCTGCGAACAGGGCGCGGACCTGGTGTTCACCGGCGAGGAGGGCTGGGCCTATCGCTTCGCCTTGGCGGCGCTCGATAAGGAGGCCGTCTTCGGCGGCGGCGAGCAGTACCGGCAGACCAACCTCAAAGGCGAGCAGGTGGTGAACTTCGTCTCCGAACACATCAAGGCTGCCACTATCTTGGAGAAAGCCCTGCTGCCCCGGTGCCTGTATAAGGAGAAGCCCCACAGCGCCATCGGCAGCTACGCGCCCATGCCCGTGTTCGTCACGGACAGGGGCCGCCTGTTCCTCTTCGACACCGAGGCCGACGGGGTCTCCCGCTTCCCGGATGAGGGGTATACCTTCACCTTCGACAGCTGTCCTAATAAACTGACGCTGCTGAAGGGGGAGAGCTACGAAGCCCTGGCCCTTGCTTTAGCCGAGCGCATCCCCAACCGGCAGTACATCCCCGCCTGGTGCCGGGAGGGCATGATCCTCTCCATCCAGGGGGGCACCGACGCCATCCTCACCAAGACCTTCGCCATGCTGGACGCGGGAGCCAAGATCTCCGGCGTGTGGAGCCAGGACTGGTCCGGGGAGAACCGGACCGTCATGGGCAAGCAGGTCTGGTGGAACTGGGAGGCGGACGAGAAGCTCTACCCCGATCTCAAGGGCGCCATCCAAAAGCTCAACGCCCGGGGCGTCCGGTTCCTGGGGTACATCAACCCCTATCTCGTGAAGGACAGCCGCCTGTACAACTACTGCAAGGAGCAGAAGCTGCTCATCACCAAGCAGGACGGCTCAATCTACCATATCAAGTCCACCACCTTCGACGCGGGCATGCTGGATCTCACGGACCCGGCGGCGGTCCGGTTCGTCAAGGACGTGCTGATCAAGCAAAACATGCTGGATCTGGGCATGTCCGGGTGGATGGCGGACTTCGGCGAATACCTGCCCGTGGACGCGGTCCTGCACGACGGGGACCCCAAGAAGCTCCACAACCTGTGGCCCGTCCTCTGGGCCAAGGTGAACCGGGAGGCCGTGGAGGAGTATGGGGCCAAGGATATCCTCTTCTTCATGCGCAGCGGCTATATCGGCGTGCAGACCTACGCGCCCATCCTCTGGAACGGGGACCAGCACACGGACCTGACCCGGGATTACGGCATGCCCTGCGTCATGCCCGCCAGCTTTTCCCTGGGCTTCTCCGGCGTGCCCATGATCCACTGCGACATCGGCGGCTTCTTCTCCTTCGGGAAGCTGAAGCGGAACGACGAGCTGTTCGTCCGCTGGATGGAGATGTGCGCCTTCTCCCTCCTCATGCGGAGCCACGAGTCCATCCGCCCCTGGGCCAACAGCCAGTTCGATGCCCCGGCGGTGACGCCCCACACGGTGCGGCTCACCAATATCCACGCGGCCCTCAGGCCCTATATCGACCGATGCATCGCCGACGCCCAGCGGGGCATCCCCGCCCTGCGGCCCGACTTCTACGAGGCCATGGACTACGGCGCGAGCCGCGATATGTACAGCTACTTCCTGGGGCCGGACCTCTACGTCTGCCCCGTCATCGAGCGCCGGGCGAAGAAACGGCAGGTGCATCTGCCCGCCGGGGCGTGGGTCCACTTCTGGACCGGAAAGCCCTACGCGGGCGGCCAGAGCTACACGGTGGACGCGCCGCTGGGGCAGCTGCCCGTGTTTTACAGGAAGGACAGCGCGTATTCGGACCTGTTCCGCAAGGTTGCGGATGAAAATATGTAAAGCGGAGGAAAAGAAATGGAATCCTATATCTCCCGTACCAGCGGCATCAAAGCCCGGGACAAGATCGGGTACGCCTTCGGCGATCTGGCGTCCTGCCTGGTCTTCGGCCTGACCCAGAGCGTCCTCAACAAGTACTATACGGACGTTTTGGAGATCAGCGTGCTGAACGTCATGATTATGACCATCATCGCCCGGATCTGGGACGCGGTGAACGACCCCATCTGGGGCCGGCTCATCGACGGTGCGAAGCTGCGCAGCGACGGCCGGTATCGGCACTGGATCAAGATCTTCGCCCTGCCGGTGGCCCTGGCCGCGGTGCTCATGTTCCTGGACGTGCGGGGCTTTGACATGGGCGGCCGCATCGCCTGGATCTACGTGACCTACATCCTTTTCGGCATGCTCTACACCTGCATCAACATCCCCTACGGGTCGTTGGCCCAGGTCATCACCTCCGACGACAAGGAGCGATCCAGCCTGTCCGTGTTCAGGTCCATCGGCTCCACCTTCGGGGCCATGCCCGCCATGGTGCTGGCCTCCGTGTGCTACGTGACCGTGGACGGCGTGAAGCAGATGGACGCCAAGCGGGTGCTCATCGGCGTCGTCGCCATCGCCGTGCTGTCCGTGGTGTTCTACTTCCTCTGCTACGGCTGGAGCAAGGAGCGAGTGGAATCGAAGCCCGCCCCCAAGGCGAAGGGCCAGACCATGAAGGTGGTGAAGACACTGTTGAAGAGCCGGGCGTTCATGGCGGTGAGCATCGCCAGCATGCTGTTCCTGGCGGCGCAGATGTTCGGGCAGGGGTATAACGCGTACCTGTTCCACCACTTCTTCAAGGCCCCCGGCCTCACCATGCTGCCCACCGTGTTCCAGTATCTGCCCGTGGCCGTGGTCATGTTCTTCGCCACCCGTCTGGGCAACAAGTTCGGCCGCCGGGAGGTCTGCTCCTACGGGGTGCTCCTGGCTGCGGTGTTCTATCTCGTTCTGTTCGTTCTCGCCGTCTTCGGCGTGACCAACGTGTGGCTGTACCTGCTGGCCTGCCTCATGTCCGGCATCGGAACGGCCTTCATCTTCCTCCTGGTGTGGGTGCTGGCTACCGACGCCATCGACTACAACAAGGTCACCTACGGATTGAACGACGAGGCCACCAGCTACGCCTTCTATTCCTTCATGCGCAAGCTGGGCCAGACCGTGGCCACCATCCTGATCAACGTGCCCCTGCTGGTCATCGGCTACAACGGTAGCGAGCTCAAGACCGAGGGCCTGACCCCCGAACGCCTCTACACCATGTACAACTTCTCCGTCATGATCCCGGCGGTGCTGTTTTTGCTGGTGTTCCTGATCCTCCGCTTTGTCTACCCCCTGAGCAAGAAGCGGGTGGAGGAGCTGCAGGCGCAGAAGGAGCAGATGTTCAAGGCCCAGGCGGAAACGAAATAAAACATTTTCTTTTGCCGCTTTTTCTTTTCAGTGAAAAGAAAAAGCGGCGGAAAAAGAAAAGCACAGGAAGAATAATGGGAAGTACAGCACGAAGCCATACTTCCCATTTGCGTTTCTTTTGGGTGCCTTTTCTTTACAAAGAAAAGGCACAAATTTCAATCAATACCTATAAACCTCAAATCCCATAAAGGTCGCCAGCGCTTCCAGCGCCGCCCCGTGGCGGCCGGGGATCACGGCGAAGTGGGGCTCGAAGCCGGCCTGGACGCTGTCCTCCACCAGGTCGCGGCTGGGGGCGTCGGTTTTGACCACCAGGCTGGTGCCGATGAACTGCTTGGGCTTATCCAGGGCCTCGCCCTCGGCGATGAGGAAGCGGAAGCTGCCGTCCGGCTCCCGGCCGATGCGGAACACGGTGACGCCGTCCATAGCTTCGCAGCCGAAATCCATGGCCGGGCCGATCTTCCGATTGGGGTGGACGCCGATTTGGGCGCCGGTGTCCTTGCGGGCCAGAGCGCAGGCGGCGGCCCCGCAGTGCCAGAAGGTGATGGTGTTCTCACCTTCGTCCAGGGAGACCGGGTCCCCGAAGAACACAGGGCTGCCGGAGAGCTGCATGCCCACCCACATGGACAGGGCGCCGTACACGTCCGCCTCGCAGGCGGCGGCCACGCCGTCGTCGTTCAGGAGGGACAGCACCGCGCACACGGGGGTGCCGTAGGCGGTGAAGAAGTCGGGCCAGCACCGGGAGGCCAGGGCCCCCGCGCCGCTGGTTTTCACGTAGTCGCTGTAGGCCTTGTAGAGCCGGGCGTGGTCCAGCCGGTTCCGCTCCGGCGTGCTTTCGAAGCCGCAGGTCATACAGGCGGTCCTGTCGAGATAGGGGCGGCATTCCTCGTCGGTGTACCCCTTGGCCCGGTCGATTAGCTCCCGGGCCTCGATGGCCTCCAGCTCCACGCCGAAGGTGTCCATGAGCTCCCCGTCGAGGGCCCTTCCGAAGCCGAACCCCTGGGGGGTGTGGCCCACGGCGGCCAGCTTCAGCGAGCGCATGTCGTGCTTCACCCGGGCGGCGGCGACGGCGGCCTTCAAAGCGTCCTGCACCCGCGCCTCCTCCGGTGCGCCGAAGACGTACACGAAGGGCCGGTCGGAGAAGGCCCGGAGGGTGTTGGCGGCGGAGTAGGCCCCGGTCAGGGAGTTGAGCCTGAGCCGGCCTCCGTCGATGACCGGCTCCCGGAGCGTCCAGAGCACCACGGGGCAGCTGGTCCGCCGGAGCACCTCGGCCATGTAGGCGGCGTTGGCGAAAGTCAAATTCTGGAACACCACGAGATCCGGGGCAAGGGGCTCCAGATACGCCCGCAGGGCGTCCAGGGACAGGAGCTTTTCCTCAGGGCAGACGAAATCGCCGTCGATCGCTTTCAAAGCGGCCGCGGAGCGCTCGAAGGCGTCCTGGGCGCTCTCCATATGGAAGGTGGGGACCCCCACCGGAACGTATACGGGAACGAAGGGTTTCATGATAATCCTCCCTGATTTTTTTCGGGAGGGCAAGCCCCTCCCCTACACCTGAACAATATACCCTCCTCAACTCCATTCGTCAATGGCCCACGCCGCTTTCGCGCCGGATGCGGGGGCAGGGCCGAGAACGGGCCCATGGCAGGGGGAAGCGTTTCTTTTTTTATATCAATTGCCGAACGGCGGCAAATGCGGTATAGTAAAACCGAAGATCGGTGGAAAACGGATCCGCACCGTCTTTGCTGCCGGATGCGGACGGATGAACAAAGGAGATCATGTATGAAGAAACTGCTGCCTATTTTGCTTGCTATGCTGCTGTTCGGCGCCGCTTTCACAGAGGCGGATGCGGCGGCTTTCCCTGCCGCTCCGGGGTGGAACAGTAATACCGTCACGACGCCGAAGCCCACGTCCGGGCCGATGGAAAGCGGGACCGTCTGCGAATCCATCTTTGTTGACGTGGAGGACGGGTCCAAGACGCCCTGTATCCTGGGCGAGGCATACGATCCTTCCACGCTGGTGATCAGCGGGAACATGGTGCGCCGGGACGGTTCCCACTATGTCCATCGGGGGCTGGATCTCTCCTCTCTGAAGGTCACCCCCGCCACTTTCATAAAGACGGGATCCCAGAACGTGCAGCTGAGCCTTGAATTGACGGGCAAGAGCGGGAAAAAGGAAACGTTCACCACCACCAGCACCGTGTATGTGTATCGATATAAGGAATACTGCGCCTCGGTGTATGTGGCGAGGAACCCTCTGAAAACGATCTATCGCGTGGGCGATAGCTTCGATAAAACCGGCATGAAATTCGGCGGGAACATGGAGACCCGGAACGGTGAAACCTATCAAAAGGATCTCACCGCCGGCTATCGGTTCGCCACACCGACAAAGTTCCAGCAGACCGGGGAACAGGAGGTCACCTTCACCTTCACGCTGATCGGCAAAAGCGACTACAACGAGTCTTTCAAAACATCCATCATTGTCAACGTCCTTCCGGCGGCGGGGGAGGCTTTGGCGGAAAAATGGTGCGAATCCGTCTATATCGCCAGGGACCCGGACAAAATGACCTATGCTATCGGGGAGACCTTCGACCCAACGGGGATGATCCTTAACGCCGTGATGAAGACGAAGGACGGCAAAAGTGAAACCGTACAGCTGCCGTTGAACGACGTGTACGAGTATGCCTACAGCTTCGGCACGGAAACGGACAAGGCAGTGGTGACCCTGTATGTCCGCGAAAAAGGCAAGAGCGGCATTGCGGAAAAATTCACGGTGTATCTCAGGGGCGTCACGGTCAACGGCGAACCCGCAAAAACTCAGAAGGATACCCACACGAACCGGGCGAGGCTGGTTGCGCCGCCGTTGAAGCCCATCTATTCCGGAGGGACGCAGAACTGGACCGGGAGCAGCGGTGCGCGCAGGTTCCGCATGGCGGACGGAACGTACCTCACGGGGTGGCAGGCCATCGACGGCAGGCGGTATTATTTCAACGAGTCGGGCATATTGCAGACCGGCTGGTTCAAGGATACCACCGGCGAATGGTTCTGCGCCTATTCCGACGGAACGATGTATGACGGGCAGCTGGAAAATTATGTGTGCGACAACGGCAGATGGGTCCGGAACGAAGCGTATGTGGTAAATCCCACCTGGGCGGAGATCGTGTATTTCGTGATCGACGGGAACGGTCATGTGGTGACCAAGGACGGCTGGTATACTGCCGCAACCGGCGATCGCTTCTATGTACAGAACGGGGAAGCGTACACCGGCTGGGTGGATGGCTATTATGCCTGGCGGGGAAAGCTGGCGAAAAACACCTGCGTGCCCACCCAAAACGGTGCTTATTACGGGACTTACGATGGCTGGACCGTTTTTGACGACAGCGGCAAAGCCGTGAAAACGGCGGGCTGGTTCTGCGATGGGAACGGACAATGGTATTATATCGACAGCAACGGGTATGGCGCCACCGGCTATGTGGGTGATCAGTATATCGACCACGGCTTTTTGGCCACCGGCGCCGTGAAGATGGGCAACAACACCCTCGCCCTGTTTGACGAGAGCGGCAGGCAGATCAAAAAGGGCGGCTGGTTTGCCGACCGGGAGGGGAACTATTGCTATTTCAATTGGGATGGCACGCCCTATACCGGCTGGGTGGACGGCAGGTACTGCGAGGCGGGCTACATGATGCACAATACGCTGGGCAACATGATCCCGCCGAACTATGAGGACATGTATTACTTCAACAAGGACGGCCTGGTCCCGGGGGGATGGACATTGGATATATGGGGGGACTGGCACTACTACACCAACGATGGAAAGATTTTCACCGGCACGGTGGACGGACTGTCCGTCGTAAACAGCTGGCTCAACCAATGAGTTGAATCCATACGAGAACAAGCGCCCGCAGGAGATCCCCGCGGGCGCATATCGTATGCCGGCGACGGGGCCGGGACTGTTCTCGTCTCGGGGACGGGGTCCATCCCTTGACATATGCCGGGAATGCGCATAAAATCAGTTGGATCGACTTTTTTTGAAAAGGAGAAAGGGAATTTGGAAACGAATTTGAAGGAGATCTGCATGGATATCCGGTGCGACACCATCATGAGCATCGGGCATCTGGGCGTGGGCCACATCGGCGGCTGCCTTTCCGTGGTGGAGCTGCTGGGGGTCCTGTATTTCGAGGCCATGCGCATCGACCCCAAGGACCCCAAGAAGGCGGGCCGGGATCGGTTCATCTGCTCCAAGGGCCATGCAGGTCCGGCGGTGTACGCCACCCTCGCCAACCGGGGCTACTTCGACAAGGCGGAGCTGCTGACGTTGAACCAGGGCGGCACCAACCTGCCCAGCCACTGCGACATGCTTCGGACCACGGGCATCGACATGACCACGGGGAGCCTTGGGCAGGGCTTCTCCTGCGCCGTGGGCGCGGCGCTGGGCGCCAAGCTCGCCAAAGACGGGGCCATCGTCTACACCCTCATCGGCGACGGCGAGAGCCAGGAGGGCCAGATCTGGGAGGCGGCCATGTTCGCCGCGGCCAAGGGACTGGACAATCTCATCGCCTTCACGGACTACAACAAGCTTCAGATCGGCGGCACCATCGCCGAGATCAACGACATCGCCCCCCTCGCCGAGAAGTGGGCGGCCTTCGGCTGGCACGTGATCGAGGTGGAGGACGGCAACGACGTGGAACAGGTCTCCGCCGCCGTGGCGCACGCCAAGCTGGGCGTGGGCAGCGGAAAGCCCACCATGGTCATTTTGAATACGGTGAAGGGCTGCGGCGTTCCCTGGGTGGTGGAGCTCAAGAGCAACAACCACAACGCCGCCTTTACCGAGGAACAGGCGATCGCGGCCGTCAAGGCCCTTCGCGGGGAGGAGTAAGCCATGGAAATGAGAGCTATGTACGCCCAGTGCCTGGGCGAGCTGATGGCGCGGGACGAAAAGCTCGTCCTGCTGGACGCGGACCTCTCCAAGGCCTGCGGCACCTTCCCTCTCAGAAAGCGCTTCCCGGATCGGATCTACGACTGCGGCGTGGCGGAGCAGAACATGATCTCCATCGCCGCGGGTCTTGCCAGCTACGGCTACAAGCCCTGGGCGGAGAGCTTCGCTCCCTTCGCCACCCGGCGGGTCTGCGACCAGATCGCCATCTCCGTGTGCTACGCCAAGCGGAACGTGAAGATCGTGGGCACGGACCCGGGCATCGCCGCGGAGCTGAACGGCGGTACCCATATGTCCCTGGAGGACATGGGCGTGGTCCGGTCCATTCCGGGCCTGGTCATCTTCGAGCCCACGGACACGGTGCAGCTTCAGGCCGCCATGCCGGTCTTGCACGCCTATGAGGGCCCCGTCTACATGCGCATGAACCGGAAAGAGTTCCCCACGGTGTTCCCGGAGGGATACGCCTTCGATCTGTTCAAGGCCGACCTGCTCCGGGCGGGCGCGGACGTGACCGTCCTCGCCGCGGGCCTGATGGTGAGCGAATCGCTGAAGGCGGCGGAAGCTTTGGCTGCAGAAGGGATCTCCTGTGAGGTCATCAACGTCCACACCGTCAAGCCCATCGATAGGGAGACCATCCTCGCCTCCGCGCAGAAGACCGGCGTCGTCGTGACGGCGGAGAACCACAACGTCATCGGCGGCCTCCATTCCGCCGTGCTGGAAGCCCTCGCTCACGAGCGCATCCCCGTGTGGGCCGTGGGCGCGGAGGACCGGTTCGGCGAGGTGGGGAAGCTTCCCTATCTCAAGGAGGCCCTGGGCCTCAACGCCGCCCACGCGGCCGCCGTGATCCGGGAAGCGGTCCGGGCGAAGTAAGGGGAGAGAAGTCATGGCGTCCACCGGCATCTGCGCCTACTGCGGCGCGCCGATCTCCTCCTCCAGCCAAAAGTGTCCCCATTGCGGGGCCGACAACCCCCTGTACGTGGTGCCGGTCCGCACGGCGGGCGCGAATCCTGAAGCGGAGGAGAAGGAGCAGCCCGCGTCCACGGGTACCTGCCCCTATTGCGGCGGTACGCTGCGCTCCGATCAGAAGTTTTGCACCAACTGCGGGGCGGAGAACCCCCACTATATCGAGGACACGCCCCGGCGCATCCAGCATCCCCGGACCATCGCGGAGCTGAAGGAGTACTGCGCCGAGCGGGGCATGCCCCTGCTTCGGATGCGCTTCTTCATTGGGGAAAACCGGGAGGAGCCCCGGGCCTTCGGCATCTATCAGGCCGGGGACCGGTTCGTGGTCTACAAGAACAAGGACAACGGCAACCGGGCCGTCCGCTACGACGGGCCGGACGAAGCCTTCGCCGTCAACGAGATCTTCCAAAAGCTCCTCACCGAGTGCCACAACCGGGGCATCTATCCCGACGGGCGGCCGGCGTTCACGTCCAATCGGCCCATGGTGGGCAGATCGACCCTGGGCCGATCCTCGGCGGGCCGGTCCGCTCGGGGCAGCCTGTCCCTCTGGCAAAAGATTCTGAAGGGGTTCATCACCTTCTTGTTCTGGCCCATGGCGCTCATGTCCAGGATCGTTTCCAACAGCCGCGGAAAGAAATGGGGATGCCTGGCTTCGTTCCTCATTATCATAGGCGCGCTCTTTTCCTTTTCCCTGACCATCGTGCACTGGACGCTCCTCATCGGCGTCCCGGCGGCCTTCGTCGAGCAGCGGAACGTCCACAAGGACGACGGATACTATCGCTACGAGGATCAGACGGTCTATTATAAGGACGGGCGCAGCTATTACTATAACGATCAGGCGGAGGATTGGTGGATCCCCGTGTTGTCCCTGCCCGGCTGGGACAGGGAGGAAGCGTATCTGGGGGAAGAGTACGCGGATAGCTTCGGTTTCAAGCCCTTCACCGAGGATCGGGCCGGCTACCCCAGCTCGGGCTACTATCGCCTGAGCGACGGCTGGTATTACCACTACAGCAACGACTGGTTCCGGTACGACGAGGCGTCGTCGTCCTGGCAGAGGGAGTATGAGCTGCCCCAATGCCCTGCCGGGTTCGCGCAGGAGGGCGCCTATCGGGGCTGGAGCCACGATCCGGGCTGGGACGTGCCCGACGTGGACGAGGATTTCTATATCGCCACCCTGAAGAGCTACCACAGCCGGGACGGCTACTATCGCTTCGCCGATGTGCTCTATTACTATTTCGGCGAATCCTACGACCGGGACGAGAACTGGTACACCTACGGGGAGAACGGCTGGCAGCACGCGGACGCGCCCAAGGGCGACCGCAACCAGGCCTATCTGGGCCCGGAAAACGACCCCGCCTGGGGCGTTCCCGACGCGGCGGATTCCTTCGTCATCGCCACCCAAAGCGACCGGCACAGCCGGGACGGCTATTACCGCTTCGGCGAAGACCTGTTCTACTATTACGGGAAATACTACGACCCGGCGGACAACTGGTACAGCTTCGACGGGACGGACTGGTCAGAGGCGGACGCCCCCCAGGGGTCCTACGACACCACCTATCAGGGGGAGGACTGGGACAGCGGCTGGGGCTCGGAGAGCTTCACCGATTCGAACGTCTGGGACGATCTGCATCCGTCCTATTCCGGAAGCAGTTCCGGCAGCTCCGGCAGCAGCTGGGATTCGGACAGCTACGACAGCTGGGACTCCGGCAGCAGCTGGGATTCGGGCAGCAGTTGGGACTCCGGCAGCTACGACAGCTGGGATTCCGGCAGCACCGACTGGGACAGCGACTGGTAAACCATACAAGAGTATAAAAATATAAGGAGGATAATCACTATGAAGATCGCCATCGGCAGCGACAAGTCCGGCTTTGCAGCCAAGGAGGCCGTGAAAGCGTACCTTTCGGAGGCAGGGATCGCCTTCGACGATCTGGGCACCACCGATTTAGGCGACGTCCACCCCTACTATCAGGTGGCCAGCGAGGTGGCCCCCCTCGTCCAGAACGGCGCCTATGAGAAGGCCATCCTGATCTGCGGTACCGGCGCAGGCATGAGCGTGGTGGCCAACAAGTATAAGGGCGTCTACGCCGTGGCCTGCGAGGGCGTCTATTCCGCCAAGATGGCCCGGGCCATCAACAACGCCAACGTCCTCTGCATGGGCGGCTGGATCGTGGGGCCGGAGATGGCCGTGGAGATGGTGAAGACCTTCCTCGCCACCGCCTGGTGCCAGGATCTGGAGGATTGGCGGGCCGCGAACATGCACAAGTTCGCCGCCAGGGTCAGCGCCATCGAGGACGAGATCTATGGGAAATGAGTTTCTCTATCGCCAGCCGGTAGTCATCCGCTTCGGCTGGGGCAAGATCGCCGAGCTGGGGGACGTGCTGAAGGAGCAGGGGGCGGACCGCTGCCTGGTGGTCTGCGACCGGTTCCTGCGGGACCGGGTGGAAGCGCTGCGGCAGGAGATCCCCGAGATCGCCGCAATTTTCTCCGAGGTGGAGGAGAATCCCCAGCTTTCCGGCGTGGAAGGCGCGGTGAAGCTGATCCGGGAAAACAAGGTCAACGCGGTCGTCGGCATGGGCGGCGGCAGCACCATGGACACGGCCAAGTTCGCCGCGGCCATCGCCCTGGGGGACGGCGAAGCCATCGGGTATTTCCGGGGCGAAAGGTCCTTCCCGGCGGAACGGCTGCCCATGATCGCTGTGCCCACCACCGCCGGCACCGGGAGCGAAGTGACCCAGGTGTCCGTCATCAGCTGCGGCAAGGAGAAGAAGACCATCAACAACCCGGTCTTCATGCCCAAAGCCGCCCTGATCGACCCGGCCCTCACCGAGACCGTGCCGCCCCGGACCACCATGAACACGGGTCTGGACGCCATGGCCCACGCCCTGGAGGGGTACTGGAGCAAAAACCATCAGCCCGTCTCCGATCTGATGGCCGTGGAGGCCGTGCGCCTGGTCCTCAACAACCTGGAGGCGGCCTATAAGGACGGCCACGACAGGACGGCCCGGGAGAACATGGCCCTGGCGGCCCTGCTGGGGGGCCTGAGCTTCGCCCTGCCCAAGACCGCAGGGAGCCACGCCTGCAGCTACCCTCTTTCCGAGGACTATCATCTGCCCCACGGAGAGGCCTGCGCCTTCACGCTGGACAGCTTCGTTCGCATCAACGCCGACGACCGGCTGGAGGAGCTCTGCCGCCGGGCGGGCCTTTCCGGCACGGCGGAGCTTGGCGAGCGCATCCGCGCCCTCAAACAGCTGGGCGGCCTTAGGACCCGGCTTTCCGATCTGGGGGACGTGGACATGGACAAGCTCTGCCATGACTGCGCCGTCCATCCCCTGATGAACAACAACCCAGTGAAGATGGACGAAGCCGCCCTTAGGCGGATGTTCGAAGGGCTCCGATGAATACGAAGCTCCGGGACGGGGCCATGATCGCCGGCATGGTGGTGGCCTGGTCCATATTCTATGCCGTCAGCAAGCATATGGTGGACGCCACGGGCTCCCCCTTCGCGGCGGGGTTCCTGCTGCGCATGGGCGCCCTGGCGTTTTTGACCGTTCAGCTGGTGGCGGACGGCCATTTCAGGGCCCTGTTCCATCAGGGCAGGGCGGCGGTGATCTTGGTGATCATCGGCGTGTTCGGCTTTTTGCTGGACCTGTTCGCCAACCTGGGCTACGCCGGCGGCACCCTCAGCACGGGGACGGCCCTGCTCAAGACCGACGTGCTCATGGTGAACCTCATCACCGTGGCGGTGTACCATAAGCGGCTGTACCTCTCCGACTGGCTGGGGAGCCTTATCATGCTGTTGGGCGTGCTGCTGGTGCTGGGCCTGGATTTTCGTTCCTTCGCCTTTCGGCCCGCGGATCTGTTCTTTCTCCTGAGCGCCCTGTGCGTCACGGTGAACGCCTTCCTCATCAAAGCGGCCCAGGAGAAGCACGGCCGGGACACCGACAGCATCTCCTACTACAACAACTTCACGGTCCTGGTCCTCTTCGCCGTCTTCGCTTTGGCGCGGGGGGACCTGCAAGCCCTTAAGCCGTCGGCCATCCCTCACTTCTGGTGGCTGGTGGCGTTGGGGGGCCTGGCTCAGACCTGCATCTACTTTTTCTACTATCGGAATCTGAAGCGCCACGAGGTGTGGGTGGTGAAGCTGTGGCTGCTGCTCATGCCCGTGGTCAGCTGCCTGATCGGCGTGCTGTTCCTCCATGAGGTGCTGACGGTGAAGAAAGTCCTGGGCGTCCTGGTGGTGCTTTTGGGAGCCGCCGTCATTCTGCTTCGGGGGAAGCTGAACCAACGAAAAACGGAGGCGTAACCATGGAAATGCTTGCTTTTTTGCGGGAGAAGAATCCCGGCCTGCCCCTGTACTCGGTCTACGATCCGGCCTTCGCCCCCTACGGGCGGGTGCTGCCCCTGACGGACCCCGCTTCCTTGCGGGCGGCCATGGCGCAGACGAGGATACCCGAGGCGGGGAACAGCTACGTGGCCTCGGACCCCGCCCTGGAGGCGACGGCGGACGTCCGGCGCTTGGCCGATACGGTCTACGGCGGCATGGCCGTCCAGGCGGGCTGCTGCAACGGCCGCGGCTTCACCCTGAACGCGGAGGAGTACCACAAGTGCTCTGAGGTGAACTACTCCACCACGGGCCTGGTGCTGCTCCTGGCGCTCCCTTCAAACGTCCGTGATCGGAAGCTGGACGCTTCCGCCGTAGTGGGCTTCTATCTACCCCCGGAGACCCTGGTGGAGATCCATCCCCTGGTGCTCCACTTCGCCCCCTGCCGCGTATCGCCGGGGGGGTTCAACTGCCTGGTGGTCCTGACGCGGGGCACCAACGCGCCCCTCGATTCCGTGGACACGGCCGCCCCGGGGGAGGAAGGGTTCCTTTGGATGCGGAACAAGTGGCTTTTGTGCCATAAGGATTCCCCTCAGGCCCAAAAGGGGGCCTTCGTGGGCATCACCGGCGAAAACCTGACCCTTTCCATCGAATAAGGGCTTGTGACCGGCGGCGAATCATAGTATAATATTTTGTTACAAAATCAGAGAAAGCGGGAGAAATTGTCCATGAAATGGCTGGAGATCAGCGTCTATACCACCGACGAGGGCCTGGACTACGTGTGCGCCGCCCTGGACGGGGCCGGCATCACGGGCCAGAGCATCGAGGAGAGCCGGACCGCGGCGGCGGCCTTCCTCAGGGAGAGCGTGCTCTACTGGGACTTCGCCGACATGGACAAGATCGGCACGGACCGGCCCTGCGTGAAGGGGTATGTGGCCGACTGCCCGGAGAACTACGAGAAGGTGGAGGCGGCCAAGGCGGCTGTCGAACGGCTCCGCACGCTGGACCTGGGCGTGGATTTGGGCTCCCTCGCCGTCACCGTCCGCACCGTGGACGAGGAGGACTGGGCCAACAACTGGAAGCAGTACTATAAGCCCCTCTCCATCGGCCGACGGCTGCTGGTGCTTCCCTGCTGGGAGCAGAAGCCGGACACGGACCGGGTGGTTTTGAAGCTGGACCCCGGCATGGCCTTCGGCACCGGCGCCCACCACACCACCCGCATGTGCCTGGAGTTTTTGGAGCGGGTCATGGAGCCCGGCCTCGATATGCTGGACATGGGCTGCGGCAGCGGGATCCTCTCCATCGCCGCAAGGCTCCTGGGCGCCCGGCGGGCCGTGGCCGTGGACATCGACCCCATTGCGGAGACTGTGGCCCGGGACAACGCCGAGATGAACGGCCTCTCTCAGGATGGATATGAAATTTACATCGGCAACCTCCTGGACGACGAAGCCCTGCGCAACAAAATCGGCGGCCCCTATCCCGTGGTGGCGGCGAACATCGTGGCGGACGTGATCATCGGCCTCGCGCCCTACGCCAAGACCGTGGTCACTCCCGGCGGCTGGTTCATCGTCTCCGGCATCATCGACGATCGGGCCAAGGAAACGGAAGAAAAATTGAAGCAGGCGGGCTTCGAGGTCACCGAGGTGGTCTCCTCCGACTGCTGGTACGCCATGCTGTGCAGGAACCCTGAATGAATCGCTTTTTCGTCAACGACATAGGTCCCGGCGAGGCCGTGATCACCGGGGAGGATCTAAAGCACCTCGCCTCGGTGCTGCGCCTGAAGAAGGGGGATCACGTGATGCTCTCCGACGGCAGAGGGTCCGAATGCGAGGGGGAGATCGACCGGGTGGAGCCGGGCCGGGCCCGGGTGAAGACCGGTCCCTGGCGGCCCTGCGTTTCCGAGCCCCATCACAAGCTCACCCTGTTCCAGTGCCTGCCCAAGGCGGGGAAGATGGAGACCATCATCCAAAAGTGCACGGAGCTGGGTATGAACACCCTCGTCCCCACCCTCAGCGCCCGGTGCGTAATCCAGCCCGGCCGGGATTATGAGAAGAAGCTCCAGCGGTATCGGAAGGTGGCCCGGGAGGCCGCCATGCAGAGCCATCGGGGCCTGATCCCCGAGGTGCTGCCCTTGGTGGAGCTGAAGAAGGCGGACCTTTCCATCTTCGACACGGTCTACGTGGCCTATGAGGGGGAGAGGGAGCAGAGCCTGAAAAATGTCATGGCCGACCGCCCCGGCCGCCGCATCGCCCTGTTTGTGGGGCCCGAGGGCGGGTTCGAGACGGATGAGGTCGAAAACCTTTTGAAGAAGGGCGCGAAGGCGGTGTCCCTGGGGCCCCGCATCCTCAGGACCGAGACCGCGGGCATGGCCATGTGCGCCGAGATATTGTTCGAATTGGGAGAATAGGCCCATGAGAGTATCGTTTTACACTCTGGGCTGCAAGGTGAACCACTACGAGACCGCGGCCATGGCGGAGCTGTTCACGGCGGCGGGCCATACCGTGGTGGACTTTTCAGAGAAAGCGGACGCCTGCATCGTCAACACCTGCACGGTGACGGCGGTGGCGGACCAGAAGTCCCGGCAGATGCTTTCCCGGGCCCACGCCCAGAGCCCCGACGCCCTCATCGTGGCCGTGGGCTGCTACAGCGAGGTGGCCAGGGAGAAGGTCGCCGCCCTGCCCGGGGTGGACCTGGTGCTGGGCACCGGGGGCCGGAAGGACATCGTATCCCTGGTGGAGCGGGCGCTGATGGGGGAAAAGCAGGATACGGAGGCCGTGCCGCCCTTTTCCCGGCGCAGCTTCGAGGATCTGTCCGCCGTGGCGGACAGCCGCACCCGGGCCACGCTGAAGGTCCAGGACGGCTGCGTCAGCTTCTGCACCTACTGCGCCATCCCCTTCGCCCGGGGGGCGCTCCGGTCCCGGTCCATGGAGAGCTGCCGCCGGGAGCTCCTGGCCCTCACCGAAAAGGGGTATAAGGAGATCGTTTTGACGGGCATCGAGCTCACGGAGTACGGCAAGGACCTGAGCGGCAAACCCACCCTGAACGATCTGATCCGCCTCAGCGACGACTGCGGAGTGGCGCGCCTTCGGCTGGGCTCCCTGGACCCCCGGTTCGCGGACGAAGCCTTTGCCCGCACCTGCGCCGGGAGCCGGAGCCTCTGCCATCAGTTCCATCTGTCCCTCCAAAGCGGATCGGACACGGTGCTCCTTCGCATGAACCGGCGGTATACGGCGAAGGAATATTGGGAGAACGCCGATCGGCTGCGGGCGTATATGCCCGACGCCGCCATGACCACGGACGTGATCGCGGGCTTCCCCGGGGAGACCCAGGCGGAGCATGAGCAGACCGCCGCCTTTTTGCGACAGGTGGGATTTGCCCGCATCCACGTGTTCCCCTATTCGAGACGGCCCGGCACCAAGGCGGCTTCCCTGCACGGCCAGCTGACCCGACAGGAGAAGGCACGGCGGGCCCGGGAGCTCATCGAGATCGGGGACGAGCTGGAAAAAACGTTCATCGACAGGCAGATCGGCACCGTGCACCAGGTCCTCATGGAGGAGGACGGCACGGGCTATACCGGAAACTACGTCCGGGTGCGCTGCCCGGGACCGGCGGGGGAGCTGGTCAGCGTGCGCATCGCGGGACGGGAAAATACCATAGCAATAGGAGATTTAGTATGAGTTGTTTGTTTTGCAGGATTGCCGCCGGGGAAATCCCCTCCACCAAGGTCTATGAGGACGAACTGGTCTACGCCTTTCGGGACATCACACCCCAGGCCCCGGTCCACGTGTTGATCATTCCCAAGAAGCATATCGAGAGCGCCCAGGCCCTGACGAAAGAGGACGACGCTTTGCTGTGCCATATGTTCGCCTGCGCCCGCAAGATCGCCGAGAGCGAGGGCGTGGCCGCCTCCGGCTATCGGCTCATCACCAACGTGGGGGACGACGCGGGCCAGAGCGTCCACCATCTCCATCTGCATCTGATCGGCGGCAAGGCCCTGAAGTGGGACAACTGAGGCAGGATATGGTCACGATCAAGGTTGCAAAAACCAGGCGGGAGATCCGGGATTTCGTCATCTTTCCCACCAAGCTTTACAAAAACGATCCCTACTACGTGCCCGACATGGTGGGGGATCAGATCAACGATTTGATGCCCGACAGGAATCCGGCCTTCGAATACTGCGAGGCCCGGTGTTTCCTTGCCTATCGGGACGGGAAGATCGTGGGCCGGGTGGCTGGGATATTGAACAAGCGGGCCAACGAGAAGAACGACGTGAACTACCTCCGCTTCGCCTTCTTCGATTTCATCGACGATCCGGAGGTCACGGACGCTCTTTACGCCGCCCTGGCCGACTACGCGCGGGAGTTGGGCTGCGTGGCCATCCATGGCCCCCAGGGCTTCTCGGACATGGACCGGGAGGGCATGCTGGTGGAGGGCTTCGACAGGCTCAGCCAGTTCTTCGTGTACTACAACTATCCCTACTATCTCGATCACATGGCCCGGCTGGGCTTCATGAAGGAGGTGGACTGGGTGGAGTATCTCATCCACGTGCCCGACGCGGTGCCGCCCCGGATGGAGAAGATCGTAGCCTACACCAAGCAGCACCTGTCGCTGAAGCTGGCGGACCTGTCCGACAAGAAGAACCTGCCCAAGTACCTGAAGGACGTGTTCGCCCTCTACAACGAAGCGTATCAGGTCATCTTCGGCATGGTGCCCCTGACGCCCAAGCAGATCGAGAAGTACACCCATGAATTTCTGCCGCTGGTCACCAACAACACCTCCTGCTTCGTCTACAACGACAAGGACGAGCTGTTGGGCTTCGGCGTGGGCGCGCCGTCCCTCTCCAAGGCGAATCAGAAGAACCGGGGCCGGCTGTTCCCCTTCGGCTGGATCGCCACCCTTCGGGCCCTCAAGGGCAAGAACGACCGCATCGACATGTTCCTCATCGCCGTGCGGCCGGATCTGAAGGGCGCGGGCCTCAACCTGGTCATCCTGGAGGACCTGCTTCGCAAGGGTATCCAGAAAGGCGTGAAGTTCGCCGAGACCGGACCCCAGCTGGAGATGAACAAGGACGTGCTGTCCATGTGGCGGCTCTTCGACACGGAGCAGCACAAGCGCCGCCGCTGCTTCATCCGCATGCTGGACGGCAGCGAGCCGCCGAAGGTCACGCAGCTGGACGACCTTGACGAGCTCAAGGCCCGGGAGCAGGCGAAAAAAGATGAAACGTTGTCAAATCCGTCATAAGAGCGTATACTATAAAGAAACCTGGTTGGAGGCAAAACAAGTGGCAGTAGGTTTGGACGATGTGAAGCGCATCCACCTCATCGGCGTGGGCGGGTGCAGCATGAGCGGTATCGCGCAGATATTGAAGAAGCAGGGGCACGTGGTCACGGGCTCCGATCGGGAGCGCTCCCAGTTCACGGACCGGCTGGAGGAGCTGGGCATCCCCGTGTCCATCCCCCAGAAGGGGGAGCAGGTGGAGGGCGCGGAGCTGGTCATCTACTCCGCCGCCATCAAGCCCGACAACCCGGAGCGGGCCTACGCCCGAGCCCACGGCATCCCCGAGATGGAGCGCAGCGTGGCCCTGGGGCAGATCTCGGCTCGATACCCCCATGTGGCCGCCATCTCCGGCTGCCACGGCAAGACCACCATCACCTCCATGCTGGCCTACATCAACGAGGAGGCGAAGCTGGACGCCACGGTCCACGTGGGCGGCTTCGTGGACCTGCTGGGCGGCGGCGTGAAGGTGGGGGACGGGGACCTGTTCATCACCGAGGCCTGCGAGTATGTGAAGAGCTTCCTCACCCTGGTGCCCACGGTGGCCCTGGTCAACAACATCGACAACGACCATTTGGACTGCTACAAGGACCAGCAGGAGATCATCGAGACCTTCGCCCGATTCTGCGCCCTGGTGCCCCCCGAGGGGAAGATCATCGTCTGCCGGGACGACGAGAAGGTCCAGCGGCTGCTGCCCCTTTTGGACCGGACGCCTCTGACCTATGGCCTTGCCGAGGGCGACTGGCACGCCGATGCCGTCGAATTCGACAGCCTGGGCTGCGCCTCCTTCGACCTCGTGCACGAAGGGAACATCCTGGGCCGGATCACCCTCCACGTGCCCGGCACCCACAATATCATCAACGCCCTGGCCGCCTGCGCCGTGGCCAGCGTCTTCGGGGCGGGCTTCGACAGCATGGCCCGGGCCCTGGATCGGTTTAGGAACACCAAGCGCCGGTTCGAGTTCATGGGCGAGCGCAACGGCGTCCGCGTCTTCCACGACTACGGCCACCACCCCAACGAGATCGCCGCCACCTTGGAGGCCGCCAGCCGGGTGCCCCACAAGGCCCTCTACTGCGTCTTCCAGTGCAACAGCTATACCCGGGCCCGCACCCTGTTCTGCGAGAACGTGACCTGCTTTGCCAACGCCGACAAGGTCCTGGTCCCCGACATCTACCCGGGCCGGGAGGTGGACACCGGCATCGTCCACGCCCGGGACATGGTGAAGGGCATCAACGCCGCCACCGATAACGCCCTCTATATCCCCACTTTCGAAGAGATCCGCGCCTGGCTGGATGAAAACGCCCGGCCCGGCGATCTGGTCATCACGGTGGGCAGCGGCAACGTCTACGCCCAGACCCGCAAGCTTCTCTGACGCGCAGACCTCAGTCGGCCGGCGATACGCATTGACAAAACGCCTGAATTTGGTATAATCACTCTCGCGGTCATCCCGACCGCATCCCTCTCCGTAGCTCAGCAGGATAGAGCGTCCGCCTCCTAAGCGGAAGGCGTATCTTTCCAGAATGAGACAGGCACCGGTTGCATTGGAATGAATAATTCCTGTTACAATGCCGCCGGTAGCCTCCGACAATTGAATACCCTTTGCGCCATTAGCTCAGCAGGATAGAGCGTGCGCCTCCTAAGCGCAAGGCCACTGGTTCGAATCCAGTATGGCGCGCCAGAAGCCCATTGAGAAGTGATTCTCGATGGGCTTTTTTGTTCTGTTTGCGGCGACATTGGAAAGGACAAACCCATTCTAATAGCTCCGCCCTTACCCCCATTTACTACATTTTTACTACACTTGCTTCTCAAACAGTAACACATAGAACAATTCGGTACGAAAATCGTGGTTCAGGAAAGCATTGTAACAGGCCCTTTTCCCCTTTTCATCAAAATAATACATTTTCAACGGATAAACATCATACTCGCGGCGTTATAATATTGCGCCTAGTTAAAGTGAATAACTGTTTAGAAATTGGGCACAAAAAGCAAGCTGGTAATGGTTGTTTCGCTGACTCTGTTTATTGCCAGGGCGCAGATTATCTTGTATGCGTACTTTAGACATGCTATAGTATTCTTAATCAATAACAGATCAGGAATGATATGTTTCTGTAAATCTGTTGATGCTCTTATGGATCATACAGTAAAAAACTTGTGAGGGGAAAATGAGAATTGTATCAGTTTATATTCAAAACTTTAGAAAACTCTATCGGTGTCGCATTGATTTCAGCAAAGAAACCACATTATTTGTTGGCGCGAATAATAGCGGCAAAACATCTGCTATGGATGCTATGGGTAAGTTTTTAAAAGAACATTCGTTCGTGTTTAATGATTTTACACTTTCAAATCATACATTGATCAATCAAATTGGAAACGAATGGCAGAAAGAAGATTGTGAAAAGCCTGATTCGTTATCAGCATGGACTAAACTACTTCCATCTTTAGATATTTGGCTAAACGTTGAGGCGCAGGATATACATTATGTAATAAGCATTATTCCGACGCTGAAATGGCGTGGAGGCCTTCTTGGTGTGCGTTTTCTTTTTCAACCTGCAAACATCGAAACACTTTTCAACGATTATAGAGAAGCCTACTTTGCCGCAAGAAAAACCGAGACAAAGGGATCAGAGGGGAGTCAGCTTAAGCTATTCCCCCATGATTTATGTCATTTTTTAGAGAGAAATCTATCCAAGTATTTCGGATTAAAAACTTACGTTTTAGATCCTGCTAAAGCAAACAATGATCCTCCACAGGAAACAGACTTCGAGATGGAGTGCCTCTCAGATAATCCACTAAAGGGTATTATTCGTGTTGATATGATTAGTGCGCAACGTGGCTTATCAGATCCGGATAAAAATGGGGGCAATGGCATAGATCATACAAAGCTGTCATCCCAAATCAGAGGATACTATGATAAACACCTCGATCCGGAGAAAGCACCCCTGCCTGAGGATTTGGGTATGCTTGAAGCTTCTGAAGATGCTAGAAAGGCATTTGATCTCAATCTGGAAAATAAGCTGAGACCTGCAATAAAAGAACTTGAAACACTTGGATATCCGGGTGTTACAAATCCACGGATTACCATTACAAGCAAGGTCTCCACAACTGATGTACTTAAGCACGATTCTGCTGTACAGTATAATCTTGGTAGCAAAGAACAAGGGATGCTTTTACCTGAAAAGTATAATGGGTTGGGATATCAGAACCTAATTTCAATCGTGTTTGACTTAATCAGCTTTCGAGATGGTTGGATGAGAAAAGGAAAAGCATCTTCCTCCTCCGAAATCATTGAGCCTTTACATTTGGTTCTTGTTGAAGAACCTGAGGCTCATTTACATGCTCAAGTCCAGCAGGTTTTTATTCGCAAAGCATACAGTATTCTTCGAAACCATGAAAAGCTTACAGACGATAGTCCTTTTTCAACACAAATGGTTATTAGTACACATTCAAGCCATATAGCTAAAGAGGTTAGTTTCGAAAGCTTGCGCTATTTCAAGAGATTGCCAGCCGACAAAGACTGTATCATTGCAAACTCAAAAGTAGTTAATTTATGCGATGTATTCGGTGAGGGGGCAACGACTGATAGATTTGTAACAAGGTATTTACAAACGACACATTGTGATTTGTTCTTTGCAGATGGCATAATTCTTGTAGAAGGCTCATCTGAAGCGATGCTGCTGCCTCATTTCATTAAAAACAATTATCCTGCGCTAGACCAGAGGTATATTACTATCCTCAACATCAACGGAAAGCATTCTCATCGACTGGGTCCTTTAATTGATAAGCTTGCGTTGCCGACATTAGTAATCACCGATTTAGATTCTGCTGAGCCCACTGGACATCATTCAAAGGTTGTTCCTAGCAGGAATGCTAATCAAATCAGCAGTAATTATGCAATAACCGGTTGGCTAATTAAAAAGAGTAGTTTGGATAAGTTGCTTGATTTATCGGATGATCAGAAGGTGATTTCAAAAAGATCAATCTGTGATTATCAGATTCGAATTGCTTTCCAAACGCCAATAAAGATAGATTATAAAGGCACAACAGTGGAAGCTTTATCACGTACTTTTGAAGATAGTCTGATTTATTCGAACTGGAACATCTTCCGTGCGCAAGCCACAAATGAATCAGGACATCTTATAAGCAAACTAAAGGAAGGATTTGATAAAGGAGATTCTTTTGATAAAATCAAGACAACAATCTTTAATGAGTTGAAAAAGTCTGATGTTAAAGCTGAATTTGCATTAGATTTAATCTATTCAATTGATCCTCAAGACATAGTAATCCCAGGTTATATTGATGAAGGACTTAAATGGATAGACAATATTTTGTGCGCAGAGGATGAAGATGAAGCAGAGCATAGATAATACAATCCAACTGGATAATCATGTTGATGATCATGTGGATCTTGAGATTCAAGAGTGTCTCAGTTCTGTTCCGCCCAAAAGCTTCTTCATGTTTGCTGGCGCTGGCTCCGGAAAGACTCGCAGTTTAATTAGCGCGCTTGAATATCTTGATGAAACACAAGGGTTATCATTAGCAGAATACGGTAAGCAGGTCGCTGTCATAACTTATACAAATGCCGCATGTGATGAAATCGGAAGACGGCTTCAATACAAACCAATCTTTCATGTGTCCACAATTCATAGTTTTTTATGGGAGTTAATTAAAAACTTCCAAACCGACATAAAAGATTGGGTACGAGCAAGCCTTCAATCAGAAATTGAAGAACTCCAAATAAAGCAAGGCAAAGGAAGAGGTGGTGATGCTGCTGCGAAAAGAGCAAAGCAGATTGCCGAAAAAACAGAGCGTTTGCAAAAGATTAATTACATTCGACGTTTTTCTTACAATCCGAATGGCGAAAACTTGAGTTTTGATTCGTTGAGTCATGACGAGGTTATCAAAATTGGATCGTATTTCATTGAATCTGAACCTCTCATGCAGCAAGTATTGGTGAGTAAATATCCGTTTTTCTTAATCGATGAAAGCCAAGACACCAAAAAAGAACTTATTGATGCACTATTATGCGTATATGAAAAGTACAGTAATAATTGGGTCATAGGCATGTTCGGTGATACAATGCAACGAATTTACGCAGATGGAAAAGATCGTTTGGAGGAAATCGTCCCCAAAGAATGGTTCTTTCCAATAAAAGTTATGAATCACCGTAGTGCGAAAAGAATCGTGGATTTAGCAAACGCAATACGCAAATCAATTGATGATAAGAGTCAAAAAGCAAGAACAGACGCGAAAGAGGGTCTAATCCGCTTATTTATCGCCCAACCAAATTCTGATAAAGAAGCAATAGAGCATGACGTTGCTGCTCGCATGTATGGTTTAACTCTTGATTCTGGTTGGATAAATGATAATGAGTATGAGAGCTTGATCCTTGAGCATCATATGGCGGCAAGTAGATATTCGTTTGACAACTTATTTACCCCCCTTGATCGCTGTAAAGAACTATCCACTGCTCTTCGCAAAGGTGAAATTGCTGAGCTTTCGTTTTTAGCTCATGTAATTGCACCTTTGATTGATGCGTATCAAGCAAACGACTCTTTTACCGTAGCTAAAATTCTTCGTAAAAACTGTCCTTTGTTAAGTAGAACTAACTTCGAAAAGCAACCGAATGATCAAAAAGAATTATTGGAACAGGTTGATCAATCTGCAGAGTCGTTGTTTGCCTTATGGAAAGAAGATGCTGTTCCTACTTGCATCGACATATTAAAACACATTAAAGAATCTGGATTGTTTGACTTGGGTGACCGTGTAGACGACCTCCTCGATGATGAATATACAGGTGATGATACAAAAGTCCTTGCTCTTAGATCTGGGCTGAATGCATCTTTCGATGAATTAGTACATTATTATGCTTATGTATCCGATCAAACCAAGTTTGCAACGCATCAAGGAGTAAAAGGACTGGAATTCCCAAGAGTTATGGTAGTAATAGACGATTCTGAGTCAAGAGGATTTTTATTCAACTATGAGAAGTTGTTTGGAGCTAAGCAACTATCCGAAACAGATTTAAAGAATGAAAAGGAAGGAAAAGATACAAGCAATAGACGAACTGCAAGATTATTCTATGTTGCTTGTACCAGAGCCCAAGACAGTCTTGCTGTCGTAGTATACTCAGAAAATCCAGACGCTGTTAAAGCAACTGCAATATCAAACGGATGGTTTCTACCTGATGAAATTGAAATCATGAATTAAGTATCATGTTTTTTAAATAGAAAGGAATAATAAATGAGCAAACCGGGCATGTCAATTCACTCTGAAGCATCTTTTAACGAATCAGCGGCAGTAGCGATTCTAAAGAGTACACTTGAATCAAATCATACAATAAAAACCTATTTCGGCGAGAATGACCGAACGCCAAATCATGATGGTTTTTTTGAACTGACGGGTCCAAATCAACCTCCGAAAAAGCAGTTCATTGTTCAAATAAAGAAAACCGAGAACTTGAGACCCGAAAGCAGCGGAAAGCATGTTGGGAAATATGTGTATCAACTAGATACTTCATTTTTGTACTATGTAAAAGAAAAGGTGACCGAGAACCCTGCGATCTATTTTGTTGTAGATATTGCATCAAAACAGGTATTTTGGATTTATTTGTCAGATGAAAAGCTAATGCAGCTTGACTTTGAAGGAAAATGTACTGTTACATATCCGTTTTGTGAAAATGAAATCATTAGGGACATGCATCATTTTACAAAGCAGCTTGAAGCAATAACTGCACAGAGAAACAAAATGTTCCTGAATAAAACAGCTGCACAGATTGCGGAAATGCAGGATGCGGCGGATTATATTAATAGGGCACTTGATTATGAATTGCCATTTGTGAAAGAAGCATTATTCCCGCATTTATGGCGTTTCGGAATAAAATGTACCAATACTTCCGATTTTTCCATTGAAGTACAAGGAAGGAAATATGCGTCGCCCATTTCTTCATTAATGGCCCTGTATCCTCAAATCAAAGGAGTAAAGGATACTGGGCTTCAAGAGTTTAGTTTTGATGCAACAAATGTTCTAAATCAGATTGAAATTGGACAAGAAGGAAAGCCGCTGGAGTACTGTAAACAAGCATTGCAGAAGATACTTCAGAGTTTCTTTGCAGGAAGAATACCGGTTCATTATCTTCCTGATATTGCGTTGAAAGAGTTGGTGAGTGCTTTTCATGAGGAAAGCAATCCTTTATTTGATGGAGAACCATCTAACCACATAAACATAAATGCCATGGAAAGGCGGTATCGCTATCTTGCCAGTTACGTAATGCATTTGTTGAGGCATGATGCAACAACTACGAGTGAAAAACAGATAAAGTACTATTTAGCAAGACATCTTTCAAATGAAAAAAACTATATCAGCTTAGCATCTATGGTCCTCACTAACTGCGGCAAAGAATCTTTTAGAAAGTATTGCTTAAGTAATAAGGATTCGCAAAAAATCTTCAATCCAATCATCTTCAGCATGATAACATATGATTACATTCAATACTTCTTTGCTATTCAAGAACTAAAGAGTAGATCTATTATTGAATTCGAATCGGTATGGAACTACGACCCAATATCCCTGCGAATGCTGCCAATTGACGAGTATAATGCTGAGGTCAATGCTATACTTGATCATTGGCTGGGAGATCTTCCTGCTGTTTATGAGGAAACGTATTCTAAAATGATTCATAATGACAAGTATCATTTTAATGGAAGGTATGTCTATTCTAATGTTGGCGAGCGACAAGGAGGAATGCTTGCATATGTATCTAGTATAGTCCATTATTACAAAAGCCCATTCCTTGTTATATCTAAAGATAACAATATAACAAATGATTTTACTGAAGAAAAACAAGCTGTAGGACTTAAAGGCATTAGTACTGGTCTTCTGTTTAATGAGTTTCTTGATAACAAAACTCTATTCTATGATGGTATATCTTGCCTCCTTTATAATGGCATTTGTAAGGGCTTTAACTTTGAATCGAAACCTCTTCATGTCCATAACGATAGATTTATGAGAACTGGTTTATCATTATTTGGTGGTAATATCCTATATTCAGAATAAGTATTGGGAGGAAAACATGTATACAGGAAACGAACGCCTTATCATTGCAGGGAAAGAACTACAGTATTCCATGCTTAACTTCTGGCAAACATCATACTCTGACATTCTTTTGAATATGAACAGAGGCACCTTTGCAGAGTTCATTTTATGATGCGCCCTGAATGAAAAAGGGCTACCAACATTCGATAAAACTATGACCGGTGTTGAACCATTCGATATGGAAGGTCCTGAACTTGTTTTGGAGTCGGGAGCCCGTCCGTGTAGAATTGAGGTCAAATGCTCTGCTTATGTACAACATTGGTCTAAGCCACGGACATATCTCGATAAACCAGATTCAAAGATAACTTTCAGTATCTCTCCTGCTTACGATTTATTCTATGAAGCCGAAAAAAGGGTCTGTAGACATAATGATTTATACGTGTTCGCATTCTATAACGCTCGTTATCGTGAATGCAATATGCTTAATCTTGACTTTTGGGATTTCTATGTCCTTCCGACATATCGTATTGAAAATGATCCCTCTCTGTCATCTCAAAAGACCATTTCTCTCGGAAGAATAAAACGTATGCATTTGGATAAGATTAGCTTCAATAATCTAGCTGAAGCTATATATGCATGCGTCAATGAAATCTCGAATCACCACGATAGCATTAAGGAATAATCCTCGGCTTTTTCAATGACGACCTATTACTTTGTTACTCTTTTGCTTTATCCATCTTTTGGATCAGATTGTGAACGCTGCTGTCATGCTGTACTTGAGCCATGTCTCTAGTTTTCATGAATTATTGATTTAGGAACTCTTTTTGATCAGCACCAGTTGGTGGTTCTTTTGCTTACGCGCAAGCGAAGACCATGCAGTATTAGCATTAGTCTTATCCGTGCTTACTTAGTTGGTGGGCCAAATACTATTCTATAAACTATTTGGACTAGTGAAACTGGTAAACATTTATTCATTTTCGGTGCTTGTGAGTAGAAAGATCATATTATCGGGATGCAACTCCTAAGCACAAAGCCTCTGTTTAGCGCGCCAGAAGCCCATTGAGAAGCGTTTTTCGATGGGCTTTTTTTGTGCTGTTTGCGGCGACATTGGAAAGGGTTAAACCCATTCCAATAGAGCCGCCCTTACCCCCATTTACTACATTTTTACTACACTTGCTGATGAAACGGTAACACATAGAACAATTCGCTACGAAAATCGCGGTTCAGGAAAGCATTGTAACAGTCCATTTTTTCATCCTTTTCGCCAAAATAATATATTTTTTCGAGCGCCAAAAAGGGGGTACGAATTTTGCCTTTTCATGAGCTAGTAAGTGAAGGGCTGTTTCAGAGGGTCCTTCACCGGACCTTGAAAACTGAATAGCCCGATCAGGTAACAGCAAAATGATACTTCCGCCTTGAACGCGTCACAGCATTGGGCGGCCCGGCCGGGAGGCGGGGGTTCGAGAGGACATGCGCGAGGACGGCGGCCTGAAAAGGAAACGAGAAATCATTTTACTGGAAAGGCAAAGAAAATGGGTAAAGTAACAGCAATCGTTAACCAGAAGGGTGGCGTCGGCAAGACGACCACGGCAATCAACCTCGGCGCGTGTTTTGCCCGTATGGGTGAGCGGGTCCTGCTGATCGACATGGACGGTCAGGGCAATATGAGCCGTGGCCTGGGCTGCAAGGTCAAGCGCAGTCAGTACACGATCCGCAATGCGCTGGTGGACATCATGAACGGGGGTGATGTTGATCCCATGAAGGGGATAGTTCCCGCTAAGTTCGATCCCCTGTATATCATGCCCGCAGACAAGCAGCTGCTGGCTTTTGAGCGGTCCTTGAAGAATGAGCCGGAGGCACCGTATCTTCTTCGCGGATATGTGGAGAAGCTTCAGTGGAGCTTTGATCGCATCCTGATCGACTGTTCTCCCAGCCTCGGCGTTCTGACGCAGAACGCCCTGGTCGCTTCCCACAGCGTCATGATCCCGGTGGACCCGGAGTTCTTCGGCGTGGAAGGCGTGGAACAGATCACCTCGACTATGAACGGTGTTCAGCGGAAGATGAACCTGGAACTGTATCTGGAAGGTATCGTGATCGTCAGGCGGAACAACGTGTCCATCGCAAAGCGCACCAACGTAGAAAACCTCCGGCTGAGGTATGGCGATAAGGTGTACAGGACAGAGCTGCCGTCATCCGTAAAGGCGTCGGAAGCACAGGCCCATGGCATGAGCCTGCTCAGCTATATGTCCTGGAACCATCTCACAAGAGCCTATGAAGCATTGGCAAACGAGGTAGTTGCCAATGAACAGCAGTGAGAGCAGTAAAGACCGGTTTGCTCCTCTGACCTTCGAGCAAATGTACGGCGTCGAGGAGCCGGAGCCGGACGGCAGGCCCTTGGAACTGGAGATCGACAGCCTGGTTCCGTTTCCGAATCAACCATTTGATCCCTATACAGAGGATGCCATGGTGCAGATGGTCGAGAGCATCCAGGAAAACGGTGTCATCTCCCCGATCATCGTCCGCCCGAAAGCGGACAGTGAATCATATGAGATCATATCCGGTCATAACCGTGTGGAAGCGTGCCGACGCGCCGGAATCTGTAAGATCCCGAGCTTTATCCGAGAAGTGGACGATGATACGGCTGTCATCCTCATGGTGGACAGTAATCTTCGGCAACGAGAGGAACTATCCGATATTGAGAAGGCAAGGGCGTATGAAATGAAGATGGAGGCAATTAAACGCCAAGGTAAGAGAAATGATTTAACTTCGTGCCAAGTTGGCACGAAGTTCCGGGCGGATAATGCAGTAGCAAAACAAACAGATGATAGTCCTCGTCAAGTACAACGGTATATTCGCCTGAACAGGCTGATTCCTGCCTTACAGAGTGCCGTGAAGGACAAAAAGCTTGCTTTCAACCCCGCCGTTGAAATCTCTTACCTTAACCCTGCCGATCAAGCCGTTGTTCAGGAGGTAATGTCCCGCGAGGAAACAGCTCCATCCCTATCCCAAGCACAAAAACTAAAGAAAATGGCCAATGACGGGACAATAGATGACAAGAAGATCGTCGAAGTCCTGACTGTGCAGAAGCCAATGTATGAAACCATCACGTTTCGGTTCAATACCGTGGAGGAGTACTTCCCAGAAGGGACGACCGGGAAGCAGATGCAGGAGATCATCATGGGTTTGCTGAGGGACTACCAGGAAAGATGGCATAAAGAACGGGAGCAGAAGCGGGCCATGGAGCAGGAGAGGTGATGAGCATGAGCAGAAGAAAGAAGAAGCGCAAAGCCGGTGACTTGTCTGTTATGTCCGGATGTTCCGAATACAGCTACATGAGCCCATCGGCAGCCATCAGCTATCTGAGCATCAACGGCTTTCTTATGGGAATGAGCATCCGGGAGCAGCACATGGCGGATGAAGCTCAAAAGCTGACCGGGAGCATGGATTGTTCCTTTTCCCCCGATATGCGGCAGCTGTTTGTCGCCTGTGAAGCCAATGGGGAAACGGACAGTTGCCTGTCCATCGTCCGCTTCCTATATGAGAAATGGCATATCGACATGCCCAAGCACATCCAAGCCTTTGCATCAATACCCGAGGTATGGGAGGTGTTTCTCCGCATGACGGCGGAGCAGGTCAGCATCCTCCTTGCCTCGGATACGGAAGGAGACCCGTTCCCCTGACGGAAACGGCGAGAATCATGTATTTTACCACAGGAAAGCACATGTTCTATGAACATCTCATGCAGCAGGTCCCTAACTTCGACAAGGCACCGCGAGACATCAAGGACGATTCGTGCCGTAGTTGTCAGGGATATAACCCCATAACCGGCAAATGCAGATTCTGTGTTTGCCTGGACGAGCAACAGCTTCCGGCTTTTGACCGGAAGTAATTTTATATGAGAAAGGAAAAACAAATGAAGCGAACTATCACCCGTATCCTGGCCCTCGCCCTGAGCCTGGTCTGCCTGTTCTCCTTCGCACCCATGCGTCCCGCCCATGCGGATGGCGCGTTCCCAGAGAACGTGACGATCCAGTCTGAGCGCAACAACGCCTTTGACTACCTGGAGTATTACAGCGGCGGTCGCTGGAAGGATCTGAATACGCCTCGCCACTGGATCGAATCCACCGGCCAGGTCTGCTACTGTATCGAGCATACCTCTGGCAACCCCCACAGCGCGTCGTATACCGCGACGCCGCCTTCCTCCGTGTTTGGAGCGAACACGCTGGCCGGTCTTCAGACCATCCTTATGTACGGCTATCCCTGCAACACACCGGATGGCTTCACGGAGGACGAAGCGCGACAGGCGACGGCCAACGCGATCCGGTTCTGGCTCAGCGAGAACGGCGAACCCGGCAGCTATTCGTTCACCAATCGCCGCGCTCACCCCAATCAGATCAGGGCCAAACTGGGATACGAACACGTCCTCGAATGGGCGGACGAGCTGCTCCAGATGGCCAGGGATAAGAAGACCCTGAGCCACGCCATCGAGTTCACGCCTTCCGCCCTGACCCTGGACCGGTCCGGCACCGGCTACAGCGGCACCACCACGGTCAACATGACTAACATCAACTCCGGATACACCCTGGATACCTCCGGCCTGCCCTCCGGCGTGACGCTCACCGGCTTCACGGGACGGCAGAGCGAGACCCTGACGATCACTGCTCCGCTGACCGCAGCGGGCCAGACCTTCTCCATCACGGCCACCGGTCGTGACACCCGTGCTCTGGAGAATATGACGGCATACATCCCCTCCAACGACAGCCTCCAGAAAATCTTTCTCTGCGCCAACACCGCCCAGGTCGTGGCCACCGCCTCCTTTGGCGTGAACACCCCTGCCGCAGGCAAGCTCCAGATCAAGAAATACGGTGACAACAACGCGCCCCTCGCCGGGGTCAAGTTCGGTGTCTATTCTGACGCTGCCTGCACCGCCAAGATCACCGAAGTCACCACCGGCACGGACGGCACGGTACTCCTGGACAACATGAACGGCGGCACTTACTATGTGAAGGAACTAAACACCGTCCGCCCGTATGTCATTGACGGCATGGTGAATACCGTCATCGTCAAGGCCAGTGAAGCCACGACGCTGGAGGTTCAGAACGAGACGGTCAAGGGTATCATCCGGGTGAAGAAGACCGGCGAGGCCCTGATGGGCACCACCGCCACCGCCACGGAATACGGCCAGCTCCACACGCCCAAGTATCAGAACGGCGGCCTCGCCGGTTGCGAGTTCACCGTAAAGAATGAGTCCGGCACGGTGGTCGCCACGATCACCACGGACGCGGATGGCATCGCGGAGACCGGCCTGCTCCCTTTTGGGGCCTACACCGTACAGGAGACTAAGGCTCCCGCCGGGTATGAGCTCGACCCGTCCGTCCAGACGGTCACGCTGGCCTACAAGGACCAGAATACGCCCATCGTCTACGGCGAGGTCACCGCGATCAATAACCGCATCCCCACCTCGGTGAAGATCGTTAAGAGGACGGATCACTTCAACAAGCAGACCATGAAATTCGAGGCCGGTCCTCTGGAAGGGGCCGTGTTCGGTCTGTATTCCGCGGAAGCCATCGGCGTCATCCCCAAGAACACCCTGGTGGACATCCTGACCACGGACGCCAGCGGCATGGCTGTTTCCAGCGCCACGCTGCCCTTCGGCAAGTATTACCTGAGAGAGCTTAAGCTTCCCGACAACACCATCCATCTGTCCGAGGAATCCTATCCTCTGACCGTAAAGGGCCACAACAAGAAGTATGCTGACGAGCCCATCTGGAACGACCGCTTTAAGGGCAACATTGCGCTTTGGAAGAGCGACGACTTCGAGTATGGCCGGATGCTGGAAGGTGCGGAGTATGAGGTCAGGGACGCCGATGGGCTGCTCTATTGCACCATGACCACGGACCGTACCGGATACGCCGTTTCCTGCGATCTGCCGGTCGGCACCTACTACGTCCGTGAGATCGTGCCCCCTGCCGGGTTCATCCTGTCGGACGAGATCATCGAGGTCAAGCTGACCACCGACGATAAGACTACCCTGGTGTTTGAGCGAACCAATGTACCCAACGAGGTCATTCTCAAAAAGACCGATCTAACTACCGGTAAGCCCGTGTATGGCGCGACCATCGAGATCAAGAACGCTGCCGGGGAGGTGGTGTTCAACGAGGAGACCGATCTCAACGGCGAAATCATCCTGATGGAGCTGCCCGCGGGACGGTACACTTACACCGAGACCCAGGCCGCCGAAGGGTTCACCATCAACACCGGTTCCTTCGAGTTCGTGGTGGACTACTACGGCCATGTGACCGGCACCACCGAGATCACGGACGAGCCCATCTGCCTCCAGATCGACAAGGTGGATCTGTTCACCGGCGAACCGTTCCCCTTGGTCGAGTTCCAGCTTCGGAACATGGACGACCAGGTGATCCGCACCATCCTGGTGGATCAGACGCGGGAAGTGGGCGGTCTTCGCAGCGTCGTGGTGTCCAATAACAACGACTACCGCATCTGGGCCAGGGACGGCGAGGATTTCTTCCATGTGGGCGATGACGGTCATGTGGAGTTCCGCTACCTTCCTGCCGGGGAGTACAAGCTGGTCGAGGTCCCGCCCACCGGCTACATCGCAGAGGACGAGATCAGCGTCGTCCTGACGGACCGGACCGGCGTCAGCAACCCGAAGATGGTGAGAGTGGAGAACCGGCCCACCGGCGTGAAGATCAAAAAGATCGACGCCGGTTCCGGCAACCCCCTTATGGGTGCGGGCTTTGAGATCAAGGTCAAGTCTGACAACGGCTTTGAAACCCTCAAATTCGTAAAGAACAGCGACGGCTCCTATTTCTACGATACCCAGGGCAACGTGACCGAGCTTATGGTGGACGGTATGGGAGAGATTACCTTGTACGGTATGCCCCTCGGTGACATTTGGGTGGAGGAGACTACCGTGCCCGATGGGTACTTCCCGATCAGCGCGCAGAAGCTGACCATCACCAAGGAGATGAGCGACGCCACCCCCTACGAGATGACTATCAAGAATAACAAGTTCGTCAAGCTGGGCATGAACAGCGACTGGTGGGAGTTCCCCGCGCTGTGCGGCGGCGTTCTGCTGCTCCTGGCCGGTGGCGTGGTGTCGATCATCCGTATCCGGAAGAAGCGCAGTTACCGATAATCAAAGCTGAAATGGTTGAGGGGCGGTCAATGGCCGCCCTTCGGTCATGGAAAGGAGTGCAATGAGCTATTACGCGACTTTTGATGCTCTGATTACTCTCTCCCGAGCTGTGGACATGGAAGCCATCGCCCGGGAAGCAGAACGGGCGTTCTGCGTTCGGGAGACGGTGATCGACATGGTGACAGATACTACATTCGATCTTTGGTTCGGAGAGTATACCGAGTACACGGACGACGCTGCCTGGGCGTTTCTTGCCGAGATCGCACCCCATACCGTGTCCGGTGAGATCGTCTATCAGGGGGAGGACAATACCTGGTGGCGGCACCGGTTCGATAAGAAGAAGGGCGAATGGCTGGAGGAAGAAGGCTATATCGCATATGAGGACGGCGGGAAAAGCATCCGCGAACTGCTGGACCTTCGGATAGAACCCGATAAGAACGACCAGGTTGAACCGGAGCGATAGGGGGAGATTCCGCATGAAGGTATTGAAAGTGGAACCGTATCAGCCGCCGGAGGTGAAGGAGATCGACTCAGGATTAGCGTCGCTCCAACACGAAGTGGAGGGCTGGATCGAAGCCACCTACCCCTTTGAGGACCCCGTGGCTATCATCTGCATCGAGGAAGGCAAGCTGAACGGCATGGAATACAACCGTGCCATCCGGGATGAAACCGGGGAAGTGCGCGAGATCATCGCCGGTCCGTTTCTGATCGTCGGGCTGGGAGAAGAAGACTTCACCTCTCTTTCCGAAGACATGGTGCAAAAGTACAAGCGGCTGTTCGCACAGCCGGAAGTGTTCCTCCAGACCCAGAGCAGTCTGCTGATCCTGCCGTATGCCATGGACGAGTTCAGCTCGCGGGATGACGGTGACTTGGAAAGATGAAGGGAGAGGAACGGATAATGGCGACGAAGCTGGAAAGGATATCGCGGTTGGCCCTGGAGACCTGCCGCTCTATAACCACTTCTCCGCAGCAGTGGAAGGCGTTTCTCGACTCCGCCGCTTGGCTCTACAAATATCCCTTTCGGGACCAGGTGCTGATCCACGCCCAGAAGCCGGAGGCTACGGCTTGCGCGGAGATCGCCCTGTGGAACGAGCGGCTCCATCGCTGGGTTAATCGCGGTGCGAAGGGCATCGCTCTGATCGACACCTCGGAGGAGAAGCCTCACCTGCGGTATGTGTTCGATGTGTCGGATACCAACTCCCGACAGAATATTCCATTTTCGCTCTGGCAGGCGAAGCCTGAGATGTACCCCCGTATCGCGGAGGAGCTGCAAAACAGCTTCGGAGAGTTGGGGGATACCACAGACCCGGTCTCCGTCGTCTTTGGGACGGTCATGAACGCCGTCATGGACAACGCCGGGGACTACTTGGACGCCCTGCGCCGGGAAGTGTACGGCAGCTCCCTCAAAGACCAGGAGGAGCTGGACGCCATCTTCCAGACGAATGTGGCCGATTCCGTGGCCTATACGGTCCTGAAACGCTTGGGGTTCGATCCCAACGAGTACATCCCGGACGACGACTTTGAATTCGTTTCCCGGTTCGACACCCTGGAGACCGTTTCCCGGTTGGGCGAAGCCACCGCCGATATTTCCGAGATGATCCTGCGCCAGATCGAGCGCACGGTCCGGGCCGTGGAAAAAGAATCCCGCGACATCCTCGCAAAAGGGAACGAGATAGGCGATACTACAGGTGAGAACAGCGAAAGGAGCAAGAGCCATGGAACTGAGTTACACGATGGTCGGAGACTTTCAGATCCCGAACCTGGTGCTGGACAGCCAGCCGCCCGGATCGATAGGCAAGTACGGACGGATGCGGAAGCGGTATCTGGAGGAGAAGAAAGACGGGACGCTGACGGCGCTGGTCCTGTCCGGCAAACTGACGCAGCACCTCATGGAGATCAACAACCTGTGTCGGGAGCAGATAGAGACCCTGTCCCGGCAGATGGCGCAGCAGGAGGGCGTGAACGAACGTCTGAAGGCGTCGGACCAGATGACGTGGATGCAGCGAATGAACAGCATCCGGAACCGGGCGGAGGAGATCGTGGTGAGCAGCCTGATCTTCAGCTAAACGAGTCTGTTGAGCCGGTAGAGCCAGAAGAAGAAAAAATCGACCAGACTGAAGAAGCGGTGGAAGAAGCCTTCCCCGCTTCTTTGTTTGAGACTCCTGTCCAGGAGGAGCAGTTCAAGCAGGACGCAAAACGGGTGAGACAGCCGACGCCGCAGCTGTCCCTCTTTGAGATTCCGAATGAAGAACCAACTCAAGCAGAAGAAGTAAAACTCAAAAGTATCGTTCTTGACCTTCGCCCATCCTGGGAGCGGGAACCTCCAAAGCCGGAGCCGATACAGAGCTTGTCTCCCACGAAGGATCGCATCAATTATCGAATCACGGACGACCACCTGGGCGAATGTGGAGCCAAGGAGAAGTTCCAAAGAAATATCGCCGCGATACGGACGCTGAAACAGATCGAATCCGAATACCGTCTGGCGACGCCGGAGGAGCAGGAAATCCTGTCTCAATATGTGGGCTGGGGCGGTCTGCCGGACGCCTTTGACGAGACCAAGCCCCAATGGAGCAGGGAATACACCGAGCTGAAGGAGCTGCTGACAGATGCGGAGTACCGGTCCGCCCGGGCGTCCACCCTGAACGCGCACTACACCTCGCCGGTCGTCATCCGGGCCATGTACCAGGCCATAGAAAGCATGGGCTTTCGAACCGGGAACATACTGGAGCCCTCCTGCGGCATCGGCAACTTCTTCGGAATGCTCCCCGAGAGCATGGCGGACAGCAAACTCTACGGCGTGGAGCTGGATGACCTGACCGGCAGGATCGCCAAGCAGCTCTACCAGAAAGCAAACGTCCAGATCGACGGCTTTGAAAACGCGCCGTTTCCGGACAGCTTCTTCGATGTCGCCATAGGCAACGTGCCCTTCGGCGATTACAGCGTGGCGGACAAGCGGTACGACAAAAACCACTTTCTGATCCATGACTATTTTTTTGCCAAGGCCATGGACAAAATCCGCCCAGGCGGCGTTGTGGCGTTCATTACCTCCAGTGGGACCATGGATAAGGCCAATCCATCTGTGAGAAAGTACTTGTCCCAAAGGGCCGAGCTGTTGGGCGCGATCCGGCTCCCCAATAACGCTTTCCGTGCCAATGCGGGCACGGATGTGGTGGCTGACATCCTGTTTTTCCAGAAGCGTGATCATCCTATAGAGGTGGATGAGGACTGGCTCCACGTCGGCAAGTCCGAGTTGGGCTACCCGATCAACGAGTACTTCCTGAAGAACCCGGATATGGTTCTGGGTGAACTGACGGAGGAAAGCACCCGCTTCGGCATGGGACAGACCGTGAAGCCCATCGAGGGCGCGGACCTGGGCGAACAGCTGCGGGATGCCATCGCCAACATCCACGGGGAGGTCGTGGCATATGACCAGGAGGATGAGCTGGAAGAATCGGCGAAAGCGACACTTCCGGCAGATCCCACTGTCCGCAACTTCTCCTACACGATTGTGGATGGCGAGATCTATTTCCGCGAGAACTCGATCATGACCAAGATCGAGGTGCCGTTGACGGCGCAGAACCGCATCCGCGGCATGATCGGCATCCGGGACTGTGTCCATAAGCTTATGAACCGACAGCTGGACGAATCGTTCACGGACGCGGCCATCGCAGCGACACAGAAGGAACTGAACGACCTGTACGACGCCTATACCGCGAAGTACGGCCTGCTCAACAGCCGCGGCAACAGCATGGCGTTTTCGGATGATTCGTCCTACCCGCTGTTGTGCTCACTGGAGGTGCTGGACGAAAACGGGAAGCTGGCGCGAAAGGCGGATATGTTCACCAAGCGGACGATCCGACCGCGGACCGAGATCACCCATGTGGATACCGCCGCAGAAGCGTTGACCGTGTCGCTCTCTGAGAAAGCGAAGGTCGATCTGCCGTATATGGCCGGGTTGACCGGAAAGAGCGAGGATGAGATCGAAAACGAGCTGACGGGTATTGTGTTCCGGGATATAGGGACAGCGTATGCCGGGTTCTATAACCCGGACTTCTTTGACCTCAAGACATACCCCCTTGTCACCGCCGACGAGTTCCTGTCCGGGAACGTGCGAAGGAAGCTGGCTACCCACAGGGCAGTACAGGAGAAACTGCAAGCGGCGGGAAAGAGCGATTTTGCCGAAGCCCTAAACGTGTCCATCACGGCCCTTGAAAAGGTCCAGCCAAAGGACCTGACCGCATCCGAAATCAGCGTCAGGCTCGGCGCGACCTGGATTCCGGAGGAGGACATCAAGGCGTTTGTCTTCGAGCTCCTTCAGCCGGGATGGAGAGGGGAACGGTTCATACAGGTGCGGTACTCCGAGATCAGCGGCGAGTGGCGGATCGAAGGGAAAAACGCGGATCTCTACAATGTATCGGCCAACGTCACCTACGGCACGAAGCGGGTCAACGCCTACAGCATCATTGAAGACAGCCTGAACCTGAAGGATACGCGGGTCTATGATCTGATCGAGGATGAATACGGCAAGGAAAAGCGAGTGCTGAACATGAAGGAGACCATCCTGGCCCAGCAGAAGCAGACGCTGATCCAGGAGGCGTTTCGGGACTGGCTCTGGAAGGACCCGGAGCGTCGTGGCCGGCTGACGAGCCTGTACAACGAACGGTTCAACAGCACCCGGCCCCGGGAGTTCGACGGGAGTCACCTGACCTTCCCCGGCATGAATCCGGAGATCACCCTCCGACCTCACCAGGCTAATGCCATAGCGCGGGTGTTGTACGGCGGGAACACGCTCCTGGCCCATGTGGTGGGCGCGGGAAAGACCTTCGAGATGACGGCGGCGGCCATGGAATCGAAGCGGCTGGGCCTGTGCCACAAGTCTCTGATCGTGGTACCCAACCACCTGACCGAACAGTGGGCCAGCGAGTTCCTGCAGTTGTACCCCTCGGCAAACATCCTGGTGGCTACGAAAAAGGACTTTGAGAAGCAGAACCGGAGGCGGTTTTGCAGCCGCATCGCCACCGGCGACTACGATGCCGTCATTATCGGCCACAGCCAGTTTGAGAAGATCCCCCTGTCCCTGGACCGGCAGATCCGGATGATCGAGGAACAGATCGAGGAGATCACCGCAGGGATCGAAGCACTGGAAGCCGAGGACGGAAGCTACTATTCCGTCAAGCAGATGGAGAAGACCAAGCGCGGTCTGGAGACGAAGCTCCAACGGCTGAACGATCGGGAGCGGAAGGACGATGTGGTGACCTTCGAGGAGCTGGGTGTGGACCGGCTGTTTATCGATGAAGCCCACAATTATAAGAACCTCTATCTATACACGAAGATGAGGAACGTGGCGGGTATCGCCCAGACAGAGGCGCAGAAGTCCAGCGATTTGTACATGAAGTGCCGGTATCTGGATGAGATCACCGACAGCCATGGAGTTGTCTTTGCCACCGGGACTCCGATCAGCAACAGCATGACGGAGATGTACACCATGCAGCGGTATCTCCAGTATGACCGATTGCGGGACATGCACTTGCAGCACTTCGACGCCTGGGCGTCCACATTCGGCGAGACGGTGACGGCCATTGAGCTGGCTCCGGAGGGGACCGGCTATCGGGCAAAGACCCGGTTCGCCCGGTTCTTCAACCTGCCGGAGCTGATCACTATGTTCAAGGATGTGGCGGACGTGCAGACGGCGGACATGCTGAGGCTGCCCGTGCCGGAGGTGGAATACCACAACCAGGTCATGAAACCCAGCGACTTCCAGCGTGAGATGGTATCTTCCTTTGCGGAACGCGCCGAAAAGGTCCGAAACGGCAGCGTCACACCCAGCGAGGACAATATGCTCAAGATCACCAACGACGGGCGAAAGCTCGCCCTGGATCAGCGGCTCAACGACCCCATGCTCCCCGACGATGACCAAAGCAAGGTCAATGCCTGTCTGGAGAACATCTACCGCATCTGGGAGGAGAACGCAGACCAACGCTCCACGCAGCTGGTGTTCTGCGACCTGTCCACGCCCCACAACGACGGCAACTTCAATGTCTACGACGACCTGCGAAAGAAACTGATCGAGCGCGGTGTGCCGGAGGGCGAGATCGCCTTCATTCACGAGGCGAATACCGAGGCGCGGAAGGCGGAGCTGTTCGCCAATGTCCGTGCCGGGAAGGTGCGGATACTCCTGGGCAGCACGGCCAAGATGGGTGCTGGGACCAACGTACAAAAGCGATTGATCGCCCTGCACCATCTGGACATCCCGTGGCGGCCAAGTGACATTGAGCAACGCGAAGGTAGGATACTTCGCCAGGGCAACGACAATCCGAAGGTCGAGATCTTCCGATATGTCACCGAGAACACCTTCGACAGCTATATGTGGCAGACAGTGGAGAACAAGCAGCGATTTATCGGCCAGATCATGACCAGCAAGTCTCCTGCCCGATCCTGCGAGGATGTAGACGAGACCGCCCTGAACTACGCCGAGGTCAAGGCTCTGGCCACCGGTAATCCTGCAATCAAGGAGAAGATGGATCTGGAAGTCCAGGTCGCCAAGCTGAAGCTGCTGAAATCCAACTATCTGTCCACCCGGTACTCCATGGAGGACCGGCTGCTGAAGAAGGTCCCCCGCGATATCCGCATGACGGAGGAGAGTATCGCCGGGTGCGAAGCGGACGCCGCCCTGTATGCGGCGCATGAGGTGAAGGGCTTTGCCGGGATGACCGTGGCCGGTTTCCGGTACGGCCCGGAGGAGAAGAAGCAAGCGGGCATGGCGATCCTGGCAGCGTGCGCTGCCAAGAAGTCCGGTGCGGAGTCACCGCTGGGCAGCTATATGGGCTTTGATCTGTTTCTCTCCTACGATTTGTTGGCCAAACATTTCGAGATGCGGATACAGGGTGCTCTTTCCTACAGGATAGAGCTGGGCGAGGATGTGTACGGCAATATCACCCGTATGGACAACGTCCTTGCCGGCATCCCCGACCGAAAGAGCCGGTACGAGAAGACGCTCTCGGAGCTGCACGATCAGGAGCGGAACCTGAAGGCGGAGCTGGAGAAGCCCTTTGCCCAGGAGGACGAGCTGAAGGAGAAGGCCGCCCGGCTCACCGAGCTGGACGCCATGCTGAACCTGGACAAGCCTAAAAGCGAGGCCATAGGCGAAGACAACGAGGACCGGGACAGGGACGCCCCCGAACGGTCCGACGACGAGTACGAACGATAAGGAGGAACACATGAACCGATACACACAGGAACAGATCGACGCTGCCGACAGCATAGATCTGGTCGCCTACGCCCAGTCCCGTGGTTACGATCTGGAGCGCGAGGGAAACCAATACAAGATGAAGGATCACGACAGCCTGTACATGAAGGGAAATCGCTGGTACTGGTTCAGCCACCAGATGGGGGGCAAGGCCATCTCCTTCCTGACCCAGTACGAAGGCACGGGCTTCGTGGACGCCATGAAGACCCTGCTGGGGGAAAAGGGGATCGACGACCACCCGCTGCCCAAGGCATCTGAGCTGGAGGCGAAGGAGGCCACGCCCTTTGAGCTGCCGGTGCCCAACGAGAACAACAAGGCCGCTTTTGCCTACCTCTGCCAGCGGGGGATTTCCAAAAACCTGATCTCCAAGTACATGAAAGAGGGGCTGATCTACCAGACCAACACCTTCGTGTACACGGACGAGAACGGGGAACGGGCCGAAAAGCGGTGCCCGCCCCAGGTGGTGTTCGTCGGCAAGGACAAGGACGGCGAAGTGGAGTACGCCTGCACCCGTGCCTGCTTCAACGAGGGCAAGTTCGACGCCCCCGGCAGCAACAAGGCGTATGCGTTTTCAATCCCGCAGGAGAACTGTGACACCGTATGGGTGTTCGAGAGCGCCATCGACCTGCTCTCCCACATGACCCTATGCGGGTATGCGAAGAAGCAGTTTCCGGCACACCGGGTATCCTTGGGCGGTTGTTCGCCAGTTGCGCTTCAGCGGTATCTGATCGACCACCCGGAGATCAGGTTCGTGAACCTGGGCTTGGACAACGATCAGCAGGGTCGCAACGCGGCGGAGAACATAAAGGAGATGCTGGGGGACTCCTACAAGGTGTACGATCACATGCCGGACTTCGGCAAGGACTACAACGAGGATCTCATGTACCGGCAGGAACAGTATAGGGAGAGCAAGAAGGAGAAGGAAGCCCCGGAACCGGAGCGTTGAAGGGTTACCTTCACACAGAATAAGGAATAAGAAAACAGCCTCCGGAATCATACGGTTCGTAGTTCCGAGGCTGTTTCTTGCGGTCGTAGACCTTCTTGCTTTTGACGATCTTGGTAGCCGGGCTAAACGCCCAGGTGGTGCGGTTTTGAGCATCCAGCTTCTTTCGGGCACGTTTGCTCATCTTGTCCCTTGGGACGAACGATTTCATTTCGACCATCTCCTTTTGTCTTTCCAGTATACCCATTGTTCCTGTAAAAAGCAACCGCATTGATTCAGCTCCGTGCCTTCGGCCAGAGCTGAGACCACAGAACGAAGGACAATCGGCTCTGCCGTTGTCCTTGCAAGCATCGCCTTTGTATCCACAAACGCCGCTTGTTAGGGTTTCTGCCCTAATACCCTATGCCGCAAAGCGGGCTTTCGTTGTCTGTATTGCAACAAATCCAAATTGATCGGAGGTGAGCGATTGAGAAGAAGAACGGTTGATATTCATATCATGTTGAACCAAGAGGAAGGGCAAAGGTTCGATGAACTTTGCAAACGAACCGGGCTAACCCGAGCCGGATTGATTCGGAAGATGGTGTTGGATTGTCCAATCAAAGAGCGACCCCATGCAGACTTCTTTTCCCTGATAGATGCGGTGGATCGCATCGGCGTGAACTTCAATCAGCTGGTCCGCAGAGTAAATGCGCTTGGCACCGTATCTGACCACGATATGCGGGAAGCAAAACGGGTTTATCTGCAGGTGCATCACCTCATGCGCGATTGGGAGAAAACATGGCGGTAACCAAGATCCTGTCCAAGAACATGCGCCTTGATAAGCTGATCCGCTACGTTCAAAAACCGGATAAGACCGACGATGCCGTGTTCACCTACTTCCGGAATTGTGACTCCGAGGATGCTGCTCAACGATGGCATGAGACCAAGGCGTTTTTCAACAAAACAGAAGGCGTCCAGGCCTTCCATATTATTCAGAGCTTCGCACCGGGGGAAATCACTCCTGAGCTCGCTCATGAGTTGGGAATACGGTTTATTCAGGAACATCTGTCCGAATATGAAGTTGTCCTCGGAACTCATGTGGATAAGGGGCATATCCATAATCACATAGCGTTCAATTCCGTGAACGCCAAAACCGGCATGAAGTATCACAGCACAGCGGAGTCCTATTACCAACAGATCCGAAAGATCTCTGACCGGCTGTGCCGAGAGCATGGCCTGTCTGTGGTCATGGAAACGGGCGGCAAGGGCATCTCATACGCCGAGTGGAAACTTCACAAGGCGGGAGTGCTGACTTTGCGGGAGCTGTTCGATCAGGATGTGGAGGAGTGCCTGTCCCAAGCCATGGACCTGGGCCAGTTCTATGCCCTCATGGAGGATCACGGGTATACCGTCAAACACCACAGCAACTATCCGTCGTTTATCCCGGACGGGTATGCCCACCCGTATCGGATCAAGCGAAAAGGCAAGGCGTGGACGGAGGACGACATAAAGCGATTCATAGAGAAGGCCATGTCCGACCCCACCTTTGAGGTCATCATGCCCAAGGTGCAGAAGGCGTTTGTGCCCTACGGTAAGTTGCACGGCTTCCGGGCATTGTATGTGTCCTGGATGTATGTGCTTGGCATCACAGGGCAGGGCAAGCGAACCCAGTACCCACGGGTGAACTATAAGGAGCTGAAGCGGTTTGAGCAGTACAAAGCTCAGGCCGCTTTTCTGGATAGGAACCACATCGACACGGCGGAACAGTTGCACGCGAAGATGGACGAGATCCACGGGACCATGGACAAACTGACCAAGAGCCGGATCATTTGGAACAGTAAGAAGAAGCGACAGAAAAACTTGTATGCCGCCTTGGCTACCGTGGAGCATTTGCGGGAGGTCCCCGAACTATATGCCCAAGGCGTCGCCGGGATCGAGGAGGACTACAAACGGTATCTGGAGGCGGAGCAAAAGCTGACCGGTGTGGATGTCGAGGCGTTGAGGGCGGAACGAAACGAGGCATATGAGAAGGTCGCATCCATCAACGACGAGCTCCGCGAGTGCCGGAAGGAGCTTCGCCTCTGCGAACAGATACAGGCGGACTCCCCGAAGATCCGGCAGGCCATGAGCGAGGAGGTAGAGCTGGAGGAACGGGAGCCAATGGAGGAGATGGAGCGCCTGTAAAGCGGGACATGGAGAATAAAACTGCCTCCGCATGGTTTATATGCGGAGGCAGGCTATTTGAGAGTATAGTTACAGATCATGTTTCACACGGCGGTGATATGCGGTTTTGTAAACCTCCTCATCGTCGCGGATGCCGACTACGATTATGTACATCTGCTGATCCATGCGCATGAGCTTATAGACAATGCGGATGCCTTCGCCGCGCAGCTTGATCTTGAGCAGGTTGGCGAGATTCATTCCACGTTTGTTGCCTAGGGGTTTCCCATATCCACCTTCGCTTTGCGGGAGTGGGTTTTCCTTGACCTTGGTGATCGCTTTTTTGACAATGATCTGTTGGGGCCGTGAAAGCTCTGCAACATCCTTCGCTGCCTCCGGAAGATACAACACATTCCAGGTCATTCGAACTGCACCTCACCGGTATCGTCCAACTCTGCCTGAGAAATCCCGAACTCCTTCCAGAATTCATCTTCGGGGATAGCGTTCTTTTCGTTAAAGCTGGCAAGACGGGCGTTGGCAATGGCGAGAAGCTGAGCGTCCTCCAACTCCTCGATCAGAGCGACATAATTCTCGGGCGCGATCAAAACGCATTCCGCTACGTTATTCTTCATAACGACTTTCGTTCCGGATGTTTTTACATCGTCAAAAATCTGTCCAGCCATCCCCCGGTTGAACTGCGTGATCGGTATCGTGCTGCGAATGGCGCTTACAACGGAATCCATACTAACACCTCCTTTGTGAGAGAATCGTACCACACTATGCTATGCAATGTCAATATAAATGTTGATAAATATATCGACACAAATCGCGCAACGGGTATAACAAATCAGTAAAGGAAACAGGAGGAGTAACAAATGAACGGTGAAGCGGCGGACGAAGTTGTCCGTATGGTGCTGAACGGGAGCGAGGTCGCCATCCGGCTGACCGGCTCCGCAGCCAAGAACCTGGCGGCCATATTGGTCGCCTGGTCCAAGAACCATAAAAAGGTCTACGGTAAGACCTCCATGATGAAGCTCCTGCGCTCCGGCGAGGAGCTTCAGGTTTTATCCCTGACCAAAGAACAGTATCAGGACTTCAAGGCGTCCGCGAGGAAACAGGTGCTGTTTGCGCCCTTCGTGGATACGAAGTCCGAGGACGGAAAGGTGGATGTGGTGCTCGAGGCCAAGAGTATCCCGCTGGTCAACCACATCCTGGATCGGATCGGGTATACACAGATCGAACCCGAGAAGGAGAAGGTACCGCCAAAAAAAGATACTCCGTCGAGGCAAAGCTCAAGCGACACCAGGGAACAGCCCGCGCCCAGGCGCTCCGACCGAAGCCCGACGGAGGAACGGAACAGCAGCGGTAAACCGTCCGTGATCGCCCGGCTTGAGGCGAACCGGCAGCTTCTGGAAAAGCAGGAGCGGGAACCGGATGCCCCTGTCCGTAGGCAGAGAAAGACCAGGGAGCCGGACAAAGAGCGATAAGAAGGAGGTAAGTGTTGAAGAACCAGAAGTATTATAGAGTCATTCTCAACAAGAAACAGAAGGATGTTGTGATCAATGCCCTGTCCCGCCTGAAGTACGTTCTGCCCGAGGACGCGGACTACCGCAGCGAAGTCGTGCGTGTGCTGTACATCTTCGAGAAGCTCCGGGCCGTCAAGGAGAGAAGGTGCTTCTGATCGTATGTCTGCTGACCATAACAACACCAAACGGGAGGACCTGCTGCTCTTCGGAGTCCTCCTGATCCCTACGGTCTGGTTCGCCCTGATCCTGGCCCCGTGCCTGGGTGGGAGCCTGGTGGAAGTGTTCTCCCGGCTGACGGAGCGAATACAGACCCCGTGGCAGATTGAGTGGTGTGCCGACAGCCCCCGGAGCATCCTCATGTGCCTGCTGCTGTACGGCTTCGGCGGGCTGGTCTATTTCGGTACACGACCAAACCTTCGCCAGGGGGAAGAACACGGCTCCGCCAAGTGGGGTTCCCCCAAGGAGCTAAATGGGCAGCTGGCGCAGAAAATGAACTTTCCCCTGACCCGGCATGTAAAGATCGGCATTGACACCCACAAGCACCGAAGGAACCTGAATATCCTGACGTTGGGCGGTAGCGGGGCGGGCAAGACCCGGTCCCTGGCCCTGCCGGGGATCATGGAGTGTAATTGTAGCTATGTGATCACCGACCCCAAGGGCGAGATCCTGTCCGCCGTGGGCCATCTGCTGATCGAGCAGGGGTATACGGTCAGGGTGTTCAACCTGGTGGACTTCTCCCGATCCGACGGCTACGACCCCTTCCGCTACATCCGGGACGATAAGGATGTGCTGCGGCTCATCACGAACCTGATCCGCAACACCACGCCGAAGAACGCGGGCGGCAGCGACCCCTTCTGGGAGAAGGCCGAGACCGCGCTGCTGGAGGCCCTGATGTTCTATCTCCTGTACGAAGCGCCGGAGAACGAGCAGAACTTCGGCATGATCATTCGGATGCTGTCCTACGCGGATGTAAAGGAGGAAAAGGAATCCTATAAATCCCCGCTGGACATGCTGTTCAACGACTTGGGCATGAACGACCCGAACCATATCGCCGTCAAGCAGTACCGCATCTACAAACAGGCGGCGGGCAAGACCGCCAAGAGTATCAACATCTCTCTGGCCGTCCGGTTGGCGGCGTTCAATATGGACCAGATCTGCTCCATCACGGACCACGACGATATGGACATCAGCGAGATCGGGAAGCGGAAGACAGCCATATTCGCCGTCATTCCCGACAACGATACCTCGCTTTCGTACCTCGTCGGTATGCTCTACACCCAGATCATCCAGGAGCTGTACTATCAAGCCGACCATGTGTACCGGGGGCGGCTCCCCATCCATGTGCGGATGATCCTGGACGAGTTCGCCAACGTGTCCCTGCCGGAGGAATTCGACAAATCCCTGGCCACCATGCGCTCCCGTGAGATCAGCGCCACCATCATCGTCCAGAACCTGGCCCAGCTAAAGGGGCTGTACAAGGAGCATGGCTGGGAGACCATCACCGGGAACTGCGATACGCTTCTGTACCTGGGCGGCAACGAGCAGAGTACCCACGAATACATCTCCAAGCTCCTGGGCAAGGAGACCATCGACACCCGTACCCACGGCCAGACCAAGGGCAAGAGCGGCAGCTACTCCACCAACATGCAGACCACGGGCCGGGAGCTAATGACCCCGGACGAGGTGCGTTTGCTGGACAACAGCAAGGCGCTGCTGTTCATTCGTGGCTTCCCTGCGGTGATGGACGATAAGTACGATCTGAACCGGCATCCCAATATCCGCAAGACCGTCAACGGCGGGTATCCGCCCTACATCCACAAGGCGAAAGCCTATCCCTATATCCCGTTCGTCAAAGCCTTCGACTTTGAGAACGCTGAGCGATACATCTATCTTGAAAACGAATTGGAGGAAAAACCTGAATGAAGCAAAACAAAACCATCCGTACCCTGTTCACCGTCTTCTGCATCCTAGTGCTGGTGTTCGCCTTTGCGACCACCGCCTTTGCAGACGGCGACCCCATCGCCGTGGTGAACAAGCTAAGCGACTTTATCTTCGGCCTGATCCGGGCCGTGGGCATCATCCTGCTGGGCTTCGGCGTGTTGCAGCTGGGCCTCAGCCTGAAGTCCCATGACCCCTCCCAGCGGGCCAATGGCATGATGACCATTGCCGGTGGCATCGTGATCGTGTTCACCAAAGAGATCCTGACCCTGATCACCGGTTGAGAACAGGGGCAAGGACAATCGAAGGGGGCAGACCGTGCGCCTGCCCCCGTTAGGAGGTGAACCATGGGAACGAACTGGGTACTTGAAAACCTGTTGAAAGCCCTTGCCACCTGGACGGAGAAGATGCAGGAGATATGGACGCTGCTGACGACCTCCCCCCAGGAGTTTCGCGGCGGCACCATCTGGAGCATCATCTCAAACATCCACGGTGGCATGAAGTCCATCGCGTACGCGCTGCTGGTCCTGTTCTTCGTGATCGGCGTGGCGCGGACCACGACCAACTTCTCCGAACTGAAACGCCCGGAGCAGGCGCTGAAGCTGTTTCTTCGTTTTGCCATTGCCAAAGGCGCTGTGACCTACAGCATGGACATCCTGCTGGCCATCTTCTCCATAGCCCAGGGGATCATATCCAAGATCGCCGGGAACGTGGGAAACGTGCTGACCCAGGGCGTCACGCTGCCGGATGTGATCCAGCAGAAGATCCTGGAGTGCGGCTTTTTTGACTCCATACCCCTGTGGATCGTGGCCATGATCAGCTCCCTGCTGGTGTGGGTCCTGTCCTTCGTCATGATCCTGACCGTGTACAGCCGGTTCTTCCAGCTGTACATGTACACGGCGCTGGCCCCCATACCTCTGGCGACCTTCGCCGGGGAGGGGACCTCCCGCGTAGGGTGGCAATACCTGAAAAGCTACGCGGGCGTGTGTTTGCAGGGCGCGATCATCGTGATCGCCTGCATCATCTATTCGGCGTTTGCGGCGTCGCCGCCGCAGATCGCGGACGCCAACGCTTCGGCGGTGCAGATGGTATGGAGCTATATGGGCGAGTTGATCTTCAACCTGCTGGTCCTGGTCGGCGCGGTGAAAATGAGTGAGCGCGTGGTCAAGGAAATGATCGGATTCTAAAAAAATCGCCTCATCGGGCGATCTGTTGCTGTTTCAGTTTTCGGATGGCGTCGGCGATCTCCATTCGCTCGACCCGCCATTGGACGATCCGGTCATACACGGCCTGGCCGAGGGCGATCAGCCAGAGGAGGACGTTGAATCCGATCAGACCGTAGAAGATACCATTGGAGAGGACGGGATGGGCGGTAGACCAGCCGGGGACCCATACGATAACCAGGGAATATAATACCGGCAGCCCCAGCCCCACCAGCTTCGGGAGCTTCAAAACGATCCCGAACAGGAATCCGGCAATACAGCCGATCAGCAACCATTTCATATCCATCACCATCCCTTCGACTACATTATACTCTGCGGGGTTGTGATCGTTGAGGATGTCGATTCGATTTAAGGCGGCAATTTGCCGTCTTTTTCTATATTCAATAACTGAAAAGGAGGTTTTCCAATGGAAACCTACGTTGTCAAGGAGATCCGCGAATACGAGGAGTCCATTCTCATGGGGCTCAACAAGCGGCAGCTCCTTTGTTCCCTGCTGGCTATCCTGTCGGCGGTGGGCATGTACTTCGGCCTGCGCCGGTTCGTCGGCACGGAGGTCATCGGGTGGCTGTGCATCCTGGTAGCCATCCCCTTTGCCTTGGCCGGGTTCGTGCGATTCCAAGGCATGACGGCGGAGAAGTTCGTGATCCAGTTCATCCGCTCCGAGATCCTCATGCCCAAGTACCTCGTCTGCCATTCGTACAATCTCTACGCCGAGGTCCTGAGCACGGACAGCAAGTATAAGGAGGTATTGAAGGTTGATTAAGACATTGCAGACGAACCAGAAACGGGAGCAGGAACCCTATCGGGTGCCGCGCTCCGTTCAAAACGCCATCCCCATCCAGCGGCTGTGGGAGAACGGTATCTTCCAGATCGGGAAGGAGAAGTATTCCAAGACCTATCAGCTCACGGATGTGAACTACGCCGTGGCGTCCCTGGACGCGAAGCAGCGTATGAACAAATCCTATCAGGAGCTGCTGAACAGCCAGGAGCCGGGGACCACCACCAAGATCACCGTATTCAACCGGACCCAGCCCAAGCGAACGATCCGGGACAACCTGATCCCCCTGCGAGGAGACGACTTGGACCCGCTGATTCAGGGACGAAACGACATCCTCTTGGCAGATGCCAAGGTGGGGAACCGGATCACCCATTCCATCTACGCCACCGTGTCCTCCTTCCACGACAAGCATGACGATGTTTCCCGGTACTACAACACCATCGCCACCAACCTCCAGTCTGGATTGGATGCCCTCAATGCCAAGTGTGTAGATCTGGACGCTGAGGAGCGGCTGCGGGTGTTCTATGACTTCTTCCATCCCGGTGAGGAGGAGCATTTCCATTTCAACATGAAGACCCTCATGCGCCGAGGCCATTCCTTTCTGGATGTGATCGCGCCGTCGTTCCTTTCCTATAAGCCGGACTACATTCGGATCGGAAAGCGGTATGGGCGGGTGCTGTACCTGAAGGACTATCCCACCATTCTGAAGGATTCCATGATCGGAGAGATGTGCAACCTGGGCCGGAACCTCATGCTGTCCATTGACCTCATCTCCATTCCCACCAGCGAAGCGGTGAAGGAGGTCAACAATATCCTGCTGGGCATCGCCACCAACGCGGCGAAGTGGACCCAGAAGCAGAATCAGAACCTGAACTGGTCCGCCACACTTCCCTACGACATCCAGCAACAGCAGCAGACCACCGAGGAGCTGCTGCAAAAGCTGACCCAGGATAACCAACAGCTGAAGTTCGTAACCGTGACGCTGATCCACCTGGCCGACAGCAAGAAGCAGCTGGATGGGGACACCGCCACGCTGATCTCCACGGGCCGGAAGTACAGCTGCGAGTTCGAGGTCCTGAAATACCGGCAGCGGGAGGGCATGGACACGGCCCTGCCTTACGGCCTTCGGCGCATCGACGCCCTGCGGACCATGACCACGGAGAACGCGGCGACCCTCATGCCGTTTCGGGCGCAGAGCATAGAGCATACCCGAGGCAACTACTGCGGCCGGAACAAGATCACCGGCAACCTGATCTTCATCGACCGGGGGAAGCTCCAGAACGGCAACAGCCTGGTGTTGGGTATCTCCGGCTCGGGCAAATCGGTGTATGCGAAGACCGAGATGTTCCAGCTGGCCGCCCGAGGGGACTGCGATGTGATCATCATCGACCCGGAGCGGGAGTATTCGCCCCTGGTCCGTTCCCTCCACGGGGAAGTCATCACCATCTCCGCCAACTCCCCCAACCACATCAACGCCCTGGACATGGGCGCGGAGTACGCCCGCGCCAAGGACGCCTGCAAGGAGAAGGCGGACTTTGTGACCTCCTTCTGTGAGATGATGATCGGGTCCATCACGGCGGAGGAGAAGTCAATCATCTCCCGTGCCATCACAATGGTGTTCTCGGACTATATCAACCGCGGTTCGCAAGGACCAGCCCCCACTCTGAAGGACTTCTACTGGTGCCTGCGGGAGCAGCCGGAGCAGGACGCACAGGACCTGGCCTTGAAGATAGAGCTGTATACGGAGGGTCTGCTGGATATCTTCGCCCAGCCCACCAACGTGAATACGAAAAACTCCTTGATCTGTTACGACATCCGGGACTTGGGCAGTTCCCTGAAAGCGGTAGGCATGTTGGTGATCCTGGATTCCATCTACAACCGCATCCTGAAGAACGCAGCCAAGAAGCGGTTCACCTATGTGTTCATCGACGAGTTCTATCTGCTGCTCATGGGCGAACACAGTTCCGAGTTCCTGTTTACTCAGTGGAAGCGGGCCCGGAAATACTACGCCTGCTACACGGGCATCACCCAGGATGTGGACGATATGCTCCAGAGCCACCGTGCCCAGACCATGCTGGCCAACTCCGAGCTGCTGGTCCTGTTCAACCAGTCGGCCTACGCCCGGAACACGCTGTCCCACCTGTTGAGCATAACCCCGGAGCAGCTGTCCTCCGTGGCCAACGCGCCCACGGGCAACGGCCTGATCCTCTGCGGCGGGAACATCATCCCCTTCGTGAACCGTATACCCACGGACAATCCCCTGTATCCGCTGGTCACCACGAAGACGGAGAAGGATGTGGTCGGACAGGACGCCTCTGTGCAATCGGTGGGGTGATGCGTTATGGAGAAGAAAACCACACAAGCACCCAAGGCACCGGCACAGGCGTTTGCAAAGCAGGAGCTTCTACGCAAGAGACAGGCTGCATCCTCACCGGCTCCCGAGAGCATAGAGAGCGGCCATGATACGACGGCTCGGAGCACCATCCACCGTGTCCGATCGGTTGCGGATAAAGCAAAGGAAGAAGTGAACGAACAGCCGGACGTTTCTCCCGGTGAATATGCGGAGCAGAGGGTGGAATCGACCCTTCGGTATGCCGAAGCGAAACTGGAATCAGCCGGAAACGCTCTGCGAAGACACGCGATCCGTCAGTATCAGGAGAGGCGACAGGAGGACAAGCTAGCCGACAAGGAGCAGACGGTCACGGATGCGGAGATCAGAGAAGAGCCTGTCGAGCCGGATTCTCCTTCCCCCTACACGGGCAACTCTACGCTGGACGGTGTCCATCCGGATACATTGATGGAATCGGGAGGCGAAGCCATACAGAACGAACAGCCCCGACAGGAGGCGCAGAAGCACCTGACCTATCGGGACAAAGACACAATTCAACAGACCACGGAACCCGCTGACAGGAACCCCTCGGCGGGTTCCTCCATTTCAGAGGATAAAGGAGGAAGGGCTCATGCCCAGAGGCAAACCAAACGCTCGGAGTGGCAGGAACGGGCATCCGGCTTACGGGTACAGGATCAGACTGGTCGTACCCCGTCCGTTGCCCCAGCCGAGGGATCGCGTCGCCCGGTATCGCCGTCGCAAAGCGTCCTACCGAGAGCAGAAAAAGAAGCGGGTCTTGCTGGTACGACCCAACGTGCCCATGTAAAGGGCGTCCGGCAATCGCTTGTTAGCGCAGGAAAAGCGGGACAGACCACCCAGCAGACGACGAAGACCGTACAGCAGACCGCCCGTACAGCGCAGAAGACGGCGCAAGCCTCCGCAAAAGCGGCCCAGGCGGCCAAAGAGGCTTCTGTGAAAGCGGGCCGTGCCGCCGTGAAGGTGGGACAGGCGGCCTATAAGGTGCTGGAAGCCGTGATCAAAGCGATCATGGAAGGAGCCAAGGCTTTGGTCACAGCCATCGCTGCGGGTGGCTGGGTGGCGGTGTTGGTGATCGCCCTGATCGCTGTGTTTGCCGTGATCCTCAATTCCGCCTTCGGCCTGTTCTGGTCCAATGAGACCACGGAGGGGCGGCCCATGTCGGACCTGGTTCGTTCGATCAACTATGACTATGAGCAGGAGATCGAGAACATAGTCCAGGGATATGAGCAGGACGCCCGGTACGATGAGGTACAGGTCACCTATAAAGGCGACAACGACGGCGATTCGGCCTCCGTCAACAACTGGAACGATGTGTTGGCCGTGTACTCCGTGCTGACGACCACGGACGAGACCGATCCACATGATGTGATCACGCCCTCCGCCGAGGACGAGGCCGGGATACGGGCCGTGTTCCGCGTCATGAACCGGTACAACTACACGACCAGGGTGGAGGAGGAAGTGGACGAGGAGACTGTGGTGCCGAAACCTACCCCGGATAAGGATGGGAAGATCCCGGAGGTGGACCCGCCCATGAAGACCGTGCTGTACCTGACGATCACCCAGTACGCCATGATCTACAAGGAGGCGGCCCAGCACTACGGGTTTACGGACTACCAGAACGAGATCCTGGAGGAGATGATGTCTCCTCAATACTTCACCTACTACGCGGCGCTCATTGGCGTGGACCTGACCAACGGTGTGGATCTGACCGAGATCGTGACACACCTTCCGGCCAACAGCAAGGGCGTAAAGGTGGTCAAGGCGGCCCTGTCCAAGCTGGGCGCTCCCTATGTATGGGGCGCGAAGGGTGCCAATAAGTTCGACTGCTCCGGCCTGGCGTACTGGGCTATAAAGCAGGTGGACCCTGTGTTGGGGGACAAGATGTACACCAACGCCGCAGGCCAGGCGAGATACTGCTATGGCCTTGGCAAGACCGTGGCCCGCAGCGAGCTTCAACCCGGCGACCTGGTCTTTTGGGTCAACCTAAAATGCGAGGGCTGCCACCGCTGGAAGGAGATCCACCATGTAGGCATCTACATCGGCGACGGCAAGGTGTGCGAAGCCTCCAGCGGCCACGGACGTGTGATCGTCCGGGACCTGTGGGAATCCAAGAATTACCCGATCTATATGTTCGGCAGACCATATTCAGATTAAGAGGAGAGAACATGAAAGCAAAACTGACGATAACGCTGCTGATCGTTCTGATGGTGCTGGTGGCCGCGCTCTTTGGGGTACTTATCTTCCGGGAGCAGGCGGACCGCACCCCGGTTGCGATCTTGCAGCCTACCAAAACCCCGATCATTACCCCGGTCCCGACCAGGACGCCGATAGTTATCTACATCCCTTGTCCGGATAGTTCCGTGTACCCGGTCATGCCCACACCGGCGGTCCGCACCCCGGAGCCTACCCCGATCACTACGGAAGAACCGGACCCGGATGTCTCGGATGATCCCGCGCAGGGGCCTAATGCTCCCGGCAGGACCGAAAGCCCCCATACAGCGACCGCCACACCCAAGCCGACCGTGGAAAGCGGCATGGCCTTCACCCTGACGATCCTGGGCAAGAACATCTCCGTGGCAGGGAACGTGGAGGCGTCCACCCTGGACAAGGCTCCGGGCTGGCTGCCCACCTCGGCAAAGCCGGGGAAGGAGGGCGTCTGCGTGGTGTACGGCCACCGCAATCGGAACCACCTGCTGGTCCTGAAGGACATCGACTACGGCGATACCATCCTGGTGACCATGCCCAACGGCAAGACCTACACCTACATCGTAGAGCAGACGGAGATCCTGGACAGCGACGATGAGCTTCGCATCCCGATCATTGAGGGCAAGCACCTGATCCTGGCAACCTGCTACCCATTTTATTACTCTGGTCATGCGCCAAAACAATTTGTTGTAACTTGTTATTTGTCTCTTGAGTAATCGTTCTAAAGCCTCGCTGCTTGAAAACGGTTTGTGTTTATATAGACATTTAAGTGGTGTTCTCCATTATAGTGTCACTATTCTCGAATATGTTTCATTAAGCTCGATAGTGTCATCAAAAGCCTCATTCGCTTTTATTTCGCCTGTATGTCCAAACCTTCTACGGATTCATGTTTGTTTCAAGATGTTTGGTCTTTTCCCAAAAATCAGTATCCTTCTTGTAAATTGATTATTGTCCCATCAATGGCATTAATAGTGATCAGAGAACAAGCCAACTCCCGGTCAGACACATTTGCCAAGGAATCCTCGTTTTCCCATACTTCCGTTTTCGTCCCATAAAAGCTCCATACTGGCACCAATAGCGCGCTGTCGAAATTGTTTGGTTGATTGACTCTTTGAAGAGAGAGTGTGATTCTATTTATATCATACCGTTGGGAAAGCATTTGCTCTGTTTCAACATAACCTTGCATGAAGGGAATAAGCGCATAGTTGACCTGGGCTTCAAATCGTTCCATAATCTGCTCAAAAGGGAGGAGATTCACGTCCTCTTGCAGTATAGTCGTAACTTTGACAGGGCTGAACCAATGAAAACTAATGATGCCTTCTTCGTCCACGACAAGTGCTATTTGTTCATATTGCCACATGTCCATATATTCCGATATGATAGCAGTTCTGTCATAGGCACACGGGATGCCTTCCACGAGTCGAGACAGGCGGACCTCATATGAGTATGGATGCTCTTCCAATGAAAAAAGTGAATCATCCTTCGGGATGCGGTACAGCCATACGGAGTCGATCGCTAGCTGCTGTTCAAGTCCGACAGAACAGAGAAAAGACTGTGCAGCTTCCTCCGCTTGTCTAGGAGTGAATGGTACATCGACAACTTCTTCTAGATTCTCGATCCGGTAGCGAGGGCACTGGTCGCCGTACACATGGTTTCTCATGTCAGTATAGGACATGAGGGCCCCTGACCGTTTGAAAAACCATTCTCCATCCACCTGAATAGCATGGTCCAAATCATTTCGGTTGGTCACGGAAAAGCTGATAATGCGCGGCTCCCCACGAAGTGATAATTCTTCCGCTTGAGCGGTCACCCAGGTATAGCTGCAAACTGGACTATGAGCTTTGGCTGAGTACTCCGTCATCCTCATCAATGCGCCGTGGCATTGTACAGATTCGCTTATTTCTGGCGCATTTGGATAAAGAGTCTGAAGATATGACAAATCCGCACGACACTCTTCAACATACGGGTCGTCTTCATTTCCAATCTCCTCCATTTCGGTAATCTCCTGCATCAAAAAACGGATTTTGCTCTCGATCTGCGCTTTGGTCAGCGGTGCGTCAGGATAGACGATATACATTTCCTTGCCTCTACAGAACAGATCGTAAAGCAGTCGAGTCTGCTCTTGCGAAAAGTCTATGGGAGCAATCTCCGCGATGGGCATTTTTTCATGATTTGGTATCTCCACATAGGCGTCAATGCACAGCATGAAAGCATTATTAGCCCCCGTGATCTGTCTCATATATCGCTCTGGCGCCTGAACCTGTTCTCGGAGCAGCATGGATTTTGAGTCAGCAGGTTTCTTCGCCATTTGGAACATTTTGTTGAAGCTTTTTTGCCTGACAGCGTCCTCCTTAGGAGTCGGCTGGCAGGCAAATAGTAGTCCGATGACGAAGCATATGCAGAAGAAAAGACGTTTTCTTTGAATATGCATGGTTATGCCTCCTCCGATTTGAATCATGTCATGGGAACATGAGCCTCGGCAGATGAAATATGACGGATTCTTTTTCCTCAACACTTCAGGTTTTGGGAGATAAAAGAAAATGCCATATGTTCTGGACTCATTGAACAGGGTTGAGTACTTCTCCAGTCACGGCATCAATGCAAACATAGCTGAGGGGATTACTGGGTAGGTTTGATTCGTATTCCGTCGTGAAGAGTGCGATCCACACGGGGCGCAACTCGCCCGCGGCGTTCTGAACCGGGCAAAGGGCATAAGATAGCACAAAACGTTGCACATCGGGATCAAAAACCGTTTCGTCAAATGTCATACTTTGCAGGCCCTGGTCGAAGCACTTTCGAAAGCGACGCTGGACCGAATCAAAAGTCAAAAGCTCATTCTCCACCGATCTACCTAATTCCACACGTACCGGATTGAAGTAGCAAAACTCCATCACACCGTCCTCTGTCACCATGACGATAACTTCTGTTAACCCAAAGGGGGCTTGTTTGTGAAGAGGAATACTCATTTGTCCATGTAATTGTTTGTCAGAGAAATAGATTGGGATGCACCCGGGAACTTTTAGAGAATAGATGAATTCCCAACCCTCACACAGTGTATTGTGCGAAGGACTATCGATAATCCTTGCCTTTTCCGCATGAATTAGTGTCAAATTCTCAATTAAGTCTATTTTTTCTAAAAAGGAATCCGCTTTTGCCTGTGCCTCCGCCTGTGAAAGAGTCACGTTATTCAATGCATGTCCTTCCTCGTCAGGAGCTGCCTCGCCATCCAATACCCAGCGTTCCGGTTGCGAGACCGGCTCGGGCCCCCCCCACTGAAGTAGCAGATAATCCTTGTGAAAAAATTCAACCAAAGCGTTTTCCGGAGCGTTCTCCCCTCTTGGATCCTTTCCTTCCCGCAAAAAGAGGTCCTTCACATGCCGTATGTATTCCTCCGAAAGCAACTCTCTATACACCAGATATGTTTTCCGGGGTTCTTCGTCCATTTCCACCGTAGCATTGATGGTACAGGAATGCATGCCATTATGCAAGACCTCTTTCCACTCGGATGGCCAGATCACATCGGAAGGATTCGTTATCTTTTGAATATCACCTGACTCGATTCTCCATTCCCCAGGAAGATTATGTCCTGCCTCAGCGGGCTCGTTTCTCGCAGAGTTACTGCATCCTATCAATAGGAGTAATAAGGCAACGAATATTATTTTTTTCATCATGATCCTTTTCTTCTTATTCGATTGCACTAATGGAAAAAGGAGGAGTATAGACCTACCCCTCCAAACATATCTCTTAATAATATGTTCCAGTATAATCACCAGTGGTCACAATATTTCCGCTTTGCGCTGTATTCCTTAACTGTAAATAAACTGAAGACTCATTCACCATATTTGAATTAAGCGTAAGGGTTTTTGTTCCCGTTGTGCTCCAGTTCTTATAGCCGCCGATCGCATTGCCGTTATGATCAACCAAAGTTATTCGTAAGTAAGTATCACTTGGCTTAGACAGACTGCTAACATTTACAGTAAATGAACGGTTCCAAGTCGAACTGCTTGTTTTTGTGATTCCGCCAACGATGCATCTGTGATGCAAAAGTGAAACGTCAAATCCGGATACCGGTCCGCGCATCGGCACAGTATTCTCTGCATAAGAGATAGGACAAAAAGCAAAAAGAATAATTGCAGCCAAAAGAACAAATAATGCTCTCTTCATATTTACTTATCCTCCATTTATGTGTCATTAGCCTCGAAATTGTTGGTTTGATGCAATGATTCAAAACAATAATCTTATTAATTCATCGACTAGTGGGAACCCAAAGACAACCCTTTTTTCAGACCATATTCAGATTAACAGGAAATCATATGAGAGCAAAACTGACGATATTGTCCCTCCTTTTGTTCATATTGTTATTTCACTTGTAGTATGGCTTTAGGTATCTTCGTGGACAACAGATCCATCAACAGCATTGATAATGAGGGTTTCTCTCATTTGATCATACCATTCCTGGTTATTATCCTCTGTATTGTTGTTAATGCTCTTAAAAAATACAACCCAGCATGGAATCTCGTAAAAATCATCACTGTTTTTAACCTTCACTGTATGAGTTGTTAGCACCAACTCATATACATGCAGGATATCTGAGGAAGGGTAGCACATGGCCAGTGCGTTTTTAATCCTTATTATTGCTTCTTCAAAAGGGAGCAGTGTCACATCTATATTTTCAATGCCAACAATTTCTTTTTTCCAACTGTACAGAAAGCTCTGAATTCCATTCTCATTTACCAGTAACTCCAATCGTTCATCTTGTACAGAAGGACTCACAGAATATCCGTCTCCGGCGCCATACTGAAGAAATGCAGACGGGCGATAGGGGACAGCTACCTGAGGATAGCCACCCCAATCACGCCGGAGCTGAAAAACCCATCCTTTGGTTACAAATCCAACATATTCCGTATTTTCATCGGTTTCCATCAAATTAGCGGGACAAGCAGTAACAATTGAATAGCCTGTAAAGCCTAGTTGTTCCAATTCCTTTTTCAAGATGACTTCTGCTTCTTCCTGCGATAAGGTCACCTCGTTCCATAGTTTTGTAAATGTGTTACCCCCCTCTATTTTCTCACGCTCGAAGAAATAATCATAATAATTGTAGGGGGGGAAGTGACAACCTTTCCCCACGATCACCTCTTCTTCGTCAGCCAGAACATAGGCAACATTTCCATCAGATAATTGATAACGTTGTTCGGTCTTTGGAATATTCTGATAGTCGTTGACTTCTATAATCTCATTTTCCTCGGGGGCATTATAAATCTGCTGTCGAAAAAACTCGCACTGTGCATCAATCTCCTCTTGAGTCGGAACAGATTCATCTTGATCTTCCCGGTGGGACTTCCCTGTATCGCTCCATGCCAATTGGCGATTGACATCATCTACATACGATTGAAACACTCTGGTCCAATCTGTCTTGGTCATTCTGAGCGTGGTTGCCGTGATGGGCTGAGGGAGAATCTTTGTTATCCATTGAGTAGTCTCTTTCGGTGATATTTTTGCAGACCGAGTCCGATATACAGGATAGATGTTCTCTTCCTTCTGTACAATAGTAGCGTCGAAGATCACAGAAACACGAGCGTTCAGGTGCACTTTAGCTTCCGTCCAATGATTAGGAATGCTATTTACTACCTTAGGTGAACCGGTTGCAGAAAGTCTTTGCTCTATCACTCCGTCAGCTCGGTTCACTATATATTCTCGATCCGGGGTAGGTTGGCAGGCAACGAGAAAAACAATCAGAAAAGCCCATATAATAGTGACCAGTTTTTTCACAATTTGTCTCCTTGATTTATTTATCGAGATCGATCCTTGTACCGTCCATGGCATTTAGAATCAGGACAGGATAAGGATCAGTTGTCACCGTGCTTCCACTGCCTTTTGTAAAATTATACTCAATAACCCCATCGCTAAATGTCATCTGATTGCGGCCATAGAATACCCAGGCTGGAACCAAAGTCCCATCGGGGATATTGCCATCCTGTCCGCGAACTCGCATGAGGCAAAGTCGTACATCAGTTACTGATATATTCAAAAAACCTTTAGACCCACCGAACAAGCTCATTTCTTCGGTATATACTTCCTGAATATCGCGTTCAAAGAGAGTCTGGATGTCTGGGAAAGGTAGAAGGTTTGTAACATCGCTAACCGATGTCAAAATCTCCATGGGATTATCCCAACGGAGGGATTGAATTCCTTCTTCGCTCACAACAAGCAGGATTGTTTCATATCCCCAACGGGCGGGATACTCTTCTTCATCGGTATAGTCCTTTCTATCCTTGCTAACAAAGGTCTCAATCCCGCTCACATACGATGTGTAATACAAATTATATGCGGAAGTCCCTTTGATTTCGCTTGCATATCCAAGCTTATATGCATCGTCCAACCCCAAAGCCGAAAAAAAAGCATCTCCTAGGGCCTTGATAGTCTGGAAAGAGTGTGAATTAATGTCTGCATCTTGAGTTTCCATATTGGAGCTAATCGTAATCCCGTGTTTTGAATAAGTGCGAAAACTGATGAACTCCATCTCTGATGCAAGAAACGCTTCCTCAGTTGCAGAAATCCAGCCAGACATCTCTTTTATTGTGTCAATATTATCTTTTTCTGCTATTTTCGCACTTCCGATGTCCAAACGAAGAAAACCAGTATCACCTTGATCAGCAGAAATAAAAGGGCGAAGTTGCCCATCGAAAAATGGTTCATTTGGCTGAGTGTAATCAAAAATAGGATCGTCTGCAAACAGAATTTTAACGATTTTATTGATCAGCTCCTGTGAAAACCTACTTTTCTTTACACGAATGATTGGCATCTCTGCTACGGCCGGAACGTGTACATTAGCATCCACAGATATTACAAGCCTGCCATCCAGTTCAGTTGAATTGAAAAGATATTTATCAGGAAAACACATTGTTTCTTCTATTGTTTCAGTACCTATTTTATCTGGATTAACTGTTTGAGAAATATTGCCTACTTCTATGTCTTTCACCTCAGGAGTAAGCTCTTTTTCTATTTCGATTGAAGCTTGTTTTGAGGTGCATGCACAAAAAAGACACCCTACAATTAGTATCCAAAGTAATCCCTTTTTCATAAATTAAACCTACCTCCTTATTCTTCATTCAAGATAAATGGATTAAGAACAATTCCGTTCTCTGCGTCAATGAAAATTATAGATGGAGGAGAATAGTTTTCTTTTTCTCTTTCCGTTGAATAGAATACTGCCCATGCAGGTTTTACTTTTCCATCGTTTCTTGAGAAAGGAGAGGAAATTATTACTGCATCTGTAAGCACTATTTTTTCGATCAAAGGGACATCCTGTGTTGAAACAACACAATCCCAATTATAATTTGATCTAAAATACCGAATTATCTTGGCGAACACTTTATTAATTGGCAGCAATTTCGTCTTTTCAATAGTGCTTTCCACTATTGTCAACGGATCCCCCCATTGAAACGATTTTATTCCTGTTTCATCTATATAAAGAATAATTGTTTCAGGTAAAGTTGGAGCAAACCAAATTGATTTTACATTCATTCTGTTGTTAGGAAGCACAGAACCCATATAAATAGGAGAATTACCATCAATCGAAAAACCAAACGTAACAAACCATCCCTCACTACAGGTTTCATATGATGGGAGGAGTATTCGAGCTTTACAAATAAAGGAGAGATCTAAATTTGTTGCTCCAATTGATGAAACCGTTTCATATGCGATGGTCTCAGCCGTTGATTTTGAAAGTATCACAT